>FMSI01060479.1_pt1 | contig 42380 bp, 33 predicted proteins | sample 1504471 | NCBI WGS metagenome assembly FMSI01 (sample SAMEA4475357, study PRJEB15587) | soil metagenome | biome: Soil; feature: Field | place: India | collected 2015-03-11 | depth 0 m
TAGTTGACCATCGAACCTGCTGTGGCCCCAAAGCCTGGCGAACTTGAATTCAAGAGGTACCCCACGAGTGGTGCGCACGAGCACCGGCATAAAAGTATCCTTTATGGCCAACGTGTTTTGTGTTTTTATTGTTTGGCTCTTTGCTGTGGTGCGCAATGTGTTCTGTATGGCACCACAGCCAAATGTGGCTCTACAAAACTGTTTACAGACATGGAAGCGAACACTGTCATTCTCAAACGTGGTGAATCGGACCGGCTCATAGCGGGGCACCCTTGGATTTATGAAGGGGCGATCAGTCAATTGAATGGAAAGCCCGCCGACGGCGATGTTGTGACTGTTAAAGACCATCGTGGTGGATTTATTGGCGTTGGCTTTTACAACTCGAAATCCAAAATTGCAGTGCGCGTGCTTGCATATGAACAGGTCCAGATAGACGAGCTGTTTTTTGAGAGTCGCTTCAGGCAAGCGCTCGAGGTGCGCAAACGCCACATGCCACAGGCAACCTCATTCAGGATTGTCAACGCAGAAAGCGATTACCTGAGCGGCTTGATAGTGGACAAGTACGAGGATGTGCTTGTAATCCAAGTCTCAGCGCTCGGAATGGAGTTACGGAAAAGCCAAATCGTTACTGTGTTGCAGGAACTATTTAAGCCGCGTGCAATTATTGAACGCAGCGACATCGCGTCTCGCAAATTCGAGGGGTTGGAACCGACTGAAGGCGTTCTGGCGGGAGAATTGACTGGCACAGTCCGCGTCAACATGAACGGCCTGATATTTGAGATTGACTTGCTTAAAGGACAAAAAACTGGGTTGTACCTAGACCAACAGATAAACCACGCCCGTGTGGCTGAGCTTGTCTTGAGATTGTCCCAACCAACCGTGCTCGACTGTTTCAGTTTCGTGGGTGGGTTTGGTCTGCACTGCGCACGCGCAGGTGCAGCACATGTGCACATGCTTGAGCAAAGCACAGATGCCGTTGCCGCATCATTACACAATGCAGCCGAAAACGGGCTGGCGGACAAATGCTCCGCCGAAGCCGTAAACGTTTTCGACTGGCTCAGCGCGCATACCAAGATCGGTCCGCACGAAAGACCTGTGCCAAAGTTCGACCTGATTGTACTGGACCCGCCATCGTTTACTCGGAACCGTGCGGCTGTTCCAAATGCGTTACGCGGGTATAAAGAAATCCACGTTCGCGCGCTTAAATTACTGCGACCGGGCGGTGTGCTTGTTACCTTTTGTTGTTCGCATCATGTAGATGCTGCCACATTCAAAGACGTCATCTTATCCGCAGCATGGGATTGCCGGAAAATCATGCGCCAGATTGCCACTTATACACAAAGCCCAGATCATCCCATAATCCCGATGATACCCGAAACTGAGTACCTCAAGGGCTTCGCGTTCGAGCTGGTTCGCTAAACAGGCGCGTGGAGAGTCAATTGGCGCACCCCGATTTTGCGAGCGTCCGAACAACATTGCCCTAGGTATGCCGCCCCTACGCAAAACGCAAGCTCATGTAGCGGCCGTACAAAAAGTCTCTTTCATGACCCAAACCCACTCACGTCTGGAGGTTGATTTAGAATTGTCACTAACGGCAGGAACATGGCTACAACGATGCCGCCCACGACAATAGCCAAAAAGACAATTAGGATCGGTTCAAGCAGTGAAGTCATGCCTGCAACTGCGTTATCTACTTCGTCGTCGCATGTGTCGGCTATTTTAAGCAGCATGTCCGGCAACGCACCGGTTTGTTCGCCAACATCAACCATCCCGGCAATAATGGGTGGTACCAGCCCTGTTTGTCGGAGTGGTTCAGCGATTGAGCCCCCCTGTTTAACATTCTCGTGTACAGCAGAAACAATGCTGCCAAATGCGACGTTGCCGACCGCATCTCTGACGATGGTGAGTGCTTGAAGAACGGGCACGCCGTTGGCGAGTAACGTGCCGAGCGTGCGTGCCAAGCGCGCTATTGCCAATCTGCGTAAAACAGGTCCGATTGCCGGCAACCGTAATTTAATTTGATCAAAAGCGGCTCTGCCCCCAACAGTGCGTACTGCGAACTTTAGCCCTAGAACCGATGCCAAAATACCCGCGCCAACAAACAAGATATTTTGTTTAACCGTGTTGCATGTCGTAATCACAAACGTCGTCAAAGGGGGTAATTGGCCGCCCGGGACAAGGCCTTCGAGCACATGCTGAAATCGCGGCACAACAAACAACGTCATGGCGCCTAAAACGCAAACTGCAACGGTCAATACCACGACCGGGTAAAGCAACGCGGCTTTTACTTTGCGCTTGAGCTTTTGTGCCTTCTCGAGCAGCTCAGCCAGCCTGCGCAGACTGATGTCGAGTGCACCGCTAATTTCCCCTGCCCTGACCATGTTGATGTAAAGCTGGTTAAACACTTTCGGATGCGCCGCCAAAGCCTCTGTCAATGTACAGCCTTCCTCGATGGCGTTTGCAACGTCGCCAATGACACGTCGCAACCTGCGGTTTCGTTCCTGTTGTTGAAGCAGCCGAAGGCCCCGTAACAGCGGCATGCCCGCTTCGATCAATGTAGCCAGTTGTCGCGTGAGCGCGGCTGTCACTGAAGGTTTAACTCGCACCGATGTACGCGGTAGCAACACACGCAAAACAATGGCACGAGCCGATTGTGTTCGGACCTGGTTAGATCGCCTGGGAGTGTCTTCGCGCCGCTGAGTTAGATTTGTAGGGAAAAACCCCATTTCTTTAATCCGCTTGAGCGCCTCGCTTTGGTTTGTCACCTCGATCAAGCCGCGGACAGTGTGTCCGGTGGGATCAACCGCTTCGTATGCGTAAGTTGCCATAGGTCACGTTTGTTTGTGTTTGTTGACCGGCTTGGTACCGGTCCTCGGCCTGCCAGACGGCGGGGTCGTTGTTCCTTGACCAAGCCGGTCGGGTCCCGTTCTACAAAGTTAGACACTTGAGTTGAGGTCACGTCACGTGCTAAGTATGTTGCGGACTGACCAGGGCTGGGTGTTCCACTGGCTGTAACTCGTGTTGTTGCGATGCTGCGGTGGTATAGCGGATGATTTTTCTGGCAAAATGCATATTTTAATGCGTTAAATTTCAACTGGCCATGCCCGTGCAGTACAAAGATTACTACCAAATCCTTGGCGTGCCACGGAATGCATCAGACGAGGAAATTAAAAAAGCATTCCGACGGCTGGCGCGGCAATATCATCCTGATGTCGCCAAGAACAAGCGCGAAGCAGAAGAGAAATTCAAAGAGATCAACGAAGCGTACGAAGTCCTGAGCGATCCAGCCAAGCGCAAGCGTTACGACGCACTCGGTGCGGATTGGAAAGCAGGCCAGGAATTCAGGCCGCCGCCCGGCTGGGAACCGTTCCAACACGAGTTTACGGGTTGGGACAATCTTGGCAAACACGGCACCAAATTTGAGTTCCGTTTCGGCGGGACTGGTTTTAGCGATTTCTTCGAGCAACTGTTCGGCTCGATGGCTCGAGGTGGGCCTGCTAAAGGGTTCAGCCGAACTGTCTTTGAGGAAGAACCTGTCGGACAACGTGGCCGGGACATCGAAGGCGACATAATGGTCACACTGGAAGAAGCCGCACGTGGCTCGGTGCGGGCTGTTTCCGTGCATCGTACTGTCGAGTGCAGTGAATGCGGTGGGACAGGCGCGCGTTTTAACCGGGTTTGTTCAGCATGCTCGGGAACAGGACAAACCAAGAAAACCGACACGTTTAAGGTCAAAATACCGGCTGGGGTTGTCGAAGGCCAACGACTACGTGTCGCAGGACGCGGTGAAGCAGGCTTGGGCGGCGACACTGCGGGTGATCTTTATCTGCGCGTGCGATTTGCGCGGCATCCGGAGTTTGACGTGGACGGACAAGACCTGATCTACGAGGTTGAGCTTGCGCCCTGGGAAGCTGTGTTGGGAACAACAATCTCAGTCCCCACATTGACAGGGTCGGTCAAGATAAAAATCCCGCCTGGTACACAAGCCGGTCAGCGATTGCGGTTGCGCGGTCGCGGGCTGGCATCGCAGCAAGGTGAAAAAGGCGATCTCATTGTGGTCGTGCGCGTGCAGGTGCCGCAACGCATAACTGAACGCGAACGCGCTTTGTGGGAACAACTGGCGCGCGCGTCGAATTTCAACCCGCGCGATTGACGAATTTCATGTTTCCGCTTCGTGACAGCATCCGCTCGCGCACATTCCCAGTGGTCACGTTTGTGTTAATCGTGGCAAACGTTGTTGTTTTTTTGTGGGAGCTGATGCTTGGCCGCAACCTTGACGAGGCATTAATCCGGCTGAGCATCATACCCGTGCGATACACAGTGCCGGAGGTTGCAGCACTCTATACGCTTACTGAACAAGTGCTGCCTTTCTTCAGTTCAATGTTTTTGCACGGTGGTTGGATTCACCTGCTTGGAAACATGTGGGTTTTGTGGATTTTCGGGGACAATGTCGAAGAACGGCTCGGCCGGGTGCGGTACCTTGTACTTTATTTTTTCGGCGGATTTGTCGCCGCTCTGATGCACATACTCACAAACCCGACTTCTGGCATACCAACAATCGGCGCAAGCGGTGCAGTGGCATGTGTGATGGGCGTGTATTTCAGGCTTTACCCGTTTGCTCGGGTTGAAGCTGTAATACCGCCGTTTTTCTTTGGGCCGACCGTTGTGCTGCCGGCAGTGCTTTTTTTGGGCTTTTGGTTTGTGCTGCAGTTTTACAGCGGCACACTAAGCATTCTCGCCCCCAGAAGCTTCGGCGGCGTTGCATGGTGGGCGCACGTGGGCGGATTTCTCTTTGGCGCCTTTATGGCTGGCGCGCTCCGGCCACGCCCAAGACGCATATACTAACCTGCGCGAGGGCCGACACATCGAGTGCCGACGCCGCCCACTGCTAATAGACGGTCGCGCCCATATACACGCTTACCCGCCTGCGAATCAGCAGACCAGATTATCTCCACCCCTGCCGGTCGCGCAAGCGTGCGCGCGATATAGGCGCGCCCGTCCGAACCGCACTGACACCGATAATGTGCCAGCCAGTCTTGTTACTTCTCGGCCAAGCCGAGCAGCTCGGGAATGTTGTACCGCTCGAGTGCAATCCGCACCAAGCGGACATTCAGTTCCGTGAGTTTTTCCTCGCCAAAGATAATACGTGCAACTGCAATGGCGATTTTATCTAGGACCTGTGCTTTATCTTTTTCCATAGGCATAGTGCTACTATTTTGGTTAACGGTTAAATTCACTTCGGCAATTAGTGCTTCAAGCAGTCTGGACTCTTCAGTCTCGGGTTTCGGCAAATCAGTTTTAATCAACGGCCCCGCTATGGGTGTGACCTGTAACGGCTCCTCAGCACCAACCTGCAAAGGCGTCTCGTCGAAACCAATCGCAGGCTCAAGAACATTAGCACGCTCCGCCATCTCGCCTACCGGCTCTGGCTCAGGCACGCCGACCTTTTCGGAGGTTGAGACTGCAGGTTCGGCGCTTTTTGCCGGAACAGACTCTGCCTCAACAATCTCTGCGCCAACGGACTCTGTTGCAACCAGCTGGGGTACAACTGGTTCCGCTGGAACAAACTCAGCCTGAACAGACGCTACAGTTGGAAGTGGTTCAGGCTCGATAACCGGTTCCTCAAACTCGATGCGCGGCTCCTCGACCAAAGGTTCCGCAATCTTATCGGGCACCAACATCTCTGCGGGTTTTTCACTTTCTACGGGGGCTTCTTCGCGTGGCACAGCCTCGGCTGGCTCTCCGCTCGGCTCAATATGTTCCTCACTTGCCTGTGTGAGTTCAAGACCCGGCTCCGCGGCCGGCTCAATTGTGGCAGCGTGGTCAAATGCCGGTTCGGCCGCTTGCTCAACGGGCGCCAGTTCGTCCACCGGTAAAGTCACCGTCTCTTCTACAGACAGTGGTGGTGGTTCAAGTTTTCCAGGCGTGCCCAACCGCGCCATCAGTTCGGCACCGGCCTTTTCGTCTGTGAGTACCCCTTCCGGGGCGCCTTCGGGCTCGATGCTTTCAAGTTGAACTGGAGGCTCAATCTCAGCCACTGGCTCCGGCGCAAGTTCTTCAGTCTGCTGTGTCAATTGTCCTTCAACAACCTCACTTAGAGGTGCAACTTCACCGACTTGTGCTTCCTCAAAAACCGGCCCGGCGGGTTCAGCTTGCTCTTCGATAGTTGCTTCCTGAACAGGCGCAACTGGAACCGGTTCGGCCACCTGTTCGGGTTGTTCAACCGGCTCTGGTTCAGTGTCATTTCGGGGTCTGACTTCATCAACTGGCGGCCGCTGACGCTGCTCAACCGGGGTTGGCCTCGCAACAGCGGCGCCGGGTTGCGCCTCTTCAGGTTTGGCAATTTTCGAATCGAGCAGAATTGTGATTGCCTTGAGCGCAAGCTCCATTGGCGAGATTGGCTTGGCAATCAACTCGTTGCCCCCGCTTAGGATACTTTTAACCCTGTTTTCAAACTCGGCATTCGCGGTGACGAATATCACCGGCGTGGTGCGCTGATGCGAAAAACCGCGCAGCTGTTTGCACACGTCGAACCCGTCCATGCCGGGCATCATGATGTCGAGCAAAACCAAATCGAACTTGTCATTCTGCAAAAGTCGAATGGCGTCAACGGGGTCTTTTACGCCCACAGCCTTCAAATTCACGCGTCGCAGCGCCTGAACCATGATGTGGTTGCACACGCCGTCGTCGTCCACCACAAGCACTTTCGCATCCAACAGTGCATCCGCCGAATCAGTATCGGCATGCTCGATGAGCCGGCGCAGACAATCTGTTGCCTGCGCAATGGTGTGGAAGAGCGACTTAGTTGCACTGGCGGGCCTAAGTACGATCTCAAACAGCACAGCCTCGAACGCACCGGCAAGCATCGCGATCCGCGACAAACCGATTAAACCGGCACGCGCACTTATGAAATGAACACGTTGGTAAAGGTTTTCCAGCAGGGTTAAACCGGTGGCAGAAGCAGAATTTTTGATGTATGCAACGCAAAGCTCCCTTATATGCGTCATTTCAGCAGGGGCGCTTTCAAGGAACTCAGCACGCGCACGCAGCATCATGCCAAGGTCAAGGCTTTCCTCACCCTGAGCAGCAGCGCCGCCAACCGCATCAGTTGTAACGCTCTTACCCGCCCCGCCTGTAACATTGGCTTCGTCTTCACCGTTTCCGCCCGGCTCAGGCAGGAAACTGCGAATAACTTTGAGCAGTGTCGCGGGGGTGCACTGGCTTTTGAACATCGGCTTGTTAGCGCCGGCAAGCATTGCCTGCTTGACCATGTCCGGTAGATACGCATTTGAAAGCACAATGACCGGCACTGCGCCGAGCCGTGTGTTGCCGCGGATGTATTTGAGGATTTCGAGCCCGTTGACCTTGGGCAGCATCAGGTCCAGGATAACAAGGTCGGGTTTGGTAGTTGCCAAACTGCGCATTGCAACCAGGCCATCTTCTGCAACCTCAATGCTGAGGCCTTCGCGTTCGAGCCGGTTGCGGTACACGGCAATTACCACTGGGTCGTCTTCCACAAACAGTATCCGTTTCATACGGTAGTTTGCGCGTTAGCTGTTCAAGTCACCACTTTCACGGCGGCGCGTGCTGCTTTACGCAAAAGGTTGCAGCAATCTGCAAGCCAACTGTTTTCGGCGCCGGCCCGAAACGACGGGTCACGCGCGCCTTCACGGCCTTGCGAGGCAAACATCCAAAACCGGCGTCTTTGCATTAAAAACAAGGAAAAACCACTCCAACTGTCTGCAGCCGAGCCAACCACCTGCGGTAAACCAGAAGAAACCGACTGTCCTGGTTTTGCTTTTGTTGTCCAAATTTGCTTCACCCTAGGGCTTTGTTCCCGCGCAGCGGACATGAAAACCGAAGGCCCACCCAAATCATACCTGAACCCTAAGGCGGCGTCTAATAGCATGCTTTTTTGCTCGAAAAAGAGATTGCTACCACCAACAATGTCTCGTAACTGTTAAAGAAAACAAAAGGACAACCATGAACCCGCTGATGATCGCACTGATAATTGTGGTAGTGATAATGGCCGCACTTGCGCTCTATGTAGTTGGGGCCTATAACAAACTCGTCACACTACGCAATCGCTACAAGAATGCATTCGCTCAAATTGACGTGCAGCTCAAACGGCGGTACGACCTGATACCGAATTTGGTCGAGACAGCGAAGGGGTACCTTAAACACGAACGCGGCACACTTGAAGCCGTGATCAATGCTCGAAACATCGCGTCAGCCGCCAACGCCAGGGCCGCGCAAAATCCCGGTGATGCCGCTGCCATGAAGGAACTCTCAGGAGCTGAATCTGCTCTGACCGGTGTGCTGAGCAGATTGTTTGCGCTCGCAGAGGCATATCCGGACCTCAAAGCGAACCAGACGATGCTGCAGTTAATGGAAGAATTAACATCTACTGAGAACAAGGTCTCATTTGCAAGGCAGGCCTACAACGACGCCGTAATGACCTACAACACACAGCGTGAGGTATTCCCGACAAACATCGTGGCGGGTGTGTTCAACTTCGGCCCGGCAGAACTGTTCGTGGTCGAAAAACCTGAGGAAAAACAGGCGCCCAAGGTCCAATTCTAACGAACCGGTCTCGGTGTTCGAAAGCGCGTGGTTCGAGCAATGCACAACCGAACAATCAAGGTGCGCAACCGACAAACGCCGCCAAGTCCGCCACCCATCAGTTGTCGGGAAAAACCACTCCACCCCTTTACTGGTTCAACGGGTTGAGCGTGACGCATCCTCGAATCTAGAATACCGAGAGCGATGGATTTCTTCGAGCAGCAAAGCAAAGCGCGTCGTCGGACAACGTTGCTGGTTGTGTATTTTGCGCTGGCAGTGGTAGGTACTGTCGTAGCTGTATATCTTGCTGTCAGCGTGGTATTATACTGGGGCGGGCAAGAACATTACACCCGGGTTTACGCGCCTGCGCGAGCGTATTCTTGGTGGAACCCGGAACTGTTTCTTTGGGTGAGTGCGGCAACACTGACTGTTATTGGCATAAGCAGCCTTGTAAAACGCGCCGAGCTTTCTCAAGGGGGTAGCGCTGTGGCAACAATGCTGGGCGGACAACTCGTAAACCCAAACACAACAGACCCAGACGAACGCAGACTTCTAAATGTTGTTGAAGAAATGGCCATTGCCTCTGGCACAGCCGTACCCCAAGTTTACGTGTTACCTGACCCTAGCATAAATGCATTTGCCGCAGGCTATTCGCCGAGCGACGCTGTCATAGGTGTTACGCGCGGCTGTATGCGCCTATTGAACCGAGATGAACTCCAAGGTGTTATTGCACATGAGTTCAGCCACATACTCAACGGCGACATGCGGCTTAACATCAAACTAATAAGCCTTGTGTTTGGGATACTCGGTGTAGCAACAGTTGGCCGGTTGCTACTGCGCACGCGCACCCGTGGCAGGGGTGCCGGGGCAGTCCAATTGTTTGGGCTTTTGCTGTTTCTGATCGGTTCGATCGGCGTGTTTTTTGGTCGGCTTATTCAAAGCGCAATCAGCAGGGAACGCGAACATCTAGCGGACGCGTCTGCTGTGCAGTTTACGCGCAACCCATCTGGACTGGCAGGTGCACTTAAAAAGATTGGCGGCTTGATTTACGGCTCGGAAATCGAATCGCCGCATGCAAGTGAAGTTTGTCACATATTTTTTGCAAACGGCCTGCGCAGTTCACTATTTGCCACTCATCCGCCAATTGAACAGCGCATTCGCATGCTTGAGCCGCACTGGGACGGCAAATTCATTACAATCAGGCAGGCCGACACGGCGGCGCGCACAACAGTTACCCCAGTTGTTGAGACAGGCAGAAAACCGCCCGTTATTTTATTTCCTCAACCGGCCGTTGGAAGGCAAACGCCAATGGTAATACGACCGGAGGTATTTCTGCCTGTTCTTGGTAATCCAACCCCGCGCCACATCAAATACGCTGCAGATTGGCGCGCAAGTTTACCCCCTGCTGTAGAAGAAGCAGTGCGATCGCCAATCGGCGCAAGTGCAGTAGTTTTCGCCACGTTACTAAGCTCGGACGAAACTGTGCGCAGAATGCAGTTGGAAAGGTTGGCACGCGTTGTTCCACGTGAATTACACCAAGAAACAGTACGGCTTTGGTCCGATGTAACGGCAGCCGCTGCAGCTGCGAAGTTGGCGCTTGTTGACCTTGCCATGCCGGGACTGCGCGGGCTTTCGCCCCGTCAATTTGTCGAGTTTAAACAGGCGGTTAAAACACTCATCGAGGCCGATGAAGAAATTGACCTGTTCGAGTTCGTCCTTCAAAAAATTGTGCTTCGGCATCTGGAGCCGCATTTTACAGGAGCGCGGCGCAGCCCGGTCCAATATTACTCACTCAAACCGCTGGTGTCGGATTGCGCCGTGCTATTGTCAGCGCTTGCACACATTGGGCACCTCAATGTGGAGGAAGCGCGTTCTGCGTTTGAGCTTGGCTGGCGCCAGTTGCAGGCGCAGGTTACAGGACTAGGGCTTTTACCCCCTGAAGAATGCAATCTTGAGAAAGTTGACGGTGCGTTGAGTCGCCTCGCCCAGGCTGTACCGCAAATCAAAAAACGCGTGCTTGAGGCTTGTGCTTACACAGTCTCCGCGGACGGTGTGATAAAAGAACACGAGGCCGAGCTCCTGCGCGCCATTGCTGATACACTTGATTGTCCGGTGCCGCCGTTTGTTGAAGGTGTTCAAACGGCAGCTTGAGCAGGCTCACACCGAGAAGTTTTTCAGGTTGTGAAGCTGGCCACCTTCGGCTTTACAAGCCGTTCAAAATCGCGATACGCAAGCTTTATCAACTCGGTATGCGTTCCTGCGTTAAACGCTATCTGGTCCTCTTCGGTCAGCGGTTCGGCCACATACACGTCCAATCCGTACAAGTTGCCAAAAGGTGGCATTGCACCTATCTCACAATCTGGGAAAAGTGCTTTGAACTCGTCTTCGGTTGCAAACCTGATTTCCTGTGCACCTGCTGCACCGCGTAGGTCCTCAAGGACTATCCGCTTGTCAGCGGGCAACACAGCCATTGCAGGTCTGCCGTCTATGTTGACGATAACGGTTTTCGCCAAAATACGACCCGGTACATGCGCCGCTGCGGCGATTTCCTGGGCTGTAAACGCAGCCGAGTGCGTGATGGACACGTACTTTATTCGTTCCTTGTCGAGGAATTCTTTGAGTTTTCTAGCTGGCATAGTTGTTCTCTTGCTGTTGGTTTGGTGCCATCTGACCATAAAGTCCGCACGCGTGTCAACCAGTTATCCGACCCAAAAACTGAAATTCGCGAACGCCCGAAAACAGATTGCTAAACGCCGCGTCTTCTGGCACAAAACTTGGCCGTGATGAACCAAAAAATCATCCTGCTTTTAGCCGCGTTGGCCATTTTGTGCTTAGGATGCAAGAAAACTGAGCCTGCGCAACCGCAGAAAGCTCAGGTGCTCGTGCGTTGGCACTTTATTGGTACTTCAAAGATTGGCGCAAATACAAATGCACACTGGTTCAATCGTATAGCTGCGTTGCCCGCCTCAGCCGAGTTTAGGGATGAACTGCTACAGAAGCTCGCACGTGGCCCACATCAGTTCCTCAAATACCGAATTGGTCACACCACAAACGACTACGCTGAGCTTATTAAACCGCTTTTAGCTGAGCTTGTACGTGCCGAATCAATGGCCGAGCTGCGCGCAGTGTCGAACCAACCATTTGAGTTCGTATTAGCAATTGAATTACCTGACCAACAAGCGAAGCTATGGCAGAGCAACATCGCTTTCATATTAAAGATGTGGACAGCATGTGAACCGGAAAGCCTCCAGGGCCATGAAAGCGCAGGTTGGCAATTAAAAAAGCATCATGCGCCGAACCTGATTAGATTTGAGCGGGTGGGCGACTGGGTAATTTTTGGTTGGGGACATGACACGCTTACACTGTTTGCCGAGTATGCAGAATTAATACGCAAGAACAGCCGGCCGACCCCTGTCGAGTTGCAAACGAATAAGCAAACAATTCTCGAGTGTTTTATTGACTGGCCCAAGTTGCAAAACTCGCTTGAACAACAGTTCGGAACTGAACTGCCAGTTTGCTTGCCAACAACGCATCTTACGGTCGCTAGCTTGAATGAGGAAATTCTTACAAGGGCCAGCTTTGATTTTCCCGAGCCTTTGAACTGGTCGGCAGCGCCATGGCGTATCCCTACCAATACAATCCGCGAACCGCTGATAAGTTTCACCGCTTGCCGTGGTGTGGCGCCATTATTGCAAAGGTTCGACTTGTTAAACGAAATTGGTTTTACACCGATGCCAGATCAGCTTTATGTATGGGCACTGCAGGACGTCCCATTCCAAACTTTTTTGGCTGCGCCCGCACTGGACACCACCAACCTGATAAAGCGGCTGGGAACCGTGTTGCGTGAACGGCTTGTGCCGGCGTTGGAAAAACTGTCCTTGGGCAACATCGAGCCTGACAATGAAGGCAATATTAGTCTGGTATGGCGCGGTTTACCGTTCATTAGCCCGTATATATTGTCTGTTACTGAGCCAGCGGGCGAATTTTTGTTGCTGGGTCTTTTCCCAAATACACCCCTCACGAATCCGCCCCCACCAGAGTTGTATGCGCAGTTTATCGACAGGCCCGAGATAGCCTATTACGATTGGGAAATAACGCAGGTCAGGTTCCACCAGTTATGGAACCTGTGTCAACTGATCAGGTTGATAGCGGGAAAACCGCAGCTAAACACGCAAACCGCCATGTGGAAATGGCTCGATTCAGTCTCGACAAACCTAGGCAACACAGCTACCCACATCACAGTGAACAATCCGCAACAGTTAACCTTAGTGCGCCGTTCGCAGCTTGGGCTGAGCGCGATCGAGCTTGTTGCGTTCGCGAATTGGTTGGACTCGCCCGGGTTCCCGTGCTGCGTGTTTACCCTGCCCGCTCGAACCGAATCAACCGCAGGCCGTTCACACAACGCAAACAGCAATGCTCAAACTCGGCGTTAACATTGACCATGTTGCGACCCTGCGTGAGGCGCGGTATCGCGGTCGTGGTTTTGGCGAACCTGACCCGGTTGAGGCAGCCCGAATTTGCGAACACGCCGGTGCGCATGGTATCACCGTGCATCTGCGCGAAGACAGACGCCACATCCAAGACCGTGACGTATGGACACTGCGCCAAACCGTGCGTACGCGCCTAAACTTCGAAATGGCGAACGTACCTGAGATTGTCGAAATTGCGCTGCGCCTTAAGCCCGACATTGTCTGCATCGTACCCGAACGGCGCCTTGAGGTCACAACCGAAGGAGGACTCGACGTTGTTGCAAGTGAAAAGGCGCTAACTGAGACTCGGAAAAGGCTGAACGACGCGCAAATCGAAGTAAGCCTGTTTGTTGCGCCCGACCCAGCTCAGATCGAAGCAGCAGCGCGCGTGGGTTCACAGTTTATCGAGTTGCACACAGGCGCATTTGCTGAAAACTTTCATGACCCAACCAGTCGCCAGCGCGAACTGCAACGGCTGATTGAAGCAGCCAAACTAGCCAACAAAATCGGGTTGAAAGTCAACGCCGGCCACGGGCTAAATTATAAAAATCTGCCCACGTTATTACAAGTGCCACACCTTGTCGAACTCAACATAGGGCACAGCATAATCAGCCGGGCGGTGTTTGTCGGGCTCGAAACCGCCGTGCGCGAGATGCTCAGCCTGATGAAAGATTACAACTTTTAAGACTCGCTCGCACACCTGCTGACGGGCACCTATCGACAACACGTCAAGAACCAAAAAGCTCACTCAAACAATGATCCTCGGCGTTGGCATTGACATAATTGAAGTCGAGCGTATCCGAGGCGCATACGCGAAATTTGGCCATCGGTTCTTAAACAGGATATTGCGGGCTGAAGAGATCAGGTATTGCCTTCAACATGCTAATCCCGCCCCAGCTGTCGCAGGTCGTTTCGCCGCAAAGGAAGCAGTTGCAAAAGCATTACGCGTGCGGATCGGCCGCAAAATTGGGTGGCACGATATCCAGATTGTCCACTCACCACACGGTGCACCTGCGATCGTTCTGCACGGTAAAGGGCTTGCCCTCAGCGAGTCATGCGGCACAAAAAAAGTTCATCTCAGCCTAAGTCACACCCAGAACTATGCCACAGCGGTAGCCATAATTGAAGGTTGATCTTTACGGTTAATCGGAAAAGGAAGCCTGACTCACACTTGCCAAAAGCAGCGAAACAGTTTATAAGTTGTTGCGGTTGCGTTGACGCCAGTTTAGCTCAGCGGTAGAGCAGCGGTTTTGTAAACCGCGGGTCCTCGGTTCGAATCCGAGAACTGGCTCCAGCTTTATCCGTACACCCCTAAATAGTTTCGTGCTGTCTGTTCAAATACTGCGTTTTCCACACAAGATTGTCCACTGCTACCGTTTTGCTGTGTTTCAGGGAAATTCGTCGAAGTGCACACCGCAAACTTGTGGTGGATAAAGATACCCCATCGCACCCATAGCGACATCGGTGCGGTACAATCTATCCTGCATAAGGCAGACCCGACGTGTACCAGTCGGGACTGTGGTTGTATAGACTCGCAGTTCACCTGGAACTGTCGCGATGATTTCTTCACGCCAATCACCCAAGCAATCTGCAATTGCAACGACACGTCCTTCGATTGTGCCGAGTACTTTGCCATTATATTTGACCAGCTTGCCGCTGTTTACATATACCTTGAGGTTATCGCCAGTCCAAAACACTGGGTTCGGCGCTAAACTGCCCAGGTCGAGTTGACCGAGCAACTTGCCCGTAGCCGCGCAATACAGCCAACGGTCAGGCAAAAATTTCTCGCCAGCGTAAAGTTCCATGCCGGGATTTGCCGGGTCAATATCGGCCAACAGGCCCTGACTATGCACATGTCGCGTCGGGTGGCTGCAGCCCCAAACTAATCTGCCTGTGCACGCTTCTACGACGCAAATCCCGTTTGAGCTATGTGAAGCCTCAATGCCGTAAGCAATCTCAAGCCCGGGCCGATTCGGATCAATGTCTGCAACATAACAGATGTCCGGATGCCCTAACTGAAGGTTCCACAGCAACCTGCCATCATCGTCCAGCGCTGCTGCGCCCAGGATTAACTCGTCGCGTCCGTCCCCATCAATGTCAGCAGCGTGCATACCGTGCGCACCCTGACCGCGTACAGGTGGGGTTTCTTTGTCGCCATCCCATTCCCACACAAGCCGCAGACTGCGCCCGAGGAGATTGTAGGCACGCACAATCATTCGCGTGTAAGTGCCGCGGGCAACGACTAGGCTTGGTCGTTTGCCGTCGAGGTAGGCAACACCCATTAAATGCCGCGATGCGCGGTTGCCTGTGTTGTCGCCCCAGTCAGACACGTTCCCGCGCGGGATCCAGTCCACGCGCACACGTTCGCGTCCGGTTAACCCGTCGAGCACCGAACAATATTCCGGCCCATCAAGGACACGCCCAGCCTCGTTTCGGTAATCCTTGTTTGTTGGGGCCGTCTTAAGTGCTACCTCTGCTTTACCGTCCCCGTCCAGATCGTAAACAATCATCGGGGACCACCACACCCCTTGCTCAATGTTCCAGCCGAGGTCTTTGCGCCAAAGAAAGGTGCCGTCTGATTTGTACGCCTCGATCTTCCATGTGTCTGTGCTACGCCGCCAAACGCCTGGATCAGTTACCTGGGCAGGTTGCTTGATCACAAAATCCAGCCTGGCGTCCCCATCTAAATCACCTAGCCCAACCTTGTTGAACGGGTACAGACCACGCAATTTGATTGCTACATAGGCGGTGTCGCCCTGGACCTTCACCGATTGCACAGGGGGCGAATCCGGGAGCCGTGCGCCTCGGGTGCGTGGCCGCACTATGTAATAGCGCGTTTTTCCGGTCGCGGCACGGTCAACGAAGTTGCACGAGTTTGTAATTGGTGCAGCGTTAACCTTTAGGCTGGCCATGCCTGGCTGGGCACATGCAAGCACATCAAAAACCACATCTGCAGGGTCAGTGGCAAGCAATCGCCAGCTAATGTATGCACTCCCATCAGCCAGCAAAAATGCTACCACGCCACGGTCTAATAGTTCTGGCGCAACCGCTCCACTGCATACAATCTTAGTCAGCAGTACCGCCGAAAACACAACTCCAACCACACACGTTCTAATCCGATTTGACCGAGCGCCCAACTTACAGAACAGGCCGCAACAATAACACAAGACAAATTGATTAAGCTGCATTTGGTTTTGCTTTCGGTGGGGTTACCATTCAAACACAAGCAGCGACACCGCCTGAGGCGGCAGCTCGAAGCGCATCGTGCCACACCGATTAGTTATTGAGAATTGTGTGGGCTGACCAAGCGTTGCCAAGCGGCCTGCTGCCTCAAGTTGCTCGATTTCCTCGCGCAATGGTTTGGCTGTGATATTCATTCGCTGCCAGAGCGCATAAGCGTTGCTGTGCTCAGCGTCAATCCTGTAATGGGTCAGCAGAGCCGCACGTACGCTTTCAGGAAAACCGACCACGCGCATTGTCACAACGGCTTTTGGCCCCGGCAAATCGTCATCGTGATAATGCCAAACCAAAACGCATAGTTTCCCTTGATCCAAACTTGCCAGTGCACCGACATCAGGCCGGGCACGGACACCCGAGCGCATAATTTGCTCAAGCGGAATTGCGCTGTCACTTTCCACATGCACCTGTTGACCGGTCATTTTGCTGAACATGCGGAACACGTTCAGCACAGGTAAATCAATACTGCCAGTTGCCAACTGCCGAAACCCAGCAAACAACGGCTGGTCTTCGAAAGTGAAAGCCCAAGTAACTGCCCCCAAAAGGTTTATTTGATGCTGCTTTGCGAGCTCGATTTTCCGAGCAAACACAGCGGCCGTGTAACTCGCGTACAAAGCGCCGTTACGATACCCGTTTTGCGGATAGACTGTGGCCGGGCACGCTGCGCAGCCGTCCGGGTCAGACTCGCCAATGATAACGGGTTTCCCCTTTAACTCAGGATACGCTGCTATCAACTTAAAGCCGGCGTCTATCGTCCGCAGGTGTGTGGCTATGCCCATCCGGACACGCCCATCAACAAATTGCGGTGCGCCCTTGGCATGGAACGCCACAAAATCCAGTGGTGTACCAATCTGCCCTGTGGCGTAATTTGTGCCACGCAAACAGTGCTCGATAAAATCCCGCATGAACTGGCCACCGTGTCCGGCTGTGTGCGGACCACCGACCTTTGCAGTTGGTAAAGCACGGCGCACCGCTGCAACAGCATGATCATGTAGCTTGAAAAACTCCTCTTTTGTGCCCTGCCAGTAACCGATATTAGGCTCGTTCCACACTTCCCAATACCATTGCTCGACCTCGGCTTTGCCGTATCGGGTGATGCAATGCTTGACCCACTGATAAACCAGCTCTTCCCACTTCGAATAGTCTTTCGGAGGATAAGCCCAACCGGTGTAAATCTCTTCGTACCGCTTGCCTGGTAGCCAACTGTGCTGATACGGCTCGGGCTTGATCGAAAGCGCTTTTGGCATGAAGCCAATCTCGACGAATGGCTTGACCCCGGCGCTTAACAAGGTGTCGAATATCCGGTCCAGGATTGTCCAGTTGTAAACCGGTTTGCCCTGCGCGTCTTCGGAGTAAACATCTGTTGACCCCCATTTCAAACCTGGGGTGCCGTCGCCCGAGCAAAGAAGATTATGCGTACGGAAATACACGTTACCTGGGCTAAGCTTGCCGAGCTCAATCAAAAGCCGCTTTCCATTCGGCATGTAAACATAGTTCGGCTCATCTGCGCCGAAAAACGGCCAAATAGCACGCCAGCCGCCTATTGGCTTACCTGCATCTACTGTAACCGCGACAGAAAGCGCTTTCTCTTCGATGTTTGCATTATGCCCACTGTCATTGTCAGCCCCTGGACATGATAACGCGAGCAGCACACAACACCAAAATTGGTGCATTGTTAAAAAAACACGCCGTGCCGAAAAAGCACGGCGCCCATGAAAATGCGAGCACGTCCAAAAATGTACCTTCACACCACCAAAAACTACCTCGCTTCGCTTTTGTAAACGCGCCACCGTTTAACGTAGTGCGGTTTGCTCCAACAGATCGAAAATCCTCACGCGGTCTAACGGGTCTTCATACCTCCCTTGGGCAACCAGCTCGTAAGCCTGTTTGTTTTTGACAAACTTAACACTACCGTCTGTGAACAGAACGCTCCAACCGCGTCCCCGCGGGTGTGCCTCTACTTGGAAACTCGTTTGTGAGTTTAGTCCTGCAATGACGTCCATGGCAAATAACCTGCCCGGCTCAAGCTGGCTTACTTTTTGGTATCGCCTGCGTGAATCAATAGGAGGCTGCCTCGGACGCGGGTTGTAAAAATAGCTCGACCGTACCACGGGCGCGCCACTGTCGTACCAAGTTGTCAGAGGCGGAGAATAATCAGCTACGCTGTACGGACCGGTTTTGAATCCCGGACAGAAATAAACTCGCCCATCTGCAACAAGTTTCATCCCGTAAAAGTACCCGGCATTTTCAAAGTAGCAGTTGGGTGGCTGGTTGAAATCGGGTCTGACGTACGTCTTTGTGCTGGTACCAGTGTAAACGTACCTGCAATAATGTGATTGACTCATGTCATCACGCGTATTATCCGTTCGATACCCACGCCAGGGCGGCAATCTGCCCTCAAATTCATCCGCATACATAAATGTCGCTACGCCCAACTGTTTCAGATTGTTAATGCAACCGGTCCGTTGGCTCTTTTCCTTGGCCGCACCTAACACAGGCAAAAGCAACGATGCCAAAATTGCTATGATGGCTATCACAACCAACAGTTCGATCAACGTGAAACCGCCGGCTGTGCAAGTGCTGCGCCCGCCTGCGTCGGTTCCGATTCCGTTATATGTTTGTGCCTTCTCCATCCTCGATGCATGATTTTAACTGTCGCAGTGCCACATTGGGCCCGGCCTTTTACCCGGTGCTCACCGTCTTTGCCCAGTTGCAGCAGCAGACCGTAATTTGGCAATCAGCTCGTCAACAGCTTTTTTCTGTTCCTTACTCAAGTCTTTGCGTTGCGAAATTGCTTCGAACTCGCGCAGTGCACCAGCGTAATCGCGGGCTCGAACTGAACCTAAAGCTTCGTCAATTATTATCTGCAAGCCAGGGCTGGCCTTTGCGAAAGCGGCGCGCACGCCAGCCAAGTTGAATGGGTCCGCTGCAGCTTGCTCAGTTGTCTGCGGCTGGGTTGATGTACCAGGCTCACGCTTGCCGCAACCCACCACCACTAAAACACCAACTATACACGCGCACCACGCTATAAACAAAGCGCGCGCCGTCACATACGATTTTGCTCCTTTCATTCTGTGTGTTCTTACTTTTGCCTCAGTATTTGCAGGTTTTCCTTCACTGTTTTAACCTACACGCGGGCACTATATTTGGCAACCTTGCAGGCTGGCTTACCGGCAGCATTGTTTCGGGAACCACCCCGGCAAAATGCGTCCAATCGCTCTTATGCCAGAGCTTCTACTTCAAGTCTCGTGACACTTACGCGCAACAAACATGACACAACCCGGATCAAACGCGCCCTCCATCGGGTCCTCGAATGATAACCTCTAGCACACCCATTAACCACTTTCTCACCGCGCTATTAAGCGGTACCCGCGCCTCAAAAAAGGGCTAGCAAGAAAAGATTGGAGCGGGCTTGCGCCCGCTCCAAAGCGGCACACATCTACACTCTGTGACTAACGAGTTTGTGCACAAGACCTGGCTGACTATGGATAAACCAGTCGGAAGTACACATTTGTCTTGCTCTGATCGACGTCAATGATCACCCGGTTTGTCGTTGTCGAGTTAACCCATGTGAACCACTGATTTGTGGCAGTGATACTCACCGCGTTAGTCTCAAGCCGCCAGCCGATGTAACTTGCCGGCCACTCCAACTGGATCTGCGTAGCCGAAATACGCGTTAGCGTAATGTTTGTGGGTGTGGTCGGCACCATGGACAGTACCCTGATCGTACCATCAATTGCCAGCATGTTCGTCCAGTACAACGGCGGGTTCAACGGCGGTAGTGTCACCGAGGTGAATCCGCTCACAGGCCTGCTGAACAGCGTGAACGTATCGCCTGCAGCAAGCTCAGGCCCGATGTTGGTAACAATCAGTGCCCCACCGCCTGTGATTGAATTGGCAACCAATCTGTCACTGTTCGGCGACGCGTTCTTGTTTAACTCCAACAATGTGACGCCGCCAAGTGTGACTGTATCGGTAACTGTAAGTACACCAATTGTGCCACGCAAGCTTGCCGGGTCGGCTAATGTAAGCACACCTACTGCCGTGCCCGGTTCCAACCGTGCGTTTCCTGCTAAGGCAACACTACCACGAATGGTACCGTTACCCGCTAATGTTTGTGGGAACGCCGTTGTACCCAGAGTGAGGGTCTTCACATTTGCCTCTGACAAGTCTAGGATTCCCGGCTCAGCAACAACATATGCCATGTTAGTTGGCGAGTTAACGGTTGTGCCTTTGAACGCTAGGACACCATTGTTCACGATGACTGCCCCTTTGTGTTCTAGTGCTACATTTTCCAACGTGAGTTTACCAGTGCCAACCTTGGTTAGCGCATTCGTTCGCGCGCTGTCGGTGAAATAGCCCGTCCACGTATTGTTCTGGTTCAGCCATCCGATCACCCAGGTGAGGGTCAAACTTACTGCAGTCCCGCCCTGATCGATCCTGCCCGGCCCACCGGCGATCCCGCCCAGGTACATCGTTCCTCCGTTACGACTAATTAACCAGTTAGTAGCACCCACAGGTGGGTTAAAGTAGAACAGCGCGTTTGTGCTACCCGTACACGTATTGGCTCCACCCGCGTTAAACCGGAGTGACTGACTAGTCTGTGAATCAAGCTCTATTGTGCCGTAGAAACCGTTTAAATCTGCCGTAAATGTCATTAACGCGCCATTGGTAAGCCGCAAGGTTACGTTCGTACCGATAATGGGCGAGTCAATTCTCCGAGCAGCACCGTTCAGTACAGCCGAATCTTTTAATACGAGCACGGTTTTGCCCGAGAAGATATCAGCCGTCATTGAGAGAATTGCCGAATCCAAGACCAAGGTTGAACCCCCGCCACCAACTGCGTCGCCATTTGCATTTACAAACGTTGCGTTCGACCGGACTATTACACCTCCAGTATGTGCGTTAGCCCCGCTTAAGGTCAACTGCCCTGGTCCTTCTTGTACAACCCAGCCCGTGCCTCTGATAACATTGCCAATAGTTGTATCACCGGATTGCCTGCACAATAGCGTTGCATTATTGGTGATTGGGCCGGAGCCAAGATTACCCGTTGTTGTGGTGCCATCGCCAAGCTGAATCGTGCCCGACTCGATCAACGTACCGCCACTCCAAGTGTTATTGTTGATGTTGATCGTAAGTTTACCCGTACCGCGCTTTATGAGTGTCCCCGACCCAGCAATAGAACCGTACCCACCAAACGCGTAGTCTTTGGCCGAGTTGTCGACTGTAACCAGGCTTGGCGCCACAGTACTGCTAATGTCAATTGTAGTCGTGCCCGTGGCAGTGTCATCGAACCGCACCATATTACCGTCTGTGTAATAGGCTTGCGCGCCCGACCCTGCCACTTTCCACACTAGGTTCGCCGGGTTGCCGACGTCCCAAACACCAGCGGCGTCACCAACCCAAACCAGTGTCGGGTCAAGCACAGAAGTGACCGTCAATACAACACGTTTGTTCAGTGTATCGTCTGTTATGTATGCGCCTGTAACGTTGGCTGGCAATGCCCCCAGAACAAAGTTACCGGAACCGGTTCTGCTGCTGTACTCGAGCAAAGTAATCGAACCGACGCCAAGTGCTGAGCCGACAATGTTTACGGTAACATTCCCGTTCATTCCGAGCACCCCTGCATTGGTCAGCACCGTCGAAGTTGGATTGCTAAACGGTCCAAATTCGTAGTCCAGTGTGCAACCGGAGCTGAAAGTTAAGCTCCCGAGTCTGACTGCACCATTTGCACTCTGCATTCGAATACCCAATGACGCTTCGTCCCTGACCGTGAAACTGCCTGGTAATACCGAGCCCGTGCCGAGTTCGAGTTTACCGGCCGTGATAACGGTCGGACCAGTGTAGGTGCTAATACCCGACAAGACGTTTGTTCCCGGACCTGCGTTTGTGAGACTCCCGGGGCCATGGATCCCACCTGGAATCCAAAGTGTACCGCCTCTGGCGAGCACAAGTTTGCTATAGTTTGTTATCGGGCCGGTGCCAAGAGCACCAGTCTCGCTCCAGCCATCGCCAACCTGCACAATACCGTTACTAATTATCGTGGGGCCGGAATAGGTATTGTTACCAGTCAATACCCAGGTACCTGCACCTCGCCAAATAATGCCAGCCGGCCCGCTTCCATTTACGATGTTAGCCGGTAAGGTGTTAACTTCATTTGGATCGGTTTGCTTGGCGCCGATGTCGAAGAACAATGTGTACGCAGCCGTCATACTGCCCGCAAGGTAGGCATTGGCATTATCGCCAATAAGCATACCAATTGGGATCACCGTGTTCGAAGCTAACCCCGGATAATAACGCGCTGTGTAGCTGATTGTGCCGCTTAAATTAACGAGCGCATTGGGGAATCCAGCCGAGTTTCCAAACCTAAACTCATCACCGCCTCCAGTGGCTGAATTTGGAGCAATGTCGATCTGCCCTGTAAATGCAGACCAATTACCCACGACGTTGCCCCGGATGTATTTAGGCCGAACGATCAAGGTGCCACCACCGCTCAAACTACCACCCAAACCTGTTCCTATAGTGCCACCGTCACCTGCTGAACCAGAAAATCTTACCGGCAGAATAATGGTGCCACTATGGCCACTCGGAACAATAAGGTCCGCATCCACTGTGCCATAGCTTGGCGAAGTGCTCGCGTCAGGTCTGATGTTGAGGGTACTGTCACCGTAAAAAGTAAATGAAGTTATTCCGTCCAAGGCCGGATCGTTAGCGTTCGGCTCGCCTTCAGCGGACACGTCATCGCCTTGGACCTGAAGCACGCTATTGCTTAAAATGACGCTGCCCGTCAACTGGTTAGGCGGGTCAGCCGGAATTGTTGCTGTCCCGCCCTTATAAATGTTAAGAGTGCCTCCACCGTCCAAGATAAAACCGTCTGTGCCAGCCAAAATTGTGCGGCGGATTGTAGCTGAGCTGCCTGCAGGCACATAGATAACCGGTTTGGTGGGCCCGGCGAGTGTCAGTGGCCCGTCGTTTGTGATTGTGTAGGTTCCTTGGATGAACGCTAGGTTGCCGATTGTTCTTGCCGAGTCCAAGGTAACCATGACCGTTGCGGCTGCCTGGTTACTGAACGCAGCGGTGTAACCTGCGCCATCGGCAACCACGCCGTTCAGCCAGGCCGCCGGGTTACTCCAGAGCTCATCAACTTCATTTGTCCATACACCACTGGCTCCGACCGCCGTTAGTGCACTGCTAAAAAGCGTTACACCGGTAACGACAATTCCAATCTGCACTGTGAGTACTTTTTTCATGGGTTTGCTTTAATGATTTGTTTGGGGGTTAACATTTTCTGGTTTCCAACACCGCGCCGGAGAAGCCGCGGTGGCCGCGAAATTTGCGAAAATTTTACCCGTGGAGACAAAGTAAATCTCCGCTCTGGTAGCAGCTCGTGTTTCACCGGCCATTCTGCTGGAGTCTTTTTAACCGCCAAATTGAAAACCGTCAAGCTTTTTTTTACATTCTCGGCATTAAAAGCCAATTGGTCCCAAATGATAAACGCCGTTTAAAAAGCCAAGCCAGCCTGGAGTTTTAAGCCGGATATTTCGCACGGCGTCCGGGTTGACCCTATCCCTGCACCTAAACCACAATTACAAGCTACACAGGAGCGAAGCGTTCTCAGAAAAGTTACCTGGAAAGGTGGACTTCAAAGTTATGAAAGTGCGGTGTTTAACCTGGTGCAAGGCGGTCGCACTTTCAAAACGCAGTGCAAATTGTTACGGAAGATTGTCCTATAGCCGGCCGGGTAGCGGTTGGGAGGCGCAACCCGAGCGCTACCAAGCTTGGCACGTTTTTATTAGGCAAACCTTGTGAGGTGCGCTGTGTCAGACATTGATCTATTGAGGTTTGAAACTGGAGGTCTGAAACTGCTACAACAACGCTAACCCAAATTGATGCCTATTAGCGGACGCGCTTTGCGATCGCTCAAAGTGAACTCGAAGTTTGGCCAAACCCGTATAAGGCGCGATGGTTGGCCGATTTTGTATTTGGCCCGACAATGGCTTTTTGGCCATCGGCAACTTTCTAGTCGTACAAAGAAGAGGTCAGATGCAAAACGCAGGTACCGGCGCCTTGCAACTTTCAGTGGCCGTATTAATATCGCGTGCCAACCATGTCACGGTTGGCATATTTCTGCGTGAGGCTACTGTTTTCGGAGCCTGTAAAAGCGGCGCGCGTCGGTAATGACATTGGTCACAACGAACTTGTCGCCAACGATCACAGGTGGGAACGCTACTGGCGTCCAGCTTGTTGCAGGAAGGTTTGTGCTGTATTCAAGGGCAAAGCCAAGCGCATTTGTGGACCACCGTAGCACAAAGTTTGTCGCATACCGTGCGTACTCTAAAACAACTGGTAACTCCGGTGCCACGCTTATTGGTACACCCTTGACAATGCAATTGTTTGCCGCATCCACAACGTACAGACAGCCTGCTTGGTCAACTGCAATTCCAACTGGCGATGCAAACAATGCCTGCGTGCCTATACCGTCTGCACCACCTTTGACACCTGCTAAACCGCCTATGGTTGTTACCGTTCCACTCTGCGTCACCATACGGACGGTGCAGTTCTCGGTATCCGCAACGAATAAATTACCCGAGCTGTCTAAAGCCAACGCCGTCGGCTCGCGGAACCGTGCTTGGTAGCCTGTGCCATCGTTTGTGCCGGCTATACCGGGCATGCCTGCGAGTGTGGTCACAAGTCCCGCCGAACTGATTTTTCGAATTGCATGGTTGCCCGCATCTGCCACAAAAACATTACCAGCAGTGTCAACAACAACACCGACCGGTCTATTAAACCTTGCAGACGTAGCTGGGCCATCGTTAGTGCCCGGCACACCTGCCAGGCCGGCAAACGTGGTCACAGTGCCATAGGGGGTTACCTTCCGAATCACGTGATTCCATTCATCTGCAACGTAGAGTGTGCCGAAGTTGTCAAGAGCAACACCGCGTGGGTGAAAGAACCGCGCCGTAGACCCTGTGCCGTCATTTGTACCATGTACACGGGCCAGACCAGCCAGCGTTGTCACAGACAAGTACTGCCCGGACGGGACAGCTTTTCTGATCGTGTGATTAAACGAATCAGCGATATAAACGGTTCCGTCGGTGTGAACCGCTACACTCACAGGCCGGTAAAACCGCGCGGCGCCACCAAGCCCATCGTTCGTGCCCTGCGTTAGGGGTAGCCCAGCCACCGTGAACACATTACCTGTGGTTGATACTACTCGGATTGTGTGATTCCAATAATCCGCTACAAATAAATCACCGGTACTGTTCAGCGCTAACCCATGTGGCCGATTAAACCGCACAAAAATACCAACACCGTCGTTCGTACCGCTTGCTTCGGGCGTGCCTGCAATTGTGGTTACCTCCCAGCCTGTTGCAGTCGTGACCAGCCTGCGGATTGCGTGATTCCATTCGTCTGCCAGGAACACCTCCCCACTGGTGCCAACGCATAGCCCGGCGGGATAGAAAAACTGCGCAACGTTGCCCGGGCCGTCTGCAAAGCCAAAGCTGCCAGGTTTACCTGCGACTGTTGTTACCTCGCCCGCTGATGATACTTGTCTGATGGTGTGATTTAGGGCATCCGACACAAGCAGATTACCCGAGTTGTCAAAATCAATACTATTTGGGCAGAAAAAGCGAGCGGCCATCCCCGTGCCATCGTTTGTCCCTAGTTCGCCGGCGAGACCGGCAAGGGTTGTTACCAAACCCGCCTGTGTAATTTTTCGAATGGCGTGATTGTAGGTATCAGCCACATAAATGTTACCCATGCTATCCGTCGTCAAATCATAAGGTGCGCGAAACCGCGCTGCGTTACCGACTCCGTCATTCGTGCCGAATTCACCCGCTAACCCTGCAAGTGTTGTCACGAACCAATTGGTGCCGATAGGAGTTATTTTGCGGATGGTATTGTTGTTGGCATCTGAAACGTAAACGTTACCGGCGCTGTCAGTGGCCACGCCGGTTGGTAGATTAAACCGCGCCTCGGCACCGGCACCGTCGTTGGTACCGTAAACGCCAGGTGACCCGGCGAGAGTTGTTACCGCCCAGTTCGTCCCCACAAGCAACAGCTTTCTTATAGTGTGATTCTCGCTGTCGGCTACGTAGATGGTGCCTGAACCATCTAGAGCAAGCCCAATCGGTGTATTAAACAAAGCCGTGCTGCCGACACCGTCGTTTGTGCCGCTGACACCTGGTGTCCCAGCCAAGGTCGTCACAACCCAATTCGTTCCTGAAAGCGCAAGTTTTCTGATCGTATGGTTCGCTGAATCAGCCACGTAAATATTGCCATAGGCGTCGATGGCTGTGCCCTTTGGCAACTCAAATCGCGCAACGCGCCCTATCCCATCCGCATTTCCCGGTCCACCAGACTTTCCAACAAAGTTCGTCCAAGTGTAAGTCGGCGCTGCCCAACCCTTCACACACCCGCTAACCGCAACCAGCACACAGAGCAAGACTTTAGCCAAGCACGCCCGAGGTTTGCATGAGGCCCACCACCGGAGTAGCGTTTCCCTATCCGCAAAAAAGTTAGTACTTGTACCGTGCCTGCCAACTGCCCGTTTGCCCCACAGAGCAGACGGCCTCGGTGCCTGATGCAATGCCGATACACAAGATTGGATCAATTCGACGAAAATCATTTTTGCGAAAATGCGCTTTTTTGATTTACAACGTTCCTGCTTAGCGGTCCCCTGCTGAATATGATGCCTCATTTTCTTGTCCCATCTATCTGTTTGTTGCGGTTTTAGCTCGGCTGTTCACAATTATGCTTGTTGAGTGCTCATACCCCCAACGCACAATGGCTGCTTCAAACCCAACACCGAAATACCAGCTCCTCTAGCACACACGGTCGTAAGTTTCTTTTAAGCAGCCTCATATCCCAACCCAGTGCAACTAAGCATACCCGATGTTTGGGGTTCCGCAACTGGTATAGTAATCTTCCATATGATGCTTGTCCGGTTTGATACGTAGAATGCACTGTAAGCGTTTCACACATCAGCTCTTCCGCAAGCGGTGCGTGCCATGCAGGCTTGAGGGTATTTGGATCTCCCTGCGTTAGCTCCTTATGATAACCATGTGCGAGTGCACCGGTGAAGGTCCAGGTCAGCAGCTGGATTGAGCCCGCCCACTTAATCCCAAATACCCACCGCAATTGTGCAACTAAAGATGCCAACTGCTGCCACGCCGGGCATTCTTTGCCGGGTCCACACGGCCAAGCTGTTCTACACCGTGCTAGTTGAGTCTGGGTTATCGTTCCAAAGCTGGGCGCGGATACTCTTGTGTGTGCTGCTACCCTGCCCTCCAGGAAAGAATCCGAAGGTTCTTCGCCTCAACCGTGTGTTCCCCTACAGTGAACAGCAAAAGTAACACTAGAAGTTAAACAGTTTCTCCGGCACGTGAACAATATCGAATGGCTTCAGGTAAAACGGTGTTGAGGCCTTGCCTTCAAGCGCCTTTTTCAGGTTCAACCTGTACGTCACTTGCGTGCCGTTCTCGATTCGTAGGACTGTGACAGCTTTGGGCTGTGCACGGGTGAAATCGAACCCACCGGCCTCCATTATCGCATCGAGCGCTGTCAACGGTCTGTCCATCGCGATTCGGCCAGGCCGCAATACCGCCCCCGATACATAGACACTCGCCGACGACGACATTACGGCCACGGTTAACTGATTTACTTTGAGCACACGCTCGTATGCTTGCATCAGTTCGCTCTGCAGTTCGGATGGTGTTTTACCTGCGGCTTTTACCGTGCCGATCAGCGGCATGACAATCGTGCCGTCGAGCTGCACTTTTGCGACCGTGTTCAAATTCGTTTCAATTTCAAACGTGATACGCAGAACATCACCCTCTTGAAGCTTGGCCAGCGTAAAAGCTTTGGGCACCAGAGCTGTTCCGGCTGCAGAAACATTGGTGCTAGAGGCACCTGATACTTGGATGGTTTCCTGCCCTGTCGTTACCGGCACGGGCACAAACGCAGCCTGTTGGTCTGATGAACGAGTAGCACAACCGACCAAACCCAAGAGCAAGACTCCAAACACACAGACTGTCAATGAGCCAGCCCAGTATAACGTCGTGTTGGGCCAACACCTGAAACATTCTTTGGACGTTTCCGTTTTCATAATTCCTGCACAATGCACGTTTTTTGTGATACGCAGCTCCAATGCGTTCCGGTTACCGCTAAGTTAAAACCTCCGTGCGGCAACGTTGTTTTGACGGACTCGAGTTTTTCACTGGCTAAAACCTGTACATGGCCGAAACTATCACAGCGTTCTGCCTGTAATCCAAATCATTTACGTCCGAATCACGTTTCACGAATCTATAACTTAGCCCTGCGGTGAGCCGGCGCAACACTTGGTAGTTGATACCTACATTGAGACCGTACCTATCGAACGTCTCGCTCAGTACGACCGTTCGCGGTTGCTTACCGTTTTCGTAAAAGACGCTCATATTAAGCGCGGCATATTTGTAAAAAGCCCATGAACCGCCGTACCTAACTGATAACAGCTCCATAAATTGTCCCCCCAACCAAAAGCTCTGTCGTACTTGCCGGTCCACGCCCAAACTATGTGAAATTGCACGGGTAAGACGGTGCCGCATTTCGACGCCACAATAGTACGAGTGGAGATCTCGAGCCTCGCCTGTCAACGGGCTTTCGTCTGCCGAATACAAAACGTACCCGCTGCGCATGTTCAGCTCGATGTCACGGGTCAACTGCCATTGAAGGAACGGACCTATGCTTACTCCGATATTGTCGGTGCTAAGTTCCGAATCATAATCTGTGAGGTCCGCGCTGACCTCGATTCCCCCAACTGTTTCATGTCCGAATCTGTAGCCGATGCGTCCGAAGAATTGTTCGGTCGAGCGGCTCAAATAATCATATTCGTCCGTCCAAGAGATAAAATTGAAGTGGCTATAGCCACCCTCAACCAACCATCGCTTCGGAGTCCACCGCGCACGGAAACCAACGGTATTTTCAAGGCGCGGAAACCTTGCCACCCTGCTGATCCCAGCCTGACCAAGCACATCCTGCGAATACTCGACTCGCTCGAACAGCGTTAAGCCAAAGTCCTTGATCGCAATGTCCCATGCGAGTTCGGAATCAGGCGTAACAACCAATCTGCTCAAGTCCGAATGCTCAGTATAGAAATCGTATCCGGTCCCAACCCCGAAACTCAGAAGCGAATTTTGTGTGACGGGCCAGATTGCATGCACGTTAAACCGCGGGCGGTGGATAAAATCCTCTTCGGCGTTTTCCGGTCGGTAGTAGATATTGTCGTTCCATTCAAACGAATACGAAACACCAGCCTGTACAACTACCGGCCCGGCCTTAATTTGTTCTGCAAGCGCTTGTCGTGCTGCGGCTCTGGCGCCGTAAGCGCGATCAGTTTCGATTGCTGAACGCAAGGCTTCCTGACCGTTTACCAGCGCGGGCATTAGAATCACCAAGGCGGATATGCCCAATCTATAACCCAGATGCACCGAGCTGTTGTTCGTTGGCATGGGTAGCAAATTGTCGCCCAGTAGATAAGACATTAAAAGTGCCACGTCAACAAAACTCCCACGCAAAGTCTGGAAAACAGTTGCTCAGCGGACTAAGTCGTCGGCCGGAACAATACACCAATTTATCAGACCTGTTTCACAAACCAAAGCCTACAACCGTTTTCAGCGCTTGAAGTTTTACCTTGCCAAACGAGTCTAGCTGCCATCGTGTAATATCACCGCTTAGGTGTGCCAAGGGTGCATTTTTATGTCTGGATTCGGCTAGGTTGAGTAAACGGATTCGAATACGTTTACAGAGAACAGCACCGTGAATCGCAACTGTCTTTACAAGTTCTAATCAAGTGACATTAAGAAAGACACCGCTGTGCCTAACCAAGACAGGCATCAAATCAGCGTTCTATTCCTGCTGTGCATTTTCCATAGACCCGTGCTCGTCGCTGGATTCGAAGCATTTACATTCGCAGTGTTGGCACAGCCGAGTTTTGTACTCGATTTGGACAAACTTGCCCCGACGATTAACATGCCCCGACAAATCCCCACATTTCGAGAGCGCAGATGCACTTGTTCGGTCGCACAGCTTCGAAATGCCCAGGTCGGTCACGACACTCGTTCAGAATGTAGAAATCAATTATGGCAACCCGATTGCTATTTCATCAATCGCCAAGGAGAAGTTGTGCAAGGCGTACAAATTCAACAACGCAACTTTTGTGGTGCAGTGGGAGGTTTTGCACTGCTTGCAATTTTGGCATTGACCGCCCATGCATCGTCGGTTGTTACTCTTGTTTGGGACCCAAGCCTGGACCCACGTGTAGCCGGCTATGCAATCTGGTACGGTACAACGAGCGGCGTCTATCCGACTCGCGTTGACGTTGGTAATCGCACAATGGTAACAATTTCAAACCTGGTCATTGGCCAGACCTACTATTTCGTCGCAACTGCGTACACTGCAGATGGCTTGGAAAGCCCGCCATCGAACGAAGTTGGATACACCGTGCCGGGTTTGCTCTCGGTCAGTCACACCAAAGCGCGCGGCCTTGCAATGGTGCAATTTGCGGGTTATCCAGGCGAGACTGTTGCGGTTCAAGCAAGTGAAGATTTAAAGAACTGGACCACGCTTTATCAGTTGCAGCCGAGCGTAAGTCAGGTAATTAAAATTGTAGATCCTGCCTCAGCATATCTGCCAAAACGGTTTTATCGGCTCATGGGGCCTAATGTCGGTGCCCGAAAACTTAGTCTCACGCAATTTTTGGCCTCAGCTTTGCCAAGGTTGAGCTTTGCCGCAACGCCCGGTGCTGTGGTTGAAATACAAGCCAGTGATGATCGAGTTCACTGGACAACCCTGCACAGGTTCGTTGTCACTTCGAATCAACCACTTGAATTTTTTGATCCGACCCTAACCGATATTCCAATGCGGTTTTACCGAACTGCAGTTGGCGGCATGCCAGCCGCAGAAACAACCTACATTGGTCCTGATGCACTGCGATGTACCGTGCTTACCGGTAAAGAAATCTCAGTCATCAAGTTCTGGGGACAAGCTGGTGAAACCGTCACGGTGCAGGCCAGTGGGGACATGATAAACTGGACCTCGCTTTACGAATTGCACATCACAGCAAATAAACTGATCGAAATTGCCGACCCAGCCTCGATAAACTCACAGCAGCGATTCTACAGGCTGCTTGGGACAAACGTTTCCAGTCGCAGACTTGAGTTGCGTCGGTATCACAAGTCTAACATGGCCAAAATCAGTTTTGTTGCGCCGCCGGGTGATGTGGTGCAATTCCAAGCCAGCGAAAACCTTGTTGATTGGATTACGCTGTACCGGGTAAAAGTTCAGACAAACCAGTGGATTGAGATCATTGATCCTGAATCAGCAACACTGCCACGCAGGTTTTATCGCCTCGCACCCGCTCAATGAAGCGCGCCAAGTTGTGCAGCTCTTTTGGGCTGATTTGGTACCGACCTAAACCAACCGTTTAGTGCTAGCCACTATTCGCTCATGCAGGTTCAACATCAAATACGTCGAGCTTTACCGCAGCCGCTTGCCCGATAAAGTCGAGCCGGAGCAGAACAACATTTGGCCCGTACCGTTTCTCAACCCAGCCTTCCAATCCGCGCAGTGGTCCAGACTTAATGTGTACCCTCATGCCTTCGCCAATGGCCGGGGCTAGGCGGACTTCAACTCCGGTTTGCAAGGCGAACAGGATATCTTCCAACTGTCGTTTGAACAGTTGCTGGTCGGTGACAACCAGCAGCCTAACCACACAATTGCTGCGTAGCACGACCAGGCGCTGGCTTCCATTCATCCGGAGGAAAACATACCCAGGAAACAAAGGCTTTTCGAAAACAACAGTCTTGCCACGATACCTATGTTTTACCTTGTAACATGGCAGCGTGAATTCAACTTGCTCGCGTTCGCAATGGCGTGCGAGTTTTTTTTCGCATCGTGGCTTTGTGTGAGCGACTACCCAAACTTGCTCGTCCACAAAACCAAAATGGAAAGCAGCCTGTTGTGAGTCAAGCCTCCCGCAATATGGTTGTCCGAAGCGCTCCTTGAGTCTTAAAGACCCTAAGGCGCACCCGGTTTTGCCTTTTAGACCGACGCTCGTGGCCTCATTGCATGCACTGCCCATCGTAGAAACGCGACTCGTCAAATTACAACGCCTTAGATAGAAGATTCTGAGCTAAAGACAGATAACTGAAATTAGGCTTGCATTTTAGCGCAATATTTGCTAATTGGATGCTAACGCTTGAAACGGCCTTGGTAGAAGAAACCGGGTTATGGCAAGACGCACTTCAGCGCAAGGGTTATTTGGCGAGATTGCCGATTAAAACGGTAAGGCGTAGGCGCAAAAGTGAAGTTGCCAGTCGAAGGCCGAAAACGAAAACCGAGTTGACGGGTTGAACAAGGCACTGTACCCGGGCACGGGTCCGGGAGACCGGCCTAAAACGAGTAGGATTAACCTATCATGGAGCCGGCATCTGCACCTCAGCATAGGCTAAGTGCCGACAGAGTAGAATCGCACTTTGCACGGTTAGCCTTGGGATTTGCCTTGCTGGTGCTTGGTTTGGGCACCGCTGGATTGGTCAGTTGGATAACAAACGTTCCTGCGCTGACTACATTCGGGATCATGGCTGAACCATTAAACCCACGTGCTGCATTTGTGTTTGTCCTGATCGGGTCAGCTTTAATCTGCCGACTGAAGTTCCCCAACGTTCGTACCTGGCAATACTACGCTTTGGTTGCACTTGTGCTGGCTTTTGCACTGTGTCTGTTTTGCACTTTCAGCACGTCGCCGACTCAGCAGAACCCGCTTGGAACTCCGATCCAACAAACTGCCGCACTGTTAGCCTGCAAATCTTTTGCAGCCATGTCGAAAATATGCGGACTCTCACTCATGCTTGCATGTGTTCTTTTGGTTGGCCAGACCCTGCAACACGGTCAAATCATAAAGCACTTTGTGGGTGGCTTTGCACTGATAATTGTCTTGGCGAATTTCATTGAATTGCTTGGACATTTTTATGGCTGGCCACAGGTCTGGGGCGAAAAGGTAGCTGTCCCGCCTAATGCACTCGCTACTGTGGGAACAATTGGGATCGGGTTAAGTCTTTTACTCTCTGCTGAGCCGAACTTGCCGCCCCTGCGCAGCTTCGTCGGTCAATCACAACAGGCAAAGTTAATGCGTCTGTTTGTTCCCACCGTTTTTGTTGGCACGGTTTTCTTACAGCTAGCTTTCGATTTGCTGTCAGGTTTAAAAATCCCGAATCCAGCGCCGCAAAACTTGATACGTGCTTTACTGGTCACAGGTATAACCGGCTTGGTGATTCGGTTTACCACCAAAGCAAATTGGCAGCTCGAGGCACGGACCCAAAGAAGCGTTGCGCAAACCGACAAACCGCTCGCTAACCGACACGATCCCGACACACAAACTGGTATGCCAGCCTCTGTCGTTCGGGAACACGTTGCCAAACAGCAAATCAAGATGCCAGCCCCAACAACAACCGAGTCGAACGACAATCAAGCCATTTTCGGTGCCTTGGAAGGGATTTTCCCTGTGTTCGTATTGATTCACCGTCAGGGTAGATGCGTTTACGCAAACAAAGCCGCCGAGAAAATACTTGGGCGCACCGCAGACGACCTCCGAAATTATCCGGCGTGGGATTTGGTGGATCCGGACGTGCGTGATTTGGCTCGGGACTGCATACTGCGGCGCGAAGCTGGAGAAGAATTGCCTGCCAGACGCGAGTACCCGATCGTCACCGGGGACGGTCAAGTCCGGTGGGTTGACTTGGCAGCAACCCGCATCGAATTCGATGGTCAACCCGCTGTTCTTGTATGCGGATTAGACGTCACAGAGCGTAAACACATGGAAGATAAATTGCGCTCGAGCGAGGAACAATTCCGCCAAGTGGTCGAGCATATACGCGAAGTGTTTTGGATTCGCGATTATCCTGAAAAGCAATTGCTGTACGTTAGCCCAGCCTATGAAGCTATTTGGGGCCGGAGTTGCCAGAGCCTCTTTGAGTTTCCAAAAAGCTGGTTCCAAGCCATTCTGCCTGAAGACCGCGTACGCGTTCAAAAAGCCTTTGCAAACCTTAAAGCACTCGGCAGATACCACGAAATTTACCGAATCGAACGGCCTGATGGTACGATTCGCTGGATCGAAGACCGTGCCTTCCCGGTGTTAAACGAGTGCGGTGCGGTCTATCGCATCGCCGGCATAGCCGAGGACATTACGGAACGTAAACGTGCCGAGGCTGCCCTTAAAGAGTCTGAAACCACTTTCAAAACCATATTTGCAAAAGCCAGCGAAGGAATGTTTGTGCTGGATTGGGAGAAAAGGTCTTTACTGATGCATAACCCTGCCTGCTCAAGACTGCTGGGATACAGGTTCGAGGAGCTCCCCAAGCTTGACGTTGCCGAACTTTTGCATCCGGACGATCTGAAACCGTTTTCCGAGCAGATTGGCAAATTCATCAAGTCCGGCCGCTGGCAACCACGCGATTTTCGGTTCGTGCGAAAGGATAGATCTGTCATATTTACTGATCTCAGCCCAGCCACAATAACGTTAGCCGGTAAAAAGGCTGTTCTCATCAGCTTCAAAGACATCACAAAACGCAAACAAATAGAAGAAGCACTTAGGGCTAGTGAAGAGCGGTTCAGAACCTTGTTTGAGTCTGCACCGATCGGCGTTGCGCTGCTTGCTCCGGACGGCCGTTACCTACAGGTCAACCAAGCGTACTGTTCGATGCTGAATTATTCCGCCGAGAGCCTGCAAAAACTCAAAATATCCGATCTTGTTCATCCCGACGAGGCAGAGGGCTGCCGGCAACTGCTCACCGAATTGGCGAATGGCAAATGCAACCACTTCGATCTCGAGTTCCATCACCGCACACGTGACGGGCGAATGCTGAACGTATTGTTGGCTGCGTCCGCCGTCCGAAACCCCGACGGCTACGTACGCTACATAGTATCAACTGCGATGGACATTACCGAAGCAAAACGGCTCCAGGCTGAGATTCTCGAAATTAGCCAACAAGAACGGTCTCGAATCGGCCACGATCTCCACGATGGCTTGGGGCAATACCTCTCAGCGATAGCGATAAAAGCTAAATGCCTCCAACAAACGCTCTCGGACGTTTTGCCGGCTGAAGCTGAGGCTGCGGATGAACTGGTCAGATTGATTAAAACCGCCAACGCACTCGCCCGCGCAGTTGCCAAAGGGCTTGATCCGGGCGATATCGAGGCGGATTGTCTCGTCCCTGCCCTGCGCAGACTCGCAACCGAATGCGAGCAAATCTTACCCGTTCAATGCAACTGCACTTTGCCGACCGAGCCACCGCACCTCGACAACGGAAAAGCCAAACACCTTTACATGATAGCTCAAGAGGCAATCAATAACGCCGTTAAGCATGGGAAAGCACGAAATGTAAACCTCGAACTTGCAACCCAGAATGGTTCTTTGCGCCTTGTTATACGTGACGATGGTATCGGGTTTGAACCTAGCCACAACCCAGATGCTGGATTGGGCTTGCGCATCATGAAATACCGCGCACGTTCAATCGGCGGTAGCCTTAACGTACGCTCTCAACCTGGCAAAGGCACAGAAATCGAGTGTGTGCTTTCGATAGCCCAAGTTTCCAACACAATTACCGGCTAAATCAGTTCGCAATGAAGACCGTAAACGACATCAAAACCCGAAAAGCCCGTGTCTTGGTTGTGGATGATCACCCACTATTGCGCGAAGGGGTCTCACAACTGATCAATAGTCAAACTGACCTCGAGATTTGCGGCGAGGCCGATACAGTAACAAGTGCCTTTGCGGCAGTCGAGAACACAAAACCTGACGTCATTCTTCTAGACCTACGCCTCGGCTACGGGGACACGCTCGAGTTAATCAAGTCCATCAAGGCGCGGTACCCACAAGTTTCCATTCTCATGCTCTCACAGTACGACGAGACAATCTACGTCGAACGCGCCCTTCTCGCCGGCGCTGATGGTTATGTTATAAAGCAGGAAGCTGCCGAGGAAGTTTTAGCCGCGATACGGACTGTACTTGCAGGCGATATGTACGTGAGCCGCAAACTTGCCGTGCTCGTTTTGCACAAGCTGCTATCTAAGAAAAACATTGCCCATGGCCCAACCGTCGAAAGTCTAACCGACCGCGAGCTTCAGGTGTTTCAGTTAATCGGCTCTGGTTTAACGACCAGACAAATCGCAGCCGAGTTGCGCCTCAGCATTAAAACAATTGAAGCACACCGCGAAAAAATTAAAAGTAAACTCGGCTTGCGAAACGCGTCCGAACTGGTCCGCAGCGCAGTTACTTGGATGCAGTCAAAAGGGCCTGCCATTTCGCCTGAGCACACTGAACCTCCGCCCGGCCTGTTCACCGAAGCATAGGGGTCGCGATACCAACGCCGAAAATGTTCTCCAGTATAAACTGGCTAAAATTGTTTCCTTCGGCTTTGGTCTTGAGCAATGCCAGCCGAAAAGCAGCGTGGTGAATAATGCTCACACGCTAATAAAGCCGTGGTTTTCTCCCGACTTCAATGTCGCCCGCACAAAGAGTTCAATTACGTTCAGCCATTGGCAAATGCAGATGCAACGACCGCCTGACCAAGACTGCCAACATTCGACGTAAACAACCCGAATTGAGAGCTTTTTGGCGTTACCGCGCTTTTCGAAACACTACCATTTCGTGTAAACAAAGCCGACGCATAGGCTATAACCGTCTTTTCGCTCTAACACGCTGATTTGCAGGCTTTAATGCATGCAAATGGCCCAAAAACATTTCATTGAACCCAAACTGTCAGCTCAGCCTTACAAAAAAGGTTGTATTCCAGAGCAAAGACTCCATACACCTACTCGACGTAACAAGCTCGAAATCACTGATTTGCGAAGCCCGCGTACGAAACCCGTGGTCCTTGGCATAAACCTAGCTACAAACCTCTTAGTCGCTCGTACAAATTTTGTACGTGCCGGTGGAAAAACCAAAACCGAGAAAGAGGTAGTACTATGAAAAACAAAGCGAAAATCGCGTTAGTCGGGGCAGCAATAAGTGTTTTATTCCTTGCCGCTGCACAGGTAAATGCACTTACAGTTACCGTAAACCGAATACCGGGTTACTTTTCTGGCAACGGTGGGGAGTTTACGATAACGCCCTCGGGCAATTTGTGCTGGGGAAATTACGGGGAACTGACGCACAACCAAAGAGGCGCTCCATTACCAAACTTTCAGTCTTTTTGCTTGGAAACTCAAGAAAGGGTTACACTGGGTCAGGCTTACGTTGCCGGGCTTAACACCAAAGCAATTAAAGGTGGCGTGGGCCCACAAGGCGACCCGATATCAATCGGAACAGCGTGGTTGTACCAGTTGTTTGCAACGGGAACACTTCCAGGATACGATTACACGCCCGGTCTAGGGCGCATGAGCAGTGCTGGCGATCTCCAAAAAGCCATTTGGTGGTTGGAGGATGAACAGCACGGCGCGATTGCACCTTGGATAGCGACCTTACTGCAACAGCAATTCGGTCCTAATTGGCAAGCAGTTGCCAAACAGGATAACAATCGCCAGTATCCGGTCAGGGTTCTAAACCTTGGCGTGTGCGGAACCGATGTTCAAGACTTTTTGGTTATGATTGTGCCCGATGGCGGCCTGACACTGATGTTGCTTGGCATCGGCATCGGCGGTGTAGCGCTTATTTCTCGCCGGCTGCGCAAGTAAAGCATCTTGCCGTTTTCCAAAAATAAGAACGATGGGGCAGCAACAAAATGCTGCCCTTTGCTTTTATCGGCCTCGGTATACAGCCACATACGCAATTGCTGGAAATTAAGACATGAGACTTAACGTGCGTTGCGCGCATTTACTAACCAAATTTCACAGGCATCCAGTCCGCAGTTGCAACTGCAAAATTGCGGGCTAGAGCCTTTTCCAGAAGCGTAACCCGTCTAATGACCTAGCCAGAAGCATTTCTGTACCTAGCGCACTGTTAATAACCCAGTCCAATATTTCCTTTTGGCGTATCACACCCTAACCACGCCTTCCTGGCCCTAAACGCTACACCTGACGTTAATGCTAAAGACAGATAGGGAACATGCCCGCCCTATTCTCTTCTTCACTAACCTTGTTAAACGCTGACCCAAGAAACGTCCCCACGACTCTAACAAAAAGGCCCATCCTGTGGAGCGGTATACAACGCTTCACCTATGTGAAACCGTTTTTATGCAGGGAACGCTTATGTTAGAATTACGCCCAACTAGAATCTGAGCGCATTTTCCCAACAAAATCTTCACCGCCTGCGCGAACAATTTCTCGTCGTGTGTAAACCAACAACTACGCAACTAATGAAAAACCCATTTCGACCTAACTATCTGATTGTGACCATCTTACACTGGTAACCTTAAAACAAACGGTTTCCAGTACTCAAAAACGTAAGCTCTGCCTTACACAATAGGTATGTGCGATCCGTTAACCGATAAAAATCCTAAATATCTATCTCCCTTGAAATCAGCAGCTTATATGAATTTCGTTGGATGCATAAACCCTGGCACCTAACTTGCTCGTCTTACCCGCGGCTTCGCTTATGAGCCGAAGCTGGGGAAAAAACCAATTACCGAGAACATAAAAGGAGTTATGAAGACTCAAGGAGGACTAAACTGGGTAACGGCAGCATTTGCTCTGTTAATAATATCGGTCTTAAACCTAAAAGCAATAACTGTCACGGTTAATCGCATCGCAGGTTATTATTACGGCGGCGCAGGCGAATTTACGCTTACGCCGTCTTCGGACCTTACGTGGGGCGGCTACGGTCCAAATACGCATAACCAGCTTGCACCTAATCCTCCCAAAGATTTTCAGACGTTTTGCTTGGAAAGTAGGGAATATATCTCAGACAAAAGCGCAACATACGTAGCCTATCTGAGTGATAGAGCAATAAATGGTGGTGTTGGCCCGGCAGGTGATCCAATTTCGGTCGGCACAGCTTGGTTGTATTACCTGTTTGCCACCGAAAATCCATTGCTAGGTTACAACTACACCCCAGGACCGGGGCGTGTTGCATCGGCAAGAGCTCTGCAAGCGGCAATTTGGTATTTGGAGGGCGAGGGCGGCTATTTAACAACGGCCATTAAGACGCTCCTCATAAATCAATTTGGCAGCATCACAAACGCAAAGAAAGATAACTCTGGTAAGTACCCAGTGAAAGTTCTGAATTTGTACCAAATTACAAAGTGCGGCAAAAAACTGCGCCAGGACATGTTGGTGCTATGCCCCTGCCCCGTGCCCGATGGTGGTATTACACTCATGCTTCTAGGTTTAGGGGTTGGCAGCGCAGCACTTGTGTGTCGCAAACTGCGTAGGTAAATCAACCAGGTAACATTTTCCCACAGCAACAAATGGGGCGGCAAAGGATTTGCCGCCCCTAATTTTTTCTCGGCCGCACGCAACACTAATCACCGCCATCACACCCGGTTTATTTGCGCGCAAACAACCGCGCACGTTTATCAAAGTCCAATTTCGCAGTTTTGGCCCACCTGCACCTTGTCCAAGCGCCCTTCCAAGTCAACGATTACCGGGTAACTTTGAAAAGCCATTTGACACCCCAGTACCAACCTTAAGAGAGCAAGGTTCATAACTGCCGGCACTTAAACGCCTTGCTTATGCAACTACCTCTGCTAAGGGGCGCAAAAATTCCCTAATCGCAATGGAAGCTGGCTTGCGGGACTCATTGCGCGGTGCATCCTGAGCGTAACGGCAATGTACTGGCAAAGTACTGTTAGCGCATACTGAACTTCACTCTTGTCCAAATTAGCGGTTCGGCAATTTCCTGAAAATTGAATCGGGAGGTCCTTTCCGGCACCCCTCGTGCCGTGTGTATACAAAAAGCAAACGAAAGGACTCGCGATGCCGCGATTTTGTAGCGTGTTTCCCCAATTGCTCCAGCTTTTTCCACGCCTTGAGTTTTCACCAACTGGTCCAGCTGCACTGCGCCGAGCGCCACGCCAGGGACCGTGGGTGCTGGACGCAGTTTGTGACGATGCTCTTCTGCCAACTGGGCCGTGCGCATAGCCTGTGCGAAATCTGCGGCGGACTGCCCTCCACAGCCAAGAGCGAAGCGGTGCTGCCCGCGTATTTGCTTGGCCTCGTTGTGGCGGGTGTGTTACTGCGCGACAAAACGCTGGTGCATCGTATGCGCTCAATCGCCTTCGCCATCTTCACGCTGTTCTATTTCATCAAGGCCGGACTGTTCGTCTCACTGCCGGCGCTCTGGATTGCCCTCGGCGTCTTTGCGGTTTTGCTGGCGACAAAAATGATCACGAAATTCATTGGGGTCTGGCCGCTGTCCCGCGTGTTTTACATGCGCTCGCGCGAGGCCAATTAAACCGCGCTGCTCATGTCCACCGCACTGACCTTCGGCACAATCTCCGCCCTGTTCGGCCTGCAAAACAAGATTATCACTCAGGAGCAATACTCCGTGCTGGTGACGGTCGTAATCCTGAGCGCATTCGTGCCCACGCTCATCGCCCAGAAGTTTTTCCAGCCGTGCCTGCGCACGATGAACGCGTGGGGCCGGCTTTATCAACGAAAGGTTAACGGGAAAGCAAAAAGTGCCCAGACCGTTGAACCGTTAAACCGATTCAACGATTCAACGAAACATGTTTACGAAAATACTCGTTCGGTTACGACAGTTCAAAAGGCGCCCAGGCGGCCCTGCGCTGCGCCGCCGTGATGGCCAAAGTGTTCAATGCGCAACTCATCGCCCTTTGGGTGCGTGAACCATTGCCCCGCTACACTGATTTCCCGGGCGAACCGGAAGAGGAAGCAGATGCGGCAAACGAATATTTCAAAGGGCGTCAGAAGGAGGTCGCCGATATCGCGGCACAGCGTGGCATCCAGATCAATGCCTGTCCAAAAGCGGACATCCCGCCAAAACCATCGTCAACTCCACCAAGGACGGCGGCTACGACCTAATTGTGGTTGGCCACAGCGACCACTCGGAGCTTTGGGGACGGTTGCTTGGCGACGCCGCTGACCGCATTAGCGACCACGCCAACTGCAGCGTGGTGATTGTCATGTCAAATCCTGAGCGCGCTCCGTCCTACAAGTCACCAATTGCCCTCGCGTCGAATTGCCCGGCATTTTAAAATGCCAGTGAGATTGGTGACAACGACGCATGGCTCTCAACACAAGTCAATCCGAGCCGCAGCTTTTTCACGACCTCGCTGAAGCTGCAAAGGCGAGCCAGGCCGAGGTGTTCCAACGCCTCAGGACGAGCGCCGAAGGGCTGACGTGGGCCGAGGCGCGCCGCCGCCTCCAGCAATTCGGCCCAAACGAACTTTCCGCCCAGAAACCGCCCGGCTGGCCGCTGGTCCTGTGGGGTGCGCTCAAGCATCCCTTCAACGCAGTGCTGGCCGTGCTCGCAGCCGTTTCCTTTATGACCGGCGATTTGAAGGCCACCATCGTGATGCTCTCGATGATCGCCCTGAGCGTCGGTTTGCGCTTCTGGCAGGAGATGAAATCACAGGTGCAGGCCGAGTCGTTGCGGAAACTGGTTCGTAACGAGGCCACGGTGCTGCGCGCCGAAAACGTCGGTGTGGACCGCAAGCCGAACGCATTGAACCGCCTGGCCTCCGACATCCCGACGCGCGAGCTTGTGCCGGGCGACATCGTCCTGCTTTCTGCCGGCGACATGATTCCCGCCGACCTGCGCCTGCTCGAATCGCGCGACCTGTTCGTCACGCAATCTGCGCTCACCGGCGAGGCCATGCCCGTCGAAAAATACGAGCCGGAACGTCAGTTGCGGCCCAAGGATCCCGCGCCGCAAGAGGGTTTGCCCGTCGAAGTTCTCGATTCGCCGCACTTGTTGTTCATGGGCAGCAGCATCGTCAGCGGCACGGGCAAAGCCGTTGTGCTGGCCACGGGCAATCACACCTACTTCGGCGCGATGGCCGAGAAACTCACCGGGAAACGCCCGCAAACCGCCTTTGACCGCGGCGTCAAACAGGTGAGCTGGCTGCTCATCAAGTTCATGCTGGTGATGACGCCCACCGTGTTCCTCATCAACGGCCTGATGAAGCACGACTGGCTGGAGGCGTTCCTGTTCGCCGTGGCCATCGCCGTGGGCCT
>FMSI01036875.1_pt1 | contig 42303 bp, 43 predicted proteins | sample 1504471 | NCBI WGS metagenome assembly FMSI01 (sample SAMEA4475357, study PRJEB15587) | soil metagenome | biome: Soil; feature: Field | place: India | collected 2015-03-11 | depth 0 m
TGCTCACGGCTTGAACCACAACCGAAGTTTTTTCCCGCTACAATTATGACGCCTTCTCGTGCTTTTAAATGGAAGTTTGGGTCTAAACCTTCCATGGCATGTTTCGCCAGTTCGCTGGGATCTAGAGAAGTTAAATATTTACTGAGGATTATAACATCTGTATTTATATCGTCCCCAAAGATGATTGCTTTACCTTTAATCTCCAACTTCTATCGCCTCCTCGGGTCTGTAATCACACCTTTAAGGGTGGAAGCCGCCACCGTGGCTGGAGAAGCCAAGAATATTTTGGCTTTCGGGCTTCCCATCCTTCCAATAAAATTTCTATTTGAAGAACTTATGCATGTTTCATTATCCGCAAGCAAACCCATGTGCCCACCAAAACATGCGCCGCATGTTGGGTTACAGATGCACGCACCAGCCTTTGCGAGCATTTCTAGTAGTCCCTCTTTCAAGGCTTGTAGGTAAATTTCGCATGAAGCCGGTGCAACAATAAATCGTACACCTTCCTTGATTTTTTTGCCCCTAACAATTTTCGCAGCCAATCTTAAGTCTTCAATTCTGCCGTTGGTGCATGAACCGATAAAAGCTTGGTCAATTGGAGTGCCCTCAACTTCTGAAACTGCCTTGACATTATCAACAGAACTTGGACATGCAACTTGTGGTTCTAATGGGCTAACGTCAACATCGATTACTTCCTCGTATTTAGCGTCTTCATCGCTTTTTAGTGGTTTAATAGGATTACCAATTCTATTCTTGATGTAAGCTATCACCTTTCTATCTGGATTAATTATTCCGGTTTTTGCACCAGCCTCTACGGCCATATTGCAGAGGGTCATTCTATCACTTATGTCCATATTTTTGATGGCTGGTCCATCGAATTCTATGGCTTTGTAAGCGGCTCCATCAGCTCCTATCTGGCCGATAATGTTCAATATCAAATCTTTTGCGCCAACGAATCTCTGGAATTCACCAGCGACATTGAACTTAATCGTTTCTGGAACTTTAAGCCATATTCTGCCAGTGGCGAAAACAGCGGCCATTTCTGTTGAGCCTATCCCTGTTCCAAATGCTCCCAAAGCTCCGTACGTGCACGTATGGGAATCTGCCCCCACAATCAGTTCACCGGGTCTCACGTGACCCTTTTCCACCATAACTTGGTGGCAAATCCCGCCAAATCCAACATCATAGAAATACAGAATTCCCTGTTCTCTTGCAAATTCTCTCATAATTTTGTGAAGCTTCGCCGCTTCAGCAGAGTCTGCCGGGACTTGGTGATCTAAAACCATTACTATTTTCTTGGTGTCCCAAACTTTTTCCACACCCACTTTGCGAAAAGCTTCAATCGTTAATGGACCAGTTATATCATTTATCATAGCTGCATCCACATTTGCTTCCACAATTTCGCCTGGACTAACCTCCCTTCGACCTGACGCTCTTGCTAAAATCTTTTCTGAAATGTTCAATTCCCATTTCCTCAAATTTTGGTTATTTTTCTAGCCCAGACATTTTTCTTATGAATCTGCCAACTTTCTCCAATTCGTGGCTTTCAATTTCCTGCATAAGCGCTTTTAGCCTTTTTTCTCCTTCTTTGTGTTCATTTATCCACTCTTTGGCGAAAGCTCCGTTTTTGACATCTTCAACGACCTTTCTCATGTTTTCCTTAACATGATTGTCTATCACTTTGGGACCTACTGTTAAGCCGCCGTATTTAGCAGTATCTGAAACAGCCTGTAACATTCCAGTTATTCCTTTCTGGTAGATTAGGTCCATTATCAGCTTCGCTTCATTGCAAGCTTCGAAATAGGCTAGTTCTGGAGGATAACCACTTTCCACAAGAACCTCGAATCCCTTTTTTATAAGTTCGATTAACCCGCCAACAAGCACTGTTTGTTCGCCTATTAAGTCGCTTTCGGTTTCATCTTTGAAAGTCGTTTCTAAAACGCCGGCCCTTGTACATCCAAGCCCTTTTGCTATCGCCAATGCTGTTTCTTTGGCGTTTCCACTAAAGTCTTGGTGAATGGCCAAGAGTGCCGGAACACCGAAACCCTCAACAAAAGTCTCTCTGAGCCTCGCACCTGGGCTTTTAGGGGCAACCATTATAACATCAACGTTTTTTGGAGGAATTATCTGTTTAAAGTGGATGTTGAAGCCATGGGCGAAATCCAAGGTTTTTCCTTCGGTTAGGTGTGGTGTTATAGATTCTCTGTAAACCTCAGGCTGATTCATGTCTGGTATTAAAAGGAGTATTACATCACCCATCTTTGAGGCTTCTGATACCGAATAGACTTCAAATCCGTCTTTTTGGGCTCTACTCCACGACTTACCGCTTGGTCTAAGCCCAACTACAACTTTTAGTCCTGAATCCCTCAAGTTTTTGGCTTGAGCCTCTCCTTGGCTTCCATAACCTATAACGGCTATGGTTTTGTCCTTTAAAGGCTCTAAACTCGCATCAGAATCAAAATAGACTTTCCTCATAACTTTTCACCAACCTCTATCTTATTTGAGATTCCATCTCTTGGCAGAGCGGTTATTCCGGTTCTGGCTATTTCTTTAATCCCATAAGGCTTCATGATGTTTATGAAGGCGTCTATCTTGTCCGGGTCACCGGTGACCTCAACAGTCATAGACTTGCGGGAAACATCAACAACTCGACCCTTAAAAATTTCTGCATAGTTGATTATGTCCGTCTTTGCCTTGTAATCCGGAGCCGCCACCTTGATTAAAGCTAGCTCACGAATAACAGTGTTTTTAGGATCTAGTATACTTACTTTGATTACTTCGATAAGTTTTCTCAACTGTTTAACGATCTGCTCGACGAGTTTTTCATCTCCGTTGACTGTGATAGTTATCCTTGCAAGTTCCCTTTTTTCGGTTGGACTTACAGATATGCTTTGAATATTAAAGCCTCTTCTCCTAAACATGTTAGAAATTCTGAAAAGCACGCCTGGTTTATGTTCAACAATTGCTGAAATGATATACTCGCGTGTCGTATTTCTCACTTCCACCGACCTCATTCCCATATCATCCACCTTAACCCCTTACCCGGCGGAACCATTGGGAGAACGTTCTCCTCCGGAGGTATTGGTACATCTATAACTGTTGTAACGTTGCTTTTGATAGCCTCTTTTAGTATTGAAGAGAAATCCTCTAAAGATTGCACACGAAAGCCTTGGGCTCCGTAAGCCTCAGCTAACTTTACAAAGTCTGGAACTTTGCCTAAATTAACTGCGATGTATCGTTTATTATAGAAAAGCCTTTGCCATTGAGCTACCATTCCAAGAACCGAGTTGTTTAAGATTATAACGGTTACTGGGATATTTTCTTCAACCGACGTGGCAAGGTCTTGTTCGGTCATTATAAAACTTCCGTCACCCGCAATGTCAATGACAGGAGCATCTGGACATGCAACTTTCACGCCTAAAGCTGCCGGAAAACCGAAGCCCATTGTTCCGAGTCCCCCTGACGAGATAAATGTTCTCGGCTTGTAGGTCTTCAAGTAAATTGCAGCCCACATTTGGTTCTGTCCAACCTCCGTAGTTATAATGGCGTTTTCGGGGACAAGTCGACGTATTTCAGCCATAAGCCTCGGTGGTTTTAATCCGTTTTCGCAATTCGCTTTATTTTCTAACTGCTCCTTAAACTCCTTTATTTTTGCCATCCACGCTGAACTCTCTTTTTTAACGATTTTTCTTTGGAGAAGTTTGTAGATTTCTTGCAGTGCCTTTTTTGCGTCAGCCACTATTGGTACGTCAACCTTAACGTTTTTTCCGATTTCAGCCGCATCAATGTCTATATGTATTATTTTCGCCTCTGGACAGAATTCATCTACTTTGCCAGTTGTTCTGTCCGCGAATCTTGTGCCCACAGCAAGCACAACATCTGCCTCCTGAATTAAACGGTTTGATGCAATTGTACCATGCATTCCCAGCAGGCCTGTTGCTAAGGGATGATTTTCTGGAATGGCTCCTTTACCCATCAGTGTAGTTGCAACAGGTGTCAAAAGAAACTCTGCAACTGCCAAAAGCTCCTTTGAAGCGTTTGAAATTATAACGCCGCCACCAGCAATTATGATGGGTCTTTCAGCTGCGGCTAGCAGCTCAACAGCTTTCTTAACTTGAAATAGGTGCGGGGTATAGTCTGATGGGCGACAAACAACCTCTTGATTACTCTCAATTTCTACATCAGCCGATTCGATTTGCACATCTTTCGGTATCTCAACTAAAACTGGACCCGGCCTACCAGTTGACGCAATATAAAAGGCCTTTTCAACTATTGCATACATCTCTGATGCATGCTCTACTTGAAAGTTATGTTTGGTTATCGGACAGGTTATACCAATAACATCTGCCTCTTGAAAAGCGTCTTTCCCTATAAGTTTCCTCGGAACTTGACCTGTAAAAGCAACAATGGGTGATGAATCCATATAAGCGGTAGCTATCCCAGTCACAAGATTCGTTGCACCAGGTCCTGACGTAGCCATACAGACACCAACTTTTCCACTTGCACGAGTATAACCATCTGCCGCGTGTGCAGCGCATTGTTCATGGCGCATCAAAATTGTCCTTACATTGGAATCTGCAAGAGCAACAAAAATATCAAGCACAGCGCCACCAGGTATGCCAAAGACCACTTCGACCTTTTGCTTTTCCAACGCTCTCACTAAGGCCTTAGCACCACTCATAACAACCATTAGTTGAACCCCCAAAAATAACGGATAAGCTACTGAGTACAAGCCTATTGACAAACCAAAGCAAAGTTTTCAAACTACTACAGCGGCGGTTTATAGGATTTTTAGTATAACCCGCTGATAAAACTGTTCCTCCGGAGAATGTTATCCCTCATTTAAGCCTCCATCCTCGCTAACTTTTAAGGCCTTCCGGTCTAATTTCATACCAGAAAGAAAGCTCCAAACTTTCCTCGCTTTTATCAATGCATTTCGCCTTTGACCCATTACTCTTTAAGGTTGTCTTTTGCTTCGTCATCAGATGCACCATGACTTTGCAAATGTTGCCTTGTTTCAAATAAAGTTTTTGGGCAACAATTGTTGCCCAAAAATTCATATTTTCCCTCCAGTATTAGCAATGCTATTTCCCCTTTCTCTGTTAGTCTCACAGGAACTCCCTTGGCCTCTTTATTTCCGGCAACAATCATTCCCGCGTCCCTTAACTTGTTCAGATTCCACTTTACGGTTGATTTAGGCATACGTTGTTCAATGGATAGTTTATTTACAAGCTGATAGTAGAGCAAACCGTTGTTTTCTTTTACCTTTGATAGATGCCTCAGTTGTTTCTCACTTAACTGTTTCTTAGCTAAAGCATCTAACAACTCTACAAAAATTCTGCAGATAGTCTTACAATCCATTTGAAAGTTTTGGTACCCGTTGCCTTTGTGGCTTATAGTTTCTTTTTCGTAAACGATTTTACATCTGTCTGATTTGGTAATCCCTCGCTTGGAGGGTTCTATTCCTCCGCATCAGCTCACCTCACATCCCACGGTTTATTTGTGCTCGACCCTTTAATATAGGGGTGGCCAAACTTCTAAATGCACCTTTTGAATACAATGTTATTTATCCCGTTCAACATTGCCTCAACACTTGCCATAACAATATCTCCATGAGCCCCCCATGCCGTTGTTGTCGTATCTCCATTGCTTAAGTTGACTATCACCTCAACAATGGCGTCTGTTCCTCCGGAAATTGATTTTACGTAATATCCATCAAGTTTTATTGGTTCTATTGTTTGAACAGCTTTTCGTATGGCGTTTATCGCTGCATCCACTGGTCCGACGCCGGTCGCTGCGTCCATAATAACTTTACCTCTCACATTGAGCTTGACAGATGCCGTTGGAGTTATTTTATTTCCAGTGACCACGGTTAACTCTTGAAGCTTAAATGGTCTACGTTTCGGTATATTCATAACGTTTTCAGCTATCGATCTTAGATCTGCATCAGTAATTTTCTTGCCTTTATCTCCCATCATTTTGACCTTTGAGAATATCTCTTTTAGCTGTTCTTCGTTGGGGAATATGCCCATCTCATTAAGGACAGCTTTTATACCTTTAGTACCCGCATGTTTGCCAACAACCAGTCGCCTGGTTCTTCCCACAAGACTTGGCGGTATTGGTTCATATGTCGCAGGGTTGTTTAGAATGGCGTGAGTATGTACACCTGATTCATGAGCAAAAGCGTTCTCGCCGACAATAGCCTTGTTAGGCTGCACTTGGACACCTGTTAATTTAGAAACAAGCATCGATGCTTCATAAAGCATATTCAGTTTTATGGGTATATCTATACCATAGAGGAGTTTTAATGCAACGGCCACTTCATCCAAGGCAGCATTTCCAGCCCTCTCACCTATTCCATTCACAGTGGTGTGCACCTCTTTTGCCCCAGCCCTTAAGGCGGCGATTGAATTTGCAACAGCCATTCCAAAGTCGTCATGACAATGAACACTGAAAGTCACGTTCGGGAAACTTTTTACCAAATCCGAAAAGAGGGAATGGGCTCTCTCAGGAGTTAAAACCCCAACAGTGTCGCATGGAACTACAATGTCGGCACCAGTGTCTATACTCACCGCTATAAGCTCTTTTAAAAATGATGTGTCGCTTCTTGTTGCATCCTCAGCTCCAAATTCAACTTTAAGTCCGTGATCCTTTGCGTATTGGATGCATTCTTCCGTAAGCTTTAAGATCTCCTCGTATTCTTTTCCGAGTTTATACTTAATGTGTATTTCGGAGGATGGGATTACCAGAAAAACTGCATCGGCGCCGCTGTCGATTACAGCGTCAATATCATTTTTGTTCCCCCTTGCAAAACTGAGTATTTCTGCTCTTAAATTCTCGTTTGCAATCAGTTTTATTGCTTCAAATTCTCCCTTCGTGGCCGCTGCAAAACCAGCTTCTATAGCATCTACTCCGAGTTCATCAAGTTTTTTCGCTATCTTTAATTTATCTTCAGGTTTTAGGGAAACTCCAGGGGTTTGTTCGCCATCTCTAAGTGTGGTGTCAAAAATTCTTATTTTTTCTGTAAAGCTATTCGATGATAAAGCTATACCCCATTTTCAAACCTCACCACCAGAAATAGCGCATGTTATATTAAAGCTTTACTATCTTAAAATAAAGTTAGACGTTTGCAGAAACATTAACATGGGCTGGATATTTATGAACCTTTTAGATTGTTGGTGCCTCTGAATTCAACACGACTGCTGTATGCAAAGACGTTTAGAAACACATTTATTCCCTTCATAACATGAACAAATTGCAAACTACACGTGAAGGTGATGTAGCGGTCGTAGAACGCGGTCACTTTTATTAGAAGTTACGGAGGAATTCATAACGTGATGGAGGAGAAGTCTTTAAAAGTTGCCTTTCAAGGGGAAGTTGGAGCATACAGCGAAATTGCTGTTTACAAATACTTCGGCACAAACGTTCAGCCCGTTCCGTGCAAAAGTTTCTCGGAAGTCTTTCAAAATGTCGAATCGGAAAAAGTGGATTACGGCGTTATACCAATAGAAAATTCGATTGAAGGCAGTGTAAACCAAGTCTACGATTTGCTGCTAACACACGATTTGAAGATTTGCGGAGAGATTATCCTTAAAATAGAGCATTGTCTAATAGGAAACCCTAACACTAAATTAAGTTTGATAAAAAAGGTTTATTCGCATCCACAAGCTTTGGCTCAATGTTCCAAGTTTTTAGAAAGACTCATGTGTGAGGTTATACCGACTTATGACACCGCTGGAAGCGTTAAAATCATAAAAGAGAAATGTTCGATAAATGAAGCTGCAATAGCCAGTGAAAAAGCTACAGAAATTTATGGAATGAAGATTCTTGCAAGAAACATATCTGACATTTTAGACAATTACACACGATTTGTAATCCTCTCAAAAAAGGATGCACCGCCAAGCGACAACGATAAAACTTCAATAATTTTCTCTGTTAGGCATGTTCCTGGGGCGCTTTATGAAGCCCTAGGGGCATTTGCAAAAAGGGAAATTAACCTTACTAAAATAGAGTCTAGACCTACAAGGAAAAAGCCTTGGGAATATATATTCTACCTAGACTTTGAAGGCCACAAAACTGAACCAAAATGCATGGAAGCCTTAAATGAACTCCGAGATAAAGCTTTATTTGTAAAGGTTTTGGGCTCCTATCCAAGAGCTACTGCTTGAAAGCGCTTTTGAAGGATTAACTTTCTGCTATAGTTCCGGCTAAACCAGCAATAAACTTATATTAGACTATTCCATTTCATAAGAGAGTGGTGTATAAAGTGAGGGACTGCGTTCATAAAGGGCGGTTGCCTTCACTTCTAACGAATTTAGTCAACTGTTAGGATTCAGCTTTTGTATTAATGGAATTTTTGTGATTTTATTTAACCATCAGTTAATGACCGGAGGGTTGAGGCGATGAAGGTGAAATTTGCTATTCCAGCTGGTTCTCTGCAAAAAGCAACATTTGAAATCCTTGAAAGGGCTGGATATTGCGTATCGGGACAGGAAAGAAGTTATAGACCAGCCATCAATGATCCGGAAATTGAGCTGAGAATTTTAAGGCCCCAAGAGATTCCAATCTTTGTAAGTGAAGGGCTTTATGACATTGGAATATCAGGCTTAGATTGGGTCGAGGAAACTAACGCCGATGTTGAACTGCTTCAAAATCTTGAATATGGCAAAGTAAGGCTTGTTGCAGCTGTGCCCAAAAACTGGGCAGAAGTAAACTCATTTTCCAGTCTCTTAGAGAATTTTTTGGCTGATGGAAGGAGCGTTAGGATATCCACGGAGTACCTTAACATCACAGCAAGGTATATCGAAAAAAATCCAATATACCGTAAATTTTTCGGCAGCATGGAGCCGTTAACTGTTACACCATGGTGGAGAAAAGGTCAAAACTCAAAAGTCATTATTTTCTTGTCTTTCGGAGCCACCGAAGCTAAGCCTCCAGAAGTTGCGGATACAATTGTTGATGTTGTTGAAACTGGTTTAAGTCTTGAACAAAATAATTTGAAAGCTATTGAAGTCTTGATGGAATCCACCGCATTTCTAATTGCAAATAAAGGATCTTTAAACTCTGAAAAACGCGAAAAAATTTTTGACATACTGGCAATGTTGAAAGGTGTTGTTGATGGATCAAAAAGACTCCACATATTTGTTAACGTTAAAAAGGAGAATTTAGATTTGCTTCTTAAGGAGTTGCCGGCCTTAAAAAGGCCTACAATAGCCCCGCTCGCTGATGCAGACTGGTATGCAGTTAACACAGTTATCGAAAAAGAATCCCTTTTCAAAATCCTTCCAACAATCCGTCGGCTTGCCCAAGGATTAGTGGTTTATGAACCTAGACAAGTTCTGGCTCTGGAAGAGGTTAACCGAAAATGAAAAACATGGAAATATATAATGACCCATCCATCAAGCAAAAGTTGCTGCAAAAAAGATCCCAAAAAGTGGACATCGCGCTAGAAGCTTATGTTAAGGGCATAATCGAAGAAGTTCGGGCAAAAGGCGACATCGCTCTAGTAAAATTCACGAAAAAATTTGATGGGGTTTCCCTAAATGTTAAAAACTTAAAGGTTACCCGCGAAGAAATCAGTGAAGCCTATGCAAAGGTCACGGAAGGCCAGATTAATGCCATAAAGTCTGTTAAGGAAAGGTTAGAAACCGTCGAAAGGAAAGTCTTGGAAAGTGCATGCAAGACAATAGAGCTTAACGGAGTAAACATTGAATTTTGCATACGTCCGATACAGAGAGTTGGGTGTTATGTTCCCGGAGGAAAAGCCGCCTACCCCAGCACATTGTTGATGACTGTTGTCCCAGCACTTGTTGCTGGTGTGCCAAGCATTATAGTTTGCTCACCGCCAAGCGAAAATGGTTTGCTCAACCCTTTAACAGTGGTTGCAGCCGACATTTGTGGGATTAATGAAATCTATAAGGTTGGAGGGCCTCAAGCAATAGCCGCCATGGCTTATGGCACTCAAACTATAAAGCTTGTGGACAAAATTGTTGGTCCTGGTAACATTTATGTAACCATGGCGAAAACGTTAGTTTCACGTGATGTTGCCATAGACTTTCCCGCCGGCCCTAGCGAACTTCTCGTCCTTGCCGATGAAAGGGCAAACCCGCGCTTTATAGCTCTAGATATGTGCGCTCAAGCTGAACACGGACCTGACTCGGTTGTAGGTTTGATTACAACTTCAACGAAACTTGCGAATAAAACCCTTTTAGAGCTTGAGGAAATAGCTAAGTCAACACCAAGAAGTAAGATTGTTGCTGAGACTTTGTCGAACAATGGCTTCGTGGCCATCTGCAAAACACTTGAAGAAATGATTGAACTTACAAATGCTTTTGCACCTGAACACGTGGAGGTGATGCTAAAAGATCCAGAGAAAGTTATTGAAAGAATATTTGCGGCGGGCATTATTTTGGTGGGCCCGTTTAGCCCAGCATCCCTAAGCGACTATTACAGCGGAGTGAACCACGTGCTTCCAACAGGAGGTTTTGCGAAAGTTTCTTCGGGTCTATCATCCCTTGATTTTGCAAAAAGGATTGCTGTTTTAAGATGTTCCAAAACTGGTTTGTCAAAGGCCCATAAATACATCGAAGTTTTATCTAAAGCGGAAAAGTTACCATGCCACTTTAAAGCTGTGGAGGAGAGATTAAAAATTGAAAAAACACGTGAGGAAATGGATTAAACTAAAACTAAAAGCGGCGCGGCTAAATTCTTACATTTTCGGAGAGTCTATTAAAAATGTTGAGCAACGTCTTGGCGTGAAGCGTTCAAAAATTATAAAGCTGGACCTAAACGAAAACTTCTTCATTCCACGCAAGAGGCTTCTTGCACTTGTCAAGGAAGCATTGGAAGACTTAGACCCAAGACTTTATCCTCAAGAGGAAGAGGAAAGGCTTCGAGAGAAACTTAGCACATATGTTGGGCTTTCAGCAAGTCATATAGCTATTGGTAATGGAGGTGACGAAATAATAGAAAGGATCACTCATCTATTTCTGGGAAAGGGAGAACAAGCCATAACGATTTCACCTACCTTCCCCATGTACCGCTACACGATAAACCTTCAAAAAGCAAGACTTATTGAAGTTCCTTTAAAGACGGATTTTTCCTTAGACGTAAACGGCTTGTTATCTAAGGCAACAACAAAGGCGAAAGTGTTTTTCTTATGCTCACCTAATAACCCAACAGCAAACCAGTTTGAAATAGATGATATAAAATCTTTAATTGAAAATTTCCCAGGAATTGTTGTTGTTGATGAGGCTTACGTCGAGTTTGCCGACTATTCAGTTGCACCGCTAATTACAAAGTACGAGAACTTAGTAGTTATTAGGACTTTTTCTAAAGCTTTTGGTCTTGCCGGGTTGAGACTTGGATATTGTATCGCAGATGCTGAAATTATTAGGGCGTTATCAGAAAATGTAAGGTTACCCTATCCGGTAAACACGGTTTCTTTAAAAGTCGGCACGAAAAATTTAGAAAATATAGAGGTTGTTGAGGAAGCTGTTAAAAAAACGCAAATAGAGCGAGAAAAATTAGTAAAAGCCTTAAATGATATTAATGGAGTTAAAGCATTCAAATCGAAAACAAATTTCGTGCTGTTTAGAACAGAAAAACCATCAGACAAAATTTACTACGGCCTTTTGAAAAAAGGAGTTCTAATTAAAGAAATTGGTACCATCCTCAGTTTTCAAAATTGTCTTAGGACCACTGTTGGTTTGCCTTGGATGAACGCGAGGCTCGTTGAGGCCCTCAAGGAAACATGTTCTTCAAACTTTGGAGGATGAAAATGAGAACAGCTGAGATTTCCAGAAAGACACGAGAAACAGAAATTTGTGTTAGAGTCAACCTTGACTCTGTTGGAGAGGCTAACGTTAACACGGGAATAGTTTTTCTTGACCATCTAATAACCACGTTGGCCTTTCACAGCCTAATTGACACCACAATCTCTGTAAGAGGAAATCTTAAACATCACATAACTGAGGACGTAGCAATATGCTTGGGCCAAGCTATAAGAAAAGCCTTAGGCGACGGTGAAGGAATAACAAGATTCGGATTCGCAGCTGTCCCTATGGACTGTTCTCTTGCCTTATCCGCCATCGACCTTGCAAAACGTCCATACGCAAAAATCGATTTAAAATTAAAAGGTAAAAAGATTGAGGATCTCCCTTGCGAGGACATTTACCATTTCCTAGAAACTCTTACCATGTCCATGCAGGCTAACATTCACATATGGACTCAATATGGGGCTAATGACCACCATAAAGCAGAGGCAGCCTTCAAGGCCCTCGCCATCTCACTAAGGCAAGCAATAAGCATTGATTCTAAGAGGAAGAATGTGCCAAGCACTAAGGGAGTGATTTAATTGCCCAGAGCAGTCATCATAGACTATGGTGTCGGCAACCTCTACAGCCTAAAATGCGCACTAAGCAACGTTGGATTCACCCCCTTAATCGGATTCTCCAAGACATTGTTTAGACAAGCTGAAACCATAATTCTTCCTGGAGTTGGAAACTTTTCAAAGGCCTCTAGAAAACTGGCTCCAGTTAGGGAGTGTTTAATTGATTTAGCCGATAATGGGACGCCAATTTTGGGCATATGCTTAGGCATGCAAATTCTATTCCAAAAAAGTGAAGAAGGCCCTGGAGATGGTTTAGCCCTTTTTGAAGGTAAAAATGTTCGATTACCATGCTCCGTTAAAGTTCCCCACATGGGATGGAACATCGTTCAAATAGTAAAGCCAAACATGCTATTCAGAGACTTAGAAAACTCATTTTACTGCTATTTTGCCCACTCATACTATCCAGTTCCAGCCGATAAAGACATCGTATATGCTGAAACCACATACGGTGTAAGTTTCGCCTCGGTTATTGTGAAACAAAACATCTGCGGCACACAATTTCACCCAGAGAAATCTGGCCCACAAGGATTGAAGTTCCTTGTGAATTTTCGCAAATTTGTTAAAAGGTGATAGCGAGGTGAAAATCTTCCCAGCTATCGACCTAATGGACGGAAAAGTTGTAAGACTCTGTAGAGGTGACCCGAAAACAGCCAAATCATACGAACGTTTAGGTGAGCCAGTAAATATAGCCAAAAAGTGGGAAAAAGAAGGGGCGGACGCTCTCCACATAGTGGACTTGGACGCTGCCTTCAACAAGGGAAATAATCTTGCCACGATTTCCAAAATAGCCATGGCCGTGAAAACACCCCTACACGTTGGGGGAGGGATAAGAAGCGAGGAAACGGTGGAAAAGCTGCTTAGCATGGGTGTGGATAAAGTTATACTTGGAACTTTGGCCTTTAAGAAGCCAAAGGCCATAACAAATTTGGTGAGAAAATTTGGCGGTTGTATTGTCGTAGCTCTTGACTGTTCGGAAGATGGTAGGGTTATGATTGACGGTTGGAAAAAGGAAGCCGAACTGAACATAGAGGACGCTATAAGTAAATTTCTGAAACTCCAAGTTAAAACCTTCTTGTTAACCTCGATAGATAGAGATGGAACCCTTAAAGGAGTCAACATTGATGTCGTGAAGAGAGCTTGCGCCTATAATGAGGCGAGGGTAATTGCGGCAGGTGGGGTAGGCTGTTTAAACGATTTGATACTTTTAAAGCATGTGGGTGTTTACGGTGTGGTTATCGGAAAAGCACTATATGAAGGAGTCTTCACGTTAAAAGATGCACTAGAAATCGTAAGGTGACAAGAATGCCTCTAACAAAGCGCATCATACCATGCCTAGATGTTGACCATGGAAGAGTTGTTAAAGGAATAAATTTCCTAAACTTGAAAGACGCGGGAGACCCCGTGGAGTTAGCAAAAAGGTACTCCGAAGAAGGAGCCGATGAACTAGTTTTTCTTGATATAACAGCATCACCTGAAAAGCGGAAAATATTGAGGGATACTGTGAAGAGAGTTGCTGCGGAGATAAATATTCCTTTCACGGTTGGTGGTGGAATACATAACCTTTTGGACGCGAAAATCGCTCTTTGCAGCGGAGCGGATAAAGTGTCGATTAACACGGCAGCCGTTGAACAACCAAACCTAATCGCGAAGCTTGCAAAAACTTTTGGAAGACAATGTGTTGTTGTTGCCATCGATGCCAAAAGGCGATACGAAAGAACGGAGGGCAAATCTAAAATTAAGACAAAAGAAGGAACATGCTGGTTCGAAGTATATACATACGGAGGGCGTAAACCCACGGGATTAGACGCCATTCAATGGGCAACTGAAGTAGAGCAACTTGGAGCTGGAGAAATCCTTCTCACATCAATAGACAAAGATGGAACAGAAGAAGGATATGATTTAGAACTAACCAGGAGCGTCTCTGAAAATGTAAATATTCCAGTTATCGCAAGCGGAGGAGCAGGTAGACCCGAACATTTTCTGGAAGCATTCTCTATTGGAAAGGCAGACGCCGCCCTCGCCGCATCAATTTTTCACTACAATAGGTACCCAATACGATTTGTTAAGAAGTTTTTAAAAGAAAGAGGGGTTGAGGTTCGTCTTTGAGCAACTTAAAAATGGTTGATATCAAACAATTAAACTTCCAAAAAAGTGGTGGCCTCATTCCCGTGATAGTGCAGGACGTTAGCACAAAAGAGGTTCTTATGTTGGCTTATACAAATCTTGAAGCCTTAAAAAAGACTCTCGCTACTGGTTATGCCCATTACTGGAGCAGATCTAGACAGAAAATCTGGATGAAGGGTGAAACCTCTGGAAATTTACAAAAAATTAAAGATATTTTAGTTGACTGCGATTACGATGCTTTACTTTTTCTAGTTGAACAGAAAGGAAATGCTTGCCACACTGGACAGAGAACATGTTTCCACAATAGGATGGAAAAAGAGACATAAAGGAAAACACTAAAATTAAAAACTTGTATTGGATCTGTTAATTCTTTGAGACTTCCATGCTTTTAGGGAAAGTTCAGTTATATTTTTGACTAATTTTAGTCATTTTAGCTTCAAAATAAATTAATATGACCAAAAAATATATAAGAGTCAATGGAATGATTACGTGGAGCGTGATATAAATGGAACCCGTTGTTTGTCCAGAGTGCGGTGCAAAAATCAATGTTTTAGATGATGTATTAAAAGGTGAGGTAATCACCTGCCCAGATTGCGGACTTGAACTGGAGGTAAAAGAGGTAAACGCGAACTCCATAGTTGTAGAGGAACTGCGGATTGAAGGAGAGGACTGGGGCGAGTAGTCCACTTTTAGTTTATCTAATGTAGCTTGAGCTGATGCACGACATGGGTATGGCAATTCTTTACGACCAAGCTGGAACGGATGAAATGGGAATACAATTAACTGCCGAGAAGCTCAAAATTAGCCTAACTTTCATACCAGCCCGCAAAATCTCCTTCTTATTTACAAATCATGATTACCGCATCAAAAGCATCGGAAAGGACTTATCAAAAATTCTCGAAAATGTTACCGTTATATTGAACAGAGCACAGAGTAAAAACCGTAGGCTATTAGTCGGAACAATTTTTGAATTGCTAGGGAAAAACGTCTTGAACCCAACACAAATTGAGTATGTATGCTTCAGTAAGCTTAGAACGCTTTTACATTTTTGGAAGGAAAAAGTCAGCATACCCTCAACAGTCTATGTTCCATGTGATCCAAAAGAAATAACAGTTGACGGACGCGAAATTTCAAATGAAAACGTAATTGCGGACTTAATTCAACAAGCGCTAGGAACTAAACCAGTTGTGATAAAGCCGGACGCCGGTTCACATGGTAAAAACATCAAATTAGCTGTCGGACATCAAAAACTTCTTAACACTTTAAAAGAAACTAAACAGTCCATTATAAATCCTGTCGGCGTTTTAGCACAAGAGCTGATTTTTAAGTGGTTTTTTGATTTAAGAATTATTGTCACGAAAAAAAGAGGTGAAACGGCTTGCTGCCATCCAAAGGCTATGGCCAGAACAGCACTTGGAGATTTTAGGACGAACGCATATTTGGGCAATATGGTTTTCGGAGTAAGTTTGCCCCAAAAAGTAAGGGAAAAAGCTGTAAAATGCGCCGAATCCATTGGAAAAAATTGTGAAGCTTGGGTTTTAGCCCTTGACGCAATGATAAACTTTGAGAAGGAAATATGCGTCAGCGATGAAATCCTAACGGAATTTGAAAAGTTAAAGCCATTGTTTAATGAAATACAACAAATCAAAAGAGAAAGAGTAACAAAAGAAAACTTTGCCCGCTGGAACGAGAAGCTAGAGAAGGCTTTTAATAATTACGCAAACACCGAAGCATACCACAATATCCGAGAAACAATTGAGGAATCCATAGAAAGCATGGAAAATCATATAATGTTTCACGAAGCCAACTCTTGCCCAGACTTCTGGGAACAGACGAGATTAGCCGCCGGAATAAACTTGGCGGAACAACTTTTGGCATGCGCCGAAAGCCTCACAGACAACCACTAGAATGGGGTGATAAAAATGAGAGTTGGAGTTATCGGTGGCTCGGGATATGTTGGTGGAGAACTTTTACGGTTATTGCTCTCCCATCCAAAATTGGAGGTGACCCTAGTCACCTCTCAAAAATATGCCGGCGAGTATGTTCATACAATTCACCCGAACTTGAGAGGAATTACACAGTTAAAGTTCATCCATTATGACCTATCTGATGTTAAGGAAAGCTGCGATTTAGTTTTTACAGCGTTGCCGCATGGAACCTCAGTTAATTTTGTCCCGGAATTGTTGGAAGCGGGTTTAAAGGTTATCGACATGAGTGCAGACTTCCGCTTAAAAGACCCGGAAGATTACATCAAATGGTATGGGTGGAAGCATCCTGTTCCAGATATGTTGAAGGAAGCTGTTTATGGTCTCCCGGAACTTCACAGAGAAGAAATAAGGAAAGCTAAACTAATTGCTTGTCCCGGTTGCATTGCAACATCAGCTATCCTTGCCTTAACACCGTTAGTCAAAGCGGGTTTCATTGACAACGATAAAATAATCGTTGACGTTAAGGTAGGTTCATCTGGAGCTGGCAGCAATCCTTCAATGGCGTCACATCATCCTGAAAGGTCTGGTGGAGCAAGGCCATATAAGCCGATTAATCATAGGCATATTCCAGAAATTGAGCAAGAGTTGAATTTACTCTCGAAAAGACCAGTGAAGGTTGCATTTACTCCCCATGCAGTGAATATGGTGCGAGGAATACTTTCTACAATCCATACCTTTTTGATCAGAAAAATAACTATGAAAGAAGTTTGGATGGTATATCGTTCCATTTATGATGGTGAACCCTTTATACGCCTTTTCAGATGTAAAAAGGGGCTTTATCAGTTTCCAGACTCAAAAATAGTTGTGGGCTCAAACTTTTGCGATATATGTTTTGAATTAGACCAGCGGGCTAATAGGCTTGTGGTTTTCTCAGCCATAGACAACCTCGTAAAAGGAGCAGCCGGCCAAGCAATTCAGTGTCTAAATATAATGTTAGGGTTTGATGAAAAATTGGGCTTGGAACATTTAGGTCTTCACCCGGTGTGAAAAATGTTGATGGTAGTGAAAGCTGGGGGAACAGTGCTTAAAAATAATCTCTCTGAAATTGCTAAAGACATCAAGGAAATCGTACATAGAGGAAACAGTGTAATCTTCGTTCACGGAGGAAGGACTGAAGTAACGCTTATCGCAGAGAAACTGGGTAAAGAACAGAAATTTGTAATATCTCCCGAGGGCTTTAGAAGCCGATATACAGACAAAGAAACCGTGGAAATATTCAACATGGTTATGTCTGGTAAAATCAACAAAGAAATTGTTTCAGTTTTCCAAAGCTATGGATTGAAATGTATCGGGCTATCCGGTGTGGATGGCTGCCTTCTTAAGGCAAAGAGAAAAGAGAAAATCATAATAATCGACGAGAGAGGAAGGAAAAGGGTTATAGATGCTGAATTCTCCGGAAAAATATGCCAGATAAATGGCGAGCTACTTAGACTTCTTATCGAAAATGGATACGTGCCAGTAATATCACCAGTGGCCATCGGCGAGGAATTTGAGTTGCTGAATGTTGACGGGGACCGCGCAGCTGCCAACATTGCTAGCACATTGAACGCGGATAAACTCATCTTTTTAACGGATGTGGATGGAGTTGTTCTAAACGGGAAACCTATACGGGAAATAAAAGCTTCTGAAATTCAAAACATTCTTCAAAATGTAGGTGCGGGCATGAGCACAAAAGTTTACGCGGCTATGGAAGCTTTAAACACCGGAGCTAAAGAGGTAATAATAGCTTCTGGGATGTGCACATCTCCAATTTTATCCATCCTTCAATATGGAAATGGAACAGTGATAAACAATGGATGAAAAATTCATTATGGATATAGAAGACGCTTATATGGTTAAAGTCTACGCGAAAAAACCCGTTGTTCTTTGCAAAGGCAAAGGTGTTTACCTTTGGGACTTAAACGGTAAAAGGTATTTAGACTTCACAGGGAACTATGGGGTTTGCATCCTTGGCTATTCCCATCCAAAAATAGTTCAAGCAGTGAAAAGACAGCTGGAAAAATTGATTCCATGCCATGGATCATTTTACAACGAGACAAGAGCGGAATTCTTAGAGAAATTGATTAAAATTGCGCCTAAAGGTTTGACTAGAGCTTTTTTGGGGAATAGTGGCGCAGAGGCCGTTGAATGCGCTATAAAAATGGCACGTAAGTATACTGGGAAAACCGAAATAATAGCGATGATGGGCGCCTTCCATGGGAAAACTATGGGAGCCCTTTCCGCCACCTGGAAAGAAAAATATAGGGAGCCTTTTCAACCCCTCGTTCCAGGTTTTAAACATGTACCAAGGTATAACATTCAGAAAATTAAGGAAGCCATCACAGAAAAAACAGCTGCTGTTATAGCTGAACCTATACAAGGAGAGGGTGGTGTTATAGTTCCTCCTGAGGGTTTCTTCCAGTCCTTAAGGAAGCTATGCGATGAAAATGGGATTCTCTTAATATTGGATGAAGTTCAAACAGGGATGGGAAGAACCGGGAGGATGTTTGCTTGCGAACATTGGAAGATAACACCGGATATTCTATGTATTGCGAAGTCTATTGCTGGAGGTTTACCTCTTGGAGCAACTTTAACTAAAGAGGAAATAGCCTCCACACTTGAAGTGGGAGAACACACAAGCACTTTTGGCGGAAATCCCGTGGCTTGCGCTGCGGCATCCGCTACCATCGATGTGATATTGGAGGAAAATCTTCCAGCAAGGGCTGAAAAGCTTGGAGATTATTTTTTAAATAGACTTAAAGAATTGCGATTGAAACATAAAATAGTCAGAGAGGCCCGCGGCTTAGGCTTAATGATAGGTTTAGAGTTACGAGTTGAAGTTTTAAACGTAATACTGGAGGCGTTACGGAAAGGAGTCCTATTACTTGATGCGGGAAAAAACGTGCTACGCTTTCTACCCCCCTTAATCGTTACAGAGAAAGAAATTGATCAAATTATAATGGTGCTGGATGAAATCCTAAATGGAGAAGAAAATAGAAGAAAATGCCATTCAGTTTCTAACAAAACTTCTTGAAATTTATAGTCCCTCAGGAAAAGAGCAAAGGGTTGCTACTTTTATCGCCAATGAAATGGAAAAGTTAACCTTTAAAGTTGAAGTTGATGCTGTTGGAAACGTTATTGGCGAAATAGGGCATGGAAAACCAGAGATTTTGCTATGCGGACACATGGACACGGTTCCTGGATACATTCCAGTAAAAACCGTTGACGGCAAATTGTACGGAAGAGGAGCCGTTGACGCAAAATCGTCTCTTGCCTCAATGATATTATCTGCCCACCTAATAGGAAAGAATATTTCAAATGGGAAAATTATAGTTGCCTGCGTTGTCGAAGAGGAAAAATCAGGTAAGGGAGTTAAGCATCTGATTGAGAAAGGAATATCAGCCGACTACGCGATCTTTGGGGAACCAAGTGGGACAGAAAACGTAATAATTGGGTACAAAGGATGCCTAAAAATCAAATTAATTTGTAAAACATTGACAGGGCATTCCGCTGCACCATGGCTTTTCGAAAATGCTATTGAAAAAACATTCGACCTCTGGAAAATAATAAAAGAAACAGAATTTCAAGACAACCTTAAAGAAAGCCGCTTTTACTCTATTACATCTTGCCTAACCTACTTAAATGGCGGGGGACTTGTCTCAAACGTTCCATCAAAGTGCAAAGCCTTAATAGACATGAGAATTCCACCTCAGTTAACATGCTTGCAAGTATACAACGAGATAGGCAAACGCATTATGCAGTATCAAAAAGAAAACCCCAGCGTTAATGTTGAAGTAGAAATAGTTGACTCCGTGAAACCCTTTGAAACGGATAAAAATAACAGCTTGATACGGGCTTTCTCGGCGGCAATAAGGAAAGTGAGGAGGAAGCCTCCGATGCTTTTAAAAAAAACTGGGACAAGCGATATGAATTTGCTGGGTAGGTCACTAAAGATACCGTTAGTAGCCTACGGTCCTGGCAACTCTATTTTAGATCATGCCCCAAACGAGCATGTAAGCATACAAGATTACCTATCCAGTATACAAGTGCTTAAAGAAGTTTTGAAAAGACTCTTGGATCAATCTTGAATCTCCATTTCTCAACATAGACAGTTACAGAAAACTGGTGTTTTGTCAAAATTGAATGGATGTTACAAGGATGTGAGACCATAACCAATTTTGACTTTTTGGTTACCATATTTTGATGAAAGCTTGTTTTTAGTTTTTCCCATGATATTTCTAGCTTCTGATATTAGATTTGTTAGCGCTGACAAAGTTTTCCCAACGTCCTTTAGCTGCAATACTATTATTGTTTCGGTAGAGCAGCTCAATGTTTCTTCGATATTTATGTGCATTCTAGAAATAGTGTTATAAAAAGATGTAATGCAGCCCGGGGTTTCAACTATTTTTTCGGGACTTGTTATAATTATGGCAACGAGGCTGTTCTTTTCTTCAATAATATTTTCTAATGGAAAATTTGACCGAACTTTCTCAACTAATTTTTGGTCGAGAAGTAAAGTTATTGTCTTCATTCCCTCTATTATTTGAATGTACTCGTCACGAGCGAAACCAGATAATATTTTCCTTACAGTTTCCATGTTTCTCCTAGTTTTTTCAGCAGAAATTTTTGCTACATCAGTCCTTAAGTTTATTGTACTGCCAGCAATAACACTAGTTGCATCAATATCATAAGTCGGTTTGTAAGTTACGCGCGCTCTCTTCACTGCTGTAATTATACTTTCAAGTTTAACTTTCCTGTTTAACACTTCTTCAACCATTGGTTTAAGCATTCTCGCAATTGCGCTATAATTTCCATAACCTTTTTCAAGCGCATGTTGAATTGAAACGTCCTTATCTATCAATTCTTGAACAATTCTAGATATACTAGTTTCCATTTTGGTCACTTTTATTTTTCTTTGGTATATTTTGACCAAAAAATATATAAGTCTTGCTAAGCACCCGCACAAAACATGTCAAAAGAAAAAGTTGTCCTGGCGTATTCCGGCGGCCTTGACACATCTATTATGATAAAGTGGATTCAAGAAAACTACGAAGCAGACGTAATAACAGTTACAGTTGACGTGGGTCAAGGGATGGATGTCGAAACCATTGAAGAGAGAGCATTGGCGTTAGGCGCCTTTAAGCACTACACGATAGATGCCAAAGAGGAGTTTGTCCTTAACTATGTTTTTCCGGCGATAAAGGCAAACGCCCTTTACGAAGAAAAATATCCGCTCAGCAGCGCTCTTTCGCGTCCCTTAATAGCTTCAAAAATGGTAGAGGTTGCCGAGAAGGAGGGAGCGACTATTGTTGCTCATGGATGCAGCGGGAAGGGAAACGATCAAATTCGCTTTGACATAACTGTAAAGTCGCTTGCACCGCACTTGAAGGTTATAGCTCCAGTAAGGGACTGGCAGTTGACAAGAGATAAGGAAATAGAGTTTGCGAAGGAAAGAAATCTTCCAATTCCTCTATGCGGAAGAAATCCTTACAGTATTGATCAAAATCTTTGGGGACGCTCAATTGAATGCGGTGTGCTGGAAAATCCTGACAGCGAACCGCCAGAAGATGTATTTGAGTGGACGCTGCCTCCTGAAAAGTGTCCCGAAAAACCGGAGTATATAACTATAGATTTTGAACAAGGAGTCCCATGCGCGCTTAATAACGAGACAATGGACCCTATCTTGCTGATCACAAAATTGAATGAAATTGGAGGAATGCATGGTATCGGACGTATAGATCATATTGAGGACAGGGTTGTAGGCATTAAATCAAGGGAAGTCTATGAATGCCCAGCGGCTACAATACTTTTGGAGGCGCATAAAGACTTAGAGAAGATGGTTCTAACATGCCATGAAATAACCTTTAAGAAATATGTGGATGCCCAGTGGGCTTTCTTAGTTTACGCAGGCCTTTGGGTAGATCCTCTAAGAAGTGATTTGGAAGCATTTATAAATAAAACACAGGAACGTGTCTGCGGCAGAGTTAAGCTTAAGCTTTATAAAGGAAACTTGAGAGTTGTCGGCCGTTCCTCAAAGTACTCGCTATATGACCTAAAATTGGCAACATACGATGTTGGAACAACATTTGATCAATCTTTAGCACGTGGCTTTATTGAACTCTGGGGGTTACAGTCAAAAACCTTCCACGTCCTTAAGGGCGTCTTGGAGGCAAAAGAGGGAAAACGCTGTGAGCTTGTTGTTTAGGGGTGGCAGAATAAAATCTACCGGAAAAGAGGTTTTACGCTTTATATCATCGATAAAGGATGATGTGAAACTTTTAAAACACGTCGTAGAAATAAACAAAGCCCACACAATAATGCTAATGGAGCAGAAAATAATAGGCAAAGAGGACGCAGTTGAGATTCTCAAGGCATTAAAACTCGGAGAATTTAAAATAAAACCATGGCTCGAAGATATACATGTCTACATTGAAGAAGAAGTTATAAAAAGAGCAAAAACGGCTGGAGAAAATCTACATATAGCAAAGAGTAGAAACGACCAGGTTGCAACAGCCATCAGAATGGAGCTGCGTGAGGAACTAATAGGCTTAATGGAGACCATACTTAGCTTTCAAACAAAGTTATTATCAAAGGCTGAAAAACATGTACAAACAATTATATGTGGTTATACTCATCTCAGACCGGCTCAGCCGATAACCTTTGCCCATTATCTCTTATACCATTTTGACGTTTTCCAGAGACACCTTCAAAGACTGGTAGAATGCTATGGTAGAGTTAATGTTTGCCCTATGGGAGCTGCAGCCCTAGCCACAACAAGTTTTCCGATAAACAGAGAGAGAATGGCTGAACTCTTAGGCTTCAATGGAGTCTTGGAAAATTCGATCGATGCTGTCAGCAGCCGCGACTTCATTTTAGAAACGCTTGCAATTTTATCTATGCTTGCCATTGATGTAAGCCGTCTTGTTGAAGATATGATAATTTGGAGCTCACCCGAATTTAATTTGATTAAAATTCCTGACGATTTTTGTTCAACTAGCAGCATAATGCCCCAGAAAAAGAACCCAGACGTGCTTGAAGTAATCCGTGCAAGAATGGGACATGTAATAGGTAATTTTACAACATGCACTCTAGCCTTGAAGTCCCTGCCATCGGGTTATAACCTAGATTTCCAAGAGGTTACACCAAAACTTTGGGAAGCATTGACCAAAATTAATGAATCGCTCAACATTCTGTCTAGGCTGATCATCGCATGTAAACCCGTACAAAACCCAGAAAATCCCAATTTAGCTTTTTCCACCTTCACGGAGCTTATAAGAATTTTATTCCAAAAATATGATGTCCCATTTAGAACAGCCCACAAAATCGTAGGCGTTCTCGTTAGAAGACTCGTCGAGGAAGGGTTAAAGCCTGAAGATGTAACATCTGAGATGCTGAAAGAAGCCGCTGAAGAAGTTGCTGGATTATCCTTAAAGGTTAGTGAAAAAGACATCAAAATGTCGGTTAACGTGTCGAATTTCGTTAAAACGCACAGCGTTCGTGGAGGCCCTTCTCCCATGGAAGTACAGAGGATGATTAGTTCTCGTCGAAACATGCTTTCATTGATGAGTACGCAAGTGGCTGAAATTGAGACAAAAATGGTAACCGCAGACAAAAACCTGAACAGTTTAGTTGAAAAACTTTGCCAAACAGCAGACCAAAAAGTTTAAAAATTAGATTGAAAAGGTGTTGTAGGGCTTTGAGCCCAAAAGGATTGCCTCGAAAAAGAAAAGCTGTCCTGGTTCTTGAAGACGGGTCGCACTTTTTTGGCGCCGGTTTTGGGGCAACCAAAAAGGCGGTAGGTGAAGTTGTCTTCTCAACATCTATGGTCGGCTATGTAGAAGCCCTAACGGATCCATCATATCACGGTCAAATTTTGGTTTTGACCTATCCATTAATCGGCAACTATGGCGTTCCTCAACACCAGAAAGAAAGCTTGTCTCCTCCATTTGAGTCTGATGGAATTAAAGTTGCTAGCCTTGTAATTCATGAGCTTTGTGAAAACCCCCATCATTGGGCTTCAAGAAAAACTTTGAGTGAATGGCTTTTTGAAGAGGATGTTCCCGGAATCTGGGGCGTGGATACACGAATGATTACCAAAAAGCTTAGGGTTAGCGGTGTAATGCGTGGGTTACTTCAAGTATTCGAGGAGGACGAAAAACCGGACATTGAACAACTCCTAGAAGAGGTAAAAAAAGCCCCCGACCCAAATATGCGAAACTTGGTCAGCGAGGTATCTACCAAAAGACCTGTATGCTATAACCCCAACGGAAAAAGGACCGTTGCAGTTATCGACTGTGGCGTAAAGCACAGCATATTAACAAACCTAATTGAGCGCGAATTAAAAGTTGTCCGCGTCCCCTACAACACCCCTGTCGAGGAAATTATGGAGTATAAACCCAACGGAATTATTGTGAGCAATGGTCCGGGGGATCCGAAAAAATGTGTAGATACCATTGAATGCGTCAAAGAGTTAATAACGATGAATTTACCAATCATGGGGATTTGCCTCGGAAACCAGATAATAGCTCTGGCTTTTGGCGCAAACACTTACAAAATGAAGTATGGACATCGTTCACAAAACCAACCGGCCCTCGAGCTTAGAACAAACAGATGCTACATAACAACCCAAAATCATGGTTACGCTATAGACGCGGAGTCCCTAAAGAGAACAGAATTGGATATTTGGTTTGTAAACGCAAACGACAGCACAGTTGAAGGTTTAAAGCATAAACAAAAGCCCATCTTCGCCGTTCAGTTCCATCCAGAAGCAAGTCCTGGACCTTATGATACTGGCTTCCTTTTTGACGAATTTTGCAAACTTTTGAGGTGATAAATTTGCCAAAGTTTGAGCGGATAAGAAAAGTTCTGATTCTTGGAAGTGGTGCAATAAAAATTGGTGAAGCTGCCGAATTTGATTATTCTGGAAGTCAATGCCTTAAAGCGTTAAAGGAGGAAGGAATAGAAACTGTTCTTATCAACCCAAATGTTGCAACAATACAAACTGATCCGCGATTAGCAAACAAAGTTTACCTCCTGCCAGTGGAGCCACATTACGTTGAAGAAGTCATTAAGAGAGAGAAACCCGATGGAATACTGCTCGGCTTTGGGGGTCAAACAGCCCTAAACTGCGGTGTTCAATTGGCAAAGGAGGGCATACTCGAAAAATATGGAGTTGAAGTTTTAGGAACACCCATATCCGCTATTGAAGCCACAGAAGATAGGGAACTTTTCAGGCAAGCAATGATAAAAGCTAGTATACCGGTTCTTAGAAGCAGATCCGCCACATCCGTTGAAGAGGCTCTAAGAGCAGCTGATGAGATAGGCTATCCTGTCATTTTAAGAGTTGCATACACACTTGGGGGCGGTGGTTCAGGAGTTGCTTTCAATGTGGAGGAGTTAAGACAGCTAGCGGCAAAAGCCTTGGCTCAAAGCATGATATCTCAGGTACTAGTTGAGGAATACATTGGCAAATGGAAGGAAATAGAATACGAGGTTATGAGAGACAGGGCAAACAACTGTATAACAGTTTGTAACATGGAAAACTTTGATCCGATGGGAATTCACACTGGCGATTCAATTGTAGTTGCACCATCTCAAACGCTCACAAATAAAGAGTACCATTTTCTCCGTTCTGCTTCAATAAAAGCGATTCAAAGCCTTGGCATAGTAGGTGAATGTAACATTCAATGGGCTTTACACCCAAAATGCGAAGAGTTCCGCGCCATCGAGGTTAATGCACGCATGTCAAGAAGCTCCGCTCTAGCAAGCAAAGCAACCGGTTATCCACTAGCATATACAGCAGCTAAATTGGCCATAGGATATTTGCTTCCCGAACTTATAAACAAAGTCACCGGAATAACAACAGCCTGTTTTGAACCATCGCTGGACTATGTTGTCGTTAAAATTCCAAGATGGGATTTCCAAAAGTTCAATGGCGTCGACAGAAGAATAGGAACTCAAATGAAATCCGTTGGAGAAGTAATGGCCATTGGCAGATGCTTTGAGGAAGCCTTACAGAAAGCCGTCAGAATGCTAGATATTGGAAAAGCAGGGTTAGTGGGTAACGGCGATGACGATATAGTAGAACCTGTTGAGCTAATTAAGAAAGCCTTAGCAGAACCAACCGATGAGAGACTTTTCAAAATTGTAAAAGCAATAAAAATCGGAATACCAATAGAGGAAATCTACAGTTTAAGCGGCATAGACCCATGGTTCATATACAAGATAAAGAACATCATTGAAATAGAGAAAAAACTAAAGTTTCTAAACATAGAATCTGAAGAGGCCTATGAAGTCATAAAAGAGGCAAAACGGCTAGGATTTTCAGACAGACAAATCGCATACTACCTCCACATCGATGAAGTGAAGGTAAGAGAGTGGAGGAAAAGTAAGGGCATAATTCCGGTAGTCAAGCAGGTAGACACGTTGGCGGCTGAATGGCCAGCCAAAACAAACTACCTCTATTTAACCTACGGAGGAGATGAAGACGACGTAAACTTTGAAAAAAACAAAAACAAAGCCGTAGTTTTGGGCGCTGGAGTATTTCGGATAGGTTCAAGCGTCGAATTTGACTGGTGCACTGCGAACACTGTTTGGTCTCTTAAAAAACATGGGGTAGAAGAAGTCATAATGGTCAATTACAATCCAGAGACTGTCTCAACGGACTATAACGTGTCTGACAAACTTTATTTCGAAGAGTTGACGCTGGAACGCGTTTTGGACATTTATGAAAAAGAGAGGCCTATGGGTGTTGTTGTAAGTGTTGGAGGACAAATCCCAAACAACATCGCCTTGAAACTTGCAAACCTTGGAGTCAAGCTTTTGGGAACATCTGCCGAAAGCATAGACAAGGCCGAGGATCGCTCAAAGTTTAGTCAACTTTTAGAAGATCTTAGGATACCTCAGCCAAGATGGAGCAAAATGGCAACAATAGATGATGCCTTAAAATTCGCTGAGGAAATAGGCTATCCTGTTCTTGTGAGGCCCAGTTATGTTTTATCAGGTTCCGGCATGAAAATCGCGTACTCAAGCCATGAACTTAAAAAGTACCTTGAAATAGTAGCAAAAGTTTCACCTGAACACCCAGTTGTTGTATCAAAGTTCATTCAGAACGCAAAAGAAGTCGACGTAGATGGGGTGGCTGACGGTGAAGAAGTTTTCATCGGGGCAGTAATAGAACACGTGGAAAACGCTGGAGTACACAGCGGCGACTCTGTCATGTGCATACCCCCGCAAACACTTCCGGAAAATGTGGTTCAAAAAATAGAAGAATATACGCGTAAAATAGCGCGAGCCCTCAAAATTAAAGGGCCCTTCAACATTCAATACATAGTTAAAGACGGTGAGGTTTATGTCATTGAATGCAACTTAAGAGCATCTAGGTCCCTGCCTTTTGTTAGCAAAACTATAGGCATCAACCTAATGGAGTTATCCAGCCTTGCAATGCTTGGAAAGAAGCTTAAGGAATTAAAGATAAGTCGCCCAAAAGTTCAGCATGTCGGTGTTAAAGTTCCACAATTCAGCTTCACACGTTTGGTTGGGGCTGACCCACTACTGGGTGTTGAAATGCAAAGCACAGGAGAAGTCGCTTGCTTAGGTGAAGATTTCGCCGACGCGTTAATAAAAGCATTACAATCAGCCGGATTCAAAATACCGACAAATGGGGGCTACGTCATAATAAATGTTGAAGATCCTCAAAGAGCTAAAGAAATTTCACCTGTAGCGATGAACCTTTGGAAAATGGGATTTAGAATATACGCGGACAAAAACATTTTCAACACGCTAATGAATGAGGGAATAAATGATGCAAAAATACTTCATGACGTAAATGACATACATGGAAACCCCAACACCATTGTATTGTTATCTCAGCGGAAAATAGACTTCGTCATCAGTATTTCAGCTAGAAACACCAAAAAACTCCAAAACGGATATGCAATTAGAAGGGCAGCTGTCGATTTTAATATCCCCGTAATCACAACAGTTGAACTGGCGTCCTTTATAGCTGAAGCACTGAAACGCCTTAAAAATAGAAGACCTACAGTCCAACCGCTTCTAGAATACAACAATTTTTCCAGGGATTGACGAAAAATAAACGTTGCATTTTATATTTAACATAAGACTTATGATGATAGATTCTTTTACACTTCCTTCAACTGTTTTCTTCTCCCTGTAAATGTTGTAACGGATTCATAGCCCACCTCCTTTACCAGACTTAAAGCTTTATCAAAATCCATCCCTATGACCTCTGGTGTATGAGCGTCTGAACCAAAGGTTATTTGAACACCTTCATCATAGCATAGTTTTAGAAATCGCTTGTCAGGGTACATTTCTTTACAAGGATGCCGTAACCCGCTGGTATTGACCTCAATGCACACGCCATTATCCTTAAAAACTTTCGCCGCAGCCACATACAAATCTGTAATGTCGGTTTTCGGTTTACACCCAAATTTCTTTATTAAATCCGGATGCCCTATAACATCAAATAATTTTGACTCTGCACAAGCCTGGACCGCCGTGAAATACTTTTCATAGAGTTTTACAGAATCCCATTTTTGATATTCCATAATGTATTTAGGGTTGTCAAACGCCCAGCCATCTATAAAATGTACAGATCCTATAATATAATCGAAGGGGAGACCTTTCAATGCGTCTTTAATTTCATCTTCAAATCCGGGAATAAAGTCTACTTCGACACCAACTTTAAGCTTAATAGTATCTTTTGTTTTTTCTTTAAGATCGCACACTTTTTTCACACAGTCGGACAATTTCTCATAAGCTGGCGGCTTATCCAGTTTATCTTTAAACCTTTCTGGAATGTAATGGTCGGAGATTCCAATCTCTTTCATTTTTTTTGCTGAATGCAATTTTTACATAGTCTAGAATTTCACCTTTGGCGTCACCAGATAAAAATGTGTGAATGTGGTAGTCTGCAAACATGTTGGCTATCCCCATTAGGATATATGCAAATGAGGGAAAAACTCTTATTAAGTCTAACACTTGAGGCTGATTTACATTATTACCTTAAAGAGATCTGCTTTTGTTATTATGCCAATTATCTTACCCTTTCTCGTAACTAGAATTGCAGGATAGAAACGCAGAAGATTTGAAATCAACGGTATTGGTGCATTCTCATCGATTTGAGGTGGTGCCTCTTCCATAATTTCCTCTACAAGTTTTTGAGATACTTTGGATAGGTCTTTAGCAGCCGTTACTTGGCTTAGTATAGTCTTTTCTGAAATGCATCCAACGCATTTCCCGTTGTCAAATACTGGTAGTTGTGAGAAACCATGTTCCATCATCAAGCTTATGGCTTTTGCAACTTTGTCGCTTTTCTCTACGCCGATAACGCCTTCATGAAAAATTTCCCTTGCAGTGTAATTTTCCCCGGCCTCCATTCTTTCCAATACATCGAAAATAGCCTTTACCTTGCTATATGATGGGTCAATTTTTCCAGACTCTACTTTAGCAATGAATGACTGGCTCACTCCGGCAATTTTTGCCAGTTGCTTTTGGGTCAAACCCAGCAATTTTCTTCTTTTAGCTATCTCATCAAGGGATGGTATCATGCCTATGTATGTGTTAAGACCGAATATATTCTTTTTGGAATAAAATTTTCAAAAAAGTATTTTAATTTGGAATAATTGTCTCAAGAAGCTTGGAGGTGTAATAAACTCGAACGGAGAACTATTGCAGAAATCAACCAAAAAATCAAGCGTGGAGATGTCCAAGTTTTAACAGTTGAGGAAATGAAAGCGCTTGTTGAGAGTAGTGATGTCAAAAAAGCTTTCCGTGAAGTAGATGTTGTCACAACAGCTACGTTTGGTCCTATGTGCTCTTCGGGAGCTTTCTTGAACTTTGGGCATAGTGAACCCCCGATCAAAATGGAGAAGGTTTGGCTTAATGATGTTGAAGCCTATCATGGAAACGCTGCTGTGGACTGCTACATTGGCGCCACAAAAATGAGTATTACACGGGGATTTGAATACGGCGGCGGACACGTAATTGAGGATTTGGTGGCCGGAAAGGAAATTGAGCTCAAAGCAATAGCCTATGGAACAGACTGTTATCCGAGGAAAATTTTGGAGACAAAGTTTACTATTTATGATTTGAACCAGGCAATACTCTGCAATCCTAGAAACTGTTATCAAAGGTATAATGCTGCAACAAACAGCACTGACAAGACACTTTACACTTACATGGGAATTCTGCTCCCAAATTATGGCAGTGTGAATTATGCTGGTTGCGGCGAACTAAACCCACTAATTAACGATCCAACGTATAGAACGATAGGCATAGGAACGAGAATTTTTCTCGGTGGAGGAATCGGCTATGTGATCGGCGAAGGAACCCAACATAATCCCAAAGAAGGCTTTGGAACCCTCATGGTCAAAGGCGACTTAAAAAGGATGCGACCCGAATACGTGAGGGGCGCAACGTTCCACAATTACGGCGCGACACTTTATATTGGGATAGGAATTCCTATTCCAATACTCGACGAGGAAATAGCCAAAAGTGTTGCAGTAAAAGACGAAGAAATCTTTGTGAAAATTGTGGATTATGGAATTCCGAGTCGGAACAGACCGGCAGTCCGTGAGGTTAGTTATGCGGAATTAAAATCTGGAAAAGTTGAGGTTGGTGGCAGAAGCGTGAAAACGGCTTGCACTTCCAGCATTGAGATGGCCAGAAAAATAATGGTTGAACTTAAAAAATGGATTAACGAAGGCATATTCTTCCTAACAGAGCCTGTTGAAAGACTTCCAACGAATATGGAATATCACCACATGAAAATGGGGGATGTCTGATGCCTAAAAAGTGGTCGGAGGAAAAATGTGTTTTCTGCTCATTGTGCACAGTTCTTTGTCCATACGAGGTTTTCAAGCAGGTAAATGGGAGAATCCAGTGGGAAGCTGCAAAGTGTGTGGATTGTGATGAATGTTTGCCAAGCATAGGTTGCCCAAGGAGGGCGATAAACTGATGATAAGCTCTGCCAGAAACTTGGTTAAAAGAACATTTCGCATGAAGGAAACTGTTTGCACAATAATAGCAGATAAATATGAAGCTGTTAAAGTGGCTGAAGAGACAATAGCTTATCATCGTAAACTATTAGAATTCTACATCAAGACACATGCAGTCTTTCTACACTCCTTAAAGCCGTTGGAAATTGATGATGAGCCAGAGATTGTTAAGTTGATGGCTTCAGCCTCGGCGAAAGCCGGTGTTGGTCCAATGGCTTCGGTTGCAGGTGCTTTAGCCGACTTAGCTGTTAAGGTAATGCTTTCATGCGGGGCGAAAACAGCAATAGTCGAGAACGGAGGAGAAGTGGCAGCAGCATCATCTGAAACACCAATGGATGTTGCCCTTTTGGCTGGAGATTCCCCATTATCTGGAAGATTGGGATTTAGAGTTGAAAATTTTCCAGTGGGCATAGCCACAAGCTCTGGTGTTTATGGGCACGCTTTAAGTTTGGGAGAAGCCGAAGCCGTAACTGTTTTTGCCAAAAATGCAAGCTTGGCAGACGCCGCTGCCACAGCAATATGCAATGTTGTACGGGGAAAAAACTCTAACCACGCAATAAGAAAGGGAGTAAAGAAAGCTTGGTCTATTGAAGGCGTGAAAGGTGTCCTCATAATTTACAAAGGAAAAGTCGCATTGGCTGGAGAAGTCCCAAAACTGATTAACCTTTTGGAAGAAGGTTCTTGACGGTAGCATTAAAACAAAGAGTTGCGGTTAAGCTGTAGAAAATCTTAAAAGCGTTAACTTTAGCTTTCAAATATTTACCTCTTACAGTCGTGGTGTCAGAGAATTTTCCTTAGCCTCTCACAAGCCTCCCTTATTTTCTCTTCTCGGCATGTTGCTGAAAAGCGAATATATCCCTCGCCTTGGCTGCCGAAGCCTATGCCCGGTGTGGCGACAACGTCAACCTTCAACATTTTCTTGACAAAGTCTATTGAGCTCATGCCACACTTGGCCCAGACGTAAAATGTTGCTTTTGGCATTTGACACTTTAACCCCATCGAGTTTAATTCATCTACAAGAATCTTCACTCGTCTATGATATGTTTGGCAAGCTTCTTTCACAAACTTTGGAGGTTTTTCCTCCGCATACATTCTCAAGGCTTTTGCGGCTGCCAGTTGTATATATTTAGGAGGCCCTGAATCCACTTGCGACTTAACTTTCTTTAACCCGGCGATTAATTTTTCATTTCCAACAGCAAAGCCTATTCTGCTTCCAGCCATGCTGAACGTTTTAGAACATGAATGAAATTCGACGGCAACTTCTCTTGCCTTATCTATTTGCAAAACACTTGGAGCTTCATAATCGCCGAAGGTTATTTCCGAATAGGCATTGTCATAGCACAGAATTATTTTACTTTCAATGGCGAAATCCACCAGCTCTCTAAGCTCCTTAGGGGATATAACGGCTCCCGTTGGGTTGTTAGGGTAATTAACAAACATCATTCTGGCGCTGTTAACATTTACATCTTCAAAGCATGGAAGAAAGGAGTTATTCTCACGCAAAGGGAAATAGACTGGTACGCCGCCGTTTAAAATTGTGCACCCATTAGCGTACACGGGATAGGCCGGGTCTGGAAGCAATACACGGTCTCCGTCGTTGATGAAAGCCCTTGCAATGTTGCATAAGCCTTCCTTTGATCCGATGAGGGCAACGACCTCCTTCTCAGGGTCAAGGTCTACATTGAATCTTCTCTTGTACCATTCGGAAACAGCCAAACGGAACTCGTATTCTCCTTCGCTTGATGAATAGCCGTGGTTTTCAGGTTTGGCTACTTCCCCTTTTAAAGCATCCACTACAACTTTTGGTGGTGGAAGGTCCGGGTCGCCTATACTGAGGGAAATTAGATCTGCACCCTCCAGTCTTTTTTGTCTAACCATTTTTTCCAATTCAGCAAACAAGTAGGGCGGAAGAGCCTTAACTTTTATTGAAAAATCGAAATCTAACACTTTTATCCCCTCAAAGGTTTATAGCGCCCTCAAAAACTTTTTCAGCAGGGCCTTCCATGAAAACAACATTATCATGATACTTGACGGTTAACATGCCTCCTAAAAGTTCAACCGTAACGGTTTCATTTACCTTCCCAAGAATCTTTGCAGCTACAACGCTTGCACAAGCGCCTGTTCCACAGGCCAAGGTTTCCCCTACACCTCTCTCCCAAACTCTTATTTTCAATTTCTCCCTGGAAACTATTTGAACAAATTCAACGTTAGTTCTTTTTGGAAAAAGCTCATGGTTTTCCAATTTTGGTCCAACGACCTCGACGGGGTAATTTTCAACGTTGTCAACGAAGACTACACAGTGAGGATTTCCCATAGAAAGGGCGGTTGCTTTGAAAACTTCACCTTTAACGTTGATTGGTCTGTTTATGAAGGTTCCATTCCATATTATAGGGATTTTATCAGCCTCAAAGTTCGGAGAACCCATGTTAACCTTTACGAATTTTACGATGTTGTTTTCTATTTTGAGGTCTAATGCTTTGACTCCAGCTAGCGTTTCCACAGAAAAGTAGTCCTTATGCACTAAACCATTCTCAAAGCAGTATTTGGCGAGACACCTTATTCCATTCCCACACATTTCAGCTTCTGAACCGTCAGAATTGAAGATTCTCATTTTCACATCAGCCTTTTGGGAAGGATAAATGAGTAGCAGACCATCTGCACCTATTCCAAACCTTCTATTACATAATTTTACGGCTAAGTTAGGTAGTTCCTCTTCTTTTAGCTTTCCGCTCATGTTATCGACAACGATGTAGTCGTTTCCAAGGCCATGCATTTTCCAAAAATTTATCCTTCCAACCATTCCGCAACCCTTTGTCTTCTGGTTAAATCTTCAAAGGTTTCAGCCTCCCTTATTAGAGCGTACTTGCCGCCTTTAACAAGCACTTCAGCTGGTCTAGGCCTCGAATTATATTGGGAGCTCATGGAAAAACCATATGCTCCCGCATTTAAAATGGCAAGCAAGTCGTCCTCACATATTTTTGGCAGCAACCGGTCCTTTGCAAGAATATCGGCGGATTCGCATATGGGGCCGACCACGTCATAAACCTCAGATGGTTCTTCATCTAACTTATTCGCAACAATTACATGGTGATACGCACCATACATGACGGGTCTGATGAGGGTGTTAAAGCCTGCATCCACTCCAACAAAATTTTTGCGGAACACGTGTTTCACCGCGTTAACCTTTGTTAGTAGAACACCAGCCTCTGCGACAAGAAATCTTCCAGGTTCAATCCAAAGCTCCGGTTCTCCCAACGTATACTCGTCCAGCTTGCATCTGAACATTTCAATTAGCCTATCACAGAAGGCCTCTAAATCGAGTTCTTTCTCATCAGGCTTATAGGGAACACAAATTCCTCCTCCAAAATCAATGAAATTGAAACTTATTCCAAGCTTAGTTTTGATTTTCCAGGCCAACCCGAGAAGGCGTTCTCCGGATTTAAAGTATGGAGTTACATCCATAATGCCTGAGCCGATATGCATATGGATTCCAAATCTTTTCACGCCAGCTTTTTCAGCGATTTTATAGGCTTTAAGAGCGGAGTTTTCATCCACTCCAAACTTTGCGAGTTTGCCAGCGGTGATGACATATTCGTGATGGCCTGCACCGAACTCCGTATTAATCCTAAAGGACAAAATCTCTGGAACGCCCAGTCTAAGAAGTCTACTAAGCTGGGATAAAGAGTCAAGGTTAACCATAACCTTCTTATTTAAAACATATCTAAACTCTTCGTCTCCGACGTTTATTCCCGTGTATAAAATTTCGTGGGGTTTAAAGCCCGATAATAAGGCTAGGTAAACCTCGCCTGCACTTACAGTGTCCACGTACGCTCCTTCGCTATGGAGAATTTTTAATACCGAAATATTGGTGTTAGCCTTCGCAGAGTAGAGTATCCTAAACTTGCTGTATCTTTTTGAAAACGTTTCATGTAATTTTTTATAATTCTCTCTTATCTTATTCTCGCTGATCACATAAAGTGGAGTGCCAAAAGTTTCTGCGAGTTCGGTGGCTGAAACACCATCTATGTAGAGCTCGCCGCCAATGTTCTGCAAAGGACTTCTTAAAACTTCCATTCGAAACCTCCTAATCGCTAATAGTTTTGATGGCTTCCAAAGCTTTTTCCAAGTCTTTTTCTTCCAGAAAAACAGTGATTGTGGCTTTACTTGAAGAAATCTCCACTATATTTATTCCTCTTTCAGCCAAAGTCTTGGATATTTTGGCGACCCACCCTGGATACTCGATAAATTCTGGACTTAGAACTTCTATAGCGCCAATTTTTTCTTTTAGGCTTACGCCTTTAAACTCTCCTATCTGGCATAACCGCGAAAGAAGAGCCTTCTTATCCTCTATTTCCGCAAATACTGTTACGGAATTTCTGCCAGTACTTATGCCAGCGATTTTCTCGCCGACAAAGGTCATTAAGGCTTTTCCAAGGCCTTCAGCGTTAAGTTCTCCAACAAGAGTTACAGCACATAGGCCGTTGTATCTCCTAACTTCGAATGGATTAGAGAAGGCCCCGATAATCTCGGTTCCTTCAGAAGACAACCCATTATGGAAACTGACAACCCTCAATTTTTGGTATGAAAGTTTGTATTTGAGGGCTTTTGGATGAACGATTTTGGCTCCACCTTGGGCTAGTGAAAACATTTCTTCAATAGACACTTTTTTCAACGGCTTGACATCAGGGACAAGCGACGGATCAGCCGACAAAACCCCTTCAGTGTTTTTCACAAGGATAACCTCATCAGCGTTTAAACAGTTGCCAAGCAAAGTTGCAGTTATGTCACTTCCGCCACGGCCAAGAAGCGTCACACGTCCCTTTTTGTCCCTACCTACGAAGCCGCATACAACTGGAATACAACTCTTCAGAAGTGGCTCCACATGTGTTTTTACTTTTCCTCTGGTTTCTTCAAGGTCCGGTTCTGCCTCTAAAAAATTCGAGTCGGTTATTATCGGCCAATCCTGACCTTGAGGGTCAAAATATACAGAATTTAAGCCGAGTGCCTTAAGGGCTGAACAGAATATTCTGGCGCTAATCCTCTCCCCCATCGAAACAATATCAGCATAATCTGCCTCGTTGATTTTTCCGACACCTTTCACATAGTTAATTAAGCTGTCGGTTGTTTTTTCCATGGCGGAGACAACAACGGCCACTTCTTCAAAACCTGCTGCTTTTATCATCTCAGCTGCTTGCTTAAAAAACTCACCGGAGCGAAGTTCTGCCCCGCCAAACTTTACAACAGCCCTTTTAATAACCAAATATGGCTCAGCTCCGATTCGAAAGCCTAACCGCCTAAACCACTTAGTACGTCTTCCATTGAGTATACTCCGGGCTGCTTCTGCTTCATCACCCATTCCACTGCGCGGAGTGCACCTAATGCAAATGCGTTTCTAGAGAAGGATATGTGGTTTATGGAAATCATATCATGGGGACCAGCTGCTATTACCTCATGGATTCCCGGTATTCCACCAGCCCTTAACGACAAAACTTCAAGTTCGTCACGTGACCGCAAGGAAAATTTTTCTCTTCCATGAACTATTTTGCTGTACCTCCTTACGGCGGAAACAATTTTTGCTAAGGACAATGCCGTTCCGCTCGGAGCGTCTTTCTTCTTTGAATGATGGGCCTCTATAATGCTAATTTCATATTCGTCTGGTAAACGAGCCAATTCATGGAGCATTTTAAACACACAGTTAATGCCTAACGAAAAGTTGGAAGCAAAAACAGCTGGAACTTTTGATAAAACAAACATTTTAAGCGTGTTTAGCTGGTCTTCAGTGAATCCTGTTGTACCCATGACTATTCTTTTACCCATGTTTACAGCTTCGGGAATGTTGGAAAGCTCAGCCTCTGGTGTGGTAAAGCTCAAATAAACATCAGCCTTTTCTAAAGCCTCCTTAAGCCTCGAAGGCCCGAAAAGCGGCACGTTTAAATCGCATATTCCCAACTCACGCAGTGTTTTGCCAAGCCCGGGATTGTTTGGAGATGCTATGGCTCCGACAATTTCAAAGTTTCTGGCCATAGCTTCTGAGATAACCACCCGTCCCATTTTTCCGGTAGCTCCAACCACACAGATTTTAATCATAAGTCAACCCCTTCCAGCACTTTTCATTGTAAAGCCTTTCAGACAAACCTACATCAAAGAAACTTTCAATTGGAGATAGAATTTCAGGGCTCTTTTCGTAAACTTCTCTTGCAGCCTTTAAAATGACATCCAAGCCCTTTCGCGTCATCTTTCCAAGAGGAGGTCTAAGCGGACCGGACGGCATTCCAAGAATGTTCATTAAAGTTTTGTATGGCAGCGGGTTTCTCGCCCTCACGACAACGTCGCCAAAAGCCGTTTCCTCAACAGTTTTCACCGTCACTATTTGGAAGAGCGGACTAAGTTTTTGGCATATGTCCGCGGCTTCATCTAGCCTCTTCTCCAACAACAGGTTTGTCATCTTCTGAACTGCCGCTGGAGCTATATTCGAAGCGACAGAAATCACACCAGAAGCTCTAATCGCATCGTCCACCATCATTTTGAAAGTTTTATCGTCGTCGCCTGACAGTATGTCAAAGTCTTCACCGCATAATCTCCTCGTCAGCTTCATATTCTCGAAATCTCCAGTGGCCTCCTTAACAGCCCTAATATTTCGATATTCTCTATGAAGGACGGCAAGATCATGTGGCAGCAGCTGAGTTCCTGTTCTTCCCGGAATAACATATGGGATTATTTGAGCGTCTTGAAAATTCTCGGCGACCGGAGCAATGTATTCGCGTCTAATTTCGAGGGAGCTAGGACCGTTGTAGTATGGATCCACTAGCAGAAATGCCCTCACACCGACGTCGTAAGCTTTTCTAGTGTTTTCCAATGTTTTGCGAGTGCAATTGCACCCTGTCCCAGCTATTGTTAATAATTTGCTGGAACAAAATTCATGAACCTTCATAATGACAAGCAGTTGTTCTTCATGATCTAACGTTGGGCTTTCACCGGTTGTTCCAACAGCAAGAACACCACTAACCCCTTGAGATACTTGAAACTCCACCAAGCTTTGTAGACCATCCAAATCCAATCGCCCATCCTTAAGCATGGGAGTTATCAGCGCGGTATAACAGCCCTTAAACATGTTTCCCATAGCGAAACACGCTCCGAATATTGATGAAATTTTAGAGTATAAAAATCTGTCAAGTTTATAAGAATTTCGGAAAAAATTTTAAATATTTGGTAATTTTTTATTAATTTAATTACGAAAAACGTAAAAGGGATCGAGATGGATGAAATTGATAGGAAAATTATTCAAATCCTTAAGCAGAACGGAAGGGCCACTTACAGCGAAATTGGAAAAGCCGTTAAGCTCTCTGAGGGCGCCGTAAGAAAAAGAATAAAGGATCTTATTAGTTCTGGCATAATCAAAAGGTTCACGCTAAAACTTTCGCTCTCAGAGGGAGCTGAAGCTATAGCGCTTGTTTCCGTAAACCCATCAATTCCCACCTCTGAAATTTCAGCTAAATTGTTGAAAATACCCCCTGTTGACACGGTTTACGAGGTTACAGGCGAGTATGACATTGCAACCATAATATCAGCCATGAGCATAGCTGAGGTCAACGAATGCATCGAAAAAATCCGCAAAATAGATGGGGTAATTAAAACCAACACAATGATCATTTTGAGAAGCTGGTGAAGCAGATCACATCAGCAGAATCAGTGGAGGAACAAAAGGCTAAAATAAACCACGTGCACTCCATTGATGAGGTGCTTCCGAAATGAGGTGGAAAGTGGCTATTCTTGGGGCAACGGGTGCTGTTGGTCAAAGGTTTGTTCAACTGCTTCATAATCATCCATGGTTTGAAATTGAAGTACTTGCAGCTTCAGAAAAGTCGGCTGGAAAAAAGTACAGCAAAGCATGTAATTGGATACTGGAATCTGATATGCCACGTGAAGTAGCTGAGATGAACGTGGTGAACTCTGACGTTAAGTCTGTTGAAAAGGCCGGAAACATTGATTTCGTTTTTTCAGCATTACCGTCAGAAATTGCCGGTTCGGTGGAGGAGGAGTTTGCCAAAACATATCCCGTTTTCAGTAAAGCAAGCGCCCACAGACTTGAAGAGGATGTACCTCTCTTAATTCCTGAGGTAAACCCCGAACACTTAGAATTAGTGAAAATTCAAAAGGAAAGGAGAGGCTGGAACGGCTTTATATCAACTGACCCCAACTGCTCAACCATCCAGCTGGCAATCACTTTAAAACCGCTAATGCAATTCGGCTTAAAGAAAGTCATAGTTTCAACAATACAAGCCCTCAGCGGGGCAGGATTTCCGGGCGTGCCATCCCTCAGCATAATCGATAACGTTTTGCCATATATTCAAGGTGAAGAGGATAAAATTGAGAAGGAAACCCTAAAAATTTTAGGCAAATTATATGAAGGAAAAATTCTTCCAGCAAACATACAAGTTAGTGCAAGCTGCAACCGCGTCAACGTTAAAGACGGCCACTTAGAATGCGTCTTTGTTGAACTTGAAAGGAAAACCTCAGTAGAAGAGGTCAAAAAAGCATTTGAAAACTTTAAAGGAGAACCTCAACGGCTGAATCTTCCATCTGCTCCAAAGAACCCAATAATAGTTAAGGAAGAAGAGGACAGACCTCAACCAAGACTCGACAGAGACAAGGGAGCAGGAATGAGCGTTGTTGTCGGAAGAATCAGGGAAGACCCAGCTTTGACAATCAAATATGTTTGCTTGGGCCACAACACAATAAGAGGAGCAGCCGGAGCAGGACTACTAAGTGCAGAATTGGCAGCTAAAAAAGGCTACATTTAAACCAAAATTCTTGTTCCCGTTACTTCTGGTTACCGAAAAATAATAAAGTTGGGAAGTCAACATGATGATATGATACATCCTAACAAGGGAGAACAAAATATGAAAGAAACACCTAATTATGAAAAGTATAAGGTTAGTGAGGAGGAGATGGGGAAACGCTATAAGAACTGGACGGAGGCTTTGGCTAGGCAAATGGTCGTCTTATATCGGGTCGGTAAAGAGGTTGGTGGCGAGAAATTTGTTGAACGTCTGAAAGAAGAATATTATAAGGATGGACAGAAAAGCGCTAAGATGTGGATGTCTTTGACGGGAACCACGCTGGAAGATTTCAAAGATTGTGAAGGACTATCCAAGGTTATGGATTTTATTAATGACTATTTTGCAAATTTCTGGGACGGCTATATTGAAAACACCCCAAAGGCATTTGAGGTGGAACTCAAAACATGCCCCGTAGCAAAACAGTGGTCCAAAGAACCGGAATTATGTGAAATCTTACTGTCGGAATCGCTTAAGGGTTTGTTGGCTGGATTAAACCCTAAGTTTAAGACAAGGGGATTCACGAAACTGCTCACCAAGGGCGATAATTGCTGCCGATACAGAATTGAGTTAACGGAGTGATACCAAAATCATTGAAGAAGCCAAACAGCAATAAGCGATAAGGCTATTGACAGAATTTTCTTCACTTAACTCCCTTCTTGGGTGTGAGTTTCTATGGTTAAAGTGTAGAATCCAAGGTTTCTAATCCAATGCACCTTTATGAACCAATATCCACTTGAGTTTATTGTGTATGTTATAGTATGAATGTAATCGTGGGGTGAACGGATTGCGAGTTTGCCGTCTGGACTGTAAAGCTCCATATCTGTATTTGCTGCCGCCCCAGGTAGCCATTTAAAGAACTGTATGCTGATGGTTTGTCCTTCATTTAAGTAGACCTTGTAATAGTCGTCTACGTCGTTTGGTCCGATGTAAAGCCTTGAATATTCTTTTCCCACGGATATTTCAGTTGCCGTTTCAAAGCTGTTGTTGTCGTCTGGACCAGCTTGTAGGAGGAAGGGCTGAACTATCCTCTTGTAGGCTGTGCCATTAAAGTATATGAGCTCAAACCTTACCTCCAACTGGTTCGTGTAATTTTGAGGGCTCCTCAAAATCCAATTTACGAAGCATCCAAAAGAAACGCTTTTAGGACTGTTTACACCAGCCAATTCTACGAACGCTTTTAAGCCACCTCCATACTTTCCTAAGAAGTCATAGTGACAGGTTATGGAGAGGTTCTCAACATGGGCATAATATTTTGGCCAAGCGTTTTCCTCAAAGAAATCAATTTGAGATCTTTCATATTCCTCCCAGAATGGGATGTTTATAAGACTAATGAAGCCTTCGCTGGTAGATGCAGTAATGTTAACTTGCATGGTTATAGTGTCACTTCCACCATATCCACCATGTAATCCGGCCTTTCCAAACTCCATGAAACCGCTTCTAGAGTTTTGTTTCCGGAGATTGTTAACGGTCCTTTTAAAATCCCTCCCAGCCTAAACGTTGTACAAAACTTGAACAGAACAACCCTTTCCCCGATATAGGCTATGGAAAAATCCAATGCCGTTAGTAAATGCTAACAGCAATGGAAAAATAGGCATAATCTTTTTGAAAAACCGAAAAAGCGTCATAATAGAGGGTTTTTAGCGAAAACCAGCTTTTAGCTATTCAAAGCGATGTAAAATTTGTATTCGATCAGACATGATTTGGGATGTTTAATATATTGCTCATGTTTAAAAAGTATTCGCGTGGAATGCTTCCAGCCTTCAGCGGGCTTACTAACAGCGAAAAGGATGGAGTTATGCTAAGCATATCATGTACCCTGGGGCAATTATTTACTCATGCCTTGAAGTTTGCTTATCAGTCACGGCTCGGCAAGCCCTCATTATAGTGAAAGAAAATGGGATTTACTGGGAATTTATGCCGTGGATGGCGCGTAAAAGCCGGGGGTGGGAGTTGAACCCACATAT
>FMSI01000190.1_pt1 | contig 41315 bp, 32 predicted proteins | sample 1504471 | NCBI WGS metagenome assembly FMSI01 (sample SAMEA4475357, study PRJEB15587) | soil metagenome | biome: Soil; feature: Field | place: India | collected 2015-03-11 | depth 0 m
CAGTTGCGGGCCGACGACGATGACGGAGCGACCGGAATAATCGACGCGTTTACCAAGCAGGTTGCGGCGGAAGCGGCCTTTCTTCCCTTTGAGCATATCGCTCAGCGATTTCAGTTCACGTCGGCCGCGGCGCGAAAGAGCTTTGCCGCGCTGACTGTTGTCAATCAACGAGTCCACTGCCTCCTGCAACATGCGCTTTTCGTTGCGCACGATGACATCCGGAGCACCCAGTTCCAGGAGACGTTTCAGGCGATTGTTGCGGTTGATGACGCGCCGATATAGGTCGTTCAAGTCGGATGTGGCGAAGCGGCCGCCGTCTAACTGGACCATGGGGCGCAAGTCCGGTGGAATGACCGGCAAAACGGTCAGAATCATCCACTCTGGCCGGTTGCCGGAACGCCGGAAAGCCTCCACTACCTTCAGACGGGAGGTGGCCTTCTTGCGCTTTTGCTTGCTTTTGGAGGTGCGCACTTCGTGCCAAAGTTCCTCGGCGAGTTTGTCTAGGTCGAGACGACGCAGGATGTCGTGGAAGGCTTCGGCACCCATGTCGGCGCGAAAGACCTGTCCCCAGCGTTGCTTTAATTCGCGGTAGCGGCTTTCGCTCAAAAAGGTCAGGGGACGCAGTTCGAGCAATTCGTCGCGCAAACGGGTGTTTTGGTCTTGCGCACTCGTCGTTTGCTCCTCCCATTCGCTGCGCAGGGCGTTCATTTTCTCGTCCGCTTCGGCCTTGATGCGAGCCGCTTCCATGACAATTTCATCCAGAGCACGCTGCTTTTCGTCTTTGAGTTCGTTTTCCAGGGTTTCCAGGCGCGCGCGCACGAACTTCTGCACCTGGCTGATATGGGCGGCGGTGACCTGAACCCCGGCTTCCACGATGATAGCATCGCTCTGGGCAAAGCGGATCGGCTCGGTTAGGACCTGTCCGCTCTTTTCCTTGAGCAAGGCTTCCAGTCGCTGGCCTTCTTGAATCACCGGTTCGATGCGCGCGGCAATTTGTTCGTCATAGTGCCGCTCGAGTTTCTTGCGACGCGTGTCGAGTTCCGCAAGGGTGCGGTCGCGCGCGGTCTTGATCTCTGCGATTTGCGCGTTGACCTGCGCGGCGCGTTCACGTTCGGAAACGGTGATCTCGTCTTCCAACCGCCGCAATGCTTTTTGCCGCGCCTCCTCATCCACGTAGGTCACGATATATTGGGCAAAGTAGAGAACGCGATCGAGATTGCGGCGTGAGATGTCGAGCAAAAGCCCAAGGTAAGAAGGAACACGGCGAGTGTACCAAATGTGTGCTACCGGCGCAGCCAGCGAAATATGCCCCATACGCTCCCGTCGGACGTCTGCGCGGGTGACCTCCACACCGCATTTGTCGCAGATAATCCCTTTGTAGCGTTGGTTCTTGTATTTGCCGCAGTAACATTGCCAGTCGCGCGTTGGGCCAAAAATGGCCTCGCAGAATAATCCGTCCTTCTCAGGGCGCAGGCGGCGATAGTTGATGGTTTCGGGTTTGGTTACTTCGCCATAGGACCAGCTCAGTATGGTTTCCGGCGAAGCGAGGCTAATGCGCAAAGCGGTGAGCCCTTTCGTTTCCACTCGTCCATCTCCTCGAAAGAATAAAGCTTTGTTGCTTGCCGGGAAGCGTTTTTCCGCGCCGGAGACAAGCAAAAGCAAGCGCTTCAGACTTCTGTCCAAGCGCTCGCTGGATTCGAAGTGTTTGGTTATTGCTCAACTTGATGAGCATTATATCCGATTTCCCGTTTCCGTCAAGGCGCGAGAGTGACTTCCTGACTATAGAGATACATCGTTCCCCCGATCCGTCCGTCCAGTTGACGGACGACCAGCAGCACCGGGAGCGGTTCGGAAACAGAGTATGGTACTTCTACTGCAAAGGGACTGTAGCCGTTTCCCTCTGGTGCCGCAAGCGATACCAGGCGGCTGACAAGGGCCTGCCCCTGCGCGCCGATGAGTTCGATGATGAGAGGCAAATCATCCGACGGACGCGCGTAGCCTGCCACGGAGACAACCCCGCCACTCACAATTGCTTGAGGCGCGGGCGAGAACAGGACACAGCGCTCCTTCAGATCGCCGGGTGGGTTGATGTCCTCGTAGCCGCTGGAGAGAAGTAAAAGGCGCACCGAAGCCAGGGCCTTCGTTCGCCCCCATTCATCTTCTGTGCTGACCTGCAAGCGCGCCAATTCAGAGACGCCTTTGATTTCAAAGGGGACCTCTAAGGAGAAGTAAGCAAAGCGTTGCGAAGTGTAGGCGTATAGCAGGTGGCGTGCCAGGAGACGACCATCTTCTCCGATCAAGGCGATGTGGACGCGATTCTTATGGCCCGGCAATAAGTAACCGCGCAAACGAATAGGAGAGCGCACGCTTGACATGGGGCCGGGGGCGTGAATCTGGATGGCAGCTTCGGGAGCGACAAAAGCGATAAGCGTGGGCGTAGGAGGAAGGATGAACGTGTTGTCTCTTGCCAGAAGTGTGGAGGCGTCTTCACCGGTTGGCGTTGCCAGGGATTCCATCGTTGGCGCCACGCCGCGCAAAGGGGCGTCTGTTTCGGATGACAGGGAGGAGAGCGAGACGACCGAGGAAGGGGACGGTGTGGTGGGCAACTCAGGCTGTTGAAAATTCCCCCTGCGCCCCTGCCACACACAACCGACCAGAGGAAGAGCTAGAAGGAGAACGCGCCAGGGGAGAATGCGCATGAAGAAATTATAACGTATTCTGGGCTGACTTTGTGTCGAGTGTCAAGTTGCGCGATGTGGGAGAGGCCGTAAAGATGGTGCGCGTCCCGTCCGCGAGCGCCTGGGTTAGGCCGGCGTTCAAATCCAAATGTGTAGGTGGTGGTTTGTCCGTTCGCGGTTTGCCGGAGCCGATCGCCAGGCCCATTCTACGCGAAGTGGACGGTACGGCGATGAGCCGGATGGTTGCGTCCCAGGCGTAGCATTCTTGCTGGCCGAGAACAGACCTGCGCTGAGCTTGTCGAAGCGTTCTAATCTAGACGGGGAGCACCTGACAAGAGTAGCCTGGGGCGTATGCGGCTCGCTTGGATGGCTTCGATGGGCAATGTCGGGGAACCGAAGTTTTGCAATCTGTCAGCCGAGGCGCATTCGGGCAAGCCGCGTCTGTGGGCAGAACCGCGCAGACGCCGTAACAGTTTCTCGCGCAGGCCGGGGGGATTGCTTCGCCGTTTTCGCTGGCTCGCAAGAACGCGGGAACGTTGTGTTTTTCCAATCTTCGCAACGGAGCAGGCGATTTGGCATCCTGTTGTGAAGACCGGCTTAATCCCATGTTCGATTTCGCATACAGATCATGAGCTCACTAGGAAAAAAGCACTGTTGTGATAGCCGAGTGGGAAAGGTATGATTATAGAGAACACTCTGCCGCTTCATCCACAAACATCTCAATTAGGAGGAGAGCAATGGCCATTGCCCATCCCTTCAGTCTTATCTCTGCCCGGGCGCGCAAGGGCGTCTTTGTCGTTTTTCTCGTCCTGGCGCTTTTCTGTTTAGGCCTGTTTGCCTTCGTTCTTGACCCTCCCCTACGCACAGCTGCTGCTCCTTGGGGCGTCGTTTCTCTTGAACTTGCCTGGCGTACGACGACAGTAAGCGCTATCCTTGGATCGTGGAACTACGCCGATAAGGTGTATGCGGCCTTCGGTCTTGGTTTTGACTTCCTCTTCATCCTCTGCTATACCCTGGTGTTGGGAATAGGCACGCAAATCGCCTCGGAGCGCCTGGGATGGCGATTTGCCGGCATGGGAGGCGCGCTGGGCTGGGGGGTCATCCTGGCAGCCTTGCTGGATGTAGTGGAAAATGTCCTGCTCTTTGTTATGATGACCAGGGGGAACTTTCCACCTTATTCCTTGTTCGCCAGCCTGGCTGCGACGCTCAAATTCTTGCTTCTTCTCATCGTAGTCTCTTATGTTCTCCTGGGGTTGCTTGCCCCGCGGGCTAGCGAGAAGGAGATGTGACTCTCGCGAACACAATGGAGAAGGATGCTTGAGCGACTGAAGAAACCGTCGGGCAAGCTTTCTGCCCGACGGTTCGGTGTTCCCGCTGTGACACCGGTAGCGAGACTAATTGACAGAGTGTGGCTCGGTGTCGTAGCTGGGCAGGTAATTCGCGTCGCCGCTATAAGTGGCCGTGATGGTGTAGGTACCGGCGGCCGTGAAGATAGCCTGACAACTCCCGGTGCCGCCGATCAGCGTGATGCCGGCGCTGCACGGATTCGTGGTGCCATCGTTCACCGAACCAGGCCCGCTGAATGTAATGGCGACCGTGCCGGTCGGCGTGGCGCCGGCGCCACTGACAACGACGGTGATGGTAACCACTTGGTTGGTCGCCGATGGATCCGGTAGGTCGGAAGTGATGGTAGTGATGGATGTAGCCTGATTGACCGTGTGGCCCACGCTGGCCGTGCTGCTGCTGTAGTTCATATCGCCGCTGTAGGTGGCGGTGATGGTCTTGGTGCCTGTGCCTACCGTATTAAAGACCACGTTACAACTACCGCTTCCGCCAGCCAGGGTGATGTTGCAGTTGATGTCCGCGCCGGTGATGGCGACGGTGCCGGTTGGGGTAGCGCCGGCGCCGCTGACAGTGACGCTGACTGTCACCGATTGCCCAACGACCGAGGGATCTGGTGTGTGCGCGGTGATGGTCACTATGCTTGGACCGAGCACGACACTATGGGCCCTTGTGGCGGAACTGGGGGCGTAGTTGGCGTCACCGCTATAGGTAGCGGTAATGGTCTTGGCGCCGGTGGTTTTGAAGACCACGTTGCAGCTACCGCTGCCGCCAGCCAGCGTGATGTTGCAATTGACGTCCGCGCCGGTGATGGCGACCGTGCCGGTTGGCGTGGCGCCAGCCCCTGTGACCTGAACGCCAATGGCAACGGATTGCCCCGGTGTGGACGGACTCGGCACAACGCCGGTGACAGTGGTAGTCGAGGGGTACTTCACGACGTGGCTCTCGGTATCACTGCTGCCGTTGTAGTTGCTATCGCCGCTATAGGTAGCATAGAGGGTTTTGGAGCCAACGGTGTTGAAGATCACCGAACAGCTACCGCTGCCGCCCGAAAGGGTAATGAAACAGGTGGTATCTGCGCCGGTGATGAGCACCAGACCTGTTGGAGTCGCGCCTGCTCCGCTCACGGTAACGCTGACCATCACACTCGCGCCGACGCTGGATGGATCGGGCGTATCTGCCGTGATAGTGGTGGTGCTGTTGCCCTTATTAACCGTGTGACTCTCAGTGTCGGAGCTGGAAGCATGGGCTGCGTCGCCGCTGTAAGTGGCTGTCAACGTCTTGCTGCCGGCCGTGTTGAACGTCGCTGCACAACTGCCGCTACCGGCCGAAAGCGTAATGGTGCAGTTGACATCCGCGCCGGTAATCGCTACGATGCCTGTCGGCGCGACGCCGCCGCTACCGGTTACCGTGACGCTAACCATCACTGCCTGCCCTGGCACAGAGGGATCGGGCGTATCCGCGGTAATGGTCGTTGTCGTGGCGCTGCTACCGGTCACGTTAATATCTACCCAAAAGGCCTGGTTGGCCTGCGCGCCGAGGCCAAACTTGACCCCGGCTGCATTCTGAAGCATCCAGTAGCCGCGGTAACGGCCAGGGGCCGGCGGGGCAACCAGATTGATCGAAAGGTCAATTGTCTGACCAGGCGCGACGTTTGCAGGCAGGTTGATGGCTGTCCCTCCCATTGCGTTGCCACGGTCGAAAACCAGTTGATAAGCGGTCGTCCAGGTGCAAGTGCCGATGTTTTTCAACCGCCAGGTCTTGGTGAAGGGAGTAGAGGGAAGAAACGAGGCGCCATCTGGTACCGTGAGATCGACGATGAAGCCCACCCAATCACAGCGAGTGATGGGAGGCGGAGGCACGACGCCCGGCGCCGTTGTCGGTGTTGGGGGAAGAGGAGTTGCCGTGGGAAAAGGCAAAGGGGTGTCCGTAGCAAAAGGGGTGCTGTAGTAGGCCATGCGTGTCAGCTCGGCGGAGAGAGTCTGGGCAGCCTGTGTGAAAGCCAGGCCAGGTTCCTGTGTTGGTGTAGTGGCGGAGGGCATAGTGCACGCTGCCAGGACCAAACCAATCAGCAAAAAACTACAAAGACGTTTCATAGCGTCCTCCTTGTACTGTCATAAGTTTAGCATAAAATCTGCTTTTTTGTTGTCAAGCGTTGGCGTCGATCGTTTCCCCTGGTCACGTGTTTTGGGAAGTCGCCCCGCGTTTACGTTTAAAGGTGGGGAAGAGATGGCTGGATCTCCGGGCGACGACCATCGAGTAGCACGAACGGAGCAGCGCGTCCGACGTGAATGCCGAGGGCGCGCAGGACAGACAGGTTACGGATCTTCTCTCGTCGCCGCGCCCGAAGAATGGCCTCCGCTCCTTTTGGTCCGATGCCCGGCACGCGCAACAATGCGCGGCGTTCAGCGCGATTGATTTCAAGCGGTTGCTCGCTCAGATTCCGTCGTGCCCAGAGCAACTTCGGGTCTGTGTGAAGAGGGAGCATTCCCTCGTTCTCGAAGGGCAGTTCCTCCACCTCAAAATCGTAATCGCGTAGCAGGAAGGATGCTTGATAGAGACGCTGTTCGCGTAGCGCGGGAGTAGGCGGTCGGTTTTCCAAAGGGGTGTCTGGTGCCGGTCGGAATGGCGAATAATATGCTCGGCTTAGATGCAGCTGGCGGTAGAGATAGGCGGTCGTGTGCAGCAGTTCCAGGTCTGTCTCGCCCGCGCCGCCGGCCACAAATTGGGTCACGCTGGAAGGCCAGCGCCGCGGCCCGAGGGCGGCGCGGCGAATTTCATCTATCCACTGTAGTGGTTGCAACAACTCGGTGAGAAATTGTTTGTGCGGCGCCAGGCGCGCCAGTCGGTGATCGTTGGGCGCTTCGAGGTTCACGGAAACTCGATCGGCTAGCTGCATAGCGCGTTCCACCTGTGCGCGCTCCACGCCGGGCATAAGCTTGAGGTGAATATAACCGCGAAAGCCCAATTTCTGTCGCAGAATCTCCGCCGTCTCGATAAGCCGATCCTGCGTGCGAACGCCTCCACCTGCAATGCCTGAACTGAGGAACACCCCATCGGCAATGCCTTTTTGAACAAGCATCGTGAAGAACCGGGCAAACTCCTCGGGTTGGAAAGCGGCGCGGCGGAAATCGCGCCCGGCGCGGAAGGGGCAGTAGTAGCAATCACGCTCGCAGGCCGAAGAGAGTAAGGTCTTCAGCAGGCGGCTGTGTTGACCGTTGGGCAACACAGCCGGGTGAACAAAAACCGCTTCCGGACAGTTTTCGGTGCGATCGAGATACGGTATCGGCGCGAACCGCTCTTCTGCCGGCTCAAAGGACATTTGCTCGGAGAGCATTCTTAAACGGGAGATGGCGTCCATCCTTTTATTATAGAACATATGTACTTCCTGTCAAGAGCGCAAAAGCGATGCGTTTGTTTGAAACTTGGTGAAGTCCTGTTCGAGGTGGAGATTCTCGCCGTCTTTTTCTGTTTGCCGGTTGGAGACGTGGCCGGGGTCGCGACTCTTGCTCCCGGAGAAGTATCTTTCCAGGCAAGTAGGCGGGAGACATGATGGCCGCCGATGCTCCGCGTTTGTCCATGCCTGGCGCGAGAGGGCTTTTTGCTCGAGGTGTCGGCCGCTGCCGCGGCAGATTTCGGCACCTCTACATCTTGCTTTTGTTGTAGATTCGGGTATAATTATCGTTAGCGCGGTGAGTTATTTAAGGCTTGCATCTCGGAAGAGATGCAATTGTGTTTTTCCTAACTTGTTTTTCCCTATCCCGTTTTATTCCGTTTGCATCAAAAGGATGCTCTATGCCAACCACCTTTTTGACCCCTGAAGGTTATAGAACCCTTCAAGAAGAGCTGGAGTACCTTCGCACCGTCAGGCGTCAGGAAGTTGCCCAGCGGCTGCACGAGGCCATGGAGGGTGGCGAGTTAATTGAAAATGCCGAATATGAGGCAGCCAAGAACGAACAGGCGTTTGTTGAAGGCCGTATTCAGGAGCTGGAGATTATCCTTGCCTCCGCGCGCATTATTGACGATCATGGTCGCGATCCAACGCTGGTGCAGGTTGGGGATACGGTAACGATTCAAGAGGAAGGCGGTCAGCCAGAAACGTATACGATTGTGGGAGCGGCGGAGGCCAACCCGCGCGAAGGGAAAATCTCCAACGAATCGCCGATTGGCAAGGCCATCCTTAACCGTCACGTTGGAGACGAGGTTGTCGTTGAGGCTCCGGCCGGCGCGTACAAAGTGCGTATTCTGAAGGTTGAATGAGATGGTTGGGCGAATGGCGTTGCCCCGCGCGGACTGGTGGCTAGCGCGGGGCTTTTTCGTTGCCCGATGCGTCTCGCGCGGGGCGTTGTTTGGTAAAATACCTTCACGAGGAATTGTCCATGGCTGAATATACCTCTCTCGAAAAGATACGGCTGGAAAAAATCGCGCAGTTACGGCAGGAAGGCATCGAACCGTATCCCGCGCGCGCGGAGCGTACACACACCTCGCTCCAGGCGATTGCCGCCTTCGAACGTGTCGAAAAAGAGGGCGGCGAGGTGTATGCCTCGCTGACTGGTCGCATTCGCTCCATGCGCCCAATGGGGAAGCTGACGTTCGCCCACATCGAGGACGGCGATGGACGCATTCAATTACTCTTCCGCGCCAACGAGTTGGGCGAGGAACGAGTAGCCTGGTTCAATAAGATGTTTGATCTGGGTGATTTTATGCAGGCGCGCGGGGTTCTCTTCCGCACGCGCACCGGTGAAGTAACCTTGCAGGTGCATGATTTCAAAATGTTGGCAAAGGCGATTAGTCCGTTGCCGGCGGCCAAGGATGAGGTGACCGAAAGCGGCCAGGTCGTGCGTCACGCTGCGCTGGAGGACCCGGAACTGCGCGCGCGCCAACGGTACGCCGACCTGGCGGTCAATCCAGACGTGCGCGAGACATTTCGCCGCCGGGCGGTCATTGTGCGCGCCTTGCGAGAGTTCCTCGATAGCCGAGGCTTTCTGGAGGTCGAAACACCCATTCTTCAGCCGATCTACGGCGGCGCGGCTGCGCGTCCCTTTGTTACTTACCATAATCAATTAAAGCAGAATCTGTACCTGCGCATCTCCTTCGAACTCTACCTCAAGCGTCTACTGGTTGGGAATCTGGAAAAGGTTTACGAGATTGGGCGTGATTTCCGCAACGAGGGCGTCTCCTATAAACACAACCCGGAATTCACCCAATTGGAGTTTTACTGGGCCTATGCGGACTACTGGCAGGTCATGCAACTGGCGGAGGAAATGGTTTCTTGGGTTGTGGAGAAGGTCACAGGCTCGATGAAGGTAACTTATCAGGGACAGGAACTAGATTTCACGCCTCCTTGGCGGCGGCTGGAATTGCGGCAAGGGTTGTTGGAGGCAACCGGGATTGATATCGCTGTTCATCCTACTGCCGATACCCTCTTTCAGGCGCTGACAGCCATTGGCGCCTTGCCGGATCCGAAAGCCTCGCGAGGCAAGTTGATTGACTTTATGCTTGCCGAGTATCTCGAACCGAAACTCATTCAACCGGTGTTCTTGTACAATTACCCGCGTGATATTTCACCGCTTGCGAAAGCCGTCCCCGGCGATCCGCTGATGGTGGAACGATTTGAGGTCTATGTGGCTGGTTTCGAACTGTGCAATGCGTTTACCGAACTCAATGACCCGCTTGATCAAGAACAACGATTCCTGGAACTGGGTCGAGTCTATGATGCCGAGGACGCGGAGCGCCACCCGATGGATGAGGATTACTTGCGCGCGATGCGCTACGGAATGCCTCCCTGTGGCGGTTTTGGCATGGGCGTAGACCGCTTGACCATGTTGCTGACCGACAAACACAATATCCGCGAGGTGTTGCTGTTTCCCCATCTCCGTCCCGAGGGAGAGTGAACTCCCCTGACGTTTTCCTGCACGGCGAGATGAATCTCTCAGAAAGCATCTTGTATTGCGGTTCGCCTGCTCTTTTGCCAGAACGCGTTCCTCTACGCGCCGGACCGCTAACCCTGTTGTACGAGGCAGGTTCATTGCGGCGAATTTCGTATGGCCCCTATGAGATTCTCAACCGCATTTACGTTGCCGTGCGCGATCCGAACTGGGAGACTGTGCCTGGCGTTCTGACCGAGATACAGCGCTTGGTGCGGGAAGATTCCTTCTTGATCGAATTCCAATCGGAGCATCGTCAGGATGACATTCTCTTTGTCTGGCGCGGCCTGTTGAGCGGCGCGGGAGAGGGAGTGATTACGTTTACTATGGAGGGCGAGGCGCACAGGACGTTCCGCAGCAATCGGATTGGCCTGTGTGTCCTGCATCCGATGCGCCTGGCCGGTCAGGTCTGTTGGGTTGAGCACACCGACGGTTCGTGTGAGGAAAGCCTTTTTCCGGAAAGGATTGCCCCGTATGAGCCGTTTTTAAACTTTCGCGCCCTCGTCTATCCCATCGCGCCGGCTGTGCGCGCGGAGGTGCGCCTGGAGGGGGATGTTTTCCACATGGAGGATCAGCGGAATTGGGGCGATGCCACGTATAAGACGTATAGCGCTGGACTTGCTCCCTTTCCGGCGCGGGTGCGACGTGGAACGTGCGTGCGGCAATCGGTCAGCGTGCGCTTACTGGGCGCCCCGGGGGCGAAGCCGGAAACCACTGCCGCTGCCGAGCCGCACGCAACGATCCACTTGCTTGGCTCCACGCGGCCATTGCCGCCTTTGGGCCTTTGTCTGCCGGCTCGGCCAGCCATGCTTTCCACGCGTGAAGCGCGTCGTCTGAAGTCGCTGAACCTCGCCCATCTGCGCGCCGATCTGGCCTGGCGGCGTGAGCTGTCGATTCGGGAGCAACTCCAGCTAGCCATGGATGCTTCGGTTGCGGTCGGCGCGCCGCTGGAACTGGCGATTTACCTCTCGCCGGCCGCGCCCAAGGAGTTGGATTCCCTCTGCCGTGCATTGGAGGACTTGCGGCCTCGTCTGGTGCGTTGGTTGATTTTCCAGACCGATCGCCTGACGACTGACCAGGCGACGTTCCAATTGGCCATGGAACGTCTGGCGTCGTTCGGCGTTCCCTTTGGGGCAGGAACGAATGCCTATTTTGCACAGGTGAACCGAGAGCATCCCCCGACCGAAGCGGATTTTTTGGTCTATTCGATCACCCCCTTGGTCCATGCCTTAGACTCGTTGACGCTTGTCGAGAACACGGCTGCTTTCGCGGAGACTGTGCGAAGCGCCCGCCGCTTTTGGGGCGAAAAACCGATTCTCGTCGGCCCGATTACACTGCGCAAACGCTGGAATCCGGATGCAACCGGCCCAGAACGCGAGACGCCTCCGGGAGAGTTGCCTTCCTCTGTGGACCCCCGCCAGATGTCCTTGCTTGGCGCAGGATGGACGGTTGCTGCTCTCCGTGCGCTGATCCAAGCCGGCGCCGATATATTGACCTGGTACGAGACCACCGGCTGGCGCGGTGTGATGGAGAGCGAGGCCGGCTCGCCTTTGTGTTTTCCCTCCCTAGCGGGCGGCGTCTATCCCCTCTATCATGTATTTGCCGATCTTGCGGAAATGAACGGCGGTGTTGTGGAGGAATGCCGGTCTTCTCATCCGCTGGCAGTGGATGCTCTGGTGTTGCGACGAGGGACGACGTACCGCACCCTGGCGGCGAACCTTACTGCAAGCCCACAACCGGTAACGTTCCCGGAAATTACCGGTCGAGCGCGCCTCAGGCTGCTGGACGCGACGACTGCGGAGTTTGCCATGCGCGAGGCGGAGAATTACCGGGCTGCTTCCACGACGCAGGTTACAGCAGGCGTAGACGGTCTGACGATGGAGCTCCCCCCGTTTGCCCTGGCCCGTTTGGACTGGAGCTGAGGCATGCGGAAGCGTTGTGGGGGCGATGGAACGGGAGCGAAGTTGCGATATAATTCGGGCAGTTGCGTGGAATCCACGTAACGGGAGATCTGGGAATGCATCCTTTGCTGGAGCAAGTGGACGCGATCGCGGCAAATATCCGCAGGCGGACTCGGGTCTTGCCACGCGCCGGGTTGATTCTGGGAAGCGGGCTTGGCAGTCTGGCCGAGAACGTTGTGGACGCTGCTGTCATTCCTTACGCAGAACTGCCGGGATGGCCGGTCTCGACGATCGAAGGGCATGCCGGCTGCCTTCGGATAGGGTATTTCGAAGAGCAAGCGGTGATGGTGATGCAAGGACGCGCCCACTACTATGAAGGCTATAGCATGGCGCAAGTGACTCTGCCGGTGCGGGTCATGCAGCGATTGGGAATAGAAATCCTGATTGTCACCAACGCGGCCGGCGCCGTCAATCCCGACTTTTCCCCAGGCGATGTCATGCTGATTACCGATCACCTCGGCCTAGTTGCCATGGTCGGATTAAACCCCCTCGTTGGGCCGAACCTGGACGAGCTTGGCCCGCGTTTTCCGGATATGAGTCAAGCGTATGACGCGCAGTTGCGTGCTCTGGCGCGACGGGTTGCGGCGGAACGAGGCATTGTCTTGCGCGAAGGCGTGTACGCCGGGTTAAGCGGCCCCTCGTTTGAAACGCCGGCCGAGTTGCGCTTCCTGCGCCTGGCCGGCGCCGACGCGGTCGGGATGTCTACGGTGGCAGAAGTCATCGTCGCGCGTCATGGCGGGATGCGCGTGTTGGGTTTCTCCGGCATCAGCAACAGAGCCAATCTAGACGGCAACGCGGCGACGACGCATGAGGACGTACTCGCCGCCGGAAAGATGTTAGCGCCCAAGCTGGAGAACCTGCTTCGCGGCGTGTTAAGCGCCCTGGCAAACCCCTTATGATTGCCGTCATTCAGTTTTTTGCCCGATACGCGCCCCTGATTTATCTGCTTCTTGCCATGTGCGCCCTCTGGCTGGCGGGAAAACTCGTCAAACGTGCGCGCGAGGCGGCTCAAGCCTTCTTCGGCTTGGAGCGAGAAATTGCCCAATACCGCTTTAACCGTGCCTTGGTCTCCTTGCTTCTCATCTTCTTGCTGGCCCTGGGCGAGTTCATCCTGACAACCTTTCTTGCCCCAGCCTTGCCGGCGGTGGCTCTCCTTCCCACAAGCACGCTGAATCCGATTGCTTTGCCGACGACTACCCTTTCTCCGGAGATGTTAAGCAGTCTGAGTCGAAACGCGGTTGTCCTTGCTTCGGAGAATGCTGGAAGCGGTTGCCTGCCCGATCAAATTGCTTGGACGTATCCGACTCCGGGCGAGGTCTTGCGCAGCACGGTGACGTTGCGCGGCACGATCCAGGTGAAAAACTTTGGGTTCTATAAGTATGAGTACGCGCAAGCCGGGAGCGACGCCTGGTCAACGGTAAAGGCCGGACGCAACAGCGGCCAGGATGTTGAACTCGGAGATTGGAACACTGCTCTGCTTGCGCCGGGAGATTATCTCTTGCGTCTCGTGGTGACCGATAACGATGGTCAGGAATATCCGCCATGTGTGATTCCTGTTCGCGTAGCAGCACCGTAGCAGGAAACTTGCGGTTGGTCAAACAGTGCGCTATCCTGGCTGCGTAAAGAGCGGGACGTATGCTGCACTTTGTATGGAGCAAGTCGTGAGATTGATGTGTGAAACTCCAGTGTCTTGCCCAGCGAGGAAGGGTAATTTCAAACAGAGGAAGGCTTCCATAAGAAGCACGGTTTCCTGGTGGTTGGCTCTTCTCAAGGAGCGTGTATGCCGGAAGTTCGCATTCGAACTGCTTGCGCTGCCGATATACCCTGTTGCATGCAAATAGACCACTCGTGCGATAGCGAATATCTCTGGCAGATGGAAATGCGTCGCGAGGCAGGGGAGGTAAACGTTGCCTTTCGTGAGATTCGGTTTCCGCGATCGGTAACGGTGGTATATCCTCGCGCGCCGTCACTGCTCCAAGATGAGTGGAGTCGGCGCGGCAACATACTTGTCGCGGAGGTTGGCGATCAAGTAGTTGGTTACCTGCGCTTCGACGAACGACTCGCTACGCAATCGGCCTGGGTAACCGATGTGGTCGTTGCGCCGTTGTTGCGTCGTCAGGGCATAGCCACGGCCTTGGTTCTGGCGGCGGAGGAATGGGCGCGCGAGCGCGCGAATCGGCGTATGATTCTAGAGATCCCGGCTCGATGTTATCCTGCCGTTGCGCTGGCGCGCAAATTAGGCTTTGAGTTTTGCGGCTATCACGACAATCATTTTGTCAATCAGGATATGGTTGTATTCTTCGGTAAACCTCTGCGGTGAGGAAAGACATTAATGGACTGGACAGGTCAACTCTTATCCGGAATCATCACCCTGGGCCAGATTCTGACGGCCGGCGTGGCGATTACCGCGCTCTCGCTGTTCTTTTACGCCCTTTCTTTCAATTTACGTGACCGGGTGGCGCGTTCCTTTGCCCTTATTCTGCTTTGCGTGGTGGTCGTCTTTGCCTCGGAGGCTTTGGAGAGCAGCGCCTCAGACGCGAGGATCGTGGATTTCTTCCTGCGTTTCGAGTGGGTAGGAATCGTGTTTCTGCCGGCAGCGTACCTGCATCTTTCCGATGCTCTGCTGGTTACCGTGGGACGTCCCTCGCGTGGGCGCCGTCGTCTGGCGGTTCGCCTGATGTATGTGCTCTCCGCTCTCTTTCTACTTTTGCTGGCATCGGGTCGTCTGCTTGGGCCGTTGATGGTAGAAAAGCCCACACCTTATCTGGCGCGGACGGCCTGGACGGAAGTCTTCACCATCTGTTATGTGCTGACCATGGTGTGGGCCGGCATTAACTTTCTGCGCGCCTATCGCCGCACCTTGACCCGTTCTGGCCGTCGTCGTTTGCTCTACCTGCTGGCAGGGGCGACTGCTCCGGCGTTAGGATGCTTCCCTTATCTCCTCTACGGCTCTCCGCTAGCGGCGCGGCACCCTTTCCTCTTTTGGGGGGCTGTGTTGATCGGCAACGCTTTGGTAGGGGTGCTTTTAATTGTAATGGCTTACGCAGTAGCCTTCTTTGGCGTTTCCTGGCCCGATCGTGTGGTAAAAACGCGCTTGCTCAAGTGGTTGTTGCGTGGGCCGGCGACGGCCTCGGTTGCTCTGGGCGTGATGACGATTGTACGACGCGTGGGGGAATATTTTGGCGTCATCTATTCCGGCGCTGTTCCGGCTGCTATGGTCGTGACGGTGCTGCTCATGGAACATGCGATTACCTTGCTTTCCCCTCTGTGGGAAAATGTGGCGTTTATGGGCAAAGACCGCGCGGATCTGACGCTGTTGCGCAATCTGGAGGATCGCCTGATTACACAGAGCGACTTGCGCCAGTTCCTGGAGGCTGTGCTGGCGGCGTTGCGCGATCTGCTTCAGTCTCCCTCCGCCTTCATTGCGGCCCTAGACAACGGGTCGTTTTCGCTGTTATTGGCGACCGACAACTCACCTTTGCTCAAGGTGGATACAGATTGGAGCGATGCTCTCGACGTGATGCGAGCCTCGAATGGCGGCGACGAAGTCTTCCTCTGGCATGGTCACTGGCTTTTTCCTCTGTTTCAGATGGGGGAGGGGAGTGCTGAACGCCGCGTCTTGATTGGCCTGGTTGGGGTTGAGAATCGTTCTGACCGGCCGCTCTCGGACGACCAGCGACAAGCGGTTCATACTTTGCTGCGGCGAGCAAAACTGGCCTTACAGGATCGCCGTCTGCAGCAACGCGTGGTGCGTTCGCTGGAAGAATTGCAGTCACAAGTGGATGTTTTTCAGCGCTGGCGCGCCATGGGTCATTACGACAAACGCGGCCTGTTCGCCGAAACGCTCCCCCCCGAGGCGGATTTAGCCAGTTGGGTCAAAGACGCCCTGACGCACTACTGGGGTGGGCCACGTCTGACACAAAGCCCTCTATTGCAATTACAGGTTGTCCGGCAGGCTTTGGAGCAAAACGATACTCCGGCGAATGCGCTGCGCGCCGTGCTACGTCAGGCAATTGACGGCATTCGTCCGCGAGGGGAACGCCGCTTTACAGCAGAATGGATTCTCTATAACATTCTGGAGATGAAATTCATTGAAGGCCGCAAAGTGCGCGAAGTGGCCAGTCGCCTGGCAATGTCGGAGGCGGACTTGTATCGCAAGCAACGTGTTGCCTTGGAGGCGGTTGCCAGGGTGATTTTGGAGATGGAACGCCAAAGTCAGCAAGGATTAAATTGAGGAAAACGGCATTCTTGGAAAGCAGCAGTGACGAAGTCGAATCTTCCACCAAGATCGAGGGCCAGAGAGACGACCCCTGGCGTGGATTTGCTTGAGCGCTTGGCGCGTTTACGCGGCTATTTTGGCCGTTTCGCTCGCGATATGCTCGGCGTGGCATTGCTTGTGTTTGCCGCCTTGGTGCTGCTGGGATTGTTGCGTCTCTCGCGGGGCCTTCTCCTTGATTGGTTTTGTACGCTCTTGAGGGAGTGGTTCGGTTGGGGAAGTGGCTTCGTTGTGATTTTTGCTGCTGTTGGTGGTTGGCTTGTCATTCGGTCTGCACGCGCGCCGATTCGCTTGAAATGGGAGCAAATCATCGCGTTGGAACTGGCGGTGTTTCTGACGCTGGCGTTGCTGGCGATGCTTGGCGATCATGTACTTGATGGGGCGGAGATGCGTGGCCTCGCTGGGCGCATTGGCTGGAGTCTGGCTGTGCTGTTTGTTCGGTTGGGTGGCCCGCTATTTGGCAGTGTTCTGCTCATTCTGTTTTGGTTGCTCGCGATAGCCGGCAGTTTCGACCTTTGGGCGCGCCTGGAGGCCTGGCTGTGGCATCAGGCTGGCGAGTCGCCGACGGCGATCGTCTCCGGCCTGCCTGCGGAGGAGACCGAGAAATCCCAGCCGGCCCGGCTTTCTCCAACGAGGAGGAAGGTTGAGATGCCGCCGCAGTTTCGCAAATCCTTCCGAGTGACGCCGCCTGAAGAGGCGGAACGCCCTGTTGCTCCGTTACCTCGTGATGAACGTCTTCCGCCGCTCAATTTGTTGATCGGCGAACAAAGCGTTCAGCCCGACGAACGTATCATTAATCAGACGGCTGGTCTGATTGAAAAAACGCTGGCCGAGTTCGGTATCCCGGCGCGGGTAGTAGGTTTTCGCTTAGGTCCAACCGTGACTCAGTTTGCTGTCCAACCTGGTTTCATTCGGAAAGGCGAGGAGGAAGACGCGCAACAAATCAAAGTGCGCGTGGCTCAAATCGCCGCGTTGCAGAAAGATTTAGCACTGGCGCTCTCCGCGGAGCGATTGCGCATTGAAGCGCCAGTGCCTGGCCGTTCGTATGTTGGCATCGAGGTGCCCAACGCGCGCGCGACTACCGTCCGTCTGCGGCCGATTCTGGAGAGCGAGGCGTTCTATAAAGTCAATTCGCCGCTGGCGATCGCTCTTGGCCGTGACGTTTCCGGTCAACCGGTCGTAGCCGATTTGGCGCGTATGCCGCATTTGCTGATCGCCGGCACGACCGGCTCCGGCAAGTCAGTGTGTATTGCAGCCATTGCTGTTTGCCTTGCCATGAACAATACGCCTGAAGACTTGCGCATGGTCATGATCGACTCCAAGATGGTGGAGTTAATTCGCTTCAATGGCCTGCCGCATCTTTATGGCAAGGTAGAGACGAATCTTCATCGCATTCTGGGCGTGTTGCGCTGGGTGGTGCTGGAGATGGAGCGCCGTTACAGGCTGCTCGAGGCGGCTCACGCTCGTGATATTGCCTCTTACAATCGCCGCTTGCAGAAACGCCGCGACGCGCAACCGTTGCCGCGCATTGTGGTCTTGATTGACGAACTGGCCGATCTGATGATGTTGGCGCCGGATCAGGCGGAACAGTATCTGGTGCGCCTGGCGCAGATGGCGCGCGCGACCGGTATCCATTTGGTCGTGGCCACGCAGCGTCCCAGCGTAGACGTGGTTACCGGTCTCATCAAGGCGAACTTCCCGGCGCGTCTAGCGTTTGCGGTGGCGTCAGCGGTGGATAGCCGCGTCATTCTCGACCAGGCGGGCGCCGAGACTTTGCTTGGGCATGGGGACATGTTGTTCCTCAATCCCGAAAATGGCAGCCCGGTGCGGGCGCAGGGCGTCATGGTAACCGATCAGGAAATTGAACGCCTGATCGCTTTTTGGCAAAAGATGAACTTGCCTGCAGAGTCTCCGCCCCCGTGGGAGTCATTGCTGCGCGAAAGCCAGGAGGAAGGGGGGGACGATGTGCTGATTGAGCGGGCGATTACGTTGCTTAAGAAGGAGCGGCGGGCAAGCGCCTCGTTGTTGCAGCGACGGTTGCGCATTGGATACCCTCGCGCCGCGCGCCTACTCGATCAATTGGAGGAAATGGGTGTGGTAGGTCCCCCGCAAGGCGCCGGGCGCGAGCGCGAGGTCTTGCTGGAAGAGGACGAAGAAGAAGCCGAAAACGATGGCTAAGACCTTATTGCCGAGGAGGCGCGACCTTATGGGAGAGAGAAAAGGCACGTTGTCTGAGAATATGCGCGTCTGGTCTCGCTGGTTTATCGAGCCGATTGCTGGTTTTTTCCATCGGCTGGGCGTTCATCCGAATACCATGACCTTGTTCGGCCTGGCGGGAACGACCTTGGCCGGAGTATTGCTGGGAATGGGGCACATCCGTTGGGGTGGCCTTTTATTGCTGTTTATGGGACCGGTTGATGCTCTGGACGGCGCCATGGCGCGCCTGCGCGGCGAGCCAACGGCCTGGGGTGCATTCGTAGATTCTGTCTCTGACCGTTACGCGGAACTGGTTGTCTTTGGTGGACTTCTTTTTTACTTTCTATCGCGCGGAGAACCGCTTGGCGTTATCCTTGCCTACCTGGCGGCTGCCGGTTCGGTGCTCGTTTCGTACGTAAAAGCGCGCGCGGATGCTGGCCAACTGAACGCCAATGTGGGAATCCTGACGCGCTTCGAGCGGTTGCTCGTGCTGATTCCCTCCCTCATCCTAAATGTGCCGCTTTATGGTGTAGGAATCATCGCTGTATTTGCCAATGTGACCGCCTTGCAACGTATCGGACGGGCGCGGAAGGACGCTCATCGCCGTATGAGGAAATCCGAATCCTAGTCGAGATGGGAAGGAGAAAACATATGCCGGCTTTGTCCTCCAACAATCCCCATTTGCCGTTTGGCGACCAACGCACCGCTCCCTGGTATGGGAAGGATATTCTCTCGGTCAAACAATTCAACCGCGAAGACCTGGAGTATATCTTTGCCGTAGCGCACGAAATGCGCGTGATGGTGGAGCGGGTAGGGACCTTTGATTTGCTCAAGGGGAAGATTCTTGCGAATCTGTTCTATGAGCCTTCCACGCGCACATCGTCCTCGTTTACGGCGGCGATGGAGCGACTCGGCGGTTCGGTTATCCCCATTAACGAAGTGCGCTACTCTTCTGTCGCCAAAGGGGAATCGTTGCCGGATACTGTCCGCACGTTGGAGTGCTATGCAGATGTGATCGTGTTGCGCCATCCGGAGGTTGGCTCGGCGGCTATTGCGGCGAAAGTTGCGCGCAAGCCGGTCATTAACGCCGGTGATGGCATTGGGGAACATCCAACACAGGCGCTGCTGGATGCGTTTACCATTCGCGAGGAACTCGGCCACATTGACGGGCTGACGGTCACCTTGCTGGGCGATCTGAAGCATGGACGTACGGTGCACTCCCTGGCCCGCTTGCTTTCGCTCTACCAGGTCAAATTGAATTATGTTTCCCCAGATATTCTGCGTATACCGCCTGAAATGATAGAAGAACTCGAAGCGAAAGGCATTCCGCAAAACGAATATTCTACCCTTGCGCCCTGCCTGGCGGAAACGGATGTCCTCTACGTTACGCGCGTACAAAAAGAGCGCTTCACCGATACAGCGGCTTACGAGTCGGTGAAAGACGCCTATGTGATTGATCAAGAGGTCATGATGCAAGCCAAGGAACGGATGATCGTAATGCACCCCTTGCCGCGCGTTGGCGAGATTGACCCTGCGATTGATGACGACCCCCGCGCTGCCTATTTCCGTCAAATGGAATATGGTCTCTATGTCCGGATGGCGTTGCTGGCGATGGTATTGGGGAAGGCGTGAGGGTATATCGCCTCACGGGGAACGTTTGACGTCACTTCAAGTAAAGCTGTATGGACACTTTTTTCTCCCTTCTTGCGAAGCGCGCCGATGCTGGCTCCTCCTTATGTGTGGGGCTTGACCCTCATCTTGCGGACCTGAGGGCGCCTACGGCTCAGGCGGCGTGGGAACTTTGCCTGGACATTGTCCGGAAGACTGCGCCTTACGCAGCGGTCTTCAAGCCCAATATCGCTTTCTTTGAGGCTTTTGGCGCGGAGGGGTGGATGGCGCTCCAGAAGGTCATCGCCGGGATTCGGGAGGAGAGCGTCCGCTTGGGAGCGAATATACCCGTTCTTCTTGACGCCAAACGTGGCGATATTGCGTCTACCGCCGAGTCCTACGCACGAGCGGCGTTTGAGATTCTTGGCGCCGATGCCATTACTCTCAACCCCTATCTTGGGCGCGATTCTATCGAGCCGTTTCTCGGTTATCCGGCCAAGGGCGTGTTCCTGCTGTGCAAGACAAGCAATTCTGGATCGGCCGATTTGCAGGATAGGATGATCGTACCAGGGGACGTGAGACAGCAAAGGGAGGCCGATAGTGAAGGGTCGGCGGTTCCTCTTTATGAATATGTTGCTCGCTTGGCGCAATCCTGGAATACAACCGGGAATATTGGTCTGGTGGTTGGCGCGACGTATCCCGACGCGATTGCTCGCGTCCGCGCGGCGGCGCCGGACTTGTGGTTCCTCGTTCCGGGGGTGGGAATGCAGGGAGGGGAGTTGGAGCGGGCGTTGCGCGCCGGTCTGCGTTCGGATGGGAAGGGGATGCTTGTCAATATCTCGCGTGCTATCTCTCGGGCCGAAGACGCGGCGCAAGCGGCCAGGGAATGGCGGGATAGGATTCAAACAGCGACGGAAACGATTCTCCGCGAACGGAGGGAGCGCGAGGAATCTCTCTCTCTTTCTCCTGTCTCTCCTCCATTTTCCGTTGAGATTGCGGACGGGCTGTTAGAGGCCGGCTGTATTAAGTTCGGCGAATTTACCCTGAAATCAGGCTTGAAGTCGCCGATTTATGTTGACCTGCGTCAACTCGTTTCGTATCCGCGCTTGCTGAAGCAGGTTGCGGCTGCCTATCTCCCCATTTTGCGACGCTTGACTTTCGACCGGCTGGCAGCGCTTCCCTATGCGGCTATCCCCATTGCTACGGCAATCGGTTTGCAGGGCAACTATCCGTTGATTTATCCGCGCAAGGAGGTCAAAGAATACGGAACCCGAGCGGAGATCGAGGGAATATATCACCCCGGAGAAACGGCGGTTGTGATTGACGATCTGGCCACCACCGGCGGTAGCAAGTTTGAGGCAATGGAGAAGTTAACGAACGCCGGTCTGCGAGTCAAGGATATTGTGGTGTTGGTTGACCGTCAGTCCGGCGCCAAGGAGGCGCTGGAGGCGGCAGGTTGCCGTCTCCACGCGGTGTTGACCCTGAGCGAATTGCTCGATTACTTGGAAAGGACGGGAAAGGTTGAACAAGAAGCGATCAGGGCGACGCGAGCATTTCTGGCAATCAGCCATGCCTGACCATAAGAAGTTGCGGGGTTATCCACTGGGTTTGGGGGTGGCCGGTGTGGCGTCATTTTGATAAGTGGGCAAAACCACGACAAAGGTGGAACCCTTTCCCAGCGTGGATTCAACCCAGATGCGCCCGTGATGGCTATCTACGATGGATTTGACGATGGCCAGCCCGAGTCCGGATCCCCCTACTCCTTTCGGAACATTTGTGGCGCGGTAAAACTTCTCGAAGATGTGCTGTTGATCGGCTGGCGGGATGCCGGGGCCTGTGTCCGAAATGCGCAGGATAACCTGGCCGTTTTGCTTTTCCAGTTCTACTGTAATTTCCCCTCCCTCTGGCGTGTACTTGATTGCGTTGTTCAGTAGATTGTCGAGCATTTGGCGCAGGCGGATAGGGTCGCCGCGCATTTCGATGGCCCGGCCATCAGGCGGCAGGGATAGTTGTAAGCGCAATCCCTTCTCTACTGCAATGGAATCGTACGTTTCGACTGCCAGTTGCACAAGACTGTCGAGGGGCAGCAGTTCCTTCTGCATATCCACGCCAGCCTCAATCCGCCCGAGTTCGAGTAGATCGTTGACCAGGGCGGTGATGTTCTGGATGCTGGTCTGCACGCGTTGTACAAATTCGCGCTGGGCGTCATTGAGCGTTCCGACCCGGCCCAGCAATTCCACGTAGCCGAGCACGGCGGTCAGAGGAGAGCGTAAGTCATGCGAGATGGTGTTTATGAACTCGCTCTTCAGGCGATCTATCTGGCGTAGATAGGTGATGTCTTGGGTGGTGATGGCGCTGCCTATGTTGGGGATCGTTGTGTGCTGCGCGTGGTACACTCGTCCATCATCGAATACAATTTCATGGTGGGGCATGGTCGTGCTGCCGCCGGTCAACAGAGCGCGCAGATCGGGATGCGGGATGACATCCAGGACGGATTTGCCCTGATATCCTTCATCCCATAGACCGAAGGCGCGTCGCATGGCAGGGTTGAGGAGAAGGATGCGCAATTGGTCATCCAAAATCATTACCCCATCCTCGATATGCTCGATGACGGTTTCTAGTTTGAGGAGCTCGTTTAACCGCTGTTGCAGCGAGGCGGTGGTGCGTCGTACTTCGCGACGAGTCCAGTCGCCGATGCGCTGCGCTCGCCGCAGGCTGGTTTCCACGCTTTGGGTAATCTCTGGCACGCGTAAGGGCGGGGAGATAACGTCGCTTACCCCCGCCTCCAACGCCTTTTTGAGGGTTGCGGACGACGCTTGTCCACAGAACAGGATGATAGGCATCGTGGGAAAGCGCTCCAACAGGTGATCGGCGATGTGCAGGCCGTTGTCTCCATCAAACGTTTCGCTGAGGATGACCAGCGCGGGCGAAGTTTCCAGGAGGACTTTCTCGAGGGCAGCGCGATTTTCCGCGACGGCTACCTTATAGGAGCCGGCGGCCAGGGCGCGCTCAAACATGGGCAAGACTTGCGCGTCGTCGAGGGCCAGAAGTACGAGGTCAGACTTGGGCATAGGTCAATTTCTATTTTACCCCAGAAGTTGGTTGCGATGGGCTTTCAGAAGCGATAAGTTGAATCATGCCTTGCAGCGTCGTGCGCATGGATTCCATCGCCTTCAATTGTTCTTCGGTTACCATGCCCATCTTGCCGCTGAGCAGGAGTTCGAGCGGATAGAGGACGGCCTGGATGCGGCTTTGTAGGTCGTTGCGCAGGCGAGTCAGCTGTTCGCGTTTGCGATGTTCGCCCGCCTGAGCCGCCTCGGCGGTTTCCTGTAAGGCGCGGAAGAGGCGAGCATTGACCAGCGAAATGGAAGCATAATCGGCCACTGCTTCCAGCAACGTTTGGGTGTTGCGGTCGAAAGGCTTGTTCGCTTTGCGTACAACGACCAACAGGCCGATGACCTCCTGTTGGACCTTAAGAGGAACGACCACCGCGGCCTGACCCAGTGTTGCGACCTTGAATCGTTTCAAAGGTTCGCCATTGATGGCGAGCGTTTCGCCAGAGATGCCGACCAGGGAACTGATTCCGTCATCCAGAGGACGACCAACTTTGCGCGCCCAGGCTGGCGGCAGATTGCGGTAAGCGGTCAGGAGGAACGTCTTTGTTTTCTCATCGCGCAAGAGCAACCAGCCAAAATCGGCCTCGGCGACATGTACCATCCCTTCCACGATCTTGTCGAACAGCAGGCGCTGGTCTGTAATGGAGATGACGGCCTTTCCAACGGCGAAGAGGGTAGTCAACTCGCGCACTCGGCGTTGCAATTCTTGATTGGCTTCCTTCAACTGCCGGTCAAGGCGTTGGCGGGCGCGACTCTCGCGTACCTGCTTGAGGGCGCGCTCGGCAGCCGCTACCACCTCCGCCTCACGCGCCGGCCAGAGGAGGTAATCGGTCGCGCCAAGACGAAATGCCTGAATAATTGCTTCCTCCTCTCCTTCGCTGGCGAGGACGATGAGGGGCGTTTCTACTCCTTGCGAGCTCAGGGCTACGATGAGATCCTTCCCGCTCAGATCGGGCAGGTTGATGTCGGCAATAATCAAGTCGGGAGCAAACTGGACTGCTCGCTGAATGGCGCTGCCGGCATCCCCAACGACCTCCACATGATAGCCTGCCGGCTGCAAGGCCTGGCGAGCGATCAGATCGCTGATGTCCGGATCGTTTTCGACAAGGAGGATTTTTTCTGCGCTATTGCTCATAAGATACCCCGGCCAGAAGTGTACAAGACGTGTCGAGCCGCAGCGGTGGAAGACAAGAACAGAGACCCATGCCAAGAAACGTGTAACATGAAGGATGTATGGCGATTATAGCACGACTGTTAGGTTTTGAAGGCTTTGCGTATAGGAGTATGTGGACCTCTGTACAAATCATCCCGCCAACTCTGCGATTCGGTTGGCCGGATACTGCTCTCTCTGGATTCGCCGTTCTCCGGGGCAGTATTTCCTCGCAGCGCGCAGAACGGTAAAAAAACAGGAAAGCGGGGTGGGCACGAACGAGACGAGAGAGTCGCGCTCTCTAGGCTGTTTTCTTGGGATGAGTGCGCGTCCGTTGCTCTCATTGCCTTTTTCGCCGGCGTTTCCTAGCCGCTGGACTCGGAGAGTCCCGGCTTCATTAGGAAGCGCTATGACCTTACTCAATAGATGCCGGATGTTTACTGATTGGGAAACGGCTAACGGCAAACAGGGAGAGAACTCTGGCGTTGTGCCGTCTTATGGGAGGCTATGGACGCCTTTGTGTCGCCGGCGTTTTAGCGGCTCATCCGTTCGTTCGGTCATGTTCTGCGGCTGGTTTCAGGCTGGTGTGTAGGGAAGGGCCGAGCGTTCCACTTTCTCCAGCGGAAAAACGTCAATCAACTCATATTCCCGGCTTCCCACGCCGTATTGTTCGGCGTACTCGGTCATTTTGTAGGGGTCCTTATAGGGTCCGTGTAATTGTTGGAAAGGATGTCCCTGTCGGTAGTGTACTTCCATAGCCAAGGGGATGTTTTCCTCGATGAGCCGCGTTTGGCCGATCAGGTCAAGAGCAGCCTGGTCAATGGCGACGATGTCATCGGAGCCGAAAATGCCGATGTCGGGGAGAATCGGTAGAGTTGTGAAACCAAAGCAGTCGCAGAGCGGTGTCATGTGCGTTGCTAGGCTTAGGTGCACCGCCTTACCCGGTGCAAAGGTGGAAAGCACTTCACTGACCGCGATGGCGCAGGCTTCCGCAAAGGTATGAAAATTGACGGGTTGAATCTTGAGGCTACCGGGCGGGGCAACTTGGAGACAACGTCCGCACTGATTGCATTGTTCAATGTGCAAGTGCATGTAACCGGGGCGATCACGGTCTTCGACAATCGCTTCAAAGGGGCAGGATGCGGCCACTCTTGGAATGGTCGTTTTCGGATCAGGGCAGTTCTCTGGAAACCAGTATGGGTCGAAGTGCATGGCGTCGTGCATCTGGCTGCGCGTCTCGCTGGCCATACAGCCCAATGCGATATTCTTAAGCGCACCGCCAAAACCGCAGGTAGGATGCCCTTTCACATGGGCAAAGTTGACAAGAAAGGATGCATCCTGTGCGAAACCGGCTACTTTCCACTCGCGGATGTTCTTGTAGGGCCGTTCGTGAACGTAATAGTATGTTTCGTCTGGGCCCGAAATGGGATATACCGGACAACCCAAGACATCGGGCGAATAGCCGCGTTGCTCTGCTCCTTCCGTATCCCAGGAGACGTCTGCCACGCAAGGTTTACCGCCGCCGTCTTTGACGGCCTGCACCACTTTGCGGACAAATACAGGGTGAATGGTGGAATAGCCGATGTTGTTGGAGGTGTGCATTTTGATGAGCACCCGTTCCCCTCGCACCCGATCGCGCAAGTGCAGGCGATCCAGAATTAAGTCGAGTTTGGCAGGCAAGGTCTCTCTGGCCTCTAAGCGCGCTTGTTTGGCTGAGCCGAAATAGACCTGACTGGACATTGTTTGTTCCTTTCCTCAAGAATACTTATAGTATTTCCATATGCAGAATTTTGGCAAGAGTCTTGTGGAGCAGAGCGAACGGCAAGATGAAAAGAAGGTGAATGACCACACTCAAACCGAAGAGCAACGCCAAGGCGCGCAGGAAGGCATTGAAAAGAGGAGCAAGTTGTATCCACAACCATTCTCCCGCTCCGGCCGCCAGGGCGATACCTATAAGGATGGCTAACATCGTTCCAACTGGCAACCAGGCCCGGCGGTCGGAGGCAGAGGGCAACATAGTGCTGCTGACCACCATAGTTAGGTAGAACCAGAGCCAGAAATCGCTGCTTGTCTGAGGTAGCAACCGCAATCCGAGCCAAAAGAGCGAAAGTTGCCCGGCGCGCAACATATCCCATAAAGGCAAGACGTGCATACGGTAGATTGCCGCGTACGCGATGAATAAGCAACCACTGATAAGCGGCGCCAGGCCGATCAGTGCGTCGCGGAAGACGCCGCCGCTGGCAGCTTCTACGTATCCTAATCGCAATTTTCCATCCGGTTGTGCTTGAGGAATGATCGAAAATCGGCCGGTGCGAACGCCAAGCAATTTGGCCGTCAGAAAATGACTGCTCTCGTGCAGGAAGATGCCGGGCAGGAACATTAGGGCAAAAAGGGCTTGAGTCAGCGTTGGGTGGCGAGTCAGGAGCAACAAGGAAGCCTGGATTTCGCGGTGCAACGTTCGCTGTACCAAGACCAACGCCACGAGGAGCACGGTGAACCAGAACAAGCCGTCTATGCTTTGTAGGAAATGGTCATTCACTGTATGGATGGGTTGCTTAACGGCGGTTGGTCGCTGTGGCTGGAAGACCAAATGGCTCCACCTGCGAATCCTAGCCCTGCGGAAAACAAAAGGTTCATCAGGCCAACCATGCATGCCAGACAGAGTTGTGCGACCCAGACGACTTCTGGCTCGATAACCGGCATGCCCAGTAGGCGGTGGAAAGGCTGATATTGAGGATTTTGCAGAAGCAAGGAGTTGGCTATGGAAGCGATGAGGTTGCCGGGAAGCGCAATTCCTCCGGCAATCAAGCCGGCGAACGCGCCGCGCTTGTTTACCTCGCTAGGACGCACGGCTCCCTCGAACACGCCTGTCAGGTAGCCGGCCAGCGTCCCGCCGAGCAGAGGAACGCAGAGGGCGCATATCGGGCTCAACCCTATGGCGGCGATCAAAACGAGCAGGAACATGCCGCCTCCGCTTATCAGACAGCTTTCGTCAACTTATCTCCTCCTTTCAGGAAAACAAACAAGCGATCAAGCTGCCGCTGCGTGGGTAATGGCGACGAACTCCTCGGCTTTGAGGCTGGCGCCGCCTACCAAGGCGCCGTCTATCTCCGGTTGGGCGAAGAACTCCGCGGCGTTTGCGGCAGCAACGGAACCGCCGTAAAGCACGCGCACCTGGCGCGCGATCTCCGCTCCGTAGAGTTCGGCCAAGGCAGGGCGGATAACGTTGCGCACGACCGCGTTCGCGTTTTCGCCGGTGGAAGCCTTGCCGGTGCCGATCGCCCATACCGGCTCGTAGGCGATCACCAGCTTTGAAGCAAAGGTCGGGTCAAGACCTCGCAGACCGGTGCGTACTTGCCGTCCCACGATTTCGTTCGTTTGGCCGGCTTCATATTGTGCTAGAGTCTCGCCGACGCAGATGATGGGTGTCAGTCCGGCGGCTTGCGCCGCTAGTAACTTCTTATTAACGGTCTCATCTGTCTCGCCAAAGTAGGCGCGGCGTTCGGAGTGACCAAGGATGACGTATTGGCAGAATTCGGCCACCATGGCCGGCGCAATCTCGCCGGTGAACGCGCCTTTGGCTTCCCAGTGCATGTTTTGTGCGCCGAGGCCAATATCTGTTCCTGGCAAGAGGGTGGCCACAACGGCAAGCGAAGTAAAGGGTGGGCAGAGCACTTTTTCGACGCCTATCACGGCGCTCAGACCGGCAATCATTTCAGTAACCAACGCGCGCGCCTCTGCAGCGGTTTTGTTCATTTTCCAGTTGCCGGCAACGAAAGGGATACGCATGGGGAAAACTCCTGGAAATGTTTTCAAAAACCTGCCTACATCGCGAGGATGCAGGCAGGTCGAGGATACAAGCAGATGGAATTACTTATCCAGCAGGGCAGCCACTCCAGGCAATGCTTTGCCTTCTAGGAACTCCAGAGAGGCGCCGCCGCCGGTGGAAACATGCGTCATTTGTTTGGCGACGCCGGCCTTCTTGACCGCGCTTGCGCTATCGCCGCCGCCGATGACTGTAGTTGCGCCGCTTTCGGCCAGCATCTTCGCCAGAGCGAACGTCCCCTCGGCGAACTTGGGGAACTCGAAGACGCCCACCGGGCCGTTCCAGACGATGAGCTTGGCGCCGGCCAGGGTCTGGCGGTAGAGATCAAGCGTCTTCGGGCCGACGTCGAGCATACGCCAGCCGGCGGGAATCTTGTCTACGTCCACCACCTGACTGTTGGCCTCCGCGTCGAATTTGTCGGCGATGATGGCGTCCACAGGAAGGACGATCTTATCGCCGTGTTTTTCGAGCAGGGCTTTGGCCGTTTCGATGGAGCCTTCTTCGACTAGGCTATCCTGCATGTTGTAGCCTTTAGCAGCCAGAAAGGTGTTTGCCATGCCGCCGCCGATGATGAGTTTATCACACTTGGTCAGCAAATTCTCAACGACAAGGATTTTATCGCTGATTTTTGCCCCGCCCAGGATGGCAATATAGGGATGTTCCGGGTTGGCCGTCGCGCGTCCGAGGTATTCGAGTTCCTGTTCCATGAGGAACCCGGCTACCGCCGGCAGGAAGCGCGCCACGCCCTCGGTCGAGGCATGGGCGCGGTGGGCGGAGCCAAAGGCGTCGTTGATATAGACCTCCCCAAGCGCAGCCATCTGTTTTGCCAGTTCAAGATCGTTCTTCTCTTCGCCGGGGTGGAAGCGCGTGTTTTCCAGCATGAGCACCTCGCCCGGCTTGAGCGCTTTGGCCATGGTTTCCACCTGCGGACCAACGCAATCGGGCGCCATGTGCACCGGCCTACCGAGCAATCCTGCCAGGACATCGGCAACCGGTTTCAGGCTGAAGGCCGGGTCCGGACCGCCTTTTGGGCGGCCAAGATGGCTCATGAGGATGACCGAAGCACCCTGATCCAAGACGTACTGAATGGTGGGCAGCGCGGCGCGAATGCGCTTATCGTCGGTCACCTGACCGTTCTCCATGGGCACATTGAAATCCACGCGCATCAGCACACGCTTGCCTTTTAGGTCAATATCGCGAACGGTTTTCTTGTTCATAATGGAAATTACTCCCTAGTCGAATAGCCAATCGTCAAATAGGTGGTGGTAGAACTCGACTACCTGACTATCAAACTATTGATCGTGCCTAAAGGCTCTTTGCCATCAAGGCGGCCAGGTCGGCGGTGCGGACGGAGTAGCCCCATTCGTTATCGTACCAGGCGACGACCTTGATAAAGGTGCTGGCCTCCTTGCCAAGGACCATCGTGAAGGGCAGATCTACCGAAGAGGAGTGCGGATCGCCCTTGAAGTCAATACTGACCAACGGTTCGTCCACGGCTTGCAAGATGCCCTTGAAGCGCGGTTGCTGCGCTGCTTCGCGGAAGGCTTGACGCAGTTCTTCCGTTGTGGTTGGCTTCTCGATTTCGGCGGTGAAATCCACGACCGAGACGGTGCTGGTGGGCACGCGCAGAGCGTAGCCATCGAACTTGCCCTTCAGGTCGGGAATGACCAGCGCGACTGCCTTGGCGGCGCCGGTTGTCGTCGGGATAATGCTCATCGCGGCCGCGCGCGCCCGACGCAGATCGGAGTGGGGCAGGTCGAGGATGCGCTGGTCGTTCGTATAGGCATGCACCGTGGTCATGAACGCGCGCTTAATGACGAACTTGTCGTGCACCACCTTGGCGGCCGGCGCCAGGCAGTTCGTTGTGCAGGAAGCGTTCGAGACCACATGATGATTCGCCGGGTCGTACTTGTCCTCATTGACGCCCATCACGATAGTGATATCCTCTCCTTCGGCGGGAGCGGAGATGATAACTTTCTTGGCGCCGCCGGCGGTGATGTGATTCACAGCGCCCTTGACCGTCTTGCCTTTCTTGTTCACGCCGTCGTTCTTGACGGTGAACAGGCCAGTGGATTCGATGACGATTTCCACGCCCAAATCTTTCCACGGGATGGCGGCGGGATCGGTCTCTTTGAAGGCCTTGATTTTCTTGCCGTCAATCAAGAGGCCATCCTCGACCATTTCCACCGTGCCGTTGAAGCGGCCATAGTTGGAATCGTATCTGAGCAAATGCGCCATGGTGGGAAGATCGCCAATATCGTTGAAGGCCACTACCTCCAACTCGTTGGGATAGTAATCCCGGATGGCTTTTAATACCTGGCGGCCAATTCGGCCAAAGCCATTGATACCGACACGGACAGACATAGGAAACCTCCTCGTGATGAAATATGCCTCAACGCCGGATGCGTTGAAAAGATCGCCAGATTTTGCGGTTAGCTCCCGCTCAGCGGCCCGGTACGCTCGTTGTAGAGGTCCATCAAGGTTTGCGCCAACCTAACGGCGTCGTGCCGCCATGGCGCTTCGCGGTCGCGTAAATCAGCCAAGTAGAGACGGCTATCTTTGCGTATCCGCTCGTCAACCTCTACCCATTTTACCCCATTTATTGTCATCGGGGAATTCTCGTTCTCATTGCAGAGGAGAATGTCGAGAACACCTTTTCCTAATTGTTCTTCGATTGCGCGCACATGATCGCTGCAGGTGTAAAATTCCGTTTCACCGGCTTGGGTGACGATATTACAAATATAGATTTTCACGGCTTTGCTGGTGCGAATCGCCGCGCGCAGATCGGGGACGAGTAGATTGGGCAGGATGCTCGTGTAAAGGCTACCTGGCCCGATGATGATCATATCGGCGTTCAGCAACGCCTGCACGGTTGGGGGATAGGCGGCGGCGTCGTTCGGTTCGAGCCAGATGCGCCGAACGCGGCCAGCCGCTTTGGGTATCTTGCTCTCGCCTTTAACTCGCACCTCGCCCGGCATCTGGTTGACCTGCACATCTGCGATGAGGCGCACGTCGTGCAGCGTGGCCGGCAATACCTGACCGTAGACGGAGAGCACACGTCTGGATTCCGTTACTGCTTGCTCGAAACTACCGGTGATGTCGGCCAAGGCAGAGATGAATAGATTGCCGAAAGCGTGCCCCCCTAATGTCCCGTTTCCACCAAAACGGTATTGGAACAATTGGGTCAACAAAGCCTCGTCGTTCGAGAGGGCCGCCAGGCAGTTGCGTATATCGCCGGGAGGCAGAATGCCGAGTTCCCGCCGGATTTCGCCGGAGGAGCCGCCGTCATCGGCAACCGAGACAACGGCCGTCAGGTTGTGCGTGTGTGTCTTTAGGCCGCGCAGAACCGTCGCGATGCCGTGTCCGCCACCGATAACGGCGACGCGCGGCCCTCGCTCGCGCAGACGATAGCGTGCTACCTGATCTACCAAGCGCATCCCTGGCTTTAGGAAGGGGATCAGCAAAGCGCGATTGAGTCCCCATAGGCCCAGTCCGATTAACCCCAGTCCCAGGCTGCCGAAGATAAGGACGCGTAACGGTCGAGCGAGAAAGCGCAGCGAGAGGAAAGACAACGCTGGCAACCACCAGGTATCCGGCGCGGTGCGGTAGATGTCGAGCAGGAACATTGCTAGCCCTACGCCCAGCATGGTGATACCTGCCAGCAACAGGGCAAGCCAACGCTTGACCCCCAACCCCGGCGCAAACCAGCGTAAGATGAGTTTGATTTCGCTCAGGAGGCGGGTGAAAGAAAGAGACACAGCAAAGATAATAGCAGGATTTTGAGGAATAGTCAATTCCAGACCCCGGTTAGTATCCACGCAAGCGTTAGTAGGAAAACTCTTACAGGATCATGTTACTGACAACGCTTGTGGCTAAACTCCTAGGCATAGCGTTGCCTTCTAACCGGTCAACCGGGTATAATCGCAACATGACTGCGATCCTTTGTGTAGATATTGGTGGCACCCAGATTCGAGCTGCCGTCTATGTGGCGGGTAACCTGCAACCGTTGGCCGCTCAACGCATCCCTACTTATGTGGCGGGAGAAGCGGTTTTCGAGAGGGTGGCGGCCGCGATTCAGGCTGTATGGCCAGCTGAGGAGAGCGTGGAGGCAGTTTCTGTGGCCGCGCCTGGCCCTCTCGACCCGGCCAGCGGGTTGGTTTTTTCCACGCCGAATATCAAGGAGTGGGTCAATTTCCCGCTTGGCGAGAAGCTGAGCGAGCGTTTCGGTTGTCCGGTCTTTGTGAACAATGACGCGAATCTGGCGGCAGTAGGGGAATGGCGCTATGGCGCCGCACGGGGGCACCGTAATGTGCTTTACCTTACCATCAGCACGGGAATCGGCGGCGGCGTGATCCTGGATGACCGCTTGGTCTTGGGCTGGCGCGGTCTGGCGGCGGAACTGGGACATGTCGCCGTCTTACCGGATGGCCCTGTATGTTCCTGCGGGCAGCGTGGTCATCTGGAGGCCGTTGCTTCTGGGCCGGCCATTGCGTCATATGTGCGCGAGCGCCTTCAGGCGGGGGAACGGTCGTCGCTGATGTCGGAGCAGGTCACACCGCAGGCAATTGCGGAGGCGGCGCGTCGGGGCGATGCCCTGGCGCGCGAAGCCTATGCGCGTGCAGGTCGTTTCCTGGGGCAAGCCATTGCGGATTTCCTGCATGCCTTCAATCCATCTGTGGTAGTGCTTGGGGGCGGCGTTTCCCAGAGCAGCGATTTGTTCCTCGAGAATCTGCACGCAACGTTGACGGCGAGCGTGATGAACCCGATCTACGTACGGGACCTGGTTATCACCCTGGCGCAATTGGGTGATGATGCTGGGCTGGTCGGCGCGTTGGCGCAGGCCGAGGTCCTGTTAGCCAGGGAACACGAAAACGCCTAGGGGAGAGTTTCGCCGTACAGAGAGCGATAAACGACGAAAATCTCGTAAATGTAGCGGATGTATTGGCGTGTTTCGGCGATGCGGATGACTTCTGCGAAGAGGTCAGGGTCGCCGGCGGCGATTTGGCGCCAGGCGGCGGCGAAACCTGGGCCGGCGTTATAAGCGGCGAGAGCGGCATATAGGTCGCCATCGAAGTAGGTGCGCTGGGTACGCAGGTAATAGGCGCCAAAGGTGAGGCTAACCAGGGGGCGGTCGAGATCGTCTTGCGTATAGCCAGGAGGCCAGCCGAGTTTATGGGCGATCTCTTCGCCGGTGGCCGGCATGATTTGCATCAGTCCACGCGCGCCTGCACCGGATCGGGCAAAGCGATCGAACCGGTTGCTTTCGAGCAGCACTACGCTGAACAGGAGGAGAGGATCGAGGCCGTTTTGCTCGGCGATGGGGACCAGAAGATCGCTGAAGTAGGTTCCGTAGCGCCGATAACTAAAATAGGCGGGGGCCGTGAGTTTTTGTGTGCTGGTTTCCAAGCCGGCCAGAGTCAGCACCTGATTCAAGGCAGTGATGCCCAGACGGTATGCACCTAGGGCGATGAGGTAATTGCCCAGGCGGTACGAATTGGCGGGGTCGCTGCTAACTGCCTTGCGCAGATCGTCGAATTCGGCCAGGGCTTCCGGATAGAATCCCAATTCCCAGAGTTCCTGGCCGCGCAAGAGGCGCGCGTCCTGCGCGAGCGGCCCCAGGTCATTCAAGTTGGTTTCCGGCGGGAGGTTGAACTGAACGCGCAGCCAGGATTCGGCCAGGCGTTGCTCGTCGCTCAGGTCTACGTTCAGGCGCACGATGGGGGAGGGGGCAAACGGCGCGCGACCCAGGAGCATATCGCGGGCGCGTTCGCTGTAGTAACCGGTTGGGTCGAGCACGGCGGCTTGTTGCCAGGCGGCCTGGGCAGCGGCGGAATCGCCGCGCGTCCGTTGTGTTTTCCCAATCCAGAACTGGGCACGCGCTTGGTCTTCGGGTGTTGTGGAGAGCAACAGGCTGCGCTGAAAGGCCAACAAAGCGTCCTCATAGCGGCCTTGGCGGTAGCGAGCGATGCCGGCCCAGAAGAGCGCTTGAGAGGTCTGGGAACAGGATGGAAATTCGTCGGCAATGCGCGTCCAGGCGGCGATGGCCTCATCGAGCCTGTTGGCACGCTCGAAGTTGCGCGCGGCGTTCATCAGTGCCTGGCAAACGACTTCCGGTTTCGAGACGCGCTGTGTCAGTTCGAGGTACGTTTGCGCGGCATCCTGCGGTTGTCCTAGGTAAGCCCACTGAAGATAGGCCTTTTCATCCCAAGCGTCCAGCCAATGAGGGTTGTTTGGATAGGTGTTGAGGAAAAAAGCGAGGTCGTTCAAGGCCTCCTGGTATTTTCCCAGGCGGGTAAGCGTCAGGGCGCGGTAGTAATACGCGGTGCCATCGTGCTCTGGTGTAGCCTGAAGGTAGCGGGCGAAGGCATCCCAGGCAAGGCCGTATTGCCCGACCTGATAGTCGATCAGGCCGCGCTGGAACTCGTCCACCGGAACGCCGGCGTTGACCAGCGCGACCAGGGCGGAGTAAGCCTCATAGGAGAGAGGATAGCCGTTAACCAACCGCTGGAAGCGTTCATAGGCGAGGGCTGTCTGACCCAGCGCGAGGTAAGCCTGGCCGATCAGGAATTCGAGCGCGGCTTTCGTGTAGTAATTATTCGTGCGGGTAAGGAGTTGTTCGTACCGGCTGATGGCTGTGTAATAGTCGCCAGAGGCGGCGTAAGCGCGGGCAATTTTGATTTCCAGATTCAGAGCGTCGCCGGTATGAGGGGCGGATAAAGCTTGTTCGTAAAGCGCAATAGCGGCGGCGTAATCACCGCTAGCAGCGAGCGCGTCGCCGCGTCGCTGCAATACATAGTAATCAATCACGCCGGGGCGCAGGCTGAGGTAAGCGTGGTATGAGTCGGCGGCTTCGCCGTAGCGTTGCAGCGCGGTGTACGTTTCGCCGAGTAACAGGTACGCGCGCGCGGCTGGGATGGAGGTCGGGTATTCTGCAACCAGCCTGCGCAGGGCGTTAAGCGCCTGAGCGTACTGGCGCGCCTCGTAGGCAGCACGTCCCTCGCCAAAGAGCGCGGCCGCGCGGGTCTCCGCGTTGGCGGCTTCGGCGTAGGCGGAACGGTATTCGATCTGGGCGCGTTCATAATCTCCGTTAAACAGGGCGCGATCTCCGGCGCTCAAGCGCATTTCTGGCCGCGGGGTGGTCGTCACGGTAGGAGTCAGCGAGGGCAAGGGTGTGCTTGTCGCCGAGGGGGTGGGCGAAGGCCCGGAAGTGGGAGCAGCCTCGCGCAGGTGAGCATAGGGTATCCTGCATCCACCAAGCAGGAGAGCCAGACTGAGAAAAAAAGCAAATTTCTTTTGCATGTTCTCCCTTATACTTTGCCTGGACGTTTATGTCAACCTGCGCCGGCGCATTTGGTTTTTCTCTGACTTACTGCGCGGTGAAAGTCGAGCAAACTTATATCGAATGGGGGGTAGGTGATGCTTTGAGGTGTATCGCGGGGGTTGGCCAAGGCAGAGCATTTTGAGTGGTAAAATTAGGAAGGAGACAAGTGACTGCATGAGGAGTACTTTATGCCAGGGAAAGGGACTGCACCCACAAGAGGCGATGCATTGAAACAACGAGTCATTGCTCTTGCTCAACGTCTTGGATTACGTATACAGACTGAAGTGAGAGCGGCGAGAAGGTTGTGGAGCCAACAACGATACCTGGGTGGCGAAGGTTTTTCTGCGAACATGCGGGGTTATTTGATGCCCACTACAGTTGCTTGAGCAACGAGCATCTTATCTTGTTTTTCAAGAGCGTTGTGCAACACGCGCCTCTACTAACACTGCCCTGCTGTCCCCTTGCTCTGTTCAGGGCAGGGCTACGCGGCGAAAATGAAGCGCAGGCTATTCGTATCTTTATCAGGAATGGGAACAATGCCCCCTCATCTTTCCGGTTCGGTGGAAGTTATCTGTGGTTCGATGTTCAGCGGCAAGACGGATGAACTGATTCGACGTTTGCGGCGCGCGCTGATCGCTCGTCAAAGAGTGCAGGTTTTCAAGCCGGTTATAGATGTCCGCTATGCGGTGGAGAAAGTGACCTCGCATGCCGGCGCGGATTTCGCCGCGATTCCTATCGAGAAGGCAGGGGATATTCGCACCTTGCTCGATCCAGAGGCTACCCTCGTTGCCATTGACGAGGCGCAGTTTTTCGACGATGAACTAATCGCTGTAGTGGACGAGCTGGCGGCGAGTGGACGGCGCGTCATTGTGGCTGGCCTGGATACCGATTTTCGCGGTGAGCCGTTTGGTCCCATGCCGGCTTTGATAGCGAAGGCGGAACGTGTGGATAAGTTGCAGGCTATTTGTATGGTCTGTGGTGAGCCGGCCTGTCGCACGCAACGTCTGGTCAACGGGAAACCGGCGCGTTATGGTGACCCGGTGGTCATTGTTGGTGCGGCGGAATTGTACGAAGCGCGCTGCCGACGGCATCATGAGGTGCCTCGCTAATGAAAACGTATGCTGACGTTGTTTCCGAAATTCTGATTGACGCGCCTACGCTACAAAAACGAGTTGCCGAGTTAGGCGCGCAAATCAGCCGCGATTACGCGGGCCAAGATTTATTGCTTCTGTGTGTCCTGCGCGGCGGCGTGGTCTTCCTTGTGGACTTGATGCGCCACATCACAATGCCCCATGCTGTGGATTTTATGGCAATTTCCTCCTATGGTGTGGGGGCGCGCGCCTCGAGCGGCAACGTGCGCCTCATCCTTGATCTACAAACGGATATTCGTGGCCGTAACGTTTTGCTGGTAGAGGACATCGTGGATAGCGGCAACACGCTGGCCTATGTGTTGGAACTGCTACGCACACGCGGACCGCAGAGCCTCAAGGTTTGTGCCTTGCTGGATAAAAAGGAGCGTCGTCAGGTGAACGTTCCAATTGATTACTGCGGCTTCGTGATTCCTGACAAGTTTGTCTTTGGCTATGGCCTCGACTTGGATGAATGCTATCGCAATTTGCCTTTCGTGGCTGTTTTGGACGAAGCGCGCTCTCGCCCCCGTTAGTTGGTCATGGTTCGTCCTGCCTACCACCACCATTTGCCGTCTAGTGCCACCGTCTATGATTCAAGACTACCGCGACTTCCTGGATGAGATTCTCTTCACCCCAGAGGAGATTGCCCAACGGGTGACCGAACTGGGCGCGCAGATCAGCGCTGATGTTCAGGGCGAGGAGTTGTTGGTCGTCTGCCTGCTCAAGGGAGCGCTGACCTTTACGGCCAACCTGACCCCTCATATTGCCGTCCCGCAGACTCTGGATTGCATGTCGCTTTCTTCCTATGGAGTTGGCCATTACGCTTCGAGCGGCAATGTGCGCGTCCAGCTCGACTTGCAGACCAATATCGAAGGCAAAAATGTCCTCTTGGTGGAAGACATTGTGGATAGCGGTCGCACACTCGATCATGTGTTGCGGATGCTACGGACACGCAACCCCAAGACTCTGAAGGTCTGTGTGTTGCTGGATAAGAAAGAGCGCCGCGAGGTCCCTGTGGAAATTGATTACCTAGGTTTCGACATTCCAGATAAGTACGTCTTCGGTTATGGGATTGATATTGACGAACATTATCGTCATCTGCCTTTCATCGCTACAGCGGACTTGAAGCGCTACCGCAGGCCTGGCTGAGGGAGCCTATGGTAAGGCGCGCTCCTGTGGACGAAAGCGCAGACGCAAAGGATCTGAGTCCCTACGCCGGTCGCTGGGTAGCATTAGTGCGTCAGCGCGTGGTAGCCCAAGGTGGCATGCCTCAGCAGGCGCGCGTTGCGGCGCGGAGCCGTTTCAAAGAGACGCCCGAGATTCGTTGTATACCCATGCCCTATTCTGTTCCTCTTCCCCCTTTGTTGGATTCGGCGCGCGTTGCGATTTCGGCGGATTCGCCGCTCTATCTGGTCGGAGGAGCGATTCGCGATCTCTGGCTTGGACGCGCAACCCATGACTTCGATTTTGCTTTGCCGGCGGGGGCGATACGCGCTGCCCGTCAGGTGGCCAACGCCCTGGGCGCGGCATTCTATCCTCTCGACGAGGAGCGGGATACCGGTCGCGTGATTGTGACCGTTTCGGAAGGAGAGCGGATTTTTCTGGACTTTGCTGCGTTTCGCGGGGCGGATATTGACGCGGATTTGGCAGGCCGCGATTTCACGGTCAACGCGATGGCAATAGACCTACGTTCCCAGGCGCTGCTTGATCCGTTGGGCGGAATGAGGGACTTGGAAGAGAAATGCCTGCGCGCCTGTTCTCCATCTGCTTTTACTGACGATCCCTTGCGAATCGTGCGCGGCGTGCGCTTGGCGGCGGAACTGAACTTTCGGATTCACCCCGAGACGCGCGCGGCAATGAAGGCTGCCGTGAATCTACTCCCACGCATCTCAGCGGAGCGGCTGCGCGATGAGCTATTTCGCCTTTTGGAAACCGTGAAAGCCGCTGCTGGTGTGCGCGCTCTCGATATGCTCGGCGCGTTGCCATACCTTTTGCCAGAACTCTCGGCGCTGAAAGGCGTGGCGCAATCTGAACCTCATGTACACGATGCCTGGATGCATACCCTGGCGACGGTAAATCACCTTCAGGCTATCCTTGCCGCCCTTGCTACGATCTATGAGGAAGCGGATACGGCGGCCGACTGGTTCGGGGGTCTGTTGGTCCATCGCCTAGGGCGTTACCGCTCGGCGTTAGATGCTCTTTTGTCCTCTCCCTCGCCGACCGGTCGTTCGCGGCGTGGCCTGCTGGTGCTGGCGGCGCTGTACCACGATATTGCCAAACCGGCGACGGCGGCGATGGAGGAGAATCGTTGGCGTTTTCTAGGGCATGAGGAAGAGGGGGCGCAGCAGGTGGTCACGCGTGGACGCGCCTTGGCGCTCAGCAACGAGGAAATCGAACGGCTCAAAACCGTTGTAGCGCAACACATGCGCGTCCATTTTCATGTTCATCGCTTGTTACGCGAGGGCAAAACGCTATCGCGGCGCGCGATCTATCGCTTCTTCCGTGATTGCGGCGAGGCTGGCGTGGATGTTTGCCTGCTCACGCTGGCCGATGTACGCGCCACCTATGAGCATACCTTACCGCCGGGAACCTGGATAGCCTGTGTAGATGTTGTTCGCCTGTTGCTGGAAAACTGGTTCGAGAAACCGACAGAGAGCATCGCTCCACCGCCTGTGGTCAATGGCGAGGATCTCATGCGGGCGTTTTCTCTCACCCCGGGCCCGAAAGTTGGCGAATTGTTGGAGGCCATTCGCGAGGCGCAGGCCGTTGGCGAGGTGTCCACGCGCGAGGAAGCGCTGGAATTCGCCCGCGTCCGATTGGATACGACAAGATAGGCGGCGCGAAGGTTTACGTTTCACCGTCTCGCAGGTAGAATCGCATAGTGTGAAAGGTCGTTGAGGCAGACCTATTTTTGCTTTGGAGCGTTTTCCATGCGCATTCTTGTTACGGGAGCCGCCGGTTTCCTCGGTTCGCATCTCTGCGACCGCCTGCTCGCGGAAGGGCACGAGGTCGTCGGCATGGACAATTTCATCACAGGAAGCGCCGAGAATCTGGCGCATCTGGCCGGCGAGCCGCGTTTTTCCTTCTACCGCCATGATGTCTCGCAGTACATTTTTGTCTCCGGCAAAGTGGAGGCCATTTTACATTTTGCCTCGCCGGCCAGTCCCAACCCGGTCTCGCCGTATGGCTACCCCAATTTGCCTATTCAAACGATGAAGGCAGGTGCTCTGGGAACATATAACACACTGGGTGTGGCGAAGGCGCATCAGGCGCGCTATCTGCTGGCCTCGACCAGCGAAGTCTATGGCGATCCGCTGGAACATCCGCAAAAGGAAACGTATTGGGGGCATGTGGACCCGATCGGCCCGCGTTCGGTGTATGACGAGGCCAAACGCTTCGCCGAGGCGTTGACTATGGCTTACCATCGCACGCATGGCATAGACACGCGCATCGTGCGCATCTTCAATACCTACGGTCCACGCATGCGCTTGGATGATGGCCGCGCTCTCCCCAATTTTCTTCAGCAGGCCCTGCGCGGCGAACCGCTCACGATTTATGGCGATGGCCAGCAAACGCGCTCGTTCTGTTATGTAGATGACCTCATAGAGGGAATCGTGCGCCTGTTGATGTCCGATGTGCACGAGCCGGTCAACATCGGCAATCCAGTAGAGATTACCATTCTAGACTTCGCAGAGACGATCAACCGTTTAACCGGCAACCGTGCCGGCGTCGTCTTTCTGCCGGATGAGCGGCTCGGCTCCGATCCGCAACGTCGACAACCGGATATTACGCGCGCGCGCTCGTTGCTCGGCTGGGAGCCCAAGGTTCCCTTGGAGGAGGGCATTGCCCGCACCATCCCGTACTTCAAACAAAAGATGGGGCTGGCATGATCTTGTTGACCAGTGCACGCGAGCGCGTTCGGTTTGCGAAATTCATGGTTGTCGGCGCGGTAGGCGCGGTTGTGGACTTCAGCGTTATGAATCTGCTCACGCATCTGTGCGCGGCGCCGCTGGTCATCGCTGGAACGATTTCGTTCGTCTGCGCTGTCATCAGCAATTTTCTGTGGAATCGATACTGGACATATCCCGATTCGCGTTCTCGGCCTGCCTTGCAACAATTGGGAATGTTCTTTGCGGTCAACGTTGCCGGTGTGTTGATTCGTGTTCCAATTCTGTATTGGCTGGAACCGCTGGCGCAGCACCTGTTCCAACGCTTTTCGTTATCCCTTTCGCCATCCTATGCCGCCAAGAATTTCACGCTGGCCGTTGCGGTCGGCGTGGTCATGTTGTGGAATTTCTTTGTGAACCGGCGCTGGACGTATAACGATGTGGCATCCTGATCGCCACTTGCATGTGGCCCATCTCGAGTACAATATAAACAGGGCGTAGTGGCGGATCAGTCGAGGCGAAGAGTGGGCTACAAATGCAGCGCATTTCACTCATCGCCGCTGCTGAATAGAGTGTGGATTCAATTCACGCCCGTGGCGTGATGGTTGCCGGACCACCTATTGATTTGGAAATCTGCTTTGGAAAGAGGCGAGAGCGGAAGGTATGGACACGCAGAAGACAATTATCCCGGTCTACAATACCAGAGGGGATGCCGAGGCGTTTCTGGCATATCCCTATCTTTTTAACCGGCTTGGTGAGTGGATTGGGTTTGTCACACCTCAGCGGGAGGTGTATTCGGTGTTGGGATACTACGTTGGCTATTTGAGCGAGGACCGGCGTATCCTGCGCAAGCGCGCCACGAGTTCGCTCAAGCCACGTAAAACGCCGCCCCCCCCCC
>FMSI01023431.1_pt1 | contig 41252 bp, 44 predicted proteins | sample 1504471 | NCBI WGS metagenome assembly FMSI01 (sample SAMEA4475357, study PRJEB15587) | soil metagenome | biome: Soil; feature: Field | place: India | collected 2015-03-11 | depth 0 m
AATTTTAAGTTTTTTAGGTACCTTAATGGCAACAACTTTGGGGATAATTCTTGGAATATATATTAATGATTTTGCAACACTTCTTTCTTTTTGGAAAATTGGAGGAATGGTCCTTTTCTTTCCAGTAATTCAAACTCTATTTCCAAAAATTCCAGAACTTGTTTCAAAAATTTTCCCAACATATTACCTTATAAAACCAATTCTAGAAATAGCAGAAAAAGGAACTATAGAAAATCCAATTTTCTATTTTCTAATTCTGATTTTAATTAACTTTACTCTGTTTATTATTTTAAATGCTTCTATCAAAAGAAAAGGAGAATTTTTATAAATTTAAGATTTTCTCGAGAATTAGAATTGCACCTTTTTTATCAAGTGGTTTATTTTTGTTTCCGCATTTTGGAGAATAGATACAAGATGGGCATCCATCTTCACATTTACAATTTTTGATAACATCATATCCATAAGAGAGTAATTTTTCTATATAATCAAAACCCTTTTTTGAAAATCCAATTCCACTAGGATAAGCATCATAAATAAATATTGTTGGTTTATCTGTATCTGGATGAATAGGATGTGAAAGACCTCCAAGGTCTCTTCTATCACAAATAGCAATGAGTGGAAAAACTCCAATTAAAAGGTGTTCCAATGCATGAATTGAACCATTAAAATCAAAATGATTTTTAAGCACCTCTTTTTTAATTTCTTCATTTATCATAAACCATAGCCCTTTTGTTTCAAAAACCATTCTCGGAAGTTCAAGTGGATATTCTCCAATGAGGTCATTTGTAAAATGTTTCCTCTTTTGATATCCATAAATTTGAGATGTTACTTCAAGTTCACCATAAAAAACTTGGAGTTCTCTCTCCTTTTTGTTATTTATTTTTTTTAAAATTTTTGTTAAGACAATTTCAAGAGATTGTGTGTAATAATCAACCTCTTTTTTGATAAGATATATTTCTTTGTTTCTTTTATCAATATCTTTAACTATAAATGAATCACCTTCAAAATAGTAAACTGCACCAGGATGTGCTTCTGTACATGCTCTTCTTTCATCAATTCTCTCAATCTCTTTTCCATCTTCATCATAAAGAACAAAATCATCCTCTTCAAAACTTCTCAGTGTTACATTTTTATGCGGAAAATTTATTACATTTGGAATATATCTTCCGTCTATCTCTTTTAATTTATCCTCTTTTTTTAAATTTTCACAAATCTCTTTTATAAAAAATTCATCACTTTTATGAATTGGAATTTCAAAGGAAGCACATATAGTATGTTTTTTTAATAAATTTGGATTTTCAGGATCGATTATCAGGTTTTCACTTCCTTTTTCAAAAATTTCTTCAGGGTGATTAACAATATATTCATTCAAAGGGTCTTTATCTGCAATATAAATTGTATAACCTTCTCTTTTTCTTCCTGCCCTTCCACTTTCCTGAAGAAATGAAGAAATTGTTCCAGGATAACCAACTATTAAAACAGTGTCTAACTCTCCAATATCAATTCCAAGTTCAAGTGCATTAGTTGAAATTACAAAATTTATATCCCCATGAAGAAGTTTCTTTTCAATTTCTCTTCTTCTTTCCTTTGAGTACCCTGCTCTATATGGCAAAACCTTTTTAGATAAATTATCATCTAACTTTTCTCTTAGATATCTATAAAGAAGTTCAACTCCCTTTCTACTTCTCATGAATGCAATTCCTCTATAATCTGAGTTTATAAGAAGTTCTGTTATCCACATTGCTTCTACAAGAACTGACCTTTCATCTGGAGTTTTTATAAAAATAAATTTTTTCTTTTTTCTTGGAGTTCCATCTCCTCTTATTACTTTAATTTTTTCTCCAAAAAGATTTCCAAAAAACTCTTCTGGGTTTCCAACTGTTGCTGAAGAAAAGACAAATTTTACATCTTTTTCATAAAAATTAAATACTCTCTTCATTCTTCTTATAAGAGATGAGACATTTGAACCGAAAACTCCATTATAGATATGTGCTTCATCAAATACAACATAAGAGAGTCGACTTATAAATCTACTCCAATTTGTGTGATATGGAAGAATTGAATAATGAATCATTTCAGGATTTGTTAATAATATTTGTGAAGTTTCTCTTATTTTTTTTCTTGATGAAAGGTCTGTATCACCATCATAAACTCCACAGATTAGGTTTTCTGTTAAATTTAAAATTTGCCTTTCTTGGTCTCTTGTTAGTGCTTTTGTTGGATAAATGTAGATTGCTTTTTCACCATTTTTTATAAATTCAAAAATTGGTAGGTGAAAAGCAATTGTTTTTCCTGATGCTGTTGGCGAAATAATTGCTATGTTTTCTCTATTTTTTATTGAGTCATAAACTTCCTTTTGATATTTATAAAAGTTCTTTATGCCAAGTTTTTTTAATTTTTGTTTTAAATCATCACTTAAAAAATCTAATGGTACAAGATCTGGCTCTAATTCATCTAATTCAATAATATTTCTTATATTATTCTTATAATTTTTTGATTCTATTAATTTTTCAATTAATGGGTCTTTAATTACTCTTTTCCTTTCACCCAACCCCAAAGTATAAATGTGAACAGAGATAAAATTACTCCAACAAAAGCAAGGTGATAGAAAACACCAAAGAACATTTGAGGAACAACAAAGAAAAGAGGAAAAATTACACTCATCATATTAACAAGACCACCAGCAAAGATAGATATAATTGATGCAATTACGAATGGAAATTTAATTGCTCTTAAAAGTGCATATACAAGAAATGCAACAAATATTGCACCAACAAAAAATGCAAGAGTTATTAAAATTTGGGTTGGTTTTCCTGTTATTAGATAAACATAATCAAAAACATTTTTAAGTTCAAATTTTTCTGTGCCTAAAGATGATAAAAGATATTCTATAAAAAAAATTGAGAAAAAGAGGAGAATAACAAGAATTCTTCCGAAAATTAAAGAAATAGTATAGTTTCTACTTATCTCAATATCAAACATTTCAAAAATTATGAAAATTGAAATTATGACAATTGAGATAAAATAAACAGGAATAAGTGGTATTCCTTGAACACTTAAACCCCTTAGTAATGCTAAATAACCTGGAAAACTAACAAATTGAATGATAGACAGAACTCCACCTATCAAAAGATAGAAAAACGCTAAAGAAACCCCTCTTCTAATTCTTAAAGCAATTAAAATGAAAAATTGGAATATTAAAGCAAGAATCGCTGGGTACAAAAAATTCTGAAGATTCATTCACTCCTCCTTTGTTAATCTTTCAATTGTTTTTATTTTTTCAAGAGATATATTCGCAATAATTTTTGTTTCTTTAAGAAGTTTTATAAAGCAACTTAAAATTTCATTTTTCGAAATTTTAAGTTCATTTGCAATATCTTGTAAACTTTTTAATCCATCAACCTTAAATAAAACTTTTTCACAAATTGTTCTTGGCTGAGAAAGACCCAAAATTGATAGAGCATCTTTAACTGGAGAAATTACTCTTTTTGGAACAATTTTTGATAAATCAATTTCAATCTCTTCTGCTTTTGTCAAAAGATTAAATGAAAGTAAAAGATAAATTGATTTTAAGGTTTCAAATTCTGAAAAAGGTGAAATTTTAAGTGCTTCTCTAATGCTTTTTCTCTCTTTAAATAAATTTAAAACTTGCCACTCATCTGATGAAAGGCGAATTTCACTTGCTTCAACATTTGGATTTGTTTCAAGAATAGTTGTAAGATCTGGTATTTTTGAGTATAAAACTTTCAACTCATCTGCTTTTCTTATTGCTTCAAGAAGAAGATTATCAAAACTTTTTTCAATTTTAGGTATTATGTTTATGTTTTGAGTTTTAAAAGTAAAATTTCCCTCACTCATTAAAAATATTGAATAAAATGCCTCTTCTCCCCTTTTATTTCCACATATAGCATCAATAATTTTTCCGCCTTGAAAATAAATTTCTCCATTAATTGTTTCATCATTTTTTTTTCCAGATATTACTAAAACTCCGGTTTTGTTTCCAAAGGAGAGAAGATTTAATACATCAATTAATGGAAAGTCCTTAACATTACCTTCAATTCCCATAATTTATCTCCTTGAATTTAATATATCAATTTTTTCTATTAAATCAAGAAATTTTATTAGTGAAATTTTTAAAAAAATCCACATCAACTATATCTTCAATTCTTGGTCTTAAAAAAACTCTCTTACCAAAAACTTTTATTATTGAAACTGAAATTAGTAAAAATAGAAAACCAAATAAAATTGGAGAAATGTTTTCTCCTTTAAAATAAACTTCTTTAAAAAAATATTCACCAAGTAATGCTCCAATAAACATTGAAATAATAGGAATTAAATAAATTATAAAAGTAATCAATACATATTTTTTAGATGGTATATCTAATAGAACAAGATCTCCTGGTTTTGCATTTAGGCTATTTTCTGCTTCAACTATTTTTTCTCTTTCTTTATGAAAAAAACATTTCTCTTGACTAATACAACTGTCACAATAAGGGCCACCAACTTCAACTAAGGAAAAATTATTTTTATTCTCTAAAACTCTTCCAATTTCTTTCATATCAAAAATCCCCCAGGCTACGTGAGTCAGGATAGGATTGAACCTGCATCCAAGCAGGTGGGATTCTTATTTATAACTCTCCATCCCGGAAGAGATTATAAAGTATTGAATCCCATTTTTTACCGTGTTGGCCCAACCCATCCTTTTCAACACGATAGCCCGAGGGTCAATTTAATAATATCAAAATTTTTTATTTTATTCAAACAACTTAAATTTCTATAAAAATTTTTGTAAGATTTAAATTAAGAGGAAATTATGGAAGAGTGGTTTTTTGATTTTTTTGATGAAAATTATCTTGAACTTTATTTAGAAAAACAAAAAGAAGAACTCGCTATAAAACAGGTTAATTTTATAATAAATTCTCTTTCTCTTAAAAAAGAAGATAGAGTTTTAGATTTAGGTTGTGGAATTGGAAGGCACATTATAGAACTTGGGAAAAGAAGAATTTTTGGAGTTGGAGTTGATTTTAATGAGAAATATATAGAAATTGCAAATAAATTAAAAGGAGATTTAGAGAATGTTCAATTAATAAAAATGGATATGAGAGAGATAAATTTTGAGAAAGAATTTGATGCAGCAATTTCTGTTTGGACAAGTTTTGGCTATTTTTCTAATGAAGAGAATCTTTTTTTGCTCAAAAAAATTAATTTATCTTTAAAAGAGAATGGGAAATTTTTTCTTGATATTGAAAATATATTTTATATGCTAAAAAATCTTCCAAAAGAGAGATGGGAAAAGGTAGATGATTTTTATATTCTTGAAAGAAATGATTTAAATTTTAAGACAAGTAGACTGAAAACTGAAAGAGTAATTATTAAGAATGGAGTTATAAAAACCTATACAAGAATATATAGAATTTTTACACTCAAAGAGATAGAGTTATATCTAAATAAATCAGGTTTTAAAACTATAAATTGTTTTGGGGGTTATGAGGGCGAAGAGTATTCAATTCAATCAAAAAGATTAATAGTTATTTCAGAAAAATTGTAATTTTTAACTAAAAATTTATCTTTAAAAATTTCTATTTCAATTGCACCATCTTTATCTGTTCTAAAAATTTTCGATTTTAAAGACAAAAGAGAATTTATAATTTCATTTGATGGATGGTCAAATCTATTTGGTCCAACTGAAACAATCGAAATTTTAGGATTTAAAAGAGAATAAAAATTTTCATTATATGAGTTTTTACTTCCATGATGAGGAACTTTAAAGATAAACACGTCTTTTAACTTATCTGGGTAAAGTGAATATATTTCTTCAATAACTTCATTTTCTATATCTCCAGTTAAAAGAATTTTGAAATTTTCATATTCAGTAAGCATACATAATGAGTTATTATTATCATTTGCTCTTAAATATTCTCTTCCCTTAGGATATGGATTTAAAATAAAAAATTTCACATTATCTATTTTAAAATCATCATCTCTTTTTAAATTAACTATACGAACCTTCTTATCATTTAAATTTTTAATTAAATCAATTCCATATGAAGACAAATTTAAATCTGGATAAAGTAAATTTTTGATTTTCTCTCTTTTTACAATATGAAAAAGTCCTTCTATATGATCAATATCTTCATGAGTAAATATAAGATAATCAATATTATTTATACCTAATCTTTTTAAAGAATTTAAAACTCTAATTCCAGGGCTTTTCTTATCTTTATCTGAGGCTCCTCCTCCATCAATTAAAATAGTTTTATTATGTGAGGTTTTAATTAAAATTGAGTCTCCCTCTCCAACATCAAAAAAGAGAATTTTAAACTTTCCAAATTCACTTATGTATGGAAAAGAAAAAGTTAATAAAATTAAAATTGAGAAGATTATCAAATAATTTTTAACTTTTTTGAATTCTAACTCTTTTAAAAATATTAAAATGATAAAGAAATAGAGAGAAAAATAAAAAATAAGAAAAAGAGGGGTTGGCTTTTTGATTCCTATTGAAGATAGAGGTAAATTAGAGAAAAATAAAATTATTTTTTCAATTAAAATTGCTAATGGTTTAAGAATTAATAATATATCTTTAATTAATAAAGATACTAATGAGAAAAAGAAGACAATAGGAAGAATAATTGAAATTATTGGAATAATAACTATGTTTGATATTAGTGTTATAAAAGAAAAAAAGGGAAAGAAATAAATAATTATAGGGAATGTACCAAATGTTATAAATATTGGAGTTATTAAAAAGTTTAAGAAGCGATTTTTTAGTTTTTCAGAGATTGTAATTATTGAAAGAGTTGATACAAAAGTTAATAAAAAGGATGGTGAAATTATATTTATTGGATTTATTAAGATAAGAATCATTGCTGAAAAAAGAAGTGTATTTAAAGGATCAATTTCTCTTTTTGATGCTTTCCCTAATAAATATAATGAATACATAAAAAATGCCCTTAATGCTGAAACAGGAAATAAAATGATAAAAAGATAGACAAAAAGAAGGATGATAACAATTAAAGGATTAAGAAAAAGAAAGAAAAAACCTCCAAGAATTGCAAAATGAATTCCAGAAATTGCAAAAAGATGAATTGTTCCACTGTATTTGAATATTTCTTTTATTTCACTATCAACTGTTTTACCACCAAGAATAAAACCTTTAAAAATTTCAGATGTTTTGCTAAGTAAACCGAAATTATTATAAATTTTTTCTCTTATTTTATAAATAAAGCCCTCTCCTCTTCTCACTATGTTAATTTTGTTTGCATAAAAATTTCCTTTAACTCCTTCTGTTAGGAGATAAATATAGTAACTTTCTTCTCCTGGATTTCCTTTTAAGTTATTTAGAAAATTTCCTTCAATTGAAACTAAATCTCCTGGATTTAATGAAAAATCACCATTTTTATAGATTAAAAATTTTCCCAGTTCATTTTTTAAAACAAAACTATTTTCTTTTTCATAAGAGATAACAACTCCTTTAATCGAATTTTCCTTAAGTTCTAAAAACTTTGGTGTTTTATAAAAATAAACTCTTAAAACACCTGAAATTATAAAGATCAAATAAAATATAATAAAATCTTTTCTTTTGATAAAAATTATTGGGAGAAAAAGAAATGGAATTAAAAATGGAAATTTAATAAAGAAAAGGGATAGGAGAAAGAAAAGGAAAATTAATCTAAATAATTTCCTCAAGGACCGACTGTTATTAAGTTTTTAATTGCCTCGAACTTTTTATCTCCTATCCCTGAAACCTTTTTAATGTCTTCTATTGTTTGAAAATACCCATTTGTCTCTCTATAGTCAATGATTCTTTGAGCAAGCGTTGGTCCAATTCCAGGAAGAGATTCAAGTTCAGATTTTGATGCAGTGTTAATGTTAATTAAATTTGATTTTTGTTGAGTAGAGGTTGTTCCTGATTGCGATATTGTTGTGTTATTTTCATTTGTTATCTTTTTTGCAAAAATTATCACTTTTTCTCCATCAATAAGTTTTTTAGAAAGATTTATTGAATTTATATCTGCATTTTCTGTAAGACCACCTGCTTTTTCAACAAGTTGGAAAACTCTATCTCCATTTTCCATTTCATAAACACCAGGATATTTTATCTCGCCATTTATCTGAACATAAATTTTTTCTTTTGTTTCATCAAGAGGTAAAGTTTCTTTTGTTCCTAATTTTCCCGAGTAAAAACCAATAAGAGCTCCAAGAATGAATGCTATTATTGTTATTAATATCCACTCTCTTTTTTCTAAAACCATTCTATCTTACAATAACAAAGATAAAATTCCTTTTTGAATGTGCAATCTGTTTTCGGCTTGATCAAAAACAACAGAGTTTGCACTATCTATAACTTCATCAACAACCTCTTCTCCTCTATGTGCAGGAAGACAATGCATAAAGATATAATCCTCTTTTGCATGTTTTACAAGTTCTTTATTAACTTGATATGGTTGAAGTCTTTTCTTTTTGATTTCACTATCTTCTTGCCCCATTGAAACCCAAACATCTGTATAAATTACATCACTATCTTTAACTGCTTCTATTGGATCTTCAATTAAATGAAGTTCACCACCATATTTTTCACCCTCTTTTGCCATTTTAATCACTTCTGGATCTGGTTGATACTCTTTTGGAGTTGAAACAATAACCTTGAGTCCCATTTTTACTCCACCAATCATTAAAGAGTGACAAACATTATTTCCATCTCCAATATAAGTGAGTTTTATTTCTTCTAATTTCCCTTTTTTCTCTTTTATAGTTAAAAGGTCACCTAAAACTTGACATGGATGAAACATATCAGATAGACCATTTATAACAGGAATAGTGGAGTGTTTTGCAAGTTCAACTAAATCTTTGTGAGAAAAAACTCTTGCCATTATTCCATCAAGATATCTTGAGAGAACTCTTGCAGTATCTGCAATTGTTTCTCCTCTTCTAAGTTGAAGTTCATTTGAAGAAAGATAAATTGCATGTCCCCCAAGTTCATACATCGCAACTTCAAATGAAACTCTTGTTCTTGTTGAAGGTTTTTCAAAAATCATTCCAAGTTTTTTACCAGAAAGAATTGGAGTTCTCTCCCCCATTTTTGATTTTAATTTTAATTCTTCTCCTGCTTTTAAAAATTGATTAAGTTCCTCTTTTGTAAAATCATAAAGAGTTAAAAGATGTCTTCCCTTTAAACTCATATTCCCTCCTTATTTAAATTATTGATACCTCTTTTACAAGATAATCTGGATTAAGAGTTTCACCAGTTGATTGAATTAAAAGTTCATCCCACCTTAAACTTGCACCAGGTTTAAATATTTTGTTTATAAAAAATGCACCAACTTTTTTATTGAATACATCATCTGATATGTTTTCTTTTAGATAAAATCCCATTTGAGAAGCCATCATCTCTCCAAGTAAATAATTTTGATAATAAACTGGATTTGTTCCAAAATGAATTTTTGCTGCCCAGTCAGGTTTTCCTCTTCTCTCTTCTGGAACATTCAAAAATTGATATTGAGATACAAAATCATACCAAAGAGAATCAATATTTTCTTCTCTTTCATACAGTTCTCTTTCAAAGAAAACAAATGTTATAATCCACCTTGCAGAAATCATTAGTTGGTCTCTTAGAGAAGTTAAAAGTTCACTTTCAAACTTTTCAACTTCATTTGAATCCATCTTAAGTATTTTCTTATACCATTCAGGTCTTCTTGATAATCTTCCAAAAAACATTGCAACTGCTTCTGTTGTAAAGATGTGTGATGGAGTTCTTAAAATTACTGGAAGAGATTTGTCAACATATTTATCATATACAGCATGACCCATTTCATGAAGCATTGTTTCTGCCCATTTTTCATTAGGTCTAATATTTGCTAAAATTCTAACATCATCTTCTCTATCTATGAAAATACAAAATGCATGTTGATTTTTACCTTTTCTCTCATAAAGGTCACTTCTCTTTAAAATTTCTTCAACTTCCATTCCGACTTCAGAATATGTTTTTTTGACTAAATCCTCGATGTTTCTATTTTTAAATATTTCATCAAATGGAATGTTATAAACATTTGGTGCTTCTTGAAAAAATCTATCACTATAATGCCATGGCATTAAACTTTCAGAAGGAATTCCCAATTTTTCTGAAATTCTCTCATCAACTTCATCTTTTATAATCATAAAAGATGTGTCTGTTTTTGATTTGAACTCTTTAAACATTTTATGAACTTCATTAACATTAAGTTCCTGTAAATCAAACATCATTTCATAGTAGTTTGAATAACCAAAATCTCTTGCAATTGAGTTTCTTAGTTTAACAAGGTCATAAATTTTTGGTGCAACAACTTCTCCTATCTCTTTGCTTGCTTCCCATGCCTTTCTTCTTAATGATGAATCTTTTTCTTTCCTTAAAATTTCAACAATTTCATTATCACTAACTTCTTTTCCATCAATTTTTCCTCTGAAATTTACAAAAATTGATTCAATTTCAATTTCTTTTGTTGATAACTCTTTTAATTTATCTTCACTTATTTGATTTGGAAGCATCTCATTTCTTAAAAGAATAAGTTGTCTATGTTCAATTTTTGAAAGAGAAGTGTCTTTTAAAAATTTTTCAACAAGTTTAAATTTTTCTTTATCTGATAAATATTTTCGGAGTTTCAAATCACTCTCTTTTAATTTTTCTTCCCACTCTTTTTGACCAGTTGTTGCAAGGTTCCAATAATTTAAACTAACTTCTTTTATTAGTTCTTTCAACTCACTATTTACCTTATCTAAAAATTCCTTGATTTCCATTTTTTCCTCCTTTCAACTTTTTAAAAATTATAACATTTTAATAAACATAACACCTATACCACCAAGAAAAACTATATTAAGAGGATGTATTTCTTTTTTGATCAAAATTAAAATTAAAAGAGACAAAAATACCAAAAGCGTTTTAAAATCTATTATTGAGTTTGAAGCAATTAAATAGGTTGCAAAAAGAACAAGAACTGCAACACCCACTCTCAAACTCTTATAAAAGTCAGAAAGGTTATATTTTTTACTTAAAAAATTAAGCATTGTTTCAAATAATATAAGAATTATTATTCCAGGCATAATTAAACCAACTGATGCAAATAATCCACCTAAAAATGAAGCAAACTTATTTCCTGTGTATGTTGCAATATTTAAAGCAATTGGTCCTGGAGTGATTTCAGCAATTGATACCATGTCTAAAAATTCTTTAAGAGAAATTAATTTATATGTGTTAACAAGTTCATCTCTTATTATGGTTAAAGCACTCCATCCACCACCATAGGAGAAAATACCGATTTTAAAGAATATTAAAAAGAGTTTCAAAATCATTTCTTATTCCTAAAAGAAATTGTTATGAAATATAAAAATGTAATTGAAATTAAAGTATAAATTGAATGGAGTTTTAAAAAGAAAATAAGAAAAAAACCAAATAGAAGAAAAATTATCTCAAGGAATTTGAAATTTTTAACTAATCCAAAAAGAAAATTAATTAAAATTACAGCAATACCAACTCTTATTCCTTCAAGAAAATGTTGAATATAGATTAAATCAATATATCTTTTAAATAATGATGCAACAATTAAAATTGCAAAAAATGGAGGGATAAATACTCCTAAAACATAATATAGTCCTAAAAACACTCCTCCAAGTTTCATTCCAATCATAAAAGCAGTGTTAACTGCAATTGGTCCTGGAGAACTTTGTGCTTTTGAGAATAAAGTTAAAAATTCTTCTTTTTCAATTACATTTTTCTTTATGATTTCCCTTTCAATTATAGGAACCATTGCATAACCCCCACCAAGTGTTAAAGCACTTATTTTTAAAAAAGTAAAAAATAGCTTATATTTCATTCCTCTATATAAACTTTTTCAATATAAGGAGAGGTCATTGCTGATAAAACACCTGAATAGTTCAATCTTAAAGAAATTACATCTCCAACTTTTGAAAAGCATCTTTTATTTAAATTAACAACCATATGGTCACTTGAAGCACCAATTATTTTTAAGTTCTCATCAGGTTTTATTCCTCCTAAATTTACATCTTGTCTTCCAAGAGAAAGGATTCCTCTTAACACTTCTCCTTCATCTTCAAACTCAACTTCTTCTCCAAAAGCATCTTTTGTTCTTTTTCCCCATGGTTTTGATGGCTTTCTTTTAACTTCAATAAGTTCTGCTTCAAGAAGAAAAGTATCCTCTCTTAAACCAGGAAGGTTTTCTCTATTTATTGCTTCAACTCCACAAAAGATCCCTTCTCCAACTCTGATTTGATTGATAAAATTAGGCAGTTTCTTTCCCCAAACCATTTTAAGTAAATTTGAACCACCTCCAGAAATAATTTTTACAGGAATTCCTTCATCTTCAAATTTTTGTTTCAGTTCATAAAGAACTCTTAAGTTTTTTTCATCTGGAATGATCCCTGAAAAGCAAGTTGTATTTGTACCAAGTCCTAAAAATTCGATATTTGAAAAATTTGTAATTTTTTTTACAAATGGTATAACATCCTGAGGCATAACTCCCTCTCTTAATTCTCCAACTTCAACCATAACAATTACTCCATGTTTTTTACCTTTCTTTTTTAAAGAGAGAGATAGTTTTTCAATTGTTGAAATTTCAGATTCTAAAGACAAATCAACTAAACTTGCTGCATCATCTATTTCTGAAAAAGATGGTGCTCTTAAAAGAAGTTTGTTGACCTTAAGATGAGAGAAATTTTTTATATTTATAATTCTTGAATCTCCAATTGTTTTTGCACCAAGAGAGAGGAGAGTTCTAACAATATTTTCATCACCTCTAACAACTTTTGTGACAGGAATAACCTCAACTCCCAAATCTTCACATTTTTTCTTTATCCTTAAATAATTTTCACCTATTGCTTTTAAATTAATAATTAATCTTGGATACATAACTTTAAAAATTATAACTCTTAAAAATTTTTCTTTCAAATTAATAAAAAATTAAGTGATAAAATTAATTTAGGAGGTTAAATTAAAAATTAATAAGCAAATTTTTATCAATTACTGGAACAATGTTAATCTTTATACCTATAATCTATCTTATTATTTTAAGTTTAGCTTTCTTTTTAAAAGAGAGAATTTTTAGATTTGATTATCTTATGCCCATGGAACTATTCTTTCTTGTTTTAATGGGAGGCATACTCTTATTTATTGTACATATTATTGAAAAAAATTCATTAAAGAAATTTTTATTAATCTTTATTTTATTTATTGCCTCTTTTATTCTTCCACAAATTTTTGCTATTCTAACAAGAGTTGCATCTGGTAAAAAAGAGTTAACTCCAATAATTTTCTCTATCTTAATAATTTTTTGCTATTTATTCTCATTTAGAAATTATTTTATGAATCTTTGGAATAAAGTTAATTAAAAATTTAAAAGTTATACATTAATTAACTCTTTTAAATCAGATTTTATTCTTTCTATTTCTTACTTTGAAAATTTACCAAAATTTTTAAATAAACCAAAAACCTCTTGAAATATAGGAAATTTTTTTTCACTTGTAAGTTTTAATATTGAACTAGTTTCTATTACATAAACAAGATCTTTAAATATTTTAAAAAAATCATCAGATAAGGCTTCAGACAAAATTTTTTTAATTATTTTTAGACCTTTTTCTTTCAGTTTCTCTTCTTCTTCAAATAACTTTTCTAATTCGATTAAATCTCCTTCTGATAACTTAAATACAGTTGCTTGAGCATTTTTTCAAGATGTTCAACAATAGAGGATCTACAAGACAAGAAATTATATTTCTTTGACATAAAAACCAATATATTGCAATTTGAACTGGAGTTTTGTTATATTTTTGACTCAATTCTTTAAATTTATCATATATTCTTGAACTAGATTCGAGTTTTTCATATTGAAATAGAGGATCAAAATTTCTTATATCTTGAGGTTCAAATTTACTCTCTTTATTAAATCTTCCTGTTAATATACCACTACCTGTTGTACTGAAAGCAATAACTCCAATATTATACTTTTCACATAAAGGAAGAAAATCTCTTCTTGATTCCTTTGCTACTGCGCTTAACTCCATAAGAAGTGAAAAAGGATTTCCAATTTTAAAAATATTCTTCAGTTCTATTTATTGGAAGATGCCCAACTCCATATACAATAATTTTGCTTTCCTTTTTAATTTTTCTAATGCATTTACAGTCTCTTCAACTGATGTATATGGATCATTAAAATGGATTTGATATAAATCAATATATTCTGTTTGTAAATTTTTTAAACTGTTTTCACATGCAGATATAATATAATCTTCTTTAAGGTTAGGTGTTATGCCTTTTTTAATTTCAACCTTTGTTGCAATGTAAATATTTTTTCGGAATTCTTTTACACATTCACCAAGAAAAATCTCAGCATCTCTATATGCTTCTGCTGTATCAAAAAAATTTATTCCAATTTCATATGCTCTATTTAACATTTTTTTAAATTCATTTAAATCTTTTGTTACCATAAGCACCTCTTAATGAATAGGTTCCAATGCCTATTTCAGAAATTTTAAAGTTTTTATGAAATCTATAATTCATTTTCAATCCTCCTTTAAGAGTTTTATTAATTATAATTAATTAGTTGAAATTAACAAAATTTGTCATAAAATATTGTTTAATTATATTTCACATTATTTAGGAGGAATAATGCCAATTAAAGAGGCTAAATTTATTTGGATGAATGGTGAATTTGTAAATTGGTGGGATGCAAAAATTCATATACTTTCTCATATTATTCATTATGGTTCAGGAGTTTTTGAAGGAATAAGGTGTTATAAAACAGATAAAGGACCAGAAATTTTTAGATTAAAAGACCACCTTTTTAGACTCAAAAATTCAGCAAAAATTTATAGAATGGAAATTCCTTTTACAGTTGAAGAGTTAAGGGAAGCGACAAAAGAGTTAATTAGAAGAAATAATTTGGAGTCAGCATACATTAGACCAATAGTTTATAGAGGTTATGGAACAATTGCACCAAATCCTCTTGGAGTTCCAGTTGAAGCATCCATTATTGCATTTGAACTTGGAAGGTATCTTGGTGATGAAAATATTAAAAATGGAATAAGCGTTATGGTTACATCTTGGAGAAAATTTGCACCTGATACTCTTCCTGCAATGGCAAAAGCAAGCGGAAATTATCTCAACTCTCAACTTGCTTTAATGGAAGTTATTACTTATGGATTCAATGAGGCAATTCTTCTTGACTACTTTGGTTATATAAGTGAAGGAAGTGGAGAAAATATTTTTCTTGTAAAAAATGAAATTCTTTTTACACCACCTCTTTCTTCTTCAATTCTTGAAGGAATAACAAGAGACTCAATTATAAAACTTGCAAAAGAACTTGGAATTGAGGTTAGAGTTGAATTTTTACCAAGAGAGGCACTTTACATCGCAGATGAGATTTTTTTGGTTGGAACAGCAGCAGAAGTCACTCCTGTTATAAGTGTTGATAAAATTCCTGTTGGTGATGGAAAAATTGGAAAAATAACAAGACTTCTTCAAGAAAAATACTCAAACATTGTTGAAGGTAAAGAGGAAGATAAATATGGATGGTTAGATTATGTGATTTGTGATAAAATTTAGTTTGCTATGAGAGTTTTAGGAGTTGAAACTTCCTGTGATGACACATCAATAGCTATTGTTCAAGATGGAAAACTTATCTCTATGGTTAGAGCAACATCAGAGGAGTTTCATAAGACATATGGTGGAGTTGTTCCAGAAATTGCAGCAAGAAAACAACTTGAAATTTTTCCTTATGTAATTGAACAACTTGAAAAGAAAAGTGGAATTTCAATAAAAGAGGTCGATGGAGTTTCAGTAACTATAGGACCAGGACTTGTCGGTTCACTTCTTGTTGGTGTTGAATTTGCAAAAACTCTTTCTTATTCTCTTTCAATTCCTTTAATTGGAGTAAATCACCTTGAAGGACATATCTATTCAATTTTTTTTGACCACAAAATTAATTTTCCATTTTTATCATTGATAATATCAGGGGGGCATACAATTTTACTTATCTTTGAAAATCACTTAAAATATAAACTTCTTGGAGAAACTCAAGATGATTCAGCAGGAGAGATTATTGATAAAATTGGAAGAAGGTTAGGGTTTGATTACCCTGCTGGAAAAACTCTAGATGAACTTGCTCTTAAAGGAGATCCAACAAAATATAAATTTTCCATTCCAAAATTCAAAGACAAAGAAAAAAGGTATTCTTTTTCATTCTCAGGTTTAAAAACAGAAGTTTTAAATGTTATAAATAAGGGTTACTATAAAGTTGAAGACCTTATCGCCTCAATGTTTTATACAATTTATGAGTCACTTATGTCAAAAATTAAACTTGTTCATGAGGAGTATAAAATAAATAAAGTTTCAGTTGTTGGTGGGGTTTCTGCAAGTAAATTTTTAAGAAAATTTTTCAGTTCAAATGAAAATCTCGAGTTTTATTTTCCATCTTTTGAATTTTCAACAGATAATGGGGGAATGATTGCTTTAGTTGGAGAAAGATATTTTCTTGAGGGATATTTTTCAGATTATAACATTGATGCAGTGGCATCTCTAACAATTAACAATAATCCACACATTTTAAAAAAATAAAATACACAGGTGTTATAATTTTTTTGATGATTTTATAAAATTAGGAGGTTTTTATGGATAAAAATGAACTAATAAAGATTGCAGAAAGTAATGTTTTACCACATTATGCTTTTGTAAAAGAGATTAGAGAAAAGGGACCAAAAATAATTGTTAGAGGAGAAGGTGCAAAAATTTATGATATTGATGGAAAAGAGTATATTGATGGTCTCTCAATTCTTTGGACAGTTAACATTGGACATGGAAGAAAAGAAATTATTGATACACTCAAAGAACAACTTGATAAGATAAACTATGCAAGTTTATTTGGAGGATACTTCAATGAACCAGCAATTAAACTTGCAGATAAACTAAGTAAAATTACTCCTTCAACTCTTAAAACAACATTTTTTATATCTGGTGGTTCTGAAGCAGTTGAATCAGCAATAAAATTTGCAAGACAATATTGGGCGCTTAAGGGTCAACCTGAAAAAAAGAAAATAGTTTCAAGAAGAGAATCATATCATGGAGTAACCTATGGGGCACTTTCTGCAACAGGTTTAAGAATTTATAGACAACCTTTTGAGCCTCTTCTTCCATTTTTCATTCATATCTCACCTCCATATTGTTATAGATGTGATTTTGGAAAAGAGCCATCTTCCTGTAATGTTGAATGTGCAAAATGTTTTAAGGATATAGTTTATTATGAAGGAAAAGGAACAATAGCAGCAATAATTATAGAGCCAGTTATGAGTGCTGCAGGAGCACTTGTTCCACCTAAAAAATATTTTGAAGAGATTCAAAACATTGCAAGAGAAAATAATGTTTTAATTATTGCAGATGAGGTTATAAATGGATGGGGAAGGTGTGGAGAGCTTTTTGGTTCCATCCTTTTTGTTCTTGACCCAGACATTATGATTTTTGGAAAAGGAATAACTTCTGGTTATGCTCCACTTGGAGCAATGATTGTTAGAGAGGAACTCTTTGAAGTTTTTATTGATAATATGTTTGTTCATGGACACACATTTGGAGGACATTGTCTATCTACTGTTGCAGCATTAAAAAATATAGAACTAATTGAAAAAGAAGAATTACACATAAAAGCAAAAGAAAAGGGGGAGAAATTAGGAAAACTTTTAATGGAGTTAAAGAAACATAAAAGAGTTGGAGACATAAGAGGAATAGGACTTCACTGGGCAATTGAGTATGTTAAAGATAAAGACACAAAAGAGAGAATCCCATCTCACATAAGATTTGCAATGAGAGTTGAAGAGGCAGCATATAAAAGAGGCTTGTATCTTTGTAGAGCATCAGTTGATAAGACATACATTGCACCACCACTTATAATTGAAGATAAAGATTTAGAAAAAATTGTTGAAATACTTGATGAAGCAATTGATGAGGCAACAAAAAGTGTAGAAATTTAATTTTTTTTATTTAAAATGCTAAATTTTAGGCAAAATTTTTATTTTAAAAATGTGATATAATTTTTACAATGGAAAGGATAAAATATTTTCCATGGGAATCATTAATTGATATACTTTTAAACTATGTTGATATAGGAATTCACATAGTTGACAAAAATGGAGTAACTCTTTTTTATAACAAGGCAAATTCAAAACTTGAGGGACTAACTGAAGAAGAGGTTATTGGAAAAAACATTCTTGAAGTTTTTCCATCACTCACTCCAGAAACTTCAACCCTTCTTAAAGTTTTAAAAACAGGTGAACCAATTATAAATAAACTTCAAGTTTTTTTAACATATAAAGGAAAAGAAATCACAACACTAAATACAACATTTCCACTTTATTATGGAGGAGAACTTATTGGAGCAATTGAACTTTCAAGAGATATAACTGAAGTAAAAAAACTTAGTGAAAAGATAATCGAACTTCAAAGTGAAAAAAGAGAGGAAACAAAAGAGATTCAAAAACTTCCTGATTTAGATGATTTTAAAACAAAAAATGAGAGAATTTTAAAAATAAAAGAAGAGATTAAAAAAATAAAAGACCTTGATACTCCAATTTTAATTGTTGGGGAACCTCAAGTAGGAAAAAGATTGCTTGCTCAAATTATTCACTCAACTTCAAATAGAAAAAATAGAAGATTTTTATATTTAAATTGTTCAACTCTTGAAGAATCCCTCTTAGAGGAAACAATTTTTGGTGTTTTTGATTCAAATCAGAAACTAATTAAAGAAGGTTTAGTTCATATTGTTAATGGTGGAACTCTTTACCTTGCAAATGTTGATTCACTTCCCTTAAATTTACAGGATAAACTTGCAATTCTTATTGAAAGTGGAGAACTCTCTGGAGGATTAATAACATCAATCGAAACTCTTCCAATTTTTTCAATAAAAGAGGGAAAACTCAAAAAAGACCTTTATTATCTTATCTCAAAAATTGAATTTGATATACCACCTTTAAGAGATAGAAAAGAAGATATAAAACTTCTTTCAGATTATTTTTTAAATAAACTCAACAAAAAATATAAAAAAGATAAAAAATTTAGTGAAGATTTTATGGATTTTCTTCTATCATTTAACTTTCCAGGAAATGTTGGAGAACTCTTTTACATAATTGAATATTCATATTTAAATTCAGAAGGAAAAATAATAAATAAAAACTCACTTCCAAAATCAATTTATTTTAAAGAAATTAGTTTAAATGAGATATCAAAAGATTTTGAGAAAAAAATAATTGAAGAGGTTTTACATATTTCAAACAATAATATTTCAAAGGCAAGTAAAATCTTAAAAATTCCAAGACAAACTCTTCAATATAAAATTAAAAAATTGAAAATAGGCGAAAGGAGAAAAGTATGAAAGGAGATAAATTTGGAAGACATAGAGTAATTGAACCAAAAGAGTATCTACCTCAACCTGCAAAAAAGTTAAACAATGATTTCAGCATAATTTACTCAAATGAAATTCTTGTTGATGTTAAATTTTTAAATATTGATTCATCATCATTTACTCAGATTAAAAGTGAAGCAAAAGGAGATAAAAGAAAAATTGAAGAGATAATTTTAAAAATTGTTGAAGAGAGAGGGAAAATGCATAATCCTGTTACTGGTTCTGGTGGAATGTTTGTTGGAATTGTTGAAAAAATTGGAGAAGATCTTAAGGAAAAAGTTGATGTTAAAGAGGGGGATCTTATTGCATCTCTTGTTTCTCTCTCTTTAACTCCATTAAAAATTGAAAAGATAAAAAGCATTGATATAGATAAAGAGCAAGTTGAAATTGAAGGAAAAGCAGTTCTTTTTGAAAGTGGAGTTTTTACAAAAATTCCATCTGATTTTTCTCTAAGAACTGCACTATCTCTTCTTGATGTTGCGGGTGCTCCAATTCAAGTTTCAAGATTAATAAAAGAAAACGACAAGGTTTTAGTAATTGGAGCTGGTGGAAAATCTGGAATACTTTGCACCTATGTTGCAAAAAAATATGCAAAGAATGGAGTTGTCATTGCACTTGCACATTCAGAAAAATCAAGAAAAAGAATTGAAAGAATAGGTTTTTATGATTATTTAATAACAGGAAACGCTCAAAATCCAGTTGAGATTTATGAAAAAATAAATGAAATAACTCAAGGCGAACTGTGTGATAAAGTTATAAATTGTGTAAATGTGCCGGATACAGAACTTTCTTCAATTCTTTCATGTAAAGAGAGGGGTTTAGTTTACTTTTTCAGTATGGCAACATCTTTCACAAAAGCAGCACTTGGGGCAGAAGGAGTTGGAAAGGATATTGATATGTTAATTGGAAATGGCTATGCAAAAGGACATGCTGATTTTGCATTTAACATTTTAAGAGAAAATAAGGTTTTAAGAAAAATTTTTGAAGAGGAGTTTGGAGGTTAAGATGAGGGATTATAGAGAGATAGAACTTTGGAAAGATATAAAGGAAGAAGAGTGGTATGATTGGCACTGGCAATTGAAAAATAGAGTGATGAGTCTCGAAACTCTCAAGAAGGTTATAAATTTAACTCCTCTTGAAGAAGAGGGGGTTAAAAATTCTCTTATAAAACTTAGAATGGCAATAACTCCATATTGGATTACACTTATGGATAAAGATGACCCCGAAGACCCGATAAGAAAACAATCTGTTCCAACAATTAAAGAGTTAGATATAAAAGAAGAAGATATTTTAGACCCACTTTTTGAAGATGTTGATTCCCCTATCAAAGGACTAACTCATAGATATCCTGATAGAGTTCTTTTTTTAATAACAGATCAATGTGCGATGTATTGTAGGCATTGTACAAGAAGAAGACTCGCTGGTGAGAAAGATAAAGCAAGAACAAGGGATGAACTTTTACAAGGAATTGAATATATTAAAGAACATCCTGAAATAAATGATATATTACTTTCTGGTGGAGATGCGCTTTTAGTTTCAGATGAGGCACTTGAATTTATTCTTAAAGAACTAAGAAAAATTCCTCATGTTGAAGTTATAAGAATTGGAACAAGAGCGCCTGTTACACTTCCAATGAGAATAACAGATAAACTTATTGATATGCTTAAAAAGTATCACCCAATTTGGCTTAATACTCAATTCAACCACTATAAAGAAATTACAGAAGATAGTGAAAAAGCAATTTTAAAACTTGTTGATGCAGGAATTCCAGTTGGAAATCAGAGTGTTCTTCTTAAAGGAATTAATGATTGTCCTGTAATTCAAAAGAAACTTGTTAATGAACTTGTAAAAATAAGAGTAAGACCATATTATCTTTATCAGTGTGACCTTTCTCAAGGTATTTCTCATTTTAGAACTTCAGTTGGAAAAGGAATTGAAATTATAGAAAACTTAAGGGGACATATTTCTGGTTTTAAAGTACCAACATACATAATTGATACTCTTGGAGGTGGAAAAATTCCAGTATTCCCAAATTATCTTATCTCAATGTCAGATAGAAAAGTTGTTTTAAGAAATTATGAAGGAGGATTTTTCTCATATACTGAACCAGAAGATAAAATTTCAAAGTGCCCTAAAAAATGTGATTTATGTGAAAAAGATAAGAATTTAATTAGTAAAGACGGACCAGCATCAATTTTATCTGGTGAGCGGCTTTTAATTGAACCACCTGATTCTGAAAGAATCAAAAGAAGAAATGGATACTATACAAAAACTAAAAGAGAATAATATAAAAATTTTATCAATAATTGGGCTTTCTAAAAATTGTGGTAAAACAACAACACTTATAAAAATAGTTGAACTTTTAGAAAAAGAGAACAAAAAAATTTGTATTACATCAATTGGAATAGATGGAGAGAAATTTGACCACCTTTTTCTTTTTGAAAAACCAAAAATTCATCTGAAAGAAAATTTTTATGTGATAACTTCTTTTGATTCACTTAAGGAAAGTGATGCAGAGTTTTCAATTTTAAAAAAATTTGGAATTAAAACCTCAAAAGGTGAATTGATTTTAATTAAAATTGAGAAAGAGGGAGATATTGAGGTATCTGGTCCATATATTGGAAAAGATTTAGAAAAAATTTTAGATGAACTGAAAGAATTTGAATTTGATTTAATACTTATTGATGGTGCAATAGATAGAAAGATTAGCGTAAAATATTCTGATGGAGTTATTCTTCAAACTGGTTTAAATATAATGGATAAAAAAGAGGAGATTATTGAGGAAACTCTATTTTATAAAGAGATTTTCTCTCTTCAAGAAGTTGAGAGTAAAATAAAAGATTTGATTAATAAAATAGATGAAAATGGGCCCCAAAAAATTTATAAATTTGAAGATTTTGTTTATGTTAAAGGTGCACTTACAGATTCAATACTTAATGAGGTTATAAAAGTAAACTTTAAAAAAATAGTTGTTGAACATCCATACAATATTTTTATCTCAAAAGAAAATTTAAATTATTTTAAAAAAATTGGTGGAGAAATTTCTGTTTTAAAGAAGGTTAATTTGTTAGGATTTTCATATTCCTCATTTAATCAAGAAGGAATATTTAATTTAGAGGATGAAAAAGAGATTTTTAATATATTAAAAGAGAAATTAAAACCATTTGAAATTTTTGATCCACTCAAAGGAAGGGAGTTATGGAGATAGGAACATTAAAATTAGATAAAGAAAAAGTTTATTATGCAAAAGAGATTGCAAAGAAAATTTCAGAAAAAGTAATTGATGAAATAAAAGATTTCTCAACAGTTTCAATTGAAAGAGGAATTTTAAGGTTACTTGGAGTTTCTGGTGTTGATTCAAGAGGTGTTCCAATTGTTAATCTTTTTGTTGAGAAACTTCAAAAAGAAAACCTTCTATCAAAAGGAACATTATTCATCATTTCAAATGGACTCTTAAATTATGAGTCATTAAAACCAGAAGATTTTGTAAAAAAAGTTTTAAATGGTGAAATAAAAATAGAAAAAATTCCTATTTTAGAAAAAGAAAAAATAGAAAAGAAATCAAAAGAACTCATAAAAGAGTGTTATGAGAAAATAAATAGAAGAAAAGAGGAGAGAGAAAAAATTATAGAAAAATATCCTCCTCTTGAAAAGCCATACTTTTATGTTATAGTTGCAACTGGAAACATTTATGAAGATGCGAAACAAGCAGCATCAAGTGCATATCTTGGAGCAGATTATATAGCAATCATAAGAAGCACAGCACAATCTTTGCTTGATTATGTTCCTTATGGATTAACAACAGAGGGTTATGGTGGAACATATGCAACTCAAGAGAATTTTAGATTTGTAAGAGAAAAACTTGATGAGGTATCACAAAATACAAAAAGGTACATTAAACTTGTAAATTATTCTTCTGGTTTATGCATGCCTGAAATTTCAGTCTTAGCCTCTCTTGAAAGATTAGATCTTATGGTTAATGATTCTCTTTATGGAATTTTATTTAGAAATATAAATCCAATAAGAACTATGATTGATCAGAAATTCAGTAGATATATTCTTTCGCTTTCAAACATTCCAATAGTTACTGGTGAAGATAATTTAATAAAAACAGTTGATTCTTTCGAATTTTATTACACTGTAATTGTTTCTCAACTTATAAATGAGCAACTTGCTAAATTTTCTAAGATGGATGAAAGTTTAATTGGTCTTGGTCATGCTTTTGAACTTGACCCAAATTTAGAAAATGGATTTTTGTATGAAGTCGCACAGGCGCAACTTGTAAGAGAACTTTTTCCAAATTCCCCTATAAAATATATGCCACCAACGAGATTCAAAACTGGAAACATTTTCTTGTCTTATGCAATGGATACTTTTTTTAATATTGTTTCTATTTTGACTGATCAAGAGATTGTTTTACTTGGAATGTTAACTGAAGCACTTCACACTCCTTTTGTTCAAGATAGATATCTTGCAATTGAAAATGCAAAGTACATTAGAAATAATTTAAGAAATATCTCAAAAGAGTTTTTAATTAAAAATGAAGGAATAATTGAAAAAAGAGTAAAAAGTGTTTTTGATAAAGCAGTTAAAACACTTGAGGAGATCGAAAATTTAGGACTTTTTAAAGCACTTGAAGAAAATTATTTTTCAAACATAAAAAGACCAAAATTTGAAGGAAGAGGATATGAGGGAGTTTTTAAAAAAGACAAAGATTATATTGAATTTATCATTTAGAGGAGAGTTATGAAAGAGAAAAATTTAATTATAAAACCATATGGAGATTTACCAAATGATGGAATGGTTCAAGTATCCTTTACTCTTCCACTTAAACTTTCAAATCTTTCAAGAGAGATTGCAAGAAAAATTGCAAGAGAGATGAATTTAACAGATGAGATTATTGTTTTTGAAAAGGATCTTTATGAAGATTTTTCATTTTTTATAATCTATGGAAGATTTAAAAGGGGAGTTGAGGTTTCAAAAATTGAAGTAAAAGAAGAGGAGAAAAAGAAACATGATTTTCATGAAGTATTGGAATTTGGGGAAAGAGTTTTAAATAAAAAAATAAAAATAATTGCAGCAACTATTGGTTCAGATGCCCACACAGTCGGACTTGATGCAATAATAAATGCAAAAGGATACAAAGGAGATTCAGGGCTTGAAAGGTATCCATTTTTTGAAATTTTAAATTTAGGAGCACAAGTTCCACATGAATTTTTAATTTCAAAAATTTTTGAATTTAAACCAAATGCAGTACTTATTTCTCAAACTGTTACTCAAAGAAATATTCACCTTAAAAACCTAACTCATCTTGTTGAACTTCTTGAAGCAGAAAATATAAGAGACAAAATCCTTTTAATATGTGGAGGTTTCAGAATAACAAAAGAACTTGCACATGAACTTGGTTATGATATGGGTTTTGGAAGTGATACATATCCATCTGATGTTGCCTATTATATAATTGATGAAGTTATAAAAAGAAAGTTTTTTGATAAATGGAGTTAAATTATGGAAAAATCAATTATAACAGTTGCCCCTGTCGGGGCTGAAGTAACAAGAAAAGAAACTCCTTATCTTCCATTAACACCAGAAGAAATTGCAGATGAGGTTTTAAGGTGTTATAACTCTGGTGCAAGTGTTGTTCATCTTCATGCAAGAGATGAAAATGGGCTTCCAACTCAAAAAAAGGAAAGATACAGAGAGATAATTGAAAAAATAAAAGAGAAGGTTCCAGATATTATAATTCAGATTTCAACTGGTGGAGCAATTGGCATGAGTTTCGAAGAGAGAGCAGAGCCACTTGAACTAAATCCAGAGTTCGCATCACTTACTTGTGGAACTGTAAATTTTGGAGAAGGAGTTTTTTATAATCCACCAAATTGGATAAGAAAATTTGCATTAATAATGAAAGAAAGAAAAATCAAACCTGAAATTGAAATTTTTGAGTCAGGAATGATTGATAATGCAATTAAACTTTTAAAAGATGGTCTAATTGAAGAGCCACTTCACTTTGATTTTGTTCTCGGCGTTCCAGGAGGCATGAGTGGAGACCCAAAAAATTTGATTTTTTTAGTGAACTGTATTCCAAAAAATTCAACTTGGATGGTTGCAGGAATTGGAAGATATGAATTTCCTCTTGGAGTTATCGCTGTAACTCTTGGTGGAAATGTTAGAGTTGGTTTTGAAGATAATATCTATTTAAAAAAGGGAGTTTTAGCAAAATCAAATGCAGAATTAGTTGAAAGAATAGCAAAATTCAGTATTGAATTTGGAAGAGAAATTGCAACACCAAATGAGGCAAGAAAAATTTTAAATATTAAAAGATGATTTAAATCTCCATAATTTTTAAATCTTTTGAAATATTAAGTTTTGCCTCTGTTTTTGAAATAACCTCTTCAACTGTTGTAAAGGGGCTTATCTCTTTTAATAAAAGTCCATCGCTATTTACCTCAATTACTGCAAGTTCTGTAACAATTAGATTTGCTCTCTTTTTAGCAGTAAGGGGATATGTACACTTTTTTAAAATTTTTGGCTCACCCTTTGCAGTGTGTTCCATTGCAACGATGAGTTTTTTAGCACCTGTTGCAAGGTCCATTGCTCCACCAATTCCTGCAATCATTTTTCCTGGAATTATCCAATTTGCTAGATTTCCCTCTTCATCAACTTGAATTCCACCAAGAACTGTGACATCAATGTGTCCTCCTCTAATCATTGTGAATGACATAAATGTATCAAAGAAAGAGGAATAAGGAAGTGTTTTTACTGGAACATTACCAGCATTTGTTATTTCATAATCAGGGTTTTCTTTATTTACTTCGCCAATTCCTAAAATTCCATTTTCACCTTGAAAAATAACCCTTATTCCTTGAGGAATATAATTTGATACAAGTGTTGGTATTCCAAAACCTAAATTTACAATATCTCCATCTTTTAACTCTTTTGCAACTCTTTTTGCAATTATTTCTTTTGGATCCATTTTTATTTTCCTCCTTTAACAATATAGTCAACAAAAATTCCTGGAGTTTCCACATCATTTGGATTCATCTCTCCAATTTCAAGTAAATTTTCAACCTCAGCAACCACCTTTTTTCCTGCAAGAGCCATAATAGGGTTAAAGTTTCTTGCAGTTCCATAATACTTTAAGTTTCCAAATTTATCTCCCCATTTTGCTTTAATAATTGAGATATCTCCTCCGAGAGGTAGTTCTAACAAATACTCTTTTCCATTTATTGATAGTTTTTGTTTTCCTTCTTCAACAACAGTTCCAACTCCAACAGGTGTTAAAATTCCACCTAATCCAGCTCCATATGCTCTTAATCTTTCAATAAGAGTTCCCTGTGGAACAAATTCAACTTCAAGTTCTTTGTTTATATATTGTTTTTGAGTTTCGGGATTTGTTCCAATATGAGTTGTTATAACTTTTTTCACTCTTCTCTCTTTAATTAACTTTCCTATTCCTTTATCTGGAAAAGAAGTATCATTACAAATAACTGTAAGATCTTTAACTCCTAACTCTAAGATTGTATCAATAAGAATTTCGCTTGTACCATTTGCAAGAAATCCTGCAATAAGAAGAGTTGAACCATCTTTTATTCCGGACATAAGAAGTGCCTCTTTTGGTTCTCTCACCTTCTCAAACATTTACACCTCCCAAAGAAGATTTTTAAATCTATTTTATCAAAATTTCTTATGATATAATAATTAGAAAGTTTCTAATTTTAATCTTGAAGGAGGTTAAGATTCTTACTTCAAGCAAGATAAGAGAAGAATTTTTAAAATTTTTTGAAGAAAGAGATCACATTGTTCTTCCTTCTTTTTCATTAATTCCAAAAGATCCTACACTTCTTTTTACTGCAGCAGGTATGGTTCCACTAAAATCTTATTTTCTTGGAGAGGAAGAGCCTCCAAAGAGAAGAATTGCAACTTGTCAAGCATGTATTAGAACAAATGATATAGAACAGGTTGGAAAAACAATAAGACATCACACATTTTTTGAAATGTTAGGTAACTTTTCAATTGGAGACTATTTCAAAGAAGAAGCAATATCTTGGGCATACACACTGCTTACAAAAAATTGGGGTTTAGATAAAGATAGAATTTGGGTTTCAATTTATCCAGATGATGATGAGGCACTTACTATTTGGAAAAAAATTGGAATTCCTGAAGAAAGAATTGTTAAGCTTTCTGATAATTTCTGGCAGATGGGAGAAGAAGGTCCTTGTGGACCTGATTCTGAAATTTATTATGATTTAGGTGAAGAGTTTTACTCTGAAAATCCTTCTCTTGGACCTGCATCAGAGGGAGATAGATTTCTTGAGGTTTGGAATCTTGTTTTCACTCAATTCGATAGAAAAAAAGATGGAACACTTGATCCTCTTCCAAGAAAAAATATTGATACAGGAATGGGTTTAGAGCGAATAACAATGGTTCTTCAAAATAAAAAGAGTAATTTTGAAACAGACCTATTCTCTGGAATAATTGAGAGAATAACAAAAGTTTTAAAATGTGATTATGATGAGAACACAAAGATCAATATTAGAGTTATCGCAGATCACATAAGAGCAATAACATTTTTAATTTCTGAAAATCTTTTTCCCTCAAATGAAGGAAGGGGATATGTTTTAAGAAGATTAATTAGAAGATCATTTTCATCTGGTTGGGCTCTTGGTGCAAAAGAGCCATTTTTGTATAAAATTTATCCATCTGTTGTTGAAAAACTTAAAGACCCATATTACTTTTTAAGAATTGATGAAAAAATTGAAAGGGTTATTTTAAGTGAAGAGAAAAATTTTATCGAGACACTTGAGAAAGGCATTGACTTAATTGAAAATTTAATTGAAAAAGCAAAAGAAGAAGGCAAAAAAGAAATTTCAGGAAAAGATATATTTTTTATTTATGATACCTATGGTTTACCAGCAGAGGTTGTTGAAGATATACTCTCAACAAAAGGACTTTCATATAATAGGGAAGAGTTTGAGATATCTTTAAATGAATCAAGAGAAAGAAGTAGAAAAGTTATAAAAGAATCAAAATTGTATGAAGAGAGTTTGGATTTTATAAAAATCAAAGAAGAATTTGGTGAAATTGAATTTATAGGATATGAAATCTTAGAAGGTGAAGGAAAAGTTCTTCTATTGATGAAAAATGGAGAAAGAGTTCAAAAACTTTCAAAAGGAGATGAAGGACTTCTTATTCTCGATAAAACTCCATTTTATGGAGAAAAAGGGGGACAAGTTGGAGATACTGGAGAGATTAGGGGAGAAAATTTACTATTATCCATCTTAGACACAAAATCTCCTGTTGAAAATTTAATAGTTCACATTGTAAAAGTTGAAAGAGGAGAGATAAAAGAGGGTGACAAAGTTTATTCAGTTGTTGATAAAAAAAGAAGAGATGGTATAAAAAGAGCACACACTGCAACACACCTATTACATAAAGCATTAAGAGAAATTCTTGGAGAACATGCAACACAAAAGGGCTCTCTTGTTTCAGAAGATTATTTGAGATTTGATTTTTCCCATTTTTCAGAATTGAGTGATGATGAAATTGAGAAAATTGAAGAGATAGTAAACAGATGGATTTATGAGAAGCATCTAGTTAATGCAAATATAAAAAATATAGAGGATGCTAAAAAAGAAGGAGCAATTGCTCTTTTTGGAGAAAAATATGGTCAAATTGTAAGAGTTATTACAGTTGGAGAACTTACAAAAGAGTTTTGTGGTGGAACACATGTTTCAAATTCAATTGAAATTGGTGGTTTTAAGATAATCTCAGAGAGAGGAATTGGAACAAACTTAAGAAGAATTGAGGCAATAACTGGACTTAAAGTTTTGGATTATTTAAATAAATTATCAAAAGATTTAAAAAATCTTTCAATTTCACTTTCTGCTAAGGAAGATGAGGTTATTCAAAAAGTTGAAAAATTAAAAGAGACATTAAAAGAACTTGAAAATAATATCAGAGTTCTAAAAGAAAGATACTTTGATAAGACTCTTGAAGATGCAATAGAAAATGCTTTAAACATAAATAATGTGAAATTAATATTTATTAAAGATAAAACTTTAACTCCTCAAGATGGATTTTACATTTTCGATAAAATAAAAGAGAAAGAGAGAGAATTTATATTTATATTCCTTTCAAACAAAGATTTGAAAAATATTTCAGTTTTTATTTCTGATTCAATTATAAATAAAATTTCTGCAAAAGATTTGTTAAAATATATAAATTCAAAATATGGAGGAAAAGGAGGGGGAAAAGAGAATATTGCTCAAGGAAGAATTGAAAAAGTTGATTTTGACTTAAATTTAATAAAAGAGTTCTTAGTTGAAAAATTTTAAATTGAGGAATGAATGAAAAGAATTTTAGGTGTTGATTGGGGAGATAAAAAAATGGGAGTTAGTGTATCTGATCCACTAAGAATTTCTGCAAATGGAGTTGGGATATTTTATGGAGATTTAGAAGAAAAATTAAAAATGCTTAAAGAACTAATAGAAAAGTATGATGTTGAAAAAATAGTTTTAGGAATTCCAATATCTCTTTCTGGAGAGATTGAAAAAGAAGGTGAAAAAATTCTTAAGGTAAAAGAAGAGATAGAAAGAAAATTAAACATTCAAGTTGAACTTATTGATGAAAGATTCACAACAAAAATTTCAAAAGAAAGATTTTCTTTTGAAAAGAGAAAAGGACAAAAAATAAAAGAGAAAAAAATTCAAGATGACCTTGCAAGTGCAATTATAATTTTAAATTCATATTTGGAGAGGATAAAATGAAAATTCTGAAAATACTTTTATTTATATTTTTAATTGTTCTTTTAATCTTTTTATCACTTGGTTTATATGCCTATGGAGAGTTTAAACCACCAGAAAATTTTGAACCAAAAAAAATTTATATAAAAGATGGATTAACACCTAAAGAAATCGGGAAAATTCTAAAAGAGGAGAACATAATAAAAAATGCAGGGCTTTTTGTATTATTTGCAAAATATTATGAAATTGATGAAAAACTTAAATCTGGAATCTATGAATTCAATGAAAAGATGAATTTAAAAGAAGTTCTTTTCAAATTAACCCAGGGCGGCCTTCCACCATTTATAAAAGTAACCATAAATGAAGGTTTCACCTTAAAAGATATTGCAAAAACTTTTGAAGAGAGTGGAATTTGTACAAAAGAAAAATTTTTTGAAGAGGTAAATAAAATAGATGAATATAAAGATTTTATTTTTGAAGACGCAAAATCTCTTGAAGGGTTTTTATATCCTGATACATACTATTTTGAAAGAGAAAATTTAAAGGGAAATATAATAATGATGCTTGAAAATTTCAATAAAAAGTTTTATGAAGTTTTTAAAGATTATAAAGGAAATCTCACAAAATATGATATTTTAAAACTTGCTTCAATTGTTGAAAAAGAAGCAGTGGTTGATGAAGAAAGAGATATTATCGCAGGAGTTTTTATGAATAGACTCGAAATAGGAATGCCACTTCAAGCAGATCCAACTTTAAAGTACATTCTTGATAATCCATCATACACTCTCTCTTCAAAGGAACTTGAAATTGATTCACCATACAATTCATATAAATATAATGGGCTTCCACCAACACCAATATGTAATCCATCAGTTAAATCTATAGTTGCTGCTTTAAATCCAAAAGAAACTGAATATCTTTATTTTGTTGCAGATGGAAAAGGAAGACACCTTTTTGCAAAAACTTTCGAGGAACATTTAAGAAATATTCATAAGGTGATGCCATGAAGATAATGTTTATTGGAATTGCTGGTGGAACTGGTTCTGGTAAAACAACAGTTGCTCATAATATAAAAGAAAAAATTGGTGAGGATATTTTAATTTTAGATATGGATTCATATTATAAAGACAACTCTCATATTCCATTTGAAGAGAGATTAAAAATAAATTATGACCATCCAGATGCATTTGACATTCCACTTCTTAAATCTCATATTGAAACACTTCTAAGAGGAGAGACAATAAAAAAACCAATATACTCATTTGTTGAATACACTCGACTTAAAGATTATGAAGAGGTAAAACCAAAAAGAATCATTATTCTTGAGGGAATTTTTGCTCTTTTTTTTGAAGAGTTAAGAAAACTTATGGATATAAAAATTTATGTTGATACTGATGCTGATATAAGATTAATAAGAAGAGTCTTAAGAGATATTAAAGAGAGAGGAAGAACAATAGATTCAGTTATAAAACAATACACTGAGGTTGTTAGACCAATGCACATTCAATTTGTTGAACCAACAAAAAGATTTGCTGATATAATTATTCCAGAAGGTGGCTTTAACATTGTAGCAGTTGATATTGTAGTTAGTAGGATCAAAGAGTTTTTTAGGGAGTAATATTAATGAATGAGAAAATCTTAAGGATATTTTTTCCAAAAGAAAATATTATGATACTTCAAACTTTAATAGAGTCATTGGAAGGAAAAGCAATGATTTTATACACATATGTTGATGATAATTTAGGAATAATGGATATTTCTTTTGATAATTCCCTATTAAATGATATGGTCTCTTTTTTAAAAGAAGTTTCTGAAATAGTACCATTAATTTATGAACCATTAAATTATGGTAATGCTTAAAATTTTTTATCCAAAAGAGTATTATAAAAAAGTTCAAGATATAAATTTAGATAAATATTTATCTTTTGATGGCATTATTTTAGATCTAGACAATACTTTAACAAAAAGGGGGTCTTATATTTTAGAGGAGGAGGTATTTAATTGGTTAAAAAAAGCAAAAGAAAGATTTAAAATAGGAATAATTTCTAATAATAGAAAAAAAAGAGAAATTGATAAATTACAAGAACTAAAAATTCCTATAATATTTAATGGATTAAAACCGCTTCCATTTTCTTTTTTAAAGATTCTTAAAATTTTAAATTTAAAAAAAGGGAGAACTCTTTTAATTGGAGATCAAATTTTTACAGATATCTTAGGTGGAAATATTCTTAATCTCTATACAATACTTGTTGAACCAAAGGATAAATCAAAAGATTTTATTTTGACAAAATTTCAAAGAATTTTTGAAGAGTCTATTTTAAAAAAAATCAAAACTCTCTTTATGCTATAATTAGTCTATGGATAAATATTCCCAAATTGGAAGTAATTTAATAACTGATGGAATTATAACAGAAGATCAACTTAAGGTTGCTCTTGAGGAAAGCAAAAAGAGTGGCGAACCCCTTTTAGACACTTTAAAAAAATTAAAATATATAAATGAAGAAACATATGCAAATCTTTTAGCAAGACAATGGGGTTTTCCATATATAGATCTATCAACTGTTGAAATTGACAAAGAGATAGTTCATTTAATTTCAGAAGAAGTTGCAAGAAGATATAAGGCAATTCCTTTTGGAAGATCAAGAGATGAAAAAATTATGGTTGCAATAGCAGACCCTACTGATATAGTTGCAATAGATTATCTAAGAAATTTTATACCAAACATAAAAATATTTGTTGCATCATATGAGTCAATTTTAAGAAATATTGAAAAATATTATGCAATGGAAACAACTGTTAAAGAAGCAGTTAAAGAGATGTCTGGTGGTTCAATTGAAGTTGAAAAAGAAGAAGTAAGGGATGTAGAACTTTCAATAGATGAAGCAAAGAGTTTGGCAGAAACTGCACCAATAATTAGACTTATGAACCAAATAATAACTGAAGCAATAAATTCAAATGCATCTGACATACATATTGAGCCACAAAAAAGATTTTTAAGAATAAGATATAGAATTGATGGTGTTTTAAGAGATACAATGAATCTTCCAAAAAATATTCAGCCAGGTTTAATTTCAAGAGCAAAAATTATGGCAAATTTGGATATTGCTGAAAGAAGAAGACCACAAGATGGAAGAATAAATTTAAAATTTAGAGGAAGAGAGGTTGACCTTAGAGTTTCTGTTCTTCCAGGAATTTTTGGAGAGAAAGTTGTTTTAAGAATTCTTGATAAAGAAAGATCTTTGATTCCTCTTGAACATCTCGGATTTTCTCAAGAAAGTTTAGAAATTTTTAAAGCTTTAATAAAGCAACCTTATGGAATGATTTTAATAACTGGACCAACAGGTTCAGGAAAGTCAACAACACTTTATGCAATATTAAGAATTTTAAATACTCCTGAGGTAAACATTTTAACTGTTGAAGACCCTGTTGAATATCAACTTGATGGAATAACTCAGGTTCAAGTTAATACAAAAATAAATTTAACTTTTGCAAATGCATTAAGATCTTTTTTAAGACAAGACCCAGATATCATTCTTGTTGGTGAGATAAGAGATAGAGAAACTGCACAAATTGCAATGGAAGCAGCATTAACTGGTCACCTTGTTTTTTCAACTCTTCACACAAATGACTCTTTTTCAGCACCTACAAGATTGATTGATATGGAAATTGAGCCATATTTAATTGCTTCTTCCTTAATAGGAGTAACAGCACAAAGATTAGTGAGAAAAATTTGCAATGAGTGTAAAGAAGAATACAAACCAAATAAATTTATTTTAAGGCAAATTGGAATTGAAAATTATGAAGGTGTTTTTTATAAAGGAAAGGGTTGTATTACATGTGGAAATAGTGGATACAAAGGAAGAATAGCAGTCCAAGAAGTTTTAAAAATTGATGATACAATAAGAGAAATGATTTTACAAAGAAGGTCTTCGAATGAAATAAAAGATTATGCTGTTAAAAATGGAACAATAACTCTTCTTCAAGATGCTATTGATAAAGCAAAGAAAGGAATAACAACAGTTGAAGAGGTAATAAGAGTAATTTCAACTGTTGAGGTGTTAGAAGGATGATATATAAATTAGATGATTTATTAAAAATTTGTAAAGAAAAAAATGCATCAGACCTTCATTTAACAGCAGGAATGCCCCCTGTTTTTAGAATCAAAAAAAATTTAATTCCATTAAAAGGTGACTCATTAACACCAGAAGAGATTGAAGAACTCATCTATCCAATTATGAATGATGAACAGAAAAGAATTTTTAAAGAGAATTGGGAAATAGATTTTTCATTTGGTGTTGCATATGTAGGAAGATTTAGAGTTAATGTTTTTAGACAAAGGCAAACTGTTGCAGCAGCATTTAGAATGATTCCATGGGAGATACCAACATTTGAAGAACTTGGTCTTCCACCGATTATGAACAAAATTGTTGAACTTGAAAAAGGTTTTGTTTTAGTTACTGGTGCAACTGGAACAGGAAAATCAACAACACTTGCATCAGTTATAGATAAAATAAATGCAACAAAAAGTGTGCATATTATAACAATTGAAGATCCAATTGAGTATCTCTTTAGACATAAAAAAAGCATTGTAGTTCAAAGAGAACTTGGATCTGATACAAAATCATTTCCAAATGCTTTAAGAAGTGTTTTAAGAGAAGATCCGGATGTTATTCTTGTTGGTGAGATGAGAGACCTTGAGACAATATCTGCAGCAATAACTGCTGCTGAAACAGGGCACCTTGTTTTTGCAACACTTCACACAAATACAGCAGCACAATCAATCGATAGAATAATAGATGTTTTTCCACCACATCAGCAACAGCAAATTAGAATTCAACTTTCAAACAACTTATCAGCAATTTTTTCTCAGCAACTTCTCCCGAGAAAAGATGGTGGAGGACTTGTTCTTGCAACTGAGGTTTTGATAGTAACACCAGCAGTAAGAAACTTAATAAGAGAAAATAAAACATATCAAATAAATACAATAATTCAAACATCAAGAGATTTGGGTATGCAAACAATGAATCAGTCATTGAAAGATCTTTTTGATAGAGGTTTAATAACTTATGATGATGCCATAAAATATTCTTATGATAGAGAAGAATTAATTAAAATTTTAGGAAGAGACAGTTATGGCAAAGTTCAAATATAAAGGAAGAGATAGTTACGGAAAGGTAGTAGAGGGTGTTTTAGAAGCACCTAATGCAGAAGACCTTGAAGCATCTCTTAAAAAAAGAGGTATTATTCCTATAAAAATAGAGAAAAGTGAAGAAGGGGGTCTCTCTGGAATACTTTTTAAGTATTTGGGAAGAAGAGGAGTTAATATTAAAGATCTTCTCTTTTTCACAAGACAATTCACAACAATGCTTAAGGCAGGACTTCCTTTAACAAGAATTTTGGATATACTTTCGTATCAATCACCCACAAAAAAATTAAGAGAAGTTGCAAAAGAATTAAAAAGAAATGTTGAATCAGGAATTCCTCTTTCAACAAGTTTAATGAATTATCCAACAATATTTTCAAATCTATATGTTAGCATGGTAAGAGCAGGAGAGGTTGGAGGAACACTTGAAAGATCTTTGGAAAGAATAACTGAATTTCTTGATAATGATTACAGATTAAGACAAAAGATAAAAGGAGCAATGAGTTATCCACTTTTTGTTCTTTTATTTGCATTCTCTCTTGGGTTTTTCATGTTAACAATTTTTGTACCAAGGTTTGCAGGATTTTTTGCAGATTTAAATGTCCCTCTTCCTGCTATGACTGCATTTACATTGAATCTTTCAAGAGCACTTACAAAATACTGGTGGGTTTTAATAATTGTTTTTATAGTAGGATACTCTCTTTATAATGTTTATAAATCCACTCCATATGGTAGAGAGAGAGTTGATAGAGGAAGGTTAAAGATGCCAGTTCTTGGAAAAGTTAATCACCTTACAATTATGGCTAGATTCGCTGGTACACTTTCTTCACTTCTTGCAGCAGGTGTTCCTCTATTGCAGGCACTTGATACTGTAGCTTCAACTGTTGATAATGTGATAATTGAAAGGGAAATCACAAAAATAGAAGATAGAGTTAGAAGGGGAGAGACACTTTCAAAACCAATGGAAGACTCAGGTCTTTTTACACCAATGGTTGTTCAGATGACTGCAGTTGGTGAAGAAACAGGAGAATTGGAAGGAATGCTTAAAAAAGTTTCAGAATTTTATGAAGAAGAAGTAGATAGAGCAGTAGGTCAACTTACCTCAATGATTGAGCCACTTTTAATAATATTTGTAGGTGGAATCATAGGATTTATTGTAATTTCACTTTACCTTCCAATTTTCTACATGGTTGGTCAAATTCAGTAAAAAGTGGGAGGTTGTAATAAATCAAAGATAGAGACTTCCTTGGTTCTCAAGGAAAATTAGTTGATATTTTAGAATATATTTTTTCAAAGGATGAATCACATATAGATTTAACTGAAATATCAAATCTTTTTAAATTAAGTAAATCAGGTAGTTATAGAATTTTAAATGTTTTAGTTAAAAAGGGATTTTTAGAGCATAAAAAAGGAGATTCAAAATTTTTTTTAAGTAATAAAATCTTTAATCTCTCTAAAAAGTTAATTTTCAAAGAGTTAATTTATTTTGTTGCTGAAAAAAGAATTTTAGAGTTAAATGAAAAATTAAAAGAAGATATCTTTCTTTTTAAATTTGAAAATGGAGAATTGAAATTAATTTATACAAATTCTAAAAAAAGCGAATATCAATATTTTCCAATTTATGCAACTTCATTTGGAAAGATAATTCTTTCTTATTCAAATGATAAAAAAAGAAAAGATTTTCTAAAAAATTTAAATTTAGAACCATTCACTAAATTTACAAAAATTAATTTAGTTGAACTTTTAAATGAACTTGATCCGATAAGAAAAAATGAATATTCAATTTCTCTTGAGGAATTTATTTATGGAATTTGTGATATTTCAGTTCCTATTTTTGATAAAAAAGCAAAAAGAGTTTATTCTTTAGGTATTATTGTTTCAAAAACAAAATTATCAGAATCAATAATAAATGAATTAATTAAAATTCTTAAAAATACAAAGAAAAAAATAGAAAAAGATTTATCATATTTATATAAGTTTCAATAATCATTTTTTATATTGACAAATCAGTTTTATAATTTATTATAGTGTTATGAATTTTAAAAAATGTGTCACAAGGAGAATCTATGAGTGAGTTAATTCGCTTTGGTGTATCATTAGAAAAAAATTTATTAAAAAAATTTGATCAATATATAAAAGATGAAAATTATCCAACTCGATCTAAAGCAATAAGTGACTTGATTTCTGAAAGTATAACAAAAAGAGATTGGATTAAGAGTAAATGTGTATTTGGTTCTATTACTATATTTTATAATCATCATAAAAGAGATTTAACAAATAAACTAACTGACATTCAGCATGATTTTAATGATATTATAATTTCTAATCTTCATGTTCATATTGATAAAGATAATTGTCTTGAATTAATTGCATTAAAAGGAGAATCTAAAAGAGTCGATGATTTAAGAAAGATTCTAAAAAGCATTAAGAGCTTAAATTTCAATATTTCAATTGTTAAGATTGAGGAGGTATAAATATGCATATTCCGGATGGATTTTTAGATGCTAAAACATCAATTTCTTTTTGGGGAGTATCTATTGTGTTTTTATCCTATTCAGTTAAAAAGATAAGAGAAGAATTAAATGAAAAAACAATTCCTTTGATGGGTGTCTTAGGTGCTTTTGTTTTTGCTGCACAAATGCTTAACTTTCCTATATTAAATGGGACCTCAGGTCATTTCGTTGGTGGAGTTCTTTTAGGTATTATTTTAGGACCATTTGCTGGTTTTATAACAATGAGTTCAATTCTTTTAATTCAATCTCTTCTTTTTGCTGATGGAGGAATAATAACTCTTGGAGCAAACATATTTAACATGGGAGTTATAGGCACAATTTTAGGTTTTTATTTATATAGAATATTTTTGAAAATTTTTAAAAATAATTTTATTATTTCCTCTTTTTTATCAGGATTCCTTGCAATTGTTCTTGGAGCAATAAGCTGTTCAATTCAACTTGCATTTTCTGATGTCATTCCAATTTATCTTGGATTACCAACCATGGCAGGAATTCATGCATTAATAGGAATTCCTGAGGGAGTAATAACTTCACTTATATTAAATTTCATTTACAAAATTAGAAAAGATTTAATAAATTTAGAATCTCTTGGAGGTGCAAGATGAAAAAATATATAGTTTTTGGATTAATAATATCAATTATTCTTGTTTTAATCTCTCCAATTGCATCCTCATTTCCAGATGGACTTGAAAAAGTTAGTGAAATTTTCAATTTCTATCATCGAGGGATTTCTTTAATTCCTTCCCCTATGCCTGATTATACAATTCCCGCTATAAAAAATAGCACTGTATCAACCATAATTGCTGGAATCATAGGAACTTTAATAATTTTCATTCTGTTATATTTTTTAGGAACTCTTTTAAAGAAAAAAGATTGATTAAAAATCCTTTAATAAAAATTTTGTTGATAGTTTCATTTATTATTTCCATTATTACTACAAATAATTTAAACTTTGATAAACTTTTTTTACACTTTATTACAATTTTTATTCTTATCTCAACATATAAAATTTCTCTTAAGAAATTTATAAGAAAGTTTACAACATTAATTCCATTTATAATATTTTTTTCGATAACTTCTCTTATGACTAAAAATTTTTTAATTTTCATTTCAATTATATTAAAATCTTCTCTCTCTCTTTTGACAGTTGTTTTTTTGATTGAGACAACAAATTTTATAAATTTAATACAAAGTTTAAAGACTCTTAAAATACCCAATGAAATATTAAACACAATAATGCTTATATATAGATATTTTTTTGTATTACTTGAAGAGATCAAAAAAATGGAAATCGCAAGAGATTTAAGGTATTTTGGAGGATACATCAAAAGGCAGATTAGAGTTTATTCAAATATAATAGGAGTTTTGTTTTTAAGGTCGATTGAAAAAAGTGAAAGAGTTTATAATGCTATGAAGTTAAGAGGATATAATGGTGAGATAAATTATCTATTCTCATTTAAATTGAATAAAAAAGAAGTAATTTTTCTCTCCTTATTTATATTAGTTTTAATTTTTATTAAAATAATATGAAAAAAATAATAGAGGTTAAAAATTTAAATTTTTCATATGAAAATAGCACCTTCAAACTTGAAAATATAAATTTTGAAATTTATGAAAATGAAACAGTTGGGATTGTTGGACCAAATGGTTCAGGAAAAACAACCCTTGTTTTAAATCTTGTTGGAATTATGTTTGGTGATGGAGAAATTAAAATATTTGATATGCCATTAACAAAAGAGAATTTAAAAGAGATAAGAAAAAGAATGCAAATTGTATTTCAAAATCCAGATGATCAACTTTTCTCTCCAACTGTTTTTGATGATGTATCTTTTGGTCCTTTAAATCTTGGTTTAAAAGAGGATGAAGTTATAAAGAGAGTTGATGAAGCATTAAATGAAGTTAATATGATTCAATTTAAAAATCATTTCCCAAATCACTTAAGTTTTGGAGAAAAGAAAAAAATTTCTATTGCAACAGTTTTATCCATGAGACCAGAAATAATTATTTTTGATGAACCAACTCAAGGGCTTGACCTAAAATCAAGAAAAGGGATAATTGAGATAATTAAAAAAATTAATGGAACTAAAATAATTGTCTCACATGATTTTGATATGGTAAGTGAATTATGTTCAAGAGTTATTTTATTAAGTAATGGTAAAATTATAAGTATTGGTGAGAAATATGAAATACTTAATAATAAAAAACTTTTAGAGGAAAGTGGACTTATTTAAAAATTTTTACTTATCCTCAAGTTTTACTGCTGTTCCATAAGCGAGAAGTTCTGCAGCACCTTGCATAACACTTGCAGTTACAAATTTTATATTTATTACTGCATCTGCTCCAAGTTTCTTTGCCTCTTCTTCCATTCTAAAAAGTGCCTGACTTCTTGCTTCCCTTAATAGTTCTGTATATTCAGAAATTTCTCCTCCAACCAAATTTTTAAGTGCAGCAGTAAAATCTTTTGCAAAACTTTTAGCTCTTACTGTATTTCCAAGAACAATACCCAAAATTTCTTTAACTTTCTTATCTGGTACATAATCGCAAGTTGTTAAAATCATCTTAACCTCCTTAATATTTATCTATTCCTTCTTCTTTGCCTTTTTTAACTCTTTCTATAATTAGTGAAATTAAAAGAATAATAAAACCAGTAAAAATTAAAATTAAAGCAATTTCCAAAATAATTGGAAGTGTAAATTTAAAAAGAAAGCTTATAATTGAGTAAATTACATAACCAACAAAAAGAGCAACTCCTATTATAAAAATTCCAAGCCCTAGATTTTTCATTTTCTCACCTCAATATTTATATTAGCACAAAAATGTTAAAATTTAATATAAGGTGATTTATTATGAATAAAAAATTAGTTTTAAATTGGCAGATATTTGCTTTTTTATTTATTGTATTTATTGGTTCATTTTTACATTTCTTATATGAACTCTCTGGCAATTCAACATTTGTTGCATATTTTGCAGCTGTAAATGAGAGTACTTGGGAACACTTGAAACTTGCATTTTTTCCTGCACTTTTTTTTTCAATAATTGAATATCCATTTATCAAGAAATACACCAAAAATTATTTCTTTGGAAAAGTTATAGGTTTTTATATTATGCCAATAACAATTATAGTTCTTTTTTATGGTTATAAAATTCTATTTAAAAGTAATTCATTGATTTGGGATATTTTTATATTTATTCTTGCAATATTTTTAGGAGAGTACACTGTATATAAATTTTTAATTAAAGAAAAAAGTTTAGGGAAAAAATATGTAATTTTATCAATTTTTCTCTTTATTGTTATATTTACTCTTTTCTCTCTTTTTACCTATTTTCCACCTGAAAACTTTTTATTTAAAGATCCAATAAGCGGTGGATTTGGAATTATTAATCACTAATTTAATTCATAAGTTATTGTTACAGTTTTTGTTGCTGA
>FMSI01008867.1_pt1 | contig 41180 bp, 30 predicted proteins | sample 1504471 | NCBI WGS metagenome assembly FMSI01 (sample SAMEA4475357, study PRJEB15587) | soil metagenome | biome: Soil; feature: Field | place: India | collected 2015-03-11 | depth 0 m
ATTTTGGAAACGGCTTTCTGAAACGCAGTAAGTAATACCAAAAAATTTTCAGTCCATGCCCTATATTAACACTGTTTTCTGAGTTTTTACGGGATGCACGGGCACCATCCTTGCAAGATAGTGACGCTAGTTTGTCACTATTACAGACGGGGTTACCCTCAATAGATTCCAGATATATTGTTGCACGCCCTCGTCTCGAAATGGTTGGGCGATGAGGATGTTGAGGTCAAGTTTGATATGCAAGGGATATTGGTGGGAGTTCTGTCAAGGCAATACGCGAGTGGAGGCTTTCCGCTCTCCATTGGCTTCGAGGACCTCGGGTATAGAAAAAGGCTTCCCTCTAGGCCAGACATCAAGAGGTGGAGAGACATGCTTCCCACGCTCAACTGGAATGCTTGGAACTTTTAGGTGTTAAGTGAACTGCTTCCAGAAAATACACAAATAAGAGAACCAGATATAGGGCTACCCTTTGTAATTGAAACGGATGCTGAAGAGGCCGAGGGGCCATATCAAATAGTTGAAAGTGAGCACGAGGTAATTTTCAAGACGTCGACCAACCAACTATGCGGCATATTCCGGAAAAGGAGCAACATTGCTGACCTCTGCTTGATTAATGAGAGAAATGAGTGCTGGAGAATAAAGAAATCACTTAGCAAGTATCCCACAGCCTTGCAGAGAATTTTATACTTGAGCTCCCCAGCTTTTTCTGAGCCTCGCCCTTTAAACCTGAGAGGTCTTCGATTGTGTGGTTGGAGGCTCAGGAATTAAGTACTTGAAAGCCAGGGACCAGAAAGCAAGGACCCAAATGATGAAGAGCCCGTATCCCAAGTAGGTGTGGATTAAGAGCCCAATGTCAATCCCAAGAAAGTAAACTGCTAAGAAGATTATGGCCAGCCTCAAGATATTTACGAGCAACGTTCCTATGAGCCCAACAGAAGTAGCTATTGCCTTTTTCTTCATCGACATTTTAGCATCTAAAACCAAGAGGGCTGCGAGGGAGCCATAGGCCAGCATCCCCTTTACGCCTGTGCAGGGACCATCTATCACCAAGTTATGCGTTACCCCTGAGCTGTCTATCATTATGACGATGTTTCCCGCAACCCAGGAGGTTATGTTTAAGGTCCTTAGCAAAGATCCGATGAGCCCCGCGAGAAAGTATTCCAGAACCTTGACCTGTTCAAGTAAGAACTCTATCTGGTAGCCAACTAGAAGGATGATAGTGTAAGCTATTAGCGGCATGAAGAACCTTGTGGCCTTTAGGCCAAAGAATATGAAGTAGAGGCCCACGAGCATGACCAGCATGTCAAATATGCCGAAGGAACTGGTGCTGACAATGTTTCTCACCAGGTTGCCAGCTATCAACAATACTCCGAAAACAATCTCATAAAAACCACCTTTAGACTCCACCTTCAGGAAGTCTTCCCACTTTATGAAGAGCCATATGAAAAACGTAAAAAGTACGGCAAAAGTAAACGTCCAACTCGTGTTTAACAATAAAACAGTCAAAGGATTAATTGAAGATAATAGTAAGAAGACAGGAAACAGGTAGTGTTTATCTTCCAACATCTTTCTCGAAACTGGGTTCAACCCATTGAACTGTTTCATTCCTCGCATAAATAGTTTACGTGCCTTCAATAACGCACGATGGTTTAAGCACTATTGAATAGAAAAAGAATTCTTCACTAGCCTTTTTCTAAGGACTAGCATTGTAAGGCCCGAGAGGATGAGCGCTACCGATATGCTGGATATCTCTGGAACATAGAACTTGTGCTCTATATCGAAGTATCGTGACCATAGGAACGGGCGGTCAGGAACTCCAGCCAGGAATGAACGCCCATCGAAATCAACCCTGTACCTACCAGGTTTACTTGTGTCCGGCCTAATCTCCCACTTATCCCACCAGTTCGGATCATTCGGATCGAAGACAATATCTACGAAGTATCCGCTATCGGCTCCTGGGTTTCCCGGACCGACACCTGGTTTTTGCACGACTATCGTCGGACCAACCCATTGGTACTCTATGCCATCAGGGTCGAATACCCTTATTGCAGGCGCAGGCCAGATGCCATTCGGTAGTTCGATTTTCCAAAGATAGGGATTCAGCGGGCTGGGACCCCTAAGAGTCCAAGCGTTATATGTGCCTTCATAATACAGTAGATAGAAGTAGATTCGGAAGGTTACAGGATTACCTGGCACCCCACCAAATATCTTAATCTCCGGTGCAGACCAGCCAGGATCAGCGATCACAGTCACAACACCATTTGCGATAAGCAATATACTTAAACCAATAAGCATCTTTTGCAGCCTTTCCATAGTCATATTCATTTTTCTTATTACAAGACTATATAAGCCTTATGTATTTTAAATAAACCATTTTTATTACAAATTCATAATTACGGATTCCAGTGCCCCGTTAAAAAACCGGTAGGGTATGGCCAGTATTAATCTTCGCAGGGGTTGCGGGTACCGCATTATAGAATCGATTGTTTTCCAATAGTCTCCACGCTCCTTGATTAAACATAAGTCGGCGAGCTCAGCCCTCTTACGGAATATGCCAACGATCCTGTCTTCGGGTAGCTTTTCAAATATAAGCCGGTCCTCGTATTCCGTGATCATGAAGGGGCCTTCTGTCTCCTCGGCGTCCGTTAGAAGGACTAAAGGAAAGCTCTTAGGGGGCGAAGGTAAGCTTATTTCTTTTGGCAAGAGCTCAGAAATCGCCCATAAAATCCATGAGTTTAACGCAGGAACAGGGAGCACATCTCTCCACCTTCTAATATGAGGCCTCGAGGGTAATCTCTTCTTGAACCAGAGGTCTTCGAACCCGATTGAAAGCGGGAAAGCCCCCGTTGGATACTGGCGGTTTAAAAGCCCGTCTAAAATCCGCTCTATGTTTATAGGTACTTGACAGCCGAATCTTAACAGCTTCTTGGCAACCATCAGTAGAAGAAACGTGTCAAGTATCCATTGAGGGTGTCCGGCCTTGTGAACATGACATATTAATCCGGTTTCCTCATCAACGAAGCTGGCGAGATGCTGCAGAGCTTTTTCTACGCTTTCCAAAAAAAGCGTCTTATCAGACCTTTGATACAGTTCCAGTAAGCCCAGGCTTGTTATCAACGAATAGGTGGTCCTGTAGTTTGCATCATTGTCAGCATAGGGGTAGGCTCCTTCGAAAACTCCGTTCTTAACTTGACGATTCACTATGAATCGCCCTGTTCTCAATGCTTTATTTATAAGTGTCTCATTTGACTCCTCGATATCGAATAAGGAAAGAATAGCCATTATCGTCAAGCTATTCTTGTTATGAATATGAGCGAAACCCCCATGATATATGCTTTTGAAGGCTCCTGCAGACTCATCCCAATTTTTCAAAAGAAAGTTAGCTATGTTGTCCTTTGCTGTTTCTGTAAAAAGCTCATATTCTTCACCTCCTCCTAAAAGCTTGGATGTTTCCAGCAGGGCATAGGATGGTAAAGCATTACCCTCGAGGGCGGGTTGGCCAAGGGGTTTCCTGTCAAAGTTAGAATTCCTAAAGACATGGATGCTTCCAATGTAATTATTCGCTAAGTATGCTGAAAGTTTTTTGGCTTGAAGAAGCCACTTCCTCTCGCCGGTTGCCTTATGTAAACCCAGAAGTCCCAGTATGCAAGTTGACTGTGTCCAAGTGTCAGGGGACATAATTCTAAGATTATCCCTATGATGGTAAACAACATAACTGTGTACACCCCCCTCCTGATCAATCCAGGTTTCAAGCCAAGACCAAAGCCTGCTGGTCGCAAGACACAGTTTTTGCATCCTGCAGCAAGTTTGGTAATAGCTATAAAATAAACATATCGTGTCACGAGAGCGTAAGAAAAATACGCGAAAATTCACGATCCGGTTTAAACGTAATTCTAGTTAACATGCTACTTTTTATCTCTTGTTCTGTTTGCCCTATAACTTCGTTCTTCCCTAATTTTATGCACACACGACACCATTATACGAAGCGAGGTAATTAAGATGAGGATACTTAAGGCTGTACTTATGATAGGATAGACTATGTCGTTTAGGGTCCGCGATACTGGGTGGATTATCTCGATCTTTACAGGTTGGCTCCTTGCCAGCTCATAGTAATCGTTACCCTCTATTAGCGAGACCGCTTCATATTTGCCTGCACTCAACCTAGATATAACCGCCGTATATGTGCCATTCTCATTGGTTTTAGCTGGAACCGATATTGTTCCAGTTTCTCCGGAGATTAGTATTGTTAAATCCATGTTCTTAACGGGTTCGCCTTTAGTCGTGGTGACGATGCCATTTAAGAATATTGGTTCATCTAGGTTTGCCTTAGTGCTGTTGGAACCAAGGGTGATTATTATACTTGCCCTCTTGACCCTAAGTGTCAGGTTTAAAACGTCTCCAGAGAAAAAGGCATCTTCCTCGCATGACATCCTTATAATGTATTCATCCGGGGCTAGCAGGATACGTATGCTTCGAGAAAACTTTCCTGTTTCATCCGTGCTGAAAGTTGCGGTGTCTATTTCAGTTCCGTTTTTAAGTACTATCGTAGCCAAGATATTAGCTTGGCGCGGTGGCGATACTGAACCATTAATGAGAATGATGTCACCATACTGGATCAATGCAGGAGTCATGTTAACTTCTATAAGTGTCGATACTCTATCTACCACGATTAAGTTCACTAGATCGCTTACAACAACATCCCCGGAGTTGCACTCTATAAGAATGCCATAGTTGCCCTGGTCCGGTGGACTTTCACCAGTATTGATTACGAGAATAGTGAAAATAGAGCCCAGTCTCTGGACCATAAGAGTTTCTTGACTCAGCCTAGCTCCAATCCCTTCAGGTATTCCACTAACCTTTAATGACAATTCTATCGTGTAGTTTGACAGTGATGAAACCCTAATCGTTACCGTAGTATTGTATCCGCTAACCTTGGGAAGTTTTACAGCTTTGGGGTCTACTGAGACTGTGAAATTTGGAGTTGGCGATGTTACCGTAATGTTCTGTTCAGGCAAATCTGGATTCGCCACGGAATATGGCTCCTCAGTAATATCTGAGAAATCAGATACCGGAGGGTTGACAACTTTCATTACGACAAATAATACACTACGCGCGGATCCTTCGTAATAATCATCGCCGAGCCAGCTGGCCCTGAGCTCGTACTCCCCTTCAAAACTAGGGGTATTCGCCCACACGTAGCTGAATCGGCCGTTTGAGTCGGTCGTTAGATTTCTCAGCGGCGCCCAACCGCCTCCCTTAACGCTGTATGATAATATAACTTGGACATTGGATAACGGAGGAGACAGTGTGCCGCTTATTCTTAGAGTGTTGCCTGGTGATATTGACGTTGAGTCTAGGGTGATTGATATTGAGCTCGGGTTCTTCTTAACCGTGAACAATACTGGTAAGCTTGTTGCTTCTTTATAGTCCTCATCACCAGGCCAGCTTGCTATGACAGAGTATGAACAAAGTTTGTCTGGAGTATAGTTGTCCGAGTAAACGCCATTTGGAGAAGTCGTTACTGTACGTGTAAATGAAGACGTGTTAGGCTTTGCATAAGTTAATGTGACCATTGCTCCTCCGACTGCGGGAGAAATCATCCCTGAAACTGTTACGCTTCCACCGATTAGCACTGTAGATGGAGAAACTGAACAAGATATGCTAGTTGAGGTTCGCGGAATGGTCACATTTATTTGCATGCTTGAAGACCTGTCGGATATAGTGCTGGATGCTGAACCAGATCTTCCATGATACGTTGCAGTAATCTCTACCCTGTCTCCAGGTCCGTTAACCGATAATGTTACTGCATATTTCCCTTGCAAATCAGTGATGGCGACAACTTGATCTAATGGAGAAGTTACGGTTACAGAGGCCCCGGCTAGAGGATAACACCTGTCATCCCTCACGTAGCCTTGGACGTTGAGTTTTGATTTCGCATCCAGCCCCGAGTAATAGGCTTCCAATACTAAATCCCTGTCGACAAGGATTGTGCGAACAGGATTTGTGCTACCATCCTCCCAGTGTGAGAAAACCCACTTTTTACCTTGACCATCAATCACCTCCGACGGCACTATAAATTTCCACTCGCCCTGAGCACAATTACCTACAACCGGTTTGTTCGGCTCAACCCATCTCTCAGGATCACAATTTTGCCAAGGGGGACCATATACAGAGGGGCCGAAGTTTAGTCTAGCTTTAACATTAGTCCTGACTTTAACCCTGTGAACTCTCTCAACAACCCATATTCCTTCCAGCACATCTGAGAATGCTTCCATCTCCTGACCAGAGCTTGGAACCCGGGCCACGACAGTATAGAAGCCGGGCTCGACCGGAGCCGGCAAGGTGAACCCTCTAGCCCAGCCGTCGGAACCCGTTCTGACCTTACCCACAAAAATCATACTAGACCATTCCTCTTTAGTTATAGGTAATGGGTACCATGGTGGAGCTCCAAGCCTTGGTGTACGTCTTATCAGGTATACCTCCATCTCAGTGTTTCTAAGAGCAGTTCTCGTATACTCATTCCTCGCAGTTATCGAACCTTTAAACATGCCTCCACACTGTACGCTGAAAGGAGGCAGGTTTTCAGCATCATTCTGATATTTAAGCCCACAAGGATATGGAGGGAACGGGCTCGGTGCTTGTAAACCCGGAGGATCTCTAATTTTAACAGCATTATTGTAAACCATAAGATCGTATATTTCTGCAAATTGTCTCCACCATTCTAAGTATGGGCATTCAACTCCTTCAACGTCGTTGAATGTTTCAGGCATTATCTCAAAACAGACTGCCTGAGGATATACTCCATTTGAAGCGTCAAACCTGTCAACGGCACCACGAATGAACTCCTTGAACTTGTCGTAGCAGATGTAGTATGGAGGGGTGTTCGGAATATTTGCTTCCCTATCCCACATCGTGAAAGCCTCTAGAAAAACGTCATTAGGTCTTTCCCACCGGTTAGCGCCATTATAGCAGAGTCGAGCACCCTTAGTACAATTAGGATCCCTCGATACTTGTTGCGCCCTCTTCCGGGGGCCCAGTGCATAGAATTCGTTATAACGATCATTCGGAATATTTGTGAGATATTTTCCCTCCCCGGCCCAGCCTAGCTCATATCCGTAGCTGTTAACGATCTGCTTAGCCTTCTGAAAGTCAGCGTATAAATCATCCCAGTTGGGAGGGACCTTATTTTTGTAGCTCCATTCTCCGGCTAAAAAAATATAACGCATACTAAGTCTATTAGCCCCTATCGCTTCAAGAAGCAAGTAGAGATATGGTTCCCAGCCTAACCATCCTAAGTCTAAACCATACAGCTTTACGCTTATCTCAACCTTCCCACCCTCTTCATCTGCTTTGTCTAGCATCCCCCTTAGGAATTCCCTCTCTCCGGGTCCACCCCAGAAGTCATACAGACCAATTGCAAAATCTATATAGGAGAAGAAGCCTGGTCCCTTAGTCATGTAATCGTAGAATCGTCTTCCACCATCATAGTTAAGATCTATTGTAACACCATGCTTAGCTCCGAAGCCCCTTACCACGTTGGAAGGAACGCTTACACCGAGTCTAAATCTTAAAGTGGGCGAGCCCTCAACGCTCAGAGAATTTTGTGAAAACAGACTGACATTACTCATGATTATAATAATAAAAAGAACCAGATAGTACTTGTTACCAGATAAAACCCACGCATTACGATGCTTGCTTCTATTATTCATCAAGTTTTCTGCCAGCCTAATCGTTATTACTTTTTGTTTGTATCTTAAAGGATGGATACCACGTTGATCCTAAAGAGGATTAGAAATGTGCGAAATCCTTAATTATCACCTGTATGCGTTTAATTTCAATGGTTAATAGGCAACGGAACATAACTAGACTACTTCTAATATTAGGCCCTATCTTTTTTTCACTCAACATGCAAGAATTCACACTACTTCCAGACCCACAAAACCAGGGAACAGGAGGAGAGTATTTGCCCCTTATGCCAGTGTCATTTTCCAATGGAATATCGTATGTTGACTATAACATGCTTAGCCTAGCTGTCGGGGGTGAAACGAATCTGAATCTTGAAAATTTTACACAGCTTGTCGAAAACTACTTCATGCTTGCAAATATTCGCTTAATCGGTCTTTCAATTGGTTGGGAGGAGCATGCGAATACGAGTTTTTCGAACATACCCTTTTATACGTGGGTTGACGAATTTCTGACTGTAGCCGACGAATACGGTATAGATGTCTTTTTTGTTTTCAATCCTTGGAAGAAAACAAATGGGAATCGTTCATGGTGGGTTGATTTTTCTGCAGATAAGCCTGAGCTGCAGGCATTATTTAAAAACTTTCAGAGCAATACAAATGAACCGGTTCTCTTAATCGCTGACTCACCACTCGTACAAGAACAGTTAAAAGAGGATTTGAAACAGCTATATTCATATTATGGATGGCATACTTCTTGGAAGGGGATAGCGATTAAAGGACCTGAAGATATAACTCCCCTCATCTTGTTTGATGATTTAGCAGGAAAGATAGTCTGTAATAATTACACATTAAACAATTTCCTGGATTCTATTTATTATTCGAGAGAAGCTATTGCAAGCGGCACTCACATTGATGGCACAAGCTGTAAACTTTGGCAGCAGTTCAGAGAGAATAAAGAATTACTTGCATTTTCATCGGGCTATGCACAGAGATCTTATTCTCAAGATTTAAGCGGAAACCGAATGATCGCCATGGTTTTCAAGGCCAGCAGGTCCATAAACGGATTTAAAGTAAGCTGGTATGGTCGACGCGTTAATGCATCTAGCGAGCTTACTCTAGAATTATATGGTATAGATGTCGGTTACTTGAGCATAAATACTTCACCCGTTGAAACAGTAAAGATTCCTGCACAGCAGATTAGAACACAAATTGGATGGCAGCCTTTCGTCTGGTTCAAATCAAGATTGAATGAAGGAGAGACATATTCAATTGTTTTCAAGGCGGACGACGGAGAGGGTTCTGACAAATATGAAGTGTATTACAGGAACTGGAGAGTCGACGATTCCGTATTCCTAGTGTCTAGCGATAGCGGTCGACGATTAACTTGGCTGTTTAAAGGTTCTGCAATTATGTGGATTAAAGACACATTTGATGCGGATTACATGATACATCCTTTCCAAGATCGGGGGATAATTAGGAACGATAAAAGCGATGTAAGACAAATATTTCAATCACCAAGAAACATTACGTTTAACACCATATTTCTGTCAGTGTCAGACAGACCTTACGATGAGAATATAGCAACCGTAAAAGTGATCAGAAATTCAGATGGTAAAGTTATTGCAAAGGGGAGTATTAATCCGAGCTATACAAAAGGAATGTACTGGTGGTTGCCCATACCGTTAGAATCTGAAGCCGTTTTGGAAGAACGAGAAAACTATACTCTTATGGTTGAAAGGATGAGTGTCGGAGAAGGATGGCAAATCCACTATATTGTAACAGACCCTGCTGAAGCAGGGCCTCAAGGCCAGAGTAAAATGCTGTTGTTTAAACTGGCCTATATAGATCCCGTTGTCGTTAACTTTATGAAAATCGGTCCTCCGGGAAGAGCTGGACCTGAGGCAGGATGGCCTGGTGCGGAGTATAGAACCTGGTGGGCCCAGCGCTATAACATATCGAGAACCGCACCACTGGTCAGAGTTGAAGTAAACATTGAAAAATATGGTAATCCCGGAGACTTGATTGTTAGACTTAGAGAGGATGATGGAACGGGCCTAGCACCAGCTGAAGAGGACGTAGAAGTAGTAAGAATACCTGCTGTTGGCATACCTGCTGGCAGAGTTTGGCTGAACATCACCGGCTGGAATACGACTCTTAACGCTGGAAAAACGTATTGGATCATTTTATCAACAGATGAGGCGCCAAAAGGCAATGGATATTGGCCTTGGAAAATAGAATACGCCTACCAATTTTTAATAAAAAGGTCTGACGATGCAGGCATGTCTTGGGTGAACCCTCATGAACCGGCTGAACTTTACATAAACCTCTTCACTTCCAACAAGGAATTCGTAGTGGAGCCTGAAGACATAGTTAGAGAAACATATGTGACTGATAAGAAACAGGTAGCCCAATCTTTCTCATTAGACAACGATACTTATGTGAATGGGGTTCTGATATTTCTCAGCAGAAGCCCGAGCGATCAGAACGGTCTTACAATAGCTGAAATTAGGACAGATAACGGTTTTGATTCGCCTTCAACAATGGTGCTTACTTCAGGCAAAATTCGAATGGTTGAAAACAGAGTGACTTTTAAAGGGATGCAGCTTGTTGAGTTCGAATATCCTTATTTTCTTAAAGCAGGGGTGAAGTACTGGCTGGTGATTAGAGGTGACAGTTCTGCAAGAGTGGAACCTCACGTATTTGCCTTCCACTATCCGGAACTCAGCTACGGTGGAACCCAGCTTAAGGTTAAGATTACAAGTGACGGAGGCCAGAATTGGTATTTACCGGAGGGTAGGGAAGCAGATCTTCTTTTTGGACTCGTGAGAGCACCTTGCAACCCACGCTTTTCTACAATCCAAGAGCTGGTTGAAGACATCGAGAAGCATCACGTACAGGATGCTTACGAGGAGCCAGTTCATGGGTTGAATATTTATTTGAATGTTCAAATAAGTAGTCTACAAAAAAAGCTGGTAGAATGGTTTGACTCCTATACTGGGAGAAACTGGTTTTCGCTGGATTTTAATCATCCTCGTATTTTGGAAGAAATTCAAGGCTGGCGAAAGTTATTCTCTATCATTAGAATAAACAATATTTCTGAGGTCGTTGAGATCTTTACAGAATTTCCAATGGTAATGCCAATTCCGGAACTGAATGTGGCTGAAGGAAACCTATCTCTGGTCGAAAAGTATTATGGGGCAATATTTTCTAAATACTTTTTGCCTTTTACGTTGTTTAACCTAGACGATATTAGACTGTTAAAAACAATGATGAATACAAGCATCTCCAGTTTTTGGAATGTTTCGAAACTAATGAGATACACCGGTAGGCCCTACGGTAGAAGCGCAGACACGGTAAGGATCCTGTTAATTGGAGAAAACTATGCACAAACTTTAGCACAGTATCTTCTATCTACAGTTAACGTTACATTGGCTAGAGTAGATATAGATCAGAATCTTTCTAGATTCGGCGATTTCAAAACCTATGACGTTATAGTTTTGGCATCAGATAAATATTCTGCAGAATGGCTTACACAAAATGCTCGACAACGTATAAAAGAGTTCGTGGAAAGAGGAGGCGGGCTTGTGGTTATTTTTGACTGGCCGGAATGGGTGAATGAAATCGTAGGCTTTAACTCTACAATTGAAAAAATATCCTCTGGACAGATCTCTTACGCGGATTTTAAACATCCTATTTTAGCCTCCCATACTTCAATCGATTGGTATAATGCCTATTGGAGTATTTACAAAATTATCCAAATAGGCGAGAACGCGGCATTCATCGTTAGAGACTCTAATGGCCAACCATGGATAAGCTCTAATCCATATGGTTCCGGGTTTGGCATCCTCTGTGGGGCACCTTCCGAAAATATTAATGAGCTTAAGTACGATTATTTAACAATCTTAGTGAATGCTATTTTTTACGCGACTAAAAAGGATGGTATGTTACCGGCAGTATGGTACGGAGACTCTTTGAAAGAAAGGCCATTAAGCGATTATACAGGATATACGATAAGTGGGAAGCCGGGAGGACCACTCCTCCTATGGCTTACTAGCAATAATAACAAAACAGAGTTTGAAATAAATCTTAACGCTAATTTCTTCAACATCGACACCAAAGGGTGGGTTGCTTTAGATGCAGTCAGCTGGCTACCAGTAAGCATGGGCAATGGCACTAAAATTGGCATAAAAATTCAGTCTGGAACATGGTTGCCAATCTACATAATGAACGATACTCAGAATTTTCACATACTTTATTCTAACTCACTCATTAAAGCCCAGAAAATATATCCGAATCAGGCGCTTTATGAGATACGTTCTGATCTAGATCAAGACGTTTGGCTAATAGTGCGAAGCACCGCGGTACCTAAAGAGATATGGGTAGATGCTAACCTCATAAGAGGCGTTAGTGAGCTTTCTACTCTCTATAAGTCTGGCGAGGATTCGTATTTTTACGATGAGAAAAATCGGCTAACTTACATTAGGTTTATGGCTAAAAAAAAGGATGTTGCCGTAAGAACAATTCATGAAGAAACACAGCCAATATTCTACATTTTTGACGAAAATAAGCAGTTTATATATGCTTTACTTATACTATCACTTGTATTAGTTGAACTCTATGCCTTGAACAGAGCCAGGTCTAGAGTCGTGGCGACAAGGGGAAAATGTAAAGCCTATTGATATTCACAGTGTTCATTGAATTAGAGCACTACACCCATCACAACATCATCATAGTATATTCTTTTCAACCTAAAGAAATAAATAATGGTGTAGTACAGGGGATGAATATTCAATGAACATTTCCAGAAAGGTGTCTGCGGCCATAACCTATAATGCTGTCAGGATAGTTATTTCAACTCTGCTTTCGATATTCTACAGTATAATAGCGGTTAGATGGCTGCAAATCCAGAATTTCGGCGGTTATAGTTTTTTAGACAGTATCTTTTCGATATTGGCCACTATTTACGTTCTCGGAACTCACGCCCCTTTGCTTAGATTCATCCCTGAATTTACAGCGAAAAAGGACTACCCCCGTTTGCGAAAACTCTTATCTTCACTACAAAAAATAAACCTAGCAGGTTCCTGCATTGCGACCCTGGCAATTTTCCTTGGGGCAGATGTTTTTCTGGGTTTCTTAGGAAGACCGGAACTGGCATTTTACGCTAGGCTGATAGCTCTTGGAATCGTTCCTAGGGCTGTGTTAGGTATAACAAAGAACGTTCTGAACAGCCTGTATGAACAGAGGTTCTTGAGCATTTTTGAAACATTTTTTTCAGCTCTCGAACTCTTCCTCTTAATAATTTTTGTAGTTTTTCTTAAACTTGAATTAACCGGAGTTATAATTATTAATTTAATTACTAATTCGGTAGCAGCCACAGTATATTCCCTATACGTTAGAAGGCGACATGTTCAGCTATTTAGAGGTGAGGAGAAACCACTTGAAGTAGACACTATCCAGAGAATTATTAAATACACCACCCCGCTTACTGTCCTCGACCTAATAGGCAGCTTCCTAAGTTCAGCAGGCAATATAATTCTCGGAACCCTGAGGAACTTAGAGGATGTTGCCTATTTTGATATTCCCAATTCTTTTGTCAACAGAGTATTTTCGCAAGCGTGGCTGGTAATCGGAGCCATTGGAACCATATCCTTAACTGAAATCCGCTACTCAAGTGAGAGTAGGTTTAGGTTTGCGATTGAACAGTATGTAAAGCTACTATCGCTTTACGCTTTTCCGGTTACGGTAGGAGGAGTAGTTTTGGCTGAGCCGATATTATTAACTCTCTATGGAAGCAAGGTTCTCCCCTCCGTCCAAATATTTCGGATCCTGCTGCTGGCATACTGCCCACTTAAAATACTTGCAATAAGTGACCCTATCTTGCGTGTGACAGAAAAGACACATATACTCCTTTTGGGAGGAATAGCTCGCTCAGTGATTATAATAATTTTGGGCTTTTTGCTTGTTCCTAACATGGGGGCAATAGGCGCAGCTATATCAACAATCACTTCGTCAGCAATAGTGATTGCAGGCTACATTTACATTATAGCTGTTAGGAACCATTTAGGGAATTTTATACCGACAGGCGTTTTAGGAAAGTATCTTGCGTCAAGCTTACTCATGGGGGCAGTTTTAGAATTGCTTTACTATTCAATGAGTGGAGCAACCGTTATCCTGTTGGTATCTGCCTTCATAATCGGGCCTCTAACATACGCTTTGGCCCTAAGGTTTGTAAGAGCATTCGACCAGAAAGATAAGAAGCTCATCATGGATTCAAAAATACCTTTCAAATCAGCCATACTGAAGCTCCTTTGGAACGCTTAAAGTAAATCTTTATCAAGTGATCTAAACCGCCGCGTAAACTTCTGACTACGCTTTGATGTTACCAGCAAATGGTTTTTAAACCCTGGTAGGATTTAGGAATCGTATTTGCATTGAGGGTATGCAGGCTGGTCTGGAACTTCCCGCAAGCTGAGAGAATAAGCTATGGGTTAGGGCCAAATTTCTACTATATTTCCAAGGAACAGGTGGAGCAGGGCTATGAAGTGGATGTCATAGCTAGAAGAGGAGTAAACGAACCAGAATGTGAGGAAATAGATGGAATAAGGATTCACAGGGTGAAATCCCCCTATAATGTGAATGCTATGAGAGAGTTAACCAGGTTAAACTCGCAAAGACCTTTCGACATAATTCATGCTCACGGAACCTGTGGAATATCCTATCCTTTATTCAGATTTAGTATCCGTAAACCCTTGGTTGTACATACTCATGGTACTGCCCGTGGCATGGCTTTTCATCGCTGCTCTCCACCTACTGTTGTCTCGCTCAAGGACAGCCTTAAATCGAGGATAAGGGAGTCAACAGCAATATTTAGACAAGAGATTTATTGGCGGTCAGCCGACATGCTTCTGGCTGTAAGCTATTTTCTTAAAAACGAGATAGAGAAACTATATAATATCGATAGTTCAAAGATTGAAGTTGCTTACAACGGTGTCAATACATCAATATTTAGGAAAACAGATAGTAGTGATGAATTAAGGAGGCTGGGGCTTGAGGGTAAACGGATTATCCTCTACGTGGGGCACTTCGGCCTCAGAAAGGGAATCCCCTACCTGATTGAAGCGATGCGTGAGATACTTCGGGAGGAGCCTGATGCTTTCCTACTATGCGTAGGCGGCACTCCAGAGTGGCTTGGAACCGATGTTTATTGGCGGATCCTTAAGGAGAAAATCGAGCAAGCAGGAATACAGAAGAACGCGATGCTTATGGACCAGATACCACACCAAAAATTGCCGATGTATTATTCTATGGCTGAAGTGTTTGCTTTTCCCTCTCTCTATGAGGCGATGGGGAAAGTGGTGGTGGAGGCGATGGCATGCGAGACACCTGTTGTAGCTTCACACGTAGGTGGCATAGCGGAAATAGTGGAAAACGGAAGAAGTGGGTTTTTAGTAAAACCTAAGGATGTTAAAGGCCTCAGTGAGGCAGTCCTTACGGTGCTTCAGGATAAACATCTTGCCAATAAATTTACTCAGGAGGGAAGGCGGATAGTAGAGTCTAAGTTCACATGGAAAAACACCGTGAAACAGATTTCAAGAGCATATGGAAAAATACTTGTGTAACTTAAAAGCTTTTAATCATGATTCTCAGCATACTATCGAGTTGAAACCCGAAAAGAAGTTAGGGATTCTACTTATATCAAGTCATTTCTATCCTAAGGTTGATGGAACCACCAGGTCCATCGATAAAATAATTAGGAGCCTAAGCAGAAGGGGGCACAGGATATTGTTTGCGACAAGAATGCTTCCCAATACGCAAAGTTTTGAAATCTATGAAAAAGCCGAGATATATAGGAGCGGGCCTTCAGGTTTTTCCGCATTCTCAAGATTCATCTTTGGTCTAAACCAAGTCAGGCTAATTATTAGAATATTGAGAAGAAAAAAGGAAGATGTTGATATCTTTGAAGCTCATGGCTTCGCCTCAATGATTGCCTGCTTCCTATTGAAAATAATATTCAGAAAACCCGTAGTTTTGTTTTTCCACGGTCTTCCCCGAATATGGATAGGCAGGTTTAAATGGAGAAAATCTTACGAACAACTATTAAGTTTCCCATTTGAAAAATTCTTGATAAGACAGGCAGATAGAATAATAGTAAGATCGCGTTTATTTGCTAAAATACTTGTTAATATTTATGGTGGAGGGTTTGAAGATAAAGTGAGGGTTTTACCGCATCCGGTTGACACAGAGGTTTTCGACTTCCACATGCCATCATCAACCAGCTCCACCATACTGTTTGTAGGAAGCCTTTCAAGGGTCTATGGTGTCGATCTTCTTCTAAAGGCTACACCACAAATATTGGAAAAGATAAACAATGCAAGAATCGTCATAGTTGGGCATGGGCCTTTAAAGCGGGAACTCCAAGATCTTGCTCGTGAACTGGGCATAGAAAAAGCCGTGCAGTTCGTCGGATACATTGGCGATCCCCATATTTTAGCCAATTACTACCGTCTCTCAACCTTGGTAGTTATCCCTCTTTACTATGAAGGATACATTTTGTCTTTGGTGGCAGTGGAAGCCCTGTCTTGCGGAAGGCCTGTCGTAACAACAATGAGGCTGGAGCCGAGAATGGAAAAAATAGGCGTGTTTACCGTAAAAACCTATGATCCTAAAGACCTGGCTAGAACAATTTTGCATGTAATAAACGATGTTGATTTAAAAACTATTGGATTAGCAGCCAGAGAATATGTGAAGAAAAACCACTCTGAAAAGATATACGGTTTAAGGTTAGAAAGAATCTATTATGAACTGATTGCTCATTATAAAAATACGAGTCAGTGAATTACGCGTCCATATCTATTTTGAAAATACTATCTGCAATAAAAGGTAACGCTTCCTTACCCTCAGCCATTTCAATGATTAGAGGGAACTTTCTCAAAGAACTTTCCCCGCTAATAATGTTTCTGTCAAGTTCAAGCTTTAATTTTACACTGGCTCTCATCGACCACCAATTATAACAGTCAAACCCGTTTGTTACCCAGAAGCTTCTAACCATGGCTTCATCTAAACTCCAGAGAAAAAGCTTATAGACTTGCTGGAAGACTTCTTTGCTCAAATATGTATTGTGAAAATTAATGGCAAAGCAGCCGTGATATTTGATAACAGTATCCATCAGCCTATGCATGACTGATTGACAATCATCATACGTATATTGCTTATGTAAGGATGTCCAATCCATAAACGCCATAGGTATTTCCAGAATGTTTAATCTTCTTTTAAGCAGCGGATCTACTGGATGAAAAGGATAGCAAAGTTGAGATTTGAATCCGAAATACTTGTTGTTGCTGAAGGTTGAGTCGTATCCTAGACCCGCCTCCTCCTCAAGCCTCCAAGTTAAGCCTGGCTTGAACTTCAACCTGTGATATCTCACACCATAGATCTCTGAGCCGGTTGCTTCCTGAAGACTTGTGAGCTCCTCCTTCAACATGTCAAGCACCTTGTGTGAAGCCCTTGCAGCGTGCAAACCTATTTCGAAGCCTTTTTCCTTCAACAACTCTTGGACTCCACGTGCTTTTTCTAAATCGTTGTAATTGGTTTTGAGGAAGAAGGTTGATTTAAACCCCCTGGATTTCTCGATTTCGATTATCTCAGGTATGTTGTAGCCGTAATCCTCTCTTAGAAACAGATGCTTGAACACTAGTTTCAAAAACTTAGGAAACGAGTTGTTCCTATAAACAACTTTATGGAAGGGAGAGTAGGACAGCCAGTCCACATCATGCGTCAGAACGACACATGCCTTCGAGAAGTTTGGCCAATACCATTTTCTCACTAATGGTAAACCCTCTGCCAAGTAAAGGTTTCTGAGGTGTGCGAGCAGCCTATCTTCCAGCTCGTTAATCCTCAAGTCGAAACAATCCCTATCCTCCACGGAGGAAGAGCCGGAGAGCGCGTTCAAAACCTCGTCCATCGGCAACACGTCTTCAGCCACCAGGAGGCTCTTATTGAAGGAGGCTTCACGCGGCTTGGTTGAGGATATTAGCAGCGGGAAGTCGCCTTCACCAGCCTCCCTGTACACGATGCCCAAATGGTCTAGAACCTCCATCAACACTTCATCCATTAAAGCATCCGTGCGCACAAGCCCCAGCTCCAGCCTAGTGGTCTCCGCCAATTACCCTCAACCTCCTTTTCTCTTAAACGAGAACAGCAATAAACCGTGCATATGGCCAGTCGCTGAAAACAGGTAGGTGATGATGCTGAAGACCGGGAAGAGGAATATGTAACGCTTCTTCTCAACCCTGCTCCAGACAAGCCTCGCTACTCTTACAATAGTCAACACGGTGAAGGCAGCGAGAGAAGTTAGCATGAAAACTGTTACGAGTAAATAGAGAATGGAAAGAACGAGAAAAAGAATGATGATCCCAAACGGAAGTAGTTCAAAAACCAGTTTACGCCACTCATCGTGCTTTGCCACGAAAAAGATTCGCCTCATACCCCCCCGGTAAGTTTTCTTCAAATAGATCCAGAGGCTTGAAGGCCTCCTGTGAAGCCAGTTTAAACCGGTGATTAAACCAGCATTGTAGCCGGCAGCCTTTACCCTCATGAACAAATCCTTGTCTTCAGCCTGCTCGAGAGACTCGTCGAAGCCCCCGGCCTTCTCTAAAGCTTCCCTCCTGTAGACCCAGGCCCAAGTAGGCTTGAAACCTCCCTTCTCCACGTTGACTTGCTGGAGTTTACTATAGACCTGCATGCAGCCGGCCAAGAAGCCTTTTCCCACGGTTAGGGAGGAACCCGTTAGGCACACGCAGCCCATCTGAGGGTCTGACTCCAGTTTTGAAACAGCCTTCTCCAAATAGTCTCTGAAATAAATGTCGTCGGCGTCAGCGAAGAAAACTATTTCCCCGTTTGAGCTTCTCCACCCAATGTTTCTTGCTTTAGACCTGCCCATGTGCGGCACCGAAACCACTCTGAAACCCTTGCACGAGGCTTCGAGACGCTCTAAAACCTGTTTCGTACCGTCTTTCGAGCCCTCGTCGTAAACAACTATTATCTCCTTGGTAGAGTAGCTCTGCGCCATAAGGGAGCTCAGGCACTCCTCGATCGTGTCAGCATTGTTGTAGGTTATGACAATTATTGAGGCAAGAGGCTTCCCAGACATGCAGTTAAGCACCCTTATCCTTCTCATAGGATTCGTGGATTACTTCCAACAGAATATTTTCAAACTGATTCGCCAACGCGATCCAGGAGTATTTTCCGAGAACACGCCTCCTAGCCCTCTCTCCAATTCCCCTAGCCAGATTCTTGTCATCTATAAGCCTTAGTAAGGCATTCTTTAATGCTTCAACATTCCCAGGCGGGACAAGCAGCCCAGTCACCTCGTCCTGAACAACATCCGTTATAGGTTTCAGCAATGTGGTTACAAGGGGTTTGGCGCACGACATGTACTCCATGACCTTAAGGGGGGAGCCTATTCCGTAACGCTTCCTCAGTTCAGACTTCTCAGGATTGTAGGGTGCTACGAGAATATCAGCAGCATTAATGTATTTGGGAACATCCCTGTAGTCAACCGGCCCCGTGAAAACGTACACATTAGAGATGCCGAGTCTCCTCGTAAGATTCTTCATCTGCCGGTAGTATGGCCCAACCATCAGGAACTTTACTTCATGATGCTTCTCAAGCACTGCTTTGCTAGCCAGTATTAAATCTTCAACACCGTGCCAAGGTTGAAACGTGCCCACGTAGCCCACGACGGTAAAGCTGCTTAAGCTATACTTCTCTCTCACAATCCTCCTCTGCTCCTCGTCAGGCTTGAACAAATCCGTGTCAACAGCGGCTGTCACAATGACAACCCTGCTCCTGGGAACACCCTTGGGAAGCATGCTCTCCGTGTAAGCTAAAACCCTACTGGCTTTTTTCACAGACAAGATGCTGCACCTTGGTCCCACGAGCTCAAGAACCATGGGCCTACCGGTAAGCATGCTTGCCACCGCACCAGCGCCGAAGGATGTTTCCCTCTCAACTATGATGTCCAGATTGTTCTTCTTCACCAAGTTTGCAGTCACAATCCCGGCGTAAAGAGCGTAAACAGTGAAAAGGTAAGCCCTGTAAAACATGTCTAAAACCCCAGTTTTCCTCTGCTGCCCAACCTGCAAGTACTCTGATACCGGGGATGGGAAGAAAATGCCCCTGTATATCCTGTGCACCTTCAGCCCATCTAGTTCTTCAAACCTTTTTTGCTCCACGCGTATTCTTCTAGATACTAAGTGCACGTCGTGCCCCAGGCGGGCAAGGTTCCTGGCAAGCTCGTAGACATGGGTTGAAGCCCCCCTGAAATGTGGGACAACCACATCCACGGCAACGTAGCAAATTTTCACGGGTCAAAGTGGAGCCAGCAAGTATATTTGGTTTTTGGAGGCTCAGCGGGTATGCGTCTATAGCGCGCTAGGCGGTTTACTTTGCAGAACCGTTGTTCCTGCGCCTTATCGCGAAGAATGCGAATACGCTTACTCCAGCCATCGTGGTTGCCACCATCGCCAGCATCGGGTAGTTCCTACGCCATCTCGCCACAACTGTCTTCGGACCGTCCATCAGGACGGTGGCGTTTAAAGCCTGCTGTTTTACGTCCCCGCTCCAGCCGTCGAAAACCTCTGCGACCAGCTGGGGCTCAGGAGGCTTAACCCCGAAGGACGCGACTGTGCCCTCAGCATGCCAGCCGCTGCCCCACGTCTCCCCATGCTGAGAAGTAACGTTAAGGTAAAACTCCCTGGTCCAAACAGCCCTAAGCGTGACAGGCGAGTCGACAATCATCGAGAAGCTTGCGCCATAAACGCCTTCCGGCCCCTCCCATCTTAGAAAGACTAGACGAGTCGAAGGAGACTCGTAAAGCACTGTTCCTATGGAGATGTTTACCCTTGAAGACTCGTCGTACCAGCCTGCTCCAACAGGATTGCCGTATGGAGAGTCTAAAGCGACAAGATACTGTGTTCTCCAGACAGCAGTCTGGTTCACCGGCGCCTTAACAATTAGCGTCACGTTCAAACAGTCTCCAGTGTAGCTTCCCAAGCCCTCTCCAAACCAGTAGTTGAAAACTCTTCTGGTACCGTTGCCACAGTCTAAGACCCGAGGCTTCACAAATATGTTTACGTTTGAAGAGTCGTCACACCATCCTCCTCCCCCGGCCTCCCCGTAATTAGAGTGGACCCTCACGAGAAACTGGCGCTTCCACACGGCTTCAACAGATAATGGTGAATTAACCGTCAAGTTTATGGTTGGAGCATTCTCTCCGTTTGACCAGCCGGCGAAGACGAGCCTAGTATCCTCTCCCTTAGGTATGACTGTCGAGTTAACCGTGAGCTGCACCGTTCCCCCCGCTGAACGCCATTCCGGGTAATGAACACTCGGGTAGGGACTTACTTGCAGAAGGTAGTGCACCTCATAGATTACTGTAAAGACTCGTGAACCTGAGGCCGTGATGTTTCTTGTCCTTTCCTGAAAACCGTCATCCCAGCCCTTAAAGATTAGACGCACACCCTCAGCGAAAACATGATCATCCTCCACGGAAACCTCGTGGACAGAGCCCTCCGTCCAGTTGAACGATACTGGCATAGTGAAGCGAGCCCCGTCGACAATCATGCTTACGTTAGCAACCTTTGAAGCGAAAACCACTTCAAACACTCTCACGTTCACCTGGAAACTTGCGGGCTGAGACCAGCCTGAGCTTGCACCCTTAACATCGGTCGCCATAACCCTGATCATGTAGGTGCCAGGCCTGCTCCAAGAGTGGCTTAGACTGGCGACGCAGCCCGACTCCAAGAATCCCGTTGAAGATGAAGTGCCGTCCCCCCAGTCGAAAACATATCTCAAGGAGTCGCCATCAGGGTCTGTTGTGGAAGTGCTGAACGCGTAGCTAACCCCAACATGTCCAACGCCTGGGCCAGATGGCGCGCTTGGGGTTTCAGGCGGATTGTTAACCTGCGGCTCGACTGGCGGCGGGGGAGGCGGCGGATTTTCGCCACCACCGCCACCAGAATCATCGTAGCCGCCGAAGTCAGCAGTCCAATAGTACTTGAAATATCCTGTGGCGTTATAGGCGGTGCCGATACCTATAACCTTGAAGTTGGGGTTCAACATGATCGAGTTATGCGTAGGCGAATTCTTCCAGGCTTCGAAAACATACTGCGCAGTAGCTATGCCGCAGGCAATATTCTCCCCGAGAACAGTGTTATAAGTATATCCTGCTTGCCTTATCCTATCTATGAAAGTACGGCCGTCGAGGCTCGTGTGCGAGAAGTAGTTGTGGAGCGCCATGTCCTCGCTGTGAAGCTGCGCAGCCGTCGCCAAGGCACTTGAGACGCGTAAGGGTTGAAGCCCATTCTGCTGCCTGTACTCGTTTATCAGTGAAAGCAGAACATTCTTCTCACCAGCCAAGTCTGCTGTGCAGACCCGTATGGAGGAGGCTGAAACAACAGATAGAAAGAGAACAATTAAGACTAGCCTCCTCACAGAGTCATGCAGGCTGGCCATCTGGAAGAGAAAGGCTACGCCACTATTTAACCCTATTATTGTAGTTTAGAAAAATGACGTAGATTTTTTTAATTCGCTTTTAAACGCCTCTTCAGGAGAAGATACGAGACTAGGGAGAGCGACGCGATTGCTGGAACCCCCTCGCCGAACTCAGGCACTCCGTCCCCGCCGCTAGGTATCCGGTACTCGAAGATTAACTTTTGATATTCTCTGCAACCTTTTGGTTCCTGCGCATCCACTAGCACCGCAACTATCTGACCCGGACCCGGAGTGAAACCGGAATGACTTGCTGAAGCGGAAGCTAGAGCATCAGCCGCAGACTCTTCCGAGTCATTAAGAGACAAATTGCCACGATCCTCTATCCCCCCGGGACCGTCCCATGGAAGCGATGGGTAAATGACGCGCCATATGGCTCCCTGCTTGACCTTCCAGTTCTCATGCTTATTGTTTAAAATCCAGTTTATCCTACCCCAGTAATCTTCCGTCGTAAGCTTTACGGTCAAATCAGCGTAATACCATGTATTTAGATTAATCGTATGATACAGGTCGACGCACCATCCCGGAAAGTCGCCGAATGAAGGCAGAGGAATAGTTTTGTCATCGTCTACTATAACTCTGAAGTAGCAATCAGCAGCACCAGGCCAACCAGCAGGCCTGTATAATTTCACGTAGGCGTAATCCGGAACACCGTATGGGCCTGCAGCAACACCTATTACGAATAATCCTACAAGCGTTAAAAGGAGTATTAACCTTATTCTCGTGACTGTAGCTTTATCCATTATTCTTCAACTGCTTCTTTTTTATAGATAAAATATTTAAGCATTATGGATTTTAGATACTGTTCATATATTTCAAATATATTAATGGCGTGCATTTTGCGATATGCGGGTTTAGACAGAATGACGCAGCTCATAGCTGAGACAGTAGTAGGCGGATGCAGAGCTGGGGCTAATGCTAAGAGATATAAACCCTTCCCGTGGTCTTTCTTACAGAGTTGACCTGGATATCCGCTATCGCCAGAGCGGCTGATTATGCTGCGCTACTGGTCTGCGTTTTAGTCCTGGTCTCCCTTCTCCCAGGGGTCAGCGGGATTCCGCCTTACGCATCCATCCTGTTCTACCTGCTTGTCCCAGGCTATGCTTTCGTAAGAACCTTCCTTACCCAGATTTCGAGCATTGAGAAACTGCTGGCGCTTGTTGCGTTCAGCATAGCCATCTCAACATTCGTGAAAGTGCTTCTCGAAGTGCTTCTGGCAAGACCAGTCGTACCGGACATCGCTGTCTCAAGCTTCTTATCCATAGCTATGCTGGGACTAGCGATCATCAGGGACAGGCCCAGGTTTTCCTAGGGTTTAGAGACTCTCCTTATATGGGTCTCGATGAGGGAAAAGGCGGTGAAAAGGGCGGCAACAGCCAGTCCTACGGCAAGACCCGGGATTAATGAGGCTATTGTCTTGTAGGGCGTCATCTCGGCAGTCCTGATGAAACCGCTTCCAGCGGCTAGGCTGCATATTAGAAGCAGGAACGTTGCTGTTGAGCGTTTAAGGATTGGGAATAGAAATATTGGCAGGGCGGCTGCGTAAAACAGGATCTCGCCGGTGGAGAGTCCGTATACGCCTGTGACCCAGCCTCCGAAAATCCTCCCCACGCTGCTGAGAATATCCTTCGTGTAAACTATCGAAGTCCTCATTATTTCGCCCCTTGGTCCGGAGAGGAAGAAGAGCAAAGCATCGTAGAAAAGCTCGCCGCCGGTGAACGGCTCTACGATTAGGAGCGCTGCTGAAACCATGAAGACGACTAGGCCCCACCTGTCTAATTCTGACCTGCCCTTAATCGCTATTAACGCTCCCAAGATTAGGCCGAGCACGCCTGAAACAGCCCTGGGGCGTGAGCCTCCGCCGAAACCCAAGAGGCCGACTACCGTTATCTCCCTGCTTCCGCTTGTAACAGCGTGCAGTCCTACAGGCGTAGCTAGGAGGACGCTTGAAGCCATGTAGACCGCTTGAGTAAAGTAGAAAACGAAGGCAGGCAGCATGATTGCCTCAGGAAGGGCTCCAATACCCCTGCTCCTGCCAACATCTATAAGCCTTGAGGAGAGGAAGGCCAAGCCGAAGAAGACCGTGAGGAAGGAAAGGGCAGCAACAATTGCAGCCAAAGCTTTGAACAGGCCTGTTTCCAGCTTAAGGTCGAACGGGTTTTTAGCCCTAAGCCTTCGTAAAGCTCCTGAGATTTTCGCGAGAGACTCTTGGTTAAAGCCTTGGATGGAGACAACTTTCTCCCCATACTTCAGCTTCAGATCGTTAGCAAGCTCCGGGTCAGCCATGTACTCGTCTATAACGATCAGCTTAACCTGGCTCATGGCTTCCAAGGTATACTTGATCACCCTGTCTAGTGCCAGCCTTGGATAGTATGATACGAAGACAGCTTTTACAACCCCTAGGTTAGCCATTGTTTCGAACTCGCTTACAGTGTCCTGGGGACTTATCACTAGTGTTGGACCGATAGTGCTTGCCAAAGTGTTTTCTAAGGCTGACGCTGAGTATGGGGTTGCAATAGCGTACGCTTTAAAACGCGGATCGGGACCGGCAACCAGGCTTAGGGAAACCATGAGGATGGAGCAGAGCATGTAGAGGATGAAAAGACGCTCAGCGTTAAGATTGCGGCGCACAATATTCGTCATCACACCCATCTTTTCATAGAGTTGAAGAACAGGAGCTGACGGCGTCCTTCCAAGGAAATGCGATGAGAGTACTGCTCCACACACAATTGTGAAGAAGACTATGATCGCTAGGCTAAGCCAGTAGCTTGGCCTATAGTAAACTGTAACACTAACCGGATAAAACAGAGTATAGGTCTTAGAGTTTTCTCCCAAGGTTACTTCAGGCTTCAACGCTTGAAGCTGCGGCGAGGTTATCGATGAGACCTCGAGCGTGTCCGGTGCCTCTATCTGAACCCTGTAGCTGACTGGTATTAATCGCGAAAAAGACGGTGGAACTAAAAATATGTCGAGCATGTTTCTACCAAGCAGGCTGAGCCCCTCAATGCTCCCCGTTATCTTTATATCGAAACCGGTTAGCCCGTCATCAAAATAAAATATCGAGATCACGTAGGCACCATATCCCAATGGTACTAGGGTCGGCTGTATTTGTCGAGCCCCATCCCTGTATGTAGCGGTCGCGTTAAAGGCTATGGAGAGCGTTGACAAGTACAATGAGAGTTGAGAACTGTTTCCAAGAGGCTCCGGGAAGTAGGCGTAGACCCTGTAGAAAAATGGATTTTCAACCTCAGGGTTGAACAGGGTGCACTCCTCAGAGAGCTTAACAAGAACCTCCACCCTCATCTCTTCTTGCGAAGAATTCTTCGGAACATCCTCCATGCTAATAGGAGAGTTTCCTGAGGAGGCATAGGGAAGAACAGTTAATGCAAAAACTATCAAGACCGTGAGAAACATCATTGTAATTCTGCTTGGAGAAGAACTCGAGGTGTTCAATTTTCCGGCACTCTTCCTCTACCTTTCAACGTGTTGTCTAACCATTCAACGAATCTCCGAACACCCTCTTTTAAGCTTACCCTAGGCCTCCAGCCCAGCATCCTCTGAGCCTTAGAGTTGTCGGCAAGAGTCCTTTCGAAATCCCCCCTGTAGGACTCCAGATACTCCGGCTTAACACCGCCTATATCCATGGTGTCAAACAGTATTTTCAACAACTCGTTTATTGAAAAAGCCTTTCCGAAGCCTATGTTAAAAACCTCCCCGGCGATCCCCTCAGTCTCAGCAGCCAGTAGCGTTGCCTCAACCACGTCTGAAACATAAGTGAAATCCCTCCTCTGCTCCCCGCTTCCATACACGACTGGACGGTTTCCCGTAAGCATTCTGTACGCCATTGAGTATATCACTTGATCCGGCCTGCCTCTTGGACCATATACGGAGAAGTATCTTAGACACACAACGTCAATGCCGTAGACCTCGTGGAAAGACAGGCAGTATTTCTCCCCAGCGAGCTTCGTCGCCCCATAGGGCGAGCTCGGATTTGTTGGACACGTCTCGTTAATCGGCACAATACTTGTTTTCCCAAATATTGATGAAGAAGAAGCGTAAACAATTCTTTTAACCTTCTGCTCCCGAGATGCAAGCAGCACGTTGAGAGTGCCTTCGACGTTAACACGGTGGGCTTTAACAGGATTCATATTACAATATCTTATTCCTGCTTGAGCAGCCTCGTGGAAAACCGCTTCAACCCCCTTCATAACGTTTAACAGCAACTCGTAGTTGAGAATGTCACCCCTGACTAATCGGAATTTCTCATTACCCATGTGTCTAGCCAAGTTCCTCTCCTTGCCGATGTAGAAATCGTCGAAATTGTCTAGAACCACGACTTCACAACCCTTTTCGATCAACCTGTCTACTAGGTGGGAGCCTATGAAACCCGCCCCGCCTGTAACAAGAACCCTCTTTCCAGCGAGGTCAACCAAGCTTGAAGAAACATTCGACAATAATTCTTAAGGCTTTCTGTTTAAAAATTCAGTCTCCACTCTAAGAACACTGTTTTAAAGCCGACTCTTATCCTCTTCTTAACCAGCTTCAGAGCCTCCAGATCATCTAGAATTTGCAGCAATCTATTAGCGTCAAAGACTTCCTCCGGATACCTAGACTTTATTTCCCTGAGCAGGTTCACCCCCGTCGTAGGAACCCTGGTTTTCGCCAATCGGTCCAACGTGAACAGTACTCTAAGCCAGTCTCCAGGTAGAAGCTCGAGCAGGTGGGTCTCAACCTCCCGGCTCTTCGAAGCGGCGAGAATGCTCACGCCAGCTATGGAGACGATTATCAGGGCGATGGGCAGAATGCTGCTCACCGAGGCCAAGAGGGTTCCTGCGGAGTAAACTATTTGGCTCCAGCCGCTGGCCAGCTCCAGCATCCTAATGGTTTCGAAGGAGGTTTGCTCAGCGTCCTCTAAAAATTCAACTGTACCATTGTCTGAAGCATATGTTTCATTCCGGCTTAAGACGGTTAAAGTGTAGTTTCTCACGATGCTGATGCCTATTGTCCTCGTTACGAGCCTGCCCTCGACGAATACGTTCAACTTCTTAGTCCAGACAACCACCTTGAGTAATGCTTCTCCCGACGCGACCTCATAGTAGGTCGCTGGGATTGAGTCTTTAAGCAGGATGCTCTGAGTTGTCCTAACCTTCCAGGGTTTGAACATCCAGTCGTTGGCTATCCTCGGGTTAAGCAGGACCATTTCGAAGACGATAGTATAGTTTTTAGTCTCGGGAAGACTCGCCGGCACAAGCATTTCCCTGATCATAAGGCTTTCAGGCGACGCTTGATCATAACCCTCGATGCTTTGCCTATCGTACAGCAGCCATTCGGGTGAACTGAAGCCCACAGCTTGCCCTACAGCACCCTGAATCTTAAGATGGTTTATGGCAACTCCCTCTGCACTCTTAACTATGATAGGTATGGAGATGAGCTGCGATAAGACGAAGAAAACTATAAACAGGGTTGCCTCCAAGACCTCGAGCCTCGACCTAGCGACTCTTTGAGCCAGTGTCCTACCGCAGAAAGGGCAGAAATCACCCGTATTCCCGCCTTTGTCACATAGTTTGCAAGCACTCTCATCCATCTGCTCCTCGAAACCGCTCGCTGAAGCCTGGAGAGACCCCCTGTTAAACAGGAATAGGACCAGTGCTTCTGAGAATGATAAAAGCAGTAGCGTCAAGTCTGTGAACGGAACGGCTCTCAGAATATAGTATAATGGCACGTGGCCCGCCGCAACCAAGAGCTTCAGGTAAACACTTCTTCTTGAAAACAGCAGGGGCGAGACTGCAAGCAGGGTGAAGAAGAGAGCAAGAATGAAGCCTGTAAGAAGATTGCTTACAGTGAGCAGTGACAGTGCGGCGATGGTTAGTGGAACAGGTGAAAGAATCATCACGGCCAGAGTGTTCATGCGAATAGCCAGATACGAGTATGCGAAGAACAGTAGGGATAACGCGTGGAAAACCGGCTTTGCGGCGAAATATGACCCTGCAAGATAGAGGATTACTGAAGAGGCGAAAAAAAGGATCCCGGTTTTAATCCTCCTACCCCTGATTTCTATAAGCTTGTTAATAATCCGGCTTTTCAAAACCAAGTAGGCAAGCGTGACGCTGACAACCGCTAACGCAGCATATGCTCCGTTGTTAGCAGCTATAAGGCTGGAGAGCTCGCCCAAGTCATTCCAGTAGAAAACCGTCGCGAGGACAAGCAGGGTTAACAGTTTTGCATGACCGTATGAAAAACTTCCAGTGTTTGGAAGCTGGGGCATTTTAGTCTCAGCCCGGTGCGGATGGTGCTCTAACCACTGGGCCTAGTAAATACCTGTATCTTAACAGCCTCTCCCTTTTCAAACATTCATACCCCATGTAGCGGACCATCCTGCCTGAGGATTTCGCTATGGATTCGCCCACTGACCATGCGAGGGGACACCCAACCCTTCCATATAGTGATGCGAGCCTTTCCTCGAGATATATTGGCCAGAAAACAGGTCTTCTAACAGTCATCTGGACTTCGTCGCCTCCAGCTTCAATCACGATGGATTCGGCGAGTTGCAGCCCGTCGACAATCACCTTAGGCAGGTTTCTGCAGAGGTATTGCAGTTCCAGCTTGCTCAAGTCACCCATTTCAAGCTCGTAGATTCGAGTTAAGGGTTCAGCTAACCCTGGTAACGCTAAATAAGCTTCAGAGGAGGGGCCGTCCAAGTACACTTGTACACCAGTACCATCGTTAACTGGGACGAACAGGAGCTGTTCGCATGTAGTCAACGCGTCGGAGAGCACCTTAATATCTAGCAGCGTAGACATGATGACTGCGTTAGCAGTCGCGGCTCTAACCTGAGGCTCAACGGAGCGGAACATCAACAGTATTCCTGCAGGGATAGTGATGAGGAAGAGTATTTCAAAAAAAATGTTCCGCGTGATCAACAGGAGGGGTAGGGAAAGCAGTCCGACTATGAGTAGGGCGGCACCGCTATAACTTGTTCTCCTCCACGATTCCCACCGTAGTCTCTCCCTCAGCTCTATAAGCTCCCCAGCTTCTCTCTCAGCCATTTATTCACATCTATATCAGGTTTTCAACTTTAACTTTTATCTCTTTCGCCAGCAGGCTTAAACAATGCTGAGCACCCCCTTTTCCAGCAGGCTGGTTTAATCCAACACGTTTCTTATCTTCTTATAGTTGAACAGCAGCTCAACCCCTTGGTCTGTCGCCCGGTAATACCTGTCACCATCCACAATAGTCTCCATTAGCAGTCCCTTGTTAACCAGCTTCTTAACAAGTTCCCTAAGCTTGTTGTAGGATATCCCTATGTTGTACATAATGGGAGTTAGCTTACTGGGACTGAGCGAAACCTCCTCGATCAGCTCCATGCAAAGATCCAGCTCAGACCTCCTCAACCTGTATTTTTTAGCGCTAACCTTTTCCCCTAGGAGCAACAGTATCTCCTTCTCGATTTTTTCAGCAATGTTGTCCATAAGGTCAACCATCCTGCGAGCCCTCCTCTTGAAGGACTCAGCCTCCTCAGGATTGATGAGATGCAGTGTTTCCGAGCATAGCTCCTGAGGATTCTTAGAGTGCGGCACATGCTTATGGAGTTCCTTAACAGGCTTAGACTCTTGCCAGTAGATGCCGCTTACGCACGGCTTGCATAGGACGAACGCCTCCATCAGCATGGTTTCAGCAGCCCCAAGCACGACATCCGCGAAGAAAACAGGGTTATCCGGAGTAGCAGTGTTGAAGATCGGGACTCCTATCCTTTCGAAACTCTGCCTCTGGTTCTCCTCCCGGGGAACAGCCACTATGCTGAACCTGCCCCTCCTGTAATCCGTGCTCCCCTTCAACATTCTAACAGCCTCCTCTAGCACAGGCTTTTCACCGGGGAAAAAGCTGGCGAACCTAGGTTCAGTTCTGACTAGCACGATAGGGTGGGAAATCCCCATTTCTTTAAACGGGTCTTTGCTGGAAGGCCGGTACCCTTTCAAATAGGTCGTGTGAAAACCCTTAAACCACACTATTGAGGATTCTTCCAGCACACCGTGCTCACGCAGCTCTTTCACAGTGTAGAAGCTGGGTGCGAAGACCTTATTCGAAAGAGGAAAAACCATTCTGTTAACGTGGAACTCTCGCTCATCGTAAAACAGCGTCCAAGACGGGATGTTGAGGCCGAAAGCAGTTCTGATCGCCTCAGGCCACCTCTCGGTAAGCATTAGATTAGGCTTCTCAACGTTGATCAGCTGCACGAATCCCGACAAGGTTTCAGCGTATGCGCTCAGCTTACCGTAGAGCGTGCTTCCTCCATGTTTCCCAACAACCTTGTAGCTAATCTTCTTAGCGTCCAGAATTTCTAAAATCCGATCGTGCTCCCTAGCTGTCACCAGTATTTCAACCCTGTTCTTAAGCTTCTCTATGACCGGGTGGAAAAGATTAGCCTGGTAGGGGGTGCCGATTGCAAACCATATTTTAAGTTTTTTACTTCCCCGGTCCTGAGACATTCAATATTTTTTTATGGTCATAATATTTAAGGCTTAACTGTTTTAAAAAGTCCACAATAGTTCGAAATAGTTTAAAATAGTTTAAAAATTGCTAAGGCTCGAAATTCAGATGCAAATTTTTAAAGGGGCTGTCGAAAAGCAGGTCAAGGTATAGGACCCTGGTTCCTCGACCCTGTTTTTTAAACACAAGCCCCTCTGCCGGAATGGGTGAACCGTCTACACTCGCCCTTACTTTCCCGATATACTTAAGGATTCTGATGCCAAGTGTTAAAACCTGGTTTTTACGAAAGCGAGCATCCTCTACTCTACACTCGACGCTAACGCCCATGCTTCTACTGTTCTCCTCATAGCTTATCTTAGCCCTGCTTCTAGCCTCACAGTAGTTAGCGATATCTCCAAGCGTGCAGACCCATAGCTTTCCCTCCCTCCTCCTCAAATCGACGTATTCGAAAAGAGGCCTCAACGTGTCTTTAACGTATCTTGAAACATCACCATTCTTCTCAAGGTTCCAAGGGTGAAAACAGAGGTGGAAAACAGCCTCCTTGGATATGGCAAGGTCTAAAAGTGCTTTAAGCATGCTGGAATAAGTATAGTTCTTCTCCGACAGGTAGAAGAGCGGGTGAATGTTCCACAAACCGTTGTTTTTAGAAGGGTAGGCTAGTTTCCTATCTCTCCCCCTGTAAGCGATGAAGCCGAGCTCATTAAGAATGTTAAAATGCCCAGGCCTGTTCCAGGGGAATATGAAGGTTTCTCGCCCAGCTCCGGGAGGCAGGAGGCTAATCGTCCCGAGGATCTGCGATTTTGCAAGCTCTTCCGTACACTCAGGGTTGGAGAAGTCGACATGGTCAAAAGTATGGATAGCAAGCTCATGTTTAACCTTCGAGCCCAGTATTCGCTGAAAGACATTCTTCTCCCCCATGGCGGTCACTCCGCATATCGCCCATGTGACGGGAATGTTGAACTCTTCACAGAGCGCAAGTATTTCAAGAGTTGCCTCCCTGTCTACTTCCAACCTATCATCCCTCCTGTTGTCGAAATCGATAGATATGCAGAAGGCCCCGGCGCACCCTCCTAGGAACCTTGATATGAATACCTTCTCCCTTGGCTCCTTTCCCCTCTCGTAATCTATTCCAAGAATCTTGAGCAGCCCGACAGCAACGCCATCCGGAACAATTCCTACGCTGACAAGCCTAAGCAACGCTAGCTTTGCGATCTTCTTAGCGTAGGGAAATACCGGCTGCGTCAAACGTGATTACTATGAAACGGGTTAAAGAGCTATTTAAATTAAACAGTTTCTACAGTCGAACAACTTTCAAAGGAAAAATTATATATTACGCGGCAGCTAAAGTGTCGAAGACTAGATGAGGATAGCGATGGTAAACGTCTACTTCTATCCGGACATGGTTGGAGGAGCAGAATGGTATGTCTACAACATGTCACGCGAGCTTGTAAACATGGGGCACGAGGTGCACGTCTTCACAGGCAAGTATCCTGAGAAGAAGAATGCGCAATACCCCGACAGCGTTGAGGGTATCAGCATACATAGGGTCCACTTGGTCTTCAACTTTACGTATAGGCTGAAACTATGGAAGAATCTTGAGGAGGAAATAATCAGGGAAAGCCCCGATGTGGTTCACACGTTCGACTATGCTCAGTGGCACAGCTACGCCGCTTTGAAAGTAGCTTCAAGACTAGGGGTCCCGTCAGCACTCACGGTTTTCGATGTTCACTCCATAATCCCACGCCCATGGTACAAGCAGGCACCGATGAGGATGCTTGACTGGATGGCTGGCAAGCTGGTTCTTCGCAGGGCTGACGCTGTCTTAGTGAGGGCCCCAAACCTGGTTCCCTTCCTCTTGAAAATGGGTGTTGAGAAGGACAGAATGTTCGTCACACCCTCCGGCATAAGGCTTGAAGCATTAGAGCAGGCAAACGGCTCCCGTTTCATCGAGAAATACGGCATAACTGGGAGGCCGATAGTGCTCTACTTGGGTAGGCTACATCCCTTGAAGGGGCTGACCTATCTTTTCAAGGCTGCACACATGGTGATTAAGGAGTTTCCGACAGCAATGTTCGTCCTAGTGGGCCATGGGGAGGAGGGCTTTAAGAACGAGCTTGTCAAGCTTGCAAGGGAGCTTGGCTTCGAGAGAAACATTGTTTTCACCGGCCCAATATACGATTTCCAAGAGAAGATGAGCGCCTACGCTTCCTGCGATGTCTTCGTGCTGCCCTCAGGCTACGAGGGCACCAGCCAGTCTATTTTCGAGGCGATGTCCCAGGGGAAACCCATAGTGTCCACCAGGAGGGGAGGCATACCTTTCCAGGTTGAGGATGGTAAGGAGGCGCTTCTCGTAGAGTATGGCGACGAGCAGGGTCTGGCCAGTTCTATCCTAAGATTGTTAAAGGAAGGGGAGACAGCTAGGGAAATGGGTTTGAGAGCTAGGCGGAAGGTTGAGGGTTTCACATATCCCGTGCTGGCGAAACAGGTTGAAGAAATATACTTTCAGCTAAAGTCAGCAATAGGACGGGCGTAGCCTGAAATCCTCACCATCCTCCGAGAAGAATCATCACGGTGAGCGCCAGCAAGCCTATGAGCGCTTCAGACAAGAGAATTAGTAGGACAAGCCTCCTCTCAGACGTTGGGGCAACCCTCATGAAAGCATGTGAGAAAGCAGCGTAGCCCGGAGGGCTTAAAACACCAGCCTCGTTCACCGTGGTGTCCCCGTATAGGCGTCTCTGCGCAAAAGGCTTTCCATGCTGCATCTTCAACACAAAGTCGAAAACCGCGGGAATCATCAGTGAGACTGCCAAGAACTCCGTTCCGCCTAGGATGGCTGCTGAAGCTATGATCCCCCCGGACATCAGGGTTCCGGAGTCCCCGGGGAAAACCCTGGCCGGATACCAGTTGTATCTTAGGAAGGCCAGTAGTGCTCCCAGCGAGGCCAAGGATATGAAGGCAGCGCTCCACTCGCCGCGGGCAAGCGACACTATGCCTAGGAACCCACAGGCCACTGCGGCAAACCCTGCTTCCAAACCGTTGAAACCAGCCAGCATGTTCGTCAGGTTTGACGCAACGTTGACGGCTAGGATTATCACAAGCATGTAGTAGGCTCCGAGTTCAACACTTCCCACTAACGGGAGCCTGACGCTGCCAGCCCCAGCGTAGCACAGTGCCAGCGGCAAGCCTGCGAGCATCATTAGAAGAACCTTTCTCCTCTGCCTTAAAGTAAACATATCGTCTAGAAACCCTACGAACCCCGCTGAAACTATTGTTAAGCACGCTCCAATCCCAGCCCTGTCTAGACAGCCTGCGAGAAACATGAGGATGAATGAGACAGAAAGCGTTAATAGTATTACCAGCCCCCCAGACTCAGCGCACTCAACCCTAACAGGTTTATGCACGTCAACACCAGTCCAACCCCTGCTCTTCAACAGTTTTATTCCGAGCGGCATCAGGAAGTATGTGAGGAGGAAGGATAGGGAGGCCCATGTTAAGGCAAACATAAAAGTCATGAGGCTCCCCCCTTCTCCGATAGCACTTCAGCCAGACGCCAGAAGCCCCTTGCCCCCAAGACCACGGCAGCAAAACTGGCGGCGAAGGATAGGGAAACAGAAGGTATTACACCCAGGTTTTTCGTTAACCCGTATGTTAATAGGGATACTAGTGTGATTGCTAGATAGATTATCATCAGCATGACTATCAGTAGCGAGTGTTTCAGGAAACTGTTTCTCGAAGTGCTCATGAATGCTTAGCCCCCTTTTTCACAAGGGTTTCTGGAACTCTGCAGCTCCTGAGGAAACGTAGGCATCAATCCTTTCGAAGTCGCTTACAGTGCCTATGTCAGCCCAATAAGCCTCCTCGTAGAACGAGTTTAAAACCTTGCCCTCGCTTATCAGCCTTGGGAAAACATCCGTCTCCAAGCTGGACACTTTTCCCTTAGGTATGTACTGGAATATTTCTTTCTCAAAAACATAGATGCCGGCATTAACCATGAAAGACATTACTGGTTTCTCTCTGAACGCTGTTATTGCCGAATCCTGGCCTACCTCAACAAGACCATAGGGAAGCTTAAGCTCGAAGGTTTTCAGCGCTATCGTGCCGATCCCGCCCCTGCTCTTATGGAAGTCAACTAACTTACCTATGTTCAGCGAGGTAACTATGTCGCCGTTCATTGCTAGGAAGGTTTCGGATATCAGGTGTTCAGCCGTCTTCAACTGTCCAGCTGTCCCAAGTGGAACATCAGACTCTGCAAACTCTATCTCCACCCCAAGGCTCCTCTTGCTCCTGTTCAAATAATCAATAATGTAGCCTTTCAAATAGGCCACGCAAATCACAAACTCCCTGAACCCGTAGGACTTGAAGTATTCTATCGTCCTCTCTATCAACGGTTTTCCGCCGATCGGCAGCAGGGGCTTGGGCACCAAGTATGTTAGGGGCCTCATCCTAGTTCCGAGACCCCCGGCAAGTATAACCGCCTTCATTGAACATTAAAGGATACGTAAGTATTTAAGTTTTGGAAAAGCTTATCTAACCAAACATCGCGAAAAACATAGTGTTGAAAACCTTTGGCTTACCACCCAGCGAGATAACGGAGCAGATTAAGAAGGGTAAAGTAACCATATGCATAGTTGGCCTAGGATACGTGGGTTTACCTCTTGCAACACTGTTCGCACTCGAGGGCGCTAGTGTCATAGGGTGCGACAAGAGGGAGGAGGTTGTTAGAAGAGTGATGTCTGGCGAGAGCCCTGTTCAGGAGCACGATGTCTTGAGTATTTTGAGGAGGGGCGGGGAGATGCTTAAGGTTAACTGCCCGAACTGCGGAGTGAGACTCATAAAGTATTCTGAGCAGGTTTTCTGTCCTTCTTGCGGCAGGGGGGCGGAGGTGAGCGAGGGCAAAGTGCGCCTTCTAGTGGGCATTTCAAGCACGTACTCGGAGCTCTCGTCCCAGAGAACACTCATCTCCGAAGCCTTGAGAACTGCGCTTGAAAGCGGCAGGCTTAAAGCAACCATGAACACGGTTGAAGCGGCAAGCAAGTCGGATGTGATAATGATCTGCGTTGGAACGCCTTTAGGAGATGATTTCAGGCCGAACTACAGTGACCTTATAGGTGCCTGCTCTGAAATAGGGAGGGGGCTGGAAAGGGGCGACCTAGTCATATTGAAGAGCACCGTCTCGCCCGGTACTACGGAGAACATAGTTGGGCCCGTGCTCGAGAAAGAGTCCCGCCTGAAGCTAGGTGTGGATTTCGGCCTAGCGAACTCGCCTGAACGCATAAAAGAGGGCTACGCGCTGTTCGAGTTTAGAACAGTCCCGAGAAACGTAGCAGGAGTTAACAAGGCTAGTGGAGAAGCTGCAGCAGCAGTCTTCAAAGTTTTCCCAGCTGAGGTTTACGTTTTCGACAGCCCCAGCGTTACTGAGGCAGCCAAGCTTTTCGAAAACATATACAGAGATGTGAACATAGCCCTAGCGAACGAGCTCGCGCTTATCTGCGAAGGGCTGCAGCTCGACGTTATGAAAGTGATAGAGGCCGCTAGGACCGACCCCAAGACGAATCTTCTGCTACCTGGGCCAGGAGTAGGAGGCTACTGTCTGCCTAAAGACCCTTATTATCTCGCCACACCGGCTAGGGACGCTGGTGTCGAGCCGAGGCTCATACTCTTAACGAGAAGCATAAACGACAGCATGCCCCTACACGTTTTAACTCTCGTCAGGGAAGCGTTCATCGACATGGGTGAGGAGGCGGGTGGCAAGGTTGTCGCAGTTTTAGGCCTAGCTTTCAAGGGGAACTCCGGCGACTTGAGGAATACGCCTATGAAGCCTGTTTTGAAAGGCTTAGGCGAAATGGGGGCTATGATTAAGGCTCATGACCCGCATGTCGACTTTCAGGAGGCTGAGAAAGTGTTCTTCGGATTAAACGTGTCCTTCACGAGAAACATTCTGGAGTGCATCGCTGGGGCATCATGCCTAGTAATAGGGGCCGACCATCTTGATTACCGTAGGTTGACCCCTTCAGAAATCTCTGGGGCAATGGCCAGACCGGCTGCGGTAGTTGATGCTAGACGTGTTTTCGACCCTGAGTCAATAATCGCGGAGGGCTTGATATACAGGGGAGTTGGCTATGGCCTAGTGAAACACTGGAAAAGCAGCTTAGGCAGGTGATTGTAAACATGGTTTTCACCGTTTTCCACTATCTTGCAGTCTCACCCCTGCAGTTCAGGTTTAGGGAAAGGGTTGACCCTGTTGCCCTAGCATTATCCTCGATGCTGACAGACATCGAGCCTCTAACAGGGTTTTTCACAGGAAACTACCACTGGGTTCTCCACAGCTTCACAGGGGCAATTCTCTTCTCAGTGCTGCTAGCCATCATCGTGCGCTTCCTTGAGAAGAGGGATTCATTCATAATACGTTTCTTCCACAGGGTTCTTCACCTCGAGAGGAGGGAATACGGGTTTAGAAGCATACTGTCAACCAGCGTATTCGGAGGAGTGTCTCATGTCCTAGTTGATGCCTTCACGCATCGAAACTACCCCTACGTTTTCTTCCCATTCAAGGCTTCGGAGAACCCTTTCTGGAGAGGTTTTGGAACCGGGTATGCTGTCCAAGCGCTTATGGTGTTACTATCTTTATACTCCGTGTACCTATGGGTTAGAAACGCTCTCCGGCATAAAACTTATTAAAAAAGTTTTTATTTTTCCGACTAACTGTTTCCAACATGCGTGATCTGATCAGCCTTTCTCCAGAGGAGCTTGAAGAGAGCCTTGTTAAGGGAGATATTACTGTTGCCGTTGTCGGGTTGGGTAGAATAGGCTTGCCGACAGCAGTCTCGTTCGCGGAGGGAGGGGCGAAAGTGATAGGTATTGACATAGACCCCACGGTGGTTTCAGAAGCCTGCAGGGGCAGGTCGAAATTCATAGATGAGCCCGGTTTAAACGAGCTTCTGAGCAAGATGGTTGGAAGCGGGAGGCTTAGCGTAACCACTGGGATCGAGAACGTGGAGAAGGCGGATATGGTGATAGTGGCTGTGCCGACCCCGGTAAACGAGGAGAAGGTTCCCGATTATTCTTACGTAAACTCTGTCTGCGCCGACATCTCGAAACACCTTAAGAAGGGAGGCCTTGTCGTGATCGAGAGCACGGTAGGGCCAGGATACGTGGAGAGAGTCATAGTCCCGCTGCTTGAAAAAGGCTCCGGGATGAAGGCTGGGACTGACTTCGGGGTTGCAAGCTGCCCTGAGAGAGCCAATCCTGGAGCAATACTTAGAGATATGAGGAGTGTCCCGAGGATCGTTGGCGGCATAGACTCAAGAAGCCTTGAGTCGGCTGCAACGATATACGAGAAGGTTTTCGGAGTGAAGGTGGTTAGGGTGAGCTCTCCTAAGGCGGCTAACGCTGCTAAGCTGATGGAGAATATTTTCAGGGACGTTAACATTGCGCTGGCCAACGAGTTCGCCCTACTGTTCGAGAGGCTGGGTATAGATACTGACGAGGTGATTAGAGCATGCTCCACGAAGTATAACTTTGTGCCCCACTTACCTGGGGTGGGTGTTGGGGGGCCATGTCTTCCCTCTAACTCTTACTACCTGATAGCGGAGAGCATTAGGGTTGGGAACATACCCTACCTCGTGAGGATGGCTAGGGAGATAAACGACAGGATGCCGGAGCACGCGGTGGTGCTCGTCACGGAGGCGATGAACGAGGCTAACAAGATGGTGAGGGGAAGCAGGATAACAGTGCTTGGCTTAAGCTACAAGCCGAACATAAGGGACCTTCAACTATCCCCGATGGAGAAGGTCTGCACCAAGCTTAAAGACATGGGGGCGAGGCTAACGCTCTTCGACCCCTACTACAGGGGGGAGGCTGTCTTCGGAACAATGGTAGCAGCCAACATTGAGAGCGCTGTGAGCGGCGCTGACTGTATACTGGTTGGCACAGCACACAAGGAGATAAGAAGCTTGGACATAGGGATGCTGGCCAGGCTGAGCAGCATGCCCGCTGCCTTAGTGGATACAAGCCAGACGGTTGACCCGGCGGAGGCGAGGAAAGCCGGGTTCGTATACAGGGGAGTAGGCAGAGCCTGAAAAAGGCTTTTGCTTCCGTGTAAACGTCTACTTGCTCCTGTTCTTCCTGCGGAGGAAGAGGAACGTTGCTAAGAGAGCAGTGCCCGTAATAATCTCCGGGGCCACTGGAAACTCTGGAACTCCAGGCTCTACAGTTCCAGCGAGCGCGGTCGCCAAGAAAGCGGACAGCAATAGAGAGGACACTATGAACAGCGACGTCAGAATCCTTAAACCATGAATCTTCATTAAAGTAGAAATATAAGAATCGCATTTATAAGGATTATTGTAATAATAATCCATACATGGATTTGAAATACATTCAGAGGCGCATCCTAACAGTTTAACCGTTAGACACGTTGCTTAAAAATTTTTGCAGAAGCTTCTCGCATATTTCCCTGAAGTAGGCGTTAGACGAGTTCATGCCCCTCATCAGTGCCATGTGTATGGCGGCCAACTCCTCCTCAGACAGCTTTATGGCGACACCCTGGCTCTCCATCTCTAACTCCGCCATTTTGCTCAACGGTTATCAATGAAATTACTTATAAGTCTTATTCTGTAAAAAAGTAAACAGACTAGTAGAGAGGCAATCTCTGAACCATGATTCCTCATGGAGGGAAAAAATGCAAGCCGTTTATTTAAGAATTATGTAAATAACAATCTATTCATGGATTTATAGTAAATTTGAGCATGATGGAAAACGCTTGCTCGAACCGCACGCCTAATCGAACGTGTGAAAAAAGCCTAAGGCTTCCGCCTGTGCCTGAGCGCGTAGAGGGCGAGCAGACCTAGACCTGCAACTACCTCAGGGCCAAGCGCGAACTCCGGAACAGTAGGGCCACAGATCTCATACCAGAAGTAGTGATTGCCGGCATTACCTGGACCTGGTTTCTCCCCGCCGTACTTGAATGATCTGAAGTGCACCCTGTAATAGAATTTGTCCCCAATATCGCCTGTTACATGCCATGTAACCCTAACAATCGTATGAGGTTCAGTGCCATCGAGCTGACCTACAGCTTTTTTTCCTGACCACGGAACATCGATATCACCAGTGCCTGAGTATGAAGTCCAAGTTAACCCTCCATCATTGCTGTACTCCCAAGTCACCGAGAAAGGAACACTGTCTCCGCTCTGCGTCTGGAAGAATAGAGAAGTTATCCTTTGATCTTGGTCAGCTGTATCTAAATAGTAAAAGTCGATGTAAAGAGTATAGTTTGTGCATGACGTTAAACAGCCTATCTTCTTTCCTGGAGGACTTGTGTAGCTAGTAGTAGTATTGTGATCAAAGGGGTGGATGGTTTGGCCTTCTTCTGCAAACGCTATGCGTGCTCCGAGTAGCAGTATTAAGAGTAAGAAGCTTACAGCCAACACCCGTGTTTTATTCATTCTCTCGACCATGTTTTACTGTCTGTAAAGTTGTTTAAAAGCCTTCTGGATTCTAAATAAACGCTATGGATTTCACATTCATGCTCAGCGGTTCTGAAACACACGCTGCGTAAAAGCATCCTCGGAAACAGTTCTCTAGGAGAACATATCTAGGAATCGTGATGTGGCTTTCTCCCAGCTGAACTCTGATAAAACCCTTTCACGAGCCTTTTCACCGAGCCTTCTGGCGAGCCCTTTGTCCTTGAGGAGTAGGCTTAACGCGTCCTGGAGAGCTTCCACATCATCCTGGGGCACTAGAATCCCGGTTTCCCAGTCTAAAACAGCCTCTGGAATGCCTCCTGTCCTCGTTCCCACGCTAGGCTTGGCGAAGAAGCCTGCCTCGAGGAAAACCATGCCGAAGCCCTCGACATCCGTAGCGGTCTGCCGAGAGGGCATGGTGAAAACATCGCATTCAGCATACCTAGAGTATAGGTGTTTACCCCTTAAGGCTCCTGTGAACATGACCCTGTCCTCCAGCTTGAGCTGTTTAGCAAGGTCTTTGAGGCTGCTTAGGAAGGGGCCGTCTCCAACCATCACAAGCCTAGCGTTAGGATGCTCGTTCAAAAGCATTGCGAAGGCCTTTAGCAACAGGTCTGGGCCTTTCCTCCTGACCATTCGACCGACGAAAAGTATTGTTTCACCCTCACCCTGCCTTGGCCATTCTTCCACAGCTTGCTTAAGCGCTTCAACATCAACCCCCGGGTAGAGAATCCTAGCCTTCCCCTTCAACGCTCCAGGTATTAGACTCAGGGTTGACCTCGAGTTCACCCCGATTCTCTGCGCGAGCAGCAGTGAGATGAGAAGAGGGAGGAAGTAGGCGGGGTTTGGACGTGAAGCCAGGTAGTCCTTTCCGAAAAGCGAGACGCCAACCCTGGTACCCTTAATCAGACTGTAGACTAGGAAGAGGTTTCCCATGATCAGGTTGATGCCGCTGAAAACATGGACCATGTCAGGCTTTCCACCGACGCTTCTCACAGCC
>FMSI01035818.1_pt1 | contig 41006 bp, 42 predicted proteins | sample 1504471 | NCBI WGS metagenome assembly FMSI01 (sample SAMEA4475357, study PRJEB15587) | soil metagenome | biome: Soil; feature: Field | place: India | collected 2015-03-11 | depth 0 m
TTTTGCAAGACAATGCCAGCAACCACGATTGTTCCCGTTGCCCTTGCCATTCTCTACCAGGGCGATCGCGTTCTTATGCAACTGCGAGATGATTATCCCCATATCTTGTATGCCGGCCACTGGGGACTTTTTGGCGGTCATCTTGAACCCGAAGAAGCACCACTCGCGGGCGTCCAGCGAGAAGTCTATGAGGAGATTGGCTACTGCCCACCTCACCTGACCTTTTTTGGAGAGTATAGCGATCCCCAGGTGCATCGCTATATTTTCACAGCCCCTTTGACGTGTGAACTGGGAACCTTAGTCCTCAATGAAGGCCAGGGGATGGACTTGGTCCCCTACGATTCTGTGGTGGCTGGGGTTCACCATGTCCAAACCCTCGGCGAAGATCGGCCCTTAGGAGCCATCCACCAGCGCATTCTGCTGGATTTCTTTGCTCAATTCAGGAACGAGTGACCTGTTTAAGCGGCAAACTGTTGCAGCACCCGTTCGGGCGTTCCCAGGCCTTGGACAGAGCGATCGAGGTACAGCACCTGATCACAGCTTGCCCTTACCCGCTCCCAGTGATGGGAAATTTGTAAAATCGCCCAGCCCTCACTCACCTTGAGGGTTTCTAATAGGTCGTAAAACTGTTGCTCAGCTCGGAGATCTAAGCCAGCGGGAGCTTCATCCAAGATGAGGAGACGACGGGGTTGCACCAAGCAATAGGCCAAAAGGGCACGTTTTGTTTCGCCCCCAGAGAGAGAACTCATGGGTTGTGCGGCAAGATGCTCTAGGTGCAGGCGTTGGAGACTCTCAAAGATGGCGCGATCGCGCTGCTGTCGATGCTGCCAAGGCCACTGCCACGTGGGTTGTCCCCAGCCCAAACCGACAAATTCAGCCACGGTGATCGGAATGCGGGGATCGCACTGAAAATTTTGCGGCAAATAAGCCACCTGTTGGCGGACATAAGGGAGTGTGCGGTGATAGCCCATACCATAGCCCAAGAGGGTAACCCGTCCCTGCTGGTAGGGAATAATGCCCAAAATGGCTTGAATCAGGCTACTTTTGCCCGCCCCATTGGGACCAATGATGGCCATATTCGTATTGGCGGCGAGGGTAAAGGAGACATTTTCCACCACCCAGCGATCGCCCCGCCGCACAGAGAGGTTTTCCACCTCTAGCAGGTATTCGTTCACAGTGCTGCCCCTAACGGTCTATTCACGGGCATCCACCCTATCCCTACCACCGCGATTGCATCGGGACGACGATAGGCTTGTTGTTGCGCTCCGAAGGCAGTAGCCAGATTGTGAATGTTTTGCTTCATCCTTTGCAGGAAGTAGGTCGGTGTGAGATCAGCAGCCGTGGGAGCACGCTCTAGGGGATCAAACACACTTACTTTTACACCCAAATCCTGCGCTAAGCTCTCAAAGACCTGTTCTTGACCCGGTTCCGTCAGGAGCGTTTTCAGATCACTTTGTTGCACCGCTTGCATCACCCGCTGCACATCCGCTGGTGAGGGGTTAACCGACGGAATACCAACCAGATAGATCGCTTTCAGGTTATAACTCTCGGCAAAATAGGGCGCCACATCGTGATAAACCACAAATGTTTTGCCCGCAAAGGGAGCGAGTTTTTCCCGGGCGAGGGCATCTAGGGCGTTTAACTCTTGAATAAAGGCGGCAGTATTTTGCTCGTAGATGGCAGTCCCCTCAGGATCCACGGCAATCAGACCATCGCGAATGTTTTTCACCTGCTGCATAGCACGCTGGGGATCCAGCCAAATGTGGGGATTGAATTCACCGTGGCTATGATCGTGGTCGTCGTGGGCGTGCGCGTGATCATCCTTTTTGCTAGCAAGGGTGACCACCCCCGCGCTGGTATCAATGATCTTGAGATTGGGATTGGCGGCGTTTTCAATCAGTTTGTCTAAAAAGGTTTCCATCTCAAGACCATTTTTGACCAAAACCCTTGCTGTTGCCAGCAGCCGGACATCCTCAGGCCGCGCTTGAAAGTCATGGGGGTCAATATTGGCCGGCAAGAGTTGCTCGACAGTGGCGCGATCGCCCGCGACCGCTTTTGTAAAGGCAGTGATGGGTAAGAAAGTCGTCACAATTGTAAATTGCGCTGCTGCCTGTGAGGTCTCCTGCTCCTGGGGCGGCTGGGCTTGGGGGGCACAATTGCCCAAAAATACCCCCAGAATTACCAGCAGCCCCCAGCGCTTAAGGTGGGCTTGGATGGCCATAGAGAAATAAATAAATGATAACCATTCTCATATTTGCACACTTAGGCAGGGAGAGCAAGCAAAAATAAAGGGGTAAGCTTCAACCTACCCCTGCGCAAAAACCAATTGGCGATCGCGAGTACCTAGCCTTCGAGGTTCAAGAAGGGCAAGAGTGCCATGATCCGTGCTCGCTTAATGGCCACTGCCAGTTGCCGCTGTTGCTTGGCGGTCAGACCGGTTACCCGTCGAGGCAAAATTTTTCCCCGCTCAGTGATGAAGCGTCGCAGCAAATCCACGTCTTTGTAGTCAATGGGTTGGCCGGGGGAAATGGGGGAAATGCGTCGCCGATAAAATGCCATAGCTGTCCTCTAATTACTTGATTTCTTTGTGAACGGTGTGCTTGTTGCAGTGGGGGCAAAATTTCTTCAGTTCTAACCGCCCTGTGGTGGTGCGACGATTTTTGGTTGTGGTGTAGCGAGAGACACCGGGCGATCGCTGTGTCGGATTGGTGCGACACTCTGTGCACTCTAGGGTGATAATGATTCTGGCGCCTTTTGCTTTAGCCATGGTCTTGCCTACCTATCCAGTGAGCCGATCTCTAATTATGGCAGATCTTTGCGGATTTTGCTCACCAATTCAATCAGCTTACGATCGAGGGCAAAGCCCCGCCGACAGCGATATACCTTTGTGCCGCCCAAGCGATCGTGGAGCGTGCGGTGCTCTTCGTCAATCCACGCCAAGCTACAGTCAACGGCCAAAGGCAGTGCCAAAATCATCAGGGCCATGCTAAGGCCATGGGACTCCAAGCCCGCCAATGTCAACAGTGCCCCGACGCCAATTACCAGTTCTCGCTTGCTGAGGGAAAGCAGATCCGGTGTCCGCTGCCGCTGATCCAAAAGGCGCACATTCATCAGCCAATGGCCGGGGCTTTGCCCCTTATTGCGGTTAACCATCGCCACCCGCAGCAACCACCAAACGATGGCAAAAACAAACAGTTGCCCCCACTGAAGGGTTGCCCCCGGCGTGATACCGACAACACTCGTCAGCCAGATTAGGATAAAGTCAATGCTGGTGGCGATCGCCCGTCGCCAAGGCTGAGCCAATGGTAAGGGGGGTGGATATTGGCGGGAAAGTGCCATAGCAAACACGCGGTGGCAAAAGGCCAAAGAGTGGCTAGACTAGTATAGCTTGATGCCGATTCCCTCAAAAAATTCTGCGGAGTTTGGACGGTGCAACCCGTTGATTTGACTACCCTGCGTGCTGTTTGTGTCGATCTCCAACATTGGCTACCGGCGCGGCTCGAAACCGTTTACCAGCGCGATCGCCACACGATTGCCTTGGCTCTACGCACGCTGCAAAAACAGAGTTGGCTGACCCTCAGTTGGCATGCCCAAGCGGCACGCATCGCCTTTGAACCACCGCCCCCCCGCCAACCAGACACATTTACCTTTAGTCAGCAACTCCATGCGCAACTCAATCGCCTTGCCCTTGTGCGGGTGGGGTTAGTCAACCCTTGGGAGCGCGTCGTCGTCTTGGAATTTGCCCCTCGTCCGCAGGAAGCAACCCAGTGGCGTCTCTATGCCGAGATCATGGGCAAGTACAGCAACGTGATTCTGGTTAACGCTGCGGGGGAAATTGTTACTGCCGCCCACCAAGTCAATGCCCAACAGTCACGCTTGCGGCCAATTCTGACCGGTCAACCCTATGTGCCCCCACCCCCCCTGACGGCCGCGCTGCCCAGTCGCGAGATTCCTTTTGAGCAGTGGCAACAACAGGTGAGCGTGATTCCCGGATTGCTGCGGCAGCAACTCCTGAAGGCCTATCGGGGACTGAGTCCAGCCTTGGTACAGCAACTACTGGCGGATGCCGCACTGCCCCTAGAAATTTGCACCCCAGCGCTAACCGCTGAAGAGTGGCGGCGGCTATTTGACCATTGGCAGCACTGGCTGGCGTGTTTAGAGAGCGGGCATTTTGTTCCCCAATTCACACCAACGGGCTATCGCGTCATTCCCCCCCTTGGGACGCAGAGCCCCACAACCGTCAGCATCCATGAGATTCTCGCCACCTATTACCAAAACCAACTACAGCAACAGCAAACGCAGCAGCTTCAGCAACAGTTGCACCAGAGCCTACAGGCACAACGGCAAAAACTCATCGCTAAAATTGAGGGCTTTCGAGAACGATTGGCTGCCGCTGCTGGGGGCGATCGCCAGCGCTACCTAGCAGATTTACTCATGGCCCATGCCCACCTGTGGCAACCCGGCATGACCGAACTGATTGTGATGGACTTTACCACCCAAGAACCCCTTGCCATTCCCCTCTCCCCCGAAAAAAGCGCCATCCAAACCGCTCAGGAGTTGTACAAGCAACAGCAAAAACTTAAACGCGCCCAGCAGCACATTACGCCACTCCTCACGGCTGCTGAAGGGGAACTGGCCTATCTGGATCAGGTAGCGGCCACCCTTGCTACGGCCACATCCTTGGATGTCCTTGAGGAGATTCGCGCCGAACTGATTCAACAGGGATACCTGACGGCGCCCGATTACTATCGTCCCCCCACAACCCCCAGTCCCTACCTACGCTATACGACACCGAGTGGCTTCACTGTTCTCGTGGGGCGCAACAACCGTCAGAATGACGATCTCACCTTTCGCGTTGCCAGTCCCTACGATTGGTGGTTTCACACCCAAGAGATTCCCGGTAGCCATGTGATTCTCCGCCTCGAAGCGGGGGAGGTGCCCAGTGACAAAGATATTCAATACGTGGCGGATTTAGCGGCCTACCATAGTCAAGCCCGTGCCAGTGCTCAAGTGCCTGTGGTCTATACTCGCCGCAAGTATGTACAAAAACCGAAGGGCGCCAATCCGGGGATGGTCATTTATGATCAGGCGACAGTGGTGTGGGGATGCCCTTTGAGGGTCAGTGATGGGCCTTCAAATCTGCCCCAAGGCAGTGCTGGCGGCGATCGCCACGAGATCATGGCAGAATAGAACCGTGTTTTTTACGACACCATTGACTGCTGAGGTTCTATGTTGCGCCTAAATCGAAAGTCCCTAATTTCAATCTTATTCAGCATTGTTGCCATTATTTTAGTCGGCTGTGGCGGCCCCAGTGCCACAACCACCCCCCCACCCACCTATAGTGAGTTGCAAATTACTCGCATTCAAGACTACCTGAGTGACATTGAGAAAAATGCCGAACGCTTTGCCGACCTAGAGGTCAGTATAGCCAAAGGTGATTGGCAGGAAGCCCGCAACATTATGCGCGGCCCTCTCGGTGAAATGCTGATGGATATGCGTGCCCTCAACCGCAATCTCTTGGCAAAGGATCAACCCACCCCCACGGCCTTGACCCGTGCCCTGACGGATGACTTCCTGAAAATTGATCAGGGGGCGGATCTTAATAGTGTCACCGTGGCTCAAGAGGGCTTCCGTGATGCTGAAGCGGACTTCAAGGCCTATCTCAATAGCTTGCCTGAGTTGTCCTAGTTCCCTGCGCTAGGTGGATAGCCGTTGCCCATGTCCTTCGTCGGTCTGCATATTCATAGTGATTACAGTCTTCTTGATGGTGCAAGCCAGCTTCCCGACCTAGTGGCACGGGCAATGGAATTGGGAATGCCCGCGATCGCCCTCACGGATCACGGGGTCATGTATGGTGCCGTTGAACTGTTAAAGCTGTGTCGCGGCAAACCCCTGAAGCCAATCATCGGCAATGAGATGTACGTCATCAATGGCGACATCACCAAGCAGGAGCGTAAACCTCGCTTTCACCAAGTAGTGCTGGCCAAAAATCAACAGGGCTACCACAATCTCTGCAAACTCACCACCATCTCCCACCTGCAAGGCTTCCAAGGCAAAGGAATTTTTGCTCGCCCCTGCATCAACAAAGAACTCTTGGCACAATACCGCGACGGACTCATTGTCACCAGTGCTTGCCTTGGCGGTGAGATTCCCCAAGCGATTTTGCAGGGCAAGCCGGATTTAGCACGCAGTGTGGCTGCTTGGTATCAAGAGACCTTTGGGGAGGATTTTTATCTTGAGATCCAAGACCACGGCAGTCAAGAGGATCGGGTGGTCAACGTTGAACTGGTGCGCATTGGCCGCGAGTTGGGGATCAAAATTATTGCCACCAATGACTCCCACTTTATCTCCTGCAATGACGTTGAAGCCCACGATGCCCTGCTTTGTATCCAGACCAACAAGCTGCTCACCGATGACAAGCGGATGCGCTATAGCGGTACGGAGTACCTGAAATCTGCTGCTGAAATGGCTCGGCTGTTTCGGGATCACTTGCCCGCTGAGGTCATTGAAGAGGCCTTGGCGAATACCCTTGAAGTGGCCGACAAGATTGAACCCTATAACATCTTTCGTGAACCCCAAAGTCCACAGTTTCCGGTACCTGCTGGTCATACAGCGGATACCTACCTAGAGCAAGTAGCCTGGCAAGGACTGTTGGAACGATTTCACCTCAGCGATCGCCAGCAGTTGCAGGTCACCTATCGGCAGCGACTGGAATATGAACTAAAAATGCTGCAACAGATGGGGTTCTCGAACTATTTCCTTGTGGTTTGGGACTACATCAAATATGCCCGCGATCATAATATTCCCGTGGGGCCAGGGCGGGGATCGGCGGCGGGTTCCCTTGTGGCCTATGCCCTGCGCATTACCAACATTGACCCTGTACACCACGGCTTGCTCTTTGAGCGGTTTTTGAACCCTGAGCGCAAGTCCATGCCCGATATTGATACGGACTTCTGCATTGACCGCCGCGAGGAAGTGATCCAGTACGTTACCGAAAAATACGGCAGCGATCGCGTCGCCCAGATCATCACCTTTAACCGCATGACCTCAAAGGCAGTGCTCAAGGATGTGGCACGGGTGCTGGATATTCCCTATAGCCAAGCGGATCAAATGGCAAAGCTGATTCCGGTGGTGCGGGGCAAACCCGTTAAATTGGCAGTAATGATCTCCGAGGACACCCCCTCGCCGGAGTTTAAGGAAAAGTACGACAGCGATCCGAGGGTGCGCCGCTGGATTGATATGGCGATGCGCCTTGAAGGCACCAACAAAACCTATGGCGTTCATGCGGCCGGCGTCGTCATTGCCTCAGAACCCTTGGATCAACTGGTGCCGTTGCAACGCAACAACGATGGTGCCGTGATTACCCAGTATTTCATGGAGGATCTGGAATCCCTTGGCCTTTTGAAGATGGACTTTTTGGGTCTCAAGAACCTGACAATGATCCAAAAGACGCGGGAACTGATCCAGAAAAACCACGGCAAAACCCTTGATCTGGATGCATTGCCCCTCGACGATGCCAAGACGTACCAAATTCTGGCGGAAGGTAAACTGGAGGGCATCTTCCAATTGGAATCTTCGGGGATGCGCCAAATTGTCCGAGATCTCAAGCCCTCAAATCTGGAAGACATTTCCTCGGTGCTGGCGCTCTATCGACCGGGGCCTTTGGATGCCGGCCTGATCCCCAAATTCATTAACCGCAAGCATGGTCGGGAACCGATTCAATACCAACATGAGCTTTTGAAGCCCATTTTGCAGGAAACCTACGGCGTTCTCTGTCTTGCCAAGGGGACTTTGATTGCCCGGCCCGATGGAACGCAAACTCCCATCGAGGGGATCCGCGCAGGTGATTGGGTACTCTCTTCGGATGGTCAACGGGTTTGGCCTGCCAAAGTCGCAAAGCAATGGTACAGCGGTAAAAAATCCATTGTAAAGATGACTCTTGCAAGTGGGACTCAAATTTACTGCACGCCAGAGCATCGTTTTCTCACACCCGATGGCGATCGCCCAGCTTCTGAGTTGAAACCCGTGAGTAATGTTAAGAATGCCCGTTTACAGGTTTCAATCGTTTATGAGGCATGGCAACACAGTAAGAACGCGTACTTGACTTCTCAGAGAATGAGAGAGGAGTTGGCAGGAGCGGTTGGGGTGGCTCAAGAGGTAGGTGTTGCAACTGACCGACAGGATGTCCGTCCAGTCTTTGTAGTAGCCGTCGAACCTTGGGGAGAAGCAGACTGCTTTGACTTAGAAATGGTAGACCAAGCCTCTCCTTACTTTCTTGCCAATGGCATTGTGACTCACAATTGCTATCAGGAGCAGATCATGCGGATGGCACAGGACTTGGCGGGCTACTCCCTTGGTCAAGCGGATCTGCTGCGCCGCGCAATGGGCAAAAAGAAAAAAGAGGAAATGGAAAAACATGAAGCCCGCTTTATTGAGGGAGCGGCTAAAAATGGAGTGCCCAGCGCCGTCGCCCAAGAACTCTTTAAGCAGATGCTGGATTTTGCTGAATACTGTTTGAGTGGTGAGACAGCGGTAATGACGGTGGAATATGGTGCTGTCCCCATTCGCCGTTTGGTGCAGGAACAGTTGGCCTGTCAAGTGTACAGCCTTGATCTCCAAGGGCATCTTTATACCCAGCCCATTGCCCAATGGCACTTTCAGGGCTTCCGTCCCGTGTATGAGTATGAACTTGAGGATGGCTCAACCATTTGTGCGACACCCGATCACCGCTTTATGACCACCCGTGGCCAGATGCTGCCCATTGAGCAAATTTTTCAGGAAGGACTGGAGCTATTCCAATTCGCGATCGCCCCCAGTCATCCGCCGGCGGTCGTTCAAAGTCTGAAACCAGCGGTGCAGATGAGCTGCTAGGCAATCTTGAATAGCTTTACTGACCTGATCTGAGGGGTGATCGGCATCAATTCGCTGCCAGCGATCGCCCCCTGCCTCAGCCAAGGCGATAAATCCCTGACGAACTCGCTCATGAAAGGCCACCGCATTCTGCTCTAGGCGATCCGCTGTCCCCCGCCGTTGGGTACGGGCAAGGCCAACACTGACGGGGAGATCTAACCAGAGAACTAAATCTGCTCCTAGACCTCCCGTAGCAATCTGGTTGATTTGCTGAATTATCTGCAAGTTCAGCCCTCGCCCATACCCTTGGTAGGCAACGGTAGAAGCCGTATAGCGATCGCATAGAACAATGCCCCCCCGTTGCAATTGGGGACGAATGCTAGTAGCCACGTGTTGGGCGCGATCGGCGGCATAGAGAAGCAGTTCCGCTAGAGGATCAATCTCTAAATCACTATGGAGCAGCAATTGCCGCAGACCTTGGCCAAGGGGCGTTCCCCCTGGTTCATGGGTGAGGAGCAGGGGCGGATCAATGTCAGCGGATCGTAATTTTGCTAGCCAGCCACGTTCCTCTAGCCATGTGGCGATCGCCCCCATTTGAGTGGTTTTACCGGCACCCTCTCCCCCCTCTAGGACAATAAACAAACCAGTGTAGGGATGCATGAATCCAGCAATTTTGAAGAAAGTTTGATACAATTGCGGCATCCTGCCATACGATGCAGGTCACCTTACAATGGGGATAATGCTCAATTCCCTGTGATTTCCTAGGAACACTAGCAGTGACAGCGCCCCATCTGTTGCGGGATTACACTAGGAGCATTGCTCGCGAATAATTAGTTTACCACTTGGCGGTTATGGCTCGATATGCTCGTGTTGTTACTATTGCACTCCCCCGGGCACGGCTAAAGGAAGAGCTGGTTCAAACCCTAGAAGCCTGCGATTTGACGGTAACCCATGTGGGGGATGATTATGTCGTGGCACGGGAGAGCGCGCTCGATGCCATTTCAATGTCCCAACTGGTTACAGTTGAAATTCTCATTGACAAAACCACGCCCCAAAACGATGTCACCAAGTTTGATCTGGTGCTCAAGAATAAGGAACTGACCCTCAAGAAAAAGAATCACTGCTATGAATGGTTTGACCGTGTGAGCCGCGCCATTGCCGAAAATGAAAACTGGGAATTAGTTAATACAGTTGCCACACTGTGACAGCGCTGCCAGCAAATGCAACAGTGACCATTGTGGGTGCCGGGGTGGTTGGCTCAGCGATCGCCTACGAACTGAGTCGTGTTCTTGACCCAGCGGAAACACCGATTCTTGTCCTTGAGGTGCAGGGGGAGGAAGATTGGCAAGCGACGGGTGCGGCCCTTGGTGTGCTCATTGTCCACCTCAGTCGGCGGCGACGTGGACGCAACTTTCAACTACGGCAAGCGAGTCTAGCACGTTATGAGACCCTGATTCCGGAGCTGGAAGCAGAAACAGGGGTTAAGATTCCCTACCAGCGCCAAGGCATTGTTGAAATTTGTACCACGGAAGCGGAGGCGATCGCCACCCGAGCATGGTTACAAGCAGAGGCTCCCCAAGGGGTGCAGTGGCTTTCTCCAGAGGAAGTACAGCATCAATTGCCCCTGATCAATACTCAGCTTGTTCACGGCGCCCTCTGGGCAACCGGCGATCGCCAAGTGACACCAAAACCCTTCACTCGAGCTCTGCGCCAAGCCGCTCGTCAACGGGGGGTAAAGTTCTTTTATCAAAGCCCTGTCCGACAGCTCCAGCGATCGCCCCAAGGGGGATGGACTTTACAGCTCGGTCAAACAGCCATCGAGACCGAATCCCTGATCTTAGCGGCAGGTCTAGGGACAACACCCCTGACGCAAGCCCTCGATCGCTCTGTCACTGTCGAACCGGTTTTGGGACAAGCCCTAGAGTTTGCCTGTGAGGCGAATACGCCAGTGATGACGGCGGAAGGGATTCATTTTGTCCCCTTGCCTTGGGGACGGGTGTGGGTGGGTGCCACCGTGGAGTTCAACACCCTCACCGGGAATCCGCAAGCTCTTGCTCAACTGCATGGAAGAGCCATCGAGCTTTGGCCAGTTCTGAAAACGGCTCCCTTAACCCAACAGTGGCAAGGACTGCGACCCCGCCCGAGCGATCGCCCGGCCCCCATCATCGAAAAAATAGACGACCACACTTGGCTGGCCACTGGCCACTACCGCAACGGTATTTTGCTGGCTCCCGTAACCGCCCAAAAGATTGCTCACTCTGTGATCATGACCTTGGCGGAGCGCGATCGCCGCAAGGGGGGCACAGCATTGATAAAATAAATCTCAGCGTTGTGGGATAGATACCATGGAAGTCAATGATCTCGGCTTAGTGGCAACGGCTATGTTTGTCTTGGTGCCAACGGTGTTCTTGATTATTTTGTACGTGCAAACGGAGAGTCAGCAGAAAAGTAATTAAGATGGATCTCTATAGCTCAGAGCGAAAATAGCTCTATTGTGCTAGAGAGTCCCTAAATAATCCTTGTTTGTACAGCCTGTGACTGCTGCTTCGTTTTCACCCCTTAGTATTGCACCTACCCACATCTATCGCGGTTGGTCAATTTTCTCCCAAGCGGGAGAAGCCATTGCTCAGTTGGGGCAGCGTCCCCTTTTAGTGGTTTCACCGCAGCGGTATCAGCAGCTTGAGCAGGAGTGGCAGGCAATCGCCCACTCCCATGATCTCACCTTTGCTGTGGGAACATTCCATGGCGAGTGCAGTGAATCCACCCTTGCCCAGCTCCGCCAAGAGGCGCAGGGCAGCGATCTGATCATTGGCATTGGCGGTGGTAAAGCCCTAGATACCGCTAAGCTCTTGGGGCACCAACTGCACTTGCCCGTAGTGACGATCCCCACGTCGGCAGCCACCTGTGCCGCTTGGACAGCCCTCTCCAATATCTATACAGAGGCCGGTGCCTTTGCCTATGATGTGGCACTCCCCCGTTGCCCAGATCTGCTGCTCCTGGACTACGCCCTAATTCAAACGGCGCCGCGGCGAACCCTGCTTGCCGGTATTGGCGATGCCCTTGCCAAGTGGTATGAGGCCTCGGTGAGTAGTGGTCACCGGCAAGAAACCCTGATTGTCGCTGCGGTACAGCAAGCCCGAGTATTGCGCGATATTCTCTTGCAGCAGTCTGCCGAAGCCTTGGCCACTGTGGGCAGTCCCATTTGGGAAAATGTCGTTGATGCCAGTGTCCTGATGGCAGGCATGATTGGTGGATTGGGGGGTGCCCAATGCCGCACGGTAGCAGCCCACGCCATTCACAATGGCTTGACCCAACTGCCCCAAAGCAAGGGCACACTCCACGGCGAAAAAGTGGCCTACGGCATTCTTGTTCAACTACGCTTGGAAGAAATGGTTCAGGGCAGTCAACTGGCCACCAGCGCTCGCCATCAACTTTGTCAGTTTTATGAACAGGTGGGTTTGCCCCTGAGTTTAGAGGACTTAGGCTTCCAAGAGGCCAGCCTAGCTCAGCTTCAGCACGCTGCTACGGTTGCCTGTGCGCCCCACTCCGATATTCACTATCTGCCCTTTCCCGTGACGCCTAATCTGGTGCTAGAAGCAATGGTGTCCACCGTGGTCGGCTACAGTGCCAAAGTCGTGGATGGGAGTGCCCGTTAGATGGGGTTAGAGTGGATTCAGCCGGCTGATCGCCTTGGGTCATTGCCGCCCTACGTCTTTGCGCGTCTGGATGAACTGAAGCTGAAAGCCCGCCAGCAGGGACTGGACTTAATTGACTTGGGTATGGGCAACCCCGATGGCTCCGCCCCGCGTCCAGTCATTGAAGCAGCGATCGCCGCCTTTGAGGAACCCAGCTACCATGGTTATCCCCCCTTTGAAGGCACAGCGGTTTTCCGTCAAGCCATTACCCGTTGGTATCAACGCCGCTACAATGTCTCCCTTGATCCCGATGGTGAAGCCTTACCTCTATTGGGATCAAAAGAGGGATTGACGCACCTCGCCCTTGCCTATGTGAATCCGGGGGATGTCGTCCTTGTGCCTAGCCCAGCCTATCCTGCCCATTTTCGTGGACCCGCGATTGCCGGTGCCAACATCTATCCCCTCATTCTCAAACGGGAAAAGGGCTGGCTCATTGATCTGAGTGAAATTCCCAGTGACATTGCTCGCCAAGCGAAGGTTTTGTACTTCAACTATCCCAGCAATCCCACAGCGGCGATCGCCCCTCGCTCTTTCTTTGAAGAAGTCGTTGCCTTTGCCCGCGAATATCAAATCCTACTGGTGCATGACCTTTGCTACGCCGAACTGGCCTTTGACGGCTATCAACCCACGAGCTTGCTGGAAATTCCCGGTGCCAAGGAAATCGGCGTTGAGTTCCATACCCTCTCGAAAACCTACAATATGGCCGGTTGGCGGGTTGGGTTTGTGGTGGGCAACCGCCACATTATTCAGGGCTTGCGTACCCTGAAAACAAACTTAGATTATGGGGTTTTTTCCGTCTTACAGAAAGCGGCAGAGGTGGCCTTGAGCCTACCCGATAGCTACATTGCCTCTGTGTGCGATCGCTATCGCCAACGGCGGGATTTTCTGATTCAAGGCTTGAATGAACTGGGCTGGCAACTCACCCCAACCCAAGCAACCATGTACCTGTGGGTGCCCGTGCCCGTGGGCATGAGTTCGACAGATTTTGCCCTCAAACTGCTGCAGGAAACGGGTGTTGTTGTGACGCCCGGCAATGCTTTTGGGGAAGGCGGTGAAGGATACGTGCGCATTAGCCTCATTGCCGATCGCGATCGCCTAGGTGAAGCCCTCAAACGCATGACTCAAGCCAATATTCGCTTCGATAGCTTAAGTCGCTCAACTCACTCCATCCAGCCATGACAAAAACGAATACTGCCCTGCTTATCGGACAATCATCGCCACCCCCGCCCCCGGCATGACCTACTGGCAAAAGGTCGTCTTTGCTTGGCTATATCGCAATGCCGAGGAGGCCATGACTTACTCTCGTCTGCCACCTGAGCAAGGCGTGGAGCTGGGCATACAGGGAGAGAGTGGATCGTGGGAGCATTTATCCCAAACGACTGTTCCATGCGGTTTCCGCATCCTTGAGCGCCTGATCAATTGTCTTTTGTCCCAAGAGAACTGCCTGTAAATTCTCGTAGAGGAGTCGTTGTAGCTCCTTAATATCCCGCAGGGGGGGAATGAGAACCTCTGCTTGGTTCATTTGAGCAGCGCTGACGGATCGGGCAATGTCTACAGGGGTGGCATTTTCGCCAATGGTGCGGAAGTAGGGATCCCCTAAGGCTGCTTGTGTAGAAGGTAGGACATTCGCTTCCTTAGCAAAGGCCAGTTGGTTTTCGTTATTGGTAACAAAGAGGGCAAATTCTACGGCCAGGTCAGGATGGCGACTCTGGCGGGGGACAAGTAAATTCATCACGGCGACATTTTTCTTGCCAGTGGCTCCGGTCAACTGGGGGGCGGGGGCTGAAACGGCGGCAATACTGGGGGCATTGGTGGCGATCGCGTTCAAAAATTCCGGACTCGTCATCAGTAGAGCCGTTTGTCCTGCTTGATAGAGTTCGATGCCTTGGCGGTGGCCTTCAGTCAGCACCTGTGGCGGCAAGAGTCCCTGACGATAGAGATCCAGCCAATACTGAAAAACGGCTTTGCCCACCGGGGAATTAAAGGCAGCACGGCCTTGATCATCTACAAGCTTCACCCCCATCTGCACCATGGCCTGCAGCAGCTCGGCAGAGTCCTCGGGCACCATCGTGATAAAGAAGGCGTATTTGCCCGTTTTCTCCTTCACGGCTTTAGCGACACTGGCAAGTTCGGCAAAGGTTTGGGGGGGGCGATCAACCCCAGCGGCGGCAAGGATCGCCTTGTTATAAATCGTTATCCGCGAAGTGAGGTACCAGGGCACGGCAAAACTCTTGCCCTCTAACGTCGTTGCCTGCCAAATATTGGGTAGATAACGCTCACGCACGGCTGGCGGCACATAGTCATTGAGATTGAGCCACGCATTACGTCCTGCCAACAAGGCCGCAAAGTCGGGGTTCAGGTTCACCACATCGGGAGCAGTGCCTGCTAATACTGCCATGAGAATTTTGGTCTGCATTGCAGTCCAAGGAATATCCACCCAGCGCACCTGGACATCGGGATGTTGAGCTTCAAATTCCGCAATCAGGCGATTGAAGTAATCAGTAAATTTCGGTTGCAGTTGCATTGTCCAGAATTCAATCTGGGTGCCTTGGGTCGGCGGCGCTGTTCCACAACTGGTTAGGATGGCCAGCCATAGCCCCACCAACAGCCCAAAGATCCAGCGTGGCCACGATCGCATTGCTGAGGACTCCTACAGGGGGGGGAGTTCAGAGGTGCAGGCACGGCAGCGGCTCGCCTTGAGGGGCACGGATTCTAAGCAGTAGGGGCACTCCCGTTGTTCGGGTGCAGGGGGCTTCTTGGGCAGCAAGGGCAAAATTAGTTTCAGGAGAATAAACAAGCTAAGGGCAATCACCCCAAAGTCGAGCAAACTGCCCAAAAACTTGCCAATTCTAATGCCTGACCCGACAGTGAGTTCACGCCAGTCGCCCCCTGGAATTAGAGGATTGACCAAGGGCATGATGAGGTCCTCAACAACGGAAGTGACAATGCGGCCAAAGGCACCCCCCACCACGACAGCGATCGCCAGATCAATCACATTCCCTTTTAAGGCAAATTCGCGGAACTCCTGCCAATATTTCTTGGCCTGTCGGCGGTTCAATCGCCCCATGCCCACTCCTCAGTAGTACACAAAAATTAACATTTATCTTCATCAATGACCAAAATTTTATCGATGCCGCTAGCCAACGGGCAAACTCTAGGCTAACATTGTAGATCCAGTCAGAAAGTGTTCGAGCGATCGCTGGTATGATTGCGTATGGCACCCACTTTTGCCCGCTTGATAACTCACTATACACCCCCATTTTCGTTAAAGGAGCTAGGAAAACACTCGCATGGTCAATCAGGAAAAAACGTTAGACGTGGGCTTTACGCATGCTGATTTTGCAGCCTTACTGGACCGGTACGATTACCACTTCAACCCCGGCGACATTGTTGCTGGCACCGTCTTTAGTATCGAACCGAAGGGTGCCCTGATTGACATCGGTGCGAAAACCGCTGCCTACATCCCCATCCAAGAAATGTCTATCAACCGGATTGACAGTCCGGAAGAGGTGCTGCAACCGAACGAAACCCGCGAATTCTTTATCTTGGCGGATGAAAACGAAGAAGGACAGCTTACCCTCTCGATTCGTCGTATTGAGTACATGCGGGCTTGGGAGCGCGTTCGCCAACTACAAGCGGAAGATGCCACCGTTCGTTCTCAGGTCTTTGCCACCAACCGTGGGGGTGCCCTTGTGCGCATTGAAGGGCTGCGCGGCTTTATTCCCGGTTCCCACATCAGCACCCGTGTTAACAAGGAAGAATTGGTGGGTGAAGAGCTGCCCCTGAAGTTTTTAGAAGTGGATGAAGAGCGCAACCGTCTTGTTCTCAGCCACCGCCGTGCCCTTGTCGAGCGCAAGATGAACAAACTGGAAGTGGGCGAAGTGGTGGTTGGAACTGTGCGTGGGATCAAGCCCTACGGTGCCTTCATTGACATTGGGGGTGTCAGCGGTCTGCTGCACATTTCTGAGATTTCCCACGATCACATCGATACTCCCCACAGTGTTTTCAATGTCAATGACCAAGTCAAGGTAATGATTATTGACCTTGATGCTGAGCGGGGTCGCATTTCCCTTTCCACCAAGCAACTGGAGCCAGAACCCGGTGACATGGTGAAAAATCCGCAGTTGGTCTACGAAAAGGCTGAAGAGATGGCAGAGCGCTATCGTCAGCAACTCCTGCAACAACAGCAGCAGGCCACCGCAGAGACCACTGAGGCAGTCATTGAAGACATTCCCGAAGCCACTGAAGACGATACGGCTGAGCCGATTCTTCAAGAAGCCTAGGATGTCCCTTGCCCTCACCCTTGGGGATCCAGCGGGCATTGGCCCAGAAATTCTCCTGAAAGCCCTAGCTCACCTGCCCTCAGAAATGTTAGGGCAGTTTTTTATTGCGGGGACGCAGCAGGTATTGCAGGACACCTACGCTCGCCTCTGTCAGCAGGAACAGGTGGCCATTGATCCCACTCAGCTTCAGATTTGGCAGCATCCCCTCGATGAGAGGATTGTACCGGGGCAGCCTAGTGTTGCCAGTGGGGCCGCCAGCTTTGCTTACTTAGAAACAGCAATTCAGCGGGCGATCGCCGGCGACGTAGCAGGCATTGTTACTGGACCCATTTCTAAAGCGAGTTGGCAGGCGGCAGGCTATGCTTTTCCCGGCCAAACAGAAGTGCTGGCTCACTTCACAGGCACTGCCAATGTGGGCATGGTGTTCTTGGGGCGATCGCCCGTAACCAACTGGGTACTGACCACTTTACTCGCGACTACCCACATCCCCTTGAAAGACGTTCCCAAAGCACTGACCCCCGAACGCCTTCATGAAAAACTGGCGCTCCTTGTGCAGTTTCTGAGGGAGCAGCGGCATTTGGAGCGGCCTCGCATTGCCATTGCTGGCTTGAATCCCCACAGTGGTGAGCAGGGACACTTAGGCCAAGAGGAAGTGACTTGGCTGATTCCATGGCTCGCAGCAGCCCAGCAGCAGTACCCTCAAGTTGAACTGATTGGCCCTGTGCCCCCCGATACCCTCTGGATTGGGGCTGCCGATGCATGGTGGGGACGCCCTGCCCCGGCAACTGCCTACGATGCCTACCTCGCGCTTTACCATGATCAGGGATTGATTCCCGTGAAGATGCTCGCTTTTCGGGAAGCGGTGAATACCACAATTGGCCTGCCCTTTATTCGCACGTCCCCGGATCACGGTACGGCCTTTGATATTGCGGGTACAGGGATGGCAGACCCACAGAGTTTTCTGGCGGCGATTGCTTGGGCACAGACCCTGAGTGAAGGATCGGTTTTCCCTCTTACCCGCGCCTAAAGTGCCTTTGATAGAATGCAACTAGATAACAAACCAAATGGTCAATCATTGGCATTTTGGTTGTTGCTGTATCGGGCAGAGTCTATGGGATTCTTTGATTCAGAAATTGTTCAACAGGAAGCACAACGCCTGTTTCAGGACTACCAGCAGTTGATGCAGCTTGGCTCCGAGTACGGCAAGTTTGACCGCGAAGGGAAGAAAATTTATATCGAAAAAATGGAAGAACTCATGGACCGCTACCGTATTTTTATGAAGCGGTTTGAGTTGTCCGATGACTTTATGGCGCAGATGACCATCAAACAACTGGAAACACAACTCAGCCAGTTTGGTATGTCTCCCCAAACTATGTTTGATCAAATGCATCAGACCCTTGAGCGCATGAAAGCCGAAGTGGAACGCCAACCCTAGGGGAGACAGCGGGTGTTGCTCTGCAATTTGGATGGGGTGATTACGCCAGAGGCCTCGATTTCTGTTTTTGATCGCGGGTTTCTCTACGGCGATAGCGTTTATGAAGTGATTCGTACCTATCGAGGGATTCCCTTTGCCCTACCAGAGCACCTAGCACGGTTGCGCGCCTCAGCGGCCTATCTCTACATGACCGTGCCGTGGTCTGATGAGGACATTACCCAAGAAGTGCAACGCACGTTAGCGGCTGCCCCAGCGGGAGAATATTACATTCGGATTGTCGTGACCCGTGGGAGCGATCGCCGCATTGGGCTATTGCCAGAACCAACGACCCAGCCCAGATTATTGATTATGTTGATGGCGATCGCCCCCGAACCAACATTGAGTGAACAGGGAATTCGCCTGACCATTGCCAAGCGGCAACGCACGAGCACCGCTGCCCTTGATCCAGCGGCCAAAACGGGCAATTACCTCAACAATCTCTTGGCGCTATTGGAGGCGCAGCAGGCTGGTTTTGACGACGCCCTGCTTCTCAATGCCCAAGGGCAAATGACCGAGGCCACGACCAGTAACCTCTGGATTGTCCGTGAGGGTGTGGTCGAGACACCCCCCGCCGCTGTTGGTATACTCCACGGAATTACGCGAGCGACGCTGTTGCAGATCCTCTCAGACTTGGGCATGCTCCATCGCGAAGTGATGCTCACCCCACCGGATCTAGCGACGGCCAGTGAGGGCTTTCTTAGTTCATCGGTGCGCCTTCTAATGCCGATTCGCCAAGTGGATGAGGTCATCTTTCCAGCCTGTCCGGGACCTGTGACCCAAAAGCTATGGCAGGAATTATTAGCAGTGATGGAAAAGGCCGCTCTGGCCTAGATACAGTCCTTTCAGCCGCAAGTCTCGAGTCAGTATTTGAAAGTTAGCGAAGTCCCCGAGTTGGGAACGTGACGGGAATATTGGGGTTGACCCATACTTGACACTCGAGTTCCGTGCTGGGTGGGAAAAAAGGAATCGGGTTGCCTGCTGCATCGGTGACGTCTGGCAGGTATTCAAGGGGCAGGGTATCAAATTGACAGGTGTAGGCACCATAAATGACCTGAGGGCGATCGCCCGAAGGGCGCGCTCCGCGATCGCGCAGGATCAACTGATAGCCAAAGCTGCGACTGGCATTGCCCAACTGATTGATCAGGGCAAAACGCCGTAAATAGGGCAAGCGTCCCCAAGCGGCGGGGGAGACAAAGGCTTCAATTCTGCCTCCCGGTGCTGTAATGGCTGGAAAGGCCTGCCAGCGTTGAATCACCTCGTCACCAAACTGCTGTACAGCCCACCATAGGCTGGGTACCGTTAAGCCCACTGCCGAGGGTTGCTCGCTAACCACAGCTTGCTTTTCATTGACGGGCAGCGCGATCGCCCCCGCAACTGCTGGCGGTAAGTCTTCTGTCGAGGTATTGGCGGCTGTTTTGAGGGGATGCAACCCTAATAGAGCGATCGTCCCCACGGCACTCAACCATCGGCCACAGGACTTGAGAGGGGATAGGGTTCTCATTTGCTTTGAGTCGTGAAGGAGATTCATCCCTATGTTACGAATGCAGCCAAGCCTTCAATACATCGAGGAGACTATTCCCCCCCCATGCAAGGGCAACAAGAATCGAGGTGGTCACCGCTAAACCCAGCAGAGAGATGACGACTCCCGCTAGACTAATCAAACCATCGTCATCCAAAAGACCAAAGCCAATCGTAAAAATGCCCATCGCTGGAATCGTGTTCGTGCCAGGAATTGGCAAAATCATTGAGCTTGCCATCAGCGACACGGCAACTCCCAAGCCCAAACGTCCGCCTCGGGTGGTGCAAATGGGGTGCAAGCGGGGACGGGAGATAACTTCAATCCGTCGCAGCCAAGGCAAAGCCGTGCGCACAATCTTTTGAATCTGGGATCGCGGCATCGTGCGCTTGAGCAGCTGGGGAGGCAACCAAGGGGTTGAGACACCCACGAGCAATTGCCAGCCCAACAGTAACAGCACAATGCCAAAGGGAGTGGAGTAACCGGGGGCTGGAATAGGCAGCGCCGATGGCAACGAAAGCACAGCCAGCAAAAAGCCGAAGGTTCGCTCTCCCGCCAACTGCAGAATATCCCCTAAGGATACCAGTTGCTGCCTTAAAACCTCGCCATCGCTGGGGCTGGGCACAGGACTCAAAAAGGCACGTTCGAGGTCAGTGGACAGTTTTGCCATAAAAAATGACGGGAGGTGAAAATGTTGCCACTGCTAGGATACGATAGATTGATCGTTAGTTATGCCCAACACAGTTGACAGGCGATCCCAAGGCCGCGATCAACCTGAAGCCATGGCAACCCCATCTGACTTACCGACAGAGTTGCACCTGATCAACCCCCGGCGATCGCTGGGGCATGTTTATCTCGACTGGACACCCCAACCCGGTTGCCATGTGGATCATGAAGGGGAAACCTATACAGTGTTAGAACGCCGGCATCGCTACTGCTTTCGTGGCGGACGCTATCAACTGGAAAAAATTGCCCTCTATGTGCAGCATAGTGACACCACGAGCGATCGCCATCTCGTCAATGGACAGTGGGTGATTGGAGATCCCACCTGTCGCTGGAATGCGCTTTCACCCTTGTTGCGCTGTGCTGTGAACCCTCAAGGCTCCTGCCAAAACTGTCGAGATTACCGGCCTCGAGAACCATAGCCTTCTACTGTCAAAAATCCCCTCGCGGGAGCAGCGGGGTGGTTTGAGATTGAGCCAGAGATGGCCAGCCTACTGCACAGCAGGCGTCATATAGGACGTTTGCGGTAGAACAATTTTCACCGGTTCAACGTGCCAGATGTCTTGGCAATACTCGCGAATGGCGCGATCGCTAGAAAATTTGCCCATCCGTGCCACATTCAGGATCGACATTTTTGACCATTGGGCTTGATCTTGATACACCTGAAGCACCTGTTGATGGCAGTCCACGTAGCTTTGGTAGTCTGCCAAGAGGCAATAGCGATCATTTTGCCAGAGGTGTTCCACAATCGGGCGAAAGAGTTCCGTATCCCCATGGGAAAAGTAACCAGAGCCGATGAGGTCAAGAACCCGCTTCAGCATTGGGTTACTATTGGCAAACTCCCACGGACGGTAGCCGTTGCGCCACAATTCCTGCAATTGCTCCACCGTATGGCCAAAGAGGAAGAAGTTTTCTGCCCCCACCTCTTCGCGAATCTCCACATTGGCACCATCGAGGGTGCCAATCGTCAATGCCCCATTGAGGGCAAATTTCATATTCCCTGTGCCTGAGGCCTCGTAGCCCGCCGTTGAAATTTGCTGGGACAAATCTGCTGCAGGATAGACGCGCTGCCCCAGTGTCACGTTGTAGTCGGGCAAAAAGACCACCTTCAGGCGATCGCGCACCACTGGATCACGATTGATCACATCCGCCACCGAGTTGATGAGCTTAATGATTAACTTGGCCATGTAGTAGCCCGGCGCCGCCTTACCGCCAAAAATAAACGTTTGGGGCACCATCTCCAGTTGCGGATTGTCCTTCAACATTTGATAGAGGGTGATGATATTGAGGACACACAGGTGCTGCCGTTTGTATTCGTGGATGCGCTTTACCAAGATGGAGAAGAGGGAATGGGGATCCACCGTTACTCCCACGCGATTGCGAATGTATTCCGCCAGACGTTCCTTGTTTCCATGCTTCACTGATCGCCACTGGGCAGCAAAGTCACGATTCTCTGCCAAGGGTTCTAATTGTCGCAGTTGCTCCAAGTGCTTCACCCAATCTTCGCCAATGCGTTCGCTTATCAGACGAGTTAATCCGGGATTGCTGAGCACGATCCAGCGTCGAGGGGTGACGCCATTGGTTTTATTGGAAAATTTCTCCGGCGTCAGTTCATAGAAATCCTTGAGCACCGTTTGTTTCAAGAGTTCTGAGTGCAGCGCCGCCACCCCATTGATGGCATGACTCCCCACCGCTGCCAAGTGTGCCATGCGCACATAACGACAGCCACTTTCATCAATAATCGACAGCCGCCGCAGGCGATCGTTATCCCCCGGATATTGCAGGCGCACCTGATCGAGGAAGCGCTGGTTAATTTCGTAGATGATTTGCAAGTGGCGGGGTAGGAGTGAGCCAAAGAGATGCAGCGGCCATTTTTCCAGTGCCTCGGGCAAGAGGGTGTGGTTGGTGTAGGCAAATGTCTTGCAGGTAATGTCCCACGCCTGCTCCCAAGGCATGAGATGCTCATCCACCAACAGGCGCATCAGTTCTGCCACCGAAATCGCCGGGTGGGTATCATTCAACTGCACCGTGAACTTCTCGTGGAAGCGACTGAGATCCTGATTCCCCGACTGCTTGTAAAGGCGGATCATGTCCTGAAGAGCACAGGAGCAGAAAAAATATTGCTGCATCAGCCGCAGTTCTTTGCCCTGCAATTGCTCATCGTTGGGATAGAGAACTTTGGTGATGTTTTCTGAGGCAATTTTTTGGTTGACGGCACCGTAGTAATCGCCCGTGTTAAAGGCTTGAAAGTCAAAGGACTCCACCGCCTCTGCCCGCCACAGGCGCAAAAGATTGGCGGTATTCACCTTGTAGCCCAAGATTGGGGTATCATAGGCTACCCCTTGAATCACTTGGTGGGGTTCCCAAACGACCCGATAGCGACCCTGATCATCGGTGTAGCTGTAGGTATGGCCGCCAAACTTCACCTGCAAAATCAACTCTGGTCGCGGAATTTCCCAAGGGTTGCCGTAGCGTAACCACTTATCCGTAATCTCAACTTGCCAGCCATCGCGAATCTCTTGGTCAAAGATGCCGTACTCGTAGCGAATGCCATAGCCAATGGCGGGGATTTCCAATGTGGCGAGGGAATCCATGTAGCAGGCGGCCAAGCGACCCAAGCCACCATTGCCCAAGCCCGGCTCTTCCTCCTGATCGAGGAGTTCCTTGAGGTTCAAGCCTGTTTGCCGTATGGCTTCTTCAACAGCCTCATAGAGTCCAAGGTTAATCAGGTTATTGCCGAGGTGGGGCCCTAGCAAAAATTCGGCGGAGAAATAGCAAACAGTGCGGCTTTCTTGCTCTCGATAGGTTTTGGCAGAATTCAACCAGCGCAACAGCAGGCGATCGCGCACGGTGTAGGCCAAGGCCAAGTAGTAATCATTTTTCGTCGCCACTTCGGGGAATCGCCCTTGGATAAAAAAGAGATTATCCATAAAGGCGCGGCGCAGCGTTTCAATACTCGTACCGGTGCGATCGTCTTCCGTGAGCACTGTGGGACAACCGGGCGGAATGAGACTAGTCATTGTGGGAATCCTCGCAAAAAATTAACGCGATTAGTAGTTAGCCCCTCCCTTCTGTTCTACCGCGATCGCCCAGAATCCCCCGCTAAGTACAGAATCTCTTTACCAGCAGGCAAGTCTTTCCCTAGCGTTCATTGACTGTGGGGGAACAGTTGGCAGGTCAGTTCTTCCTCGGCCTCTGGTGGGGCAACGGTGGGTGGGGTGGTGCCAAGGGGCACCTCTGGGGCTGGGCTTTGTTGATAGCGTTGATAGAGCGTAATCAGAAGTTTGATCAGGCGATCGCCGCCACTGGCATAGAGAGGATCATCGGGCAAACGCGCCAAAGCAGCGGACATCTGCGTCTGCAAGATCTCTAAATCCCCATAGCGACGGGTCAGCCGTTGCAGTAAATCGATGAGGGTAAACCGCTCTAGGCCTTGGGCATGCACCGGTTTGTTGGTCAACAGCGCGGCCACGAGGAGCTTCATATGCAGGGGCGTACAGTAGCGGGTGACTTCCAAGCGCAAATCGTAGAGATCGGCGGTGCTGAGGGTCGGCGCCTCGATGGTCAGTGTGGCCGTCGGGGATTGGGTGTAGAGGGGCACCAAAATTTGCAGCAGTGCCGCTGAGAGAACCTGATAGGCCTGTGCTTTGTTGAGACTATTGACAATGGTCGTTAGGCGTTGTCCCAAGAGGGTGGGGCTTTTCAGCCGCTCAAGGATTTGGATCACGGCCTGTTGCACCTCACTCACGGTCCACGGCGGTGCTTGGGTCGGCCACTGATTCTGCTGCAGGGCATACAGTAGCTTAAAAAGACGGTTGTGCTGCGGGTGCTGGACGATTTGTTGGGCAGCGGTGGCAATTGGAGAAGTCGTTGTCGTCACAGGTTTGCCAAAAGTCCCTCGATCTGTATTTTAGCCAATTTTCCTAGACGATAATTTATTGATTGTAGTCAAGGGGGGATTGTAAAGACCTCTGCTAGCATTGGGAGAGTCTAGCAGTGACAAAACAGGTGTGAAAGAGCTTTTTCGTGGCGTTCAGCAGCGTCTCAATGAGATTGTTGTCGGTCAAGGGGCGATCGCCCAGGGGTTAATTGTGGCCCTCCTCGCCGAAGGCCATGTCATCCTCGAGGGGGTGCCGGGAACTGCCAAAACCCTCCTTGTAAAGCTCCTCGCTCGCCTGATTGCAGCGGAATTTCGCCGTATCCAACTCACCCCCGATGTCCTCCCCGCCGATATTCTCGGTACGAGTATCTTTGACTTCAACAGCCGCACATTTCGCTTGCGCAAGGGGCCGATTTTTACCCAAGTGCTGCTGGCGGATGAAATTAACCGCACACCGCCCAAAACGCAAGCAGCTCTCCTCGAAGCCATGGAAGAACGGCAGGTGACCCTCGACGGCACCACCCTCCCTCTCTCTGGTCTATTTTGGACAGTGGCTACTCAAAACCCCTTGGAATTTGAAGGGACGTATCCGCTGCCAGAAGCCCAACTGGATCGCTTCCTATTTAAGCTGGTCGTGCCCTACCCAGAGCCAACCTCAGAACGGCAAATGCTTGAAAATGCCCTTGGGGGCTTTGAGGCACGGGATCTCGATCAACTCAATTTGGAGCCCTTGATTACCGTTGAGCAAGTCTTGGTAGCACGGCAGCAAGTGCGGCAAGTCCATGTGGAGCCTGCGGTGCTGGATTATCTTTTGGCGTTGGTGCAGGCCAGTCGTCAACATCCTGAACTGCTGTTGGGGGCTTCCCCACGAGCGGCGGTGGGCTGGTTACGCGCCACCCAAGCACAGGCGTGGTTAGAGGATCGTCCCTATGTTACCCCTGAAGATGTGAAGGCGATCGCCACCCCGCTACTGCAACACCGTTTGATCCTCAAGCCCGAAGCCCAGTTAGACGGCACTACGCTGCCCCAAGTGATCCAAGGTATTCTCGCTAAAGTTGCTGTTCCCCGATGAAAGCACCTGCTAGTTATCAGTTTGGTCGCCATCGCCCCCGCTGGGTGCCCACGGTTCGCTTCTATGGCCTCTTGCTGCTGGGGGTTCTCTTGCCAGCGCTGACCAGCTTGCTGCCAGCAGAGCTATGGCCGATCGCCGAGGCGGTTCCCCAAGGGAATCTGCGGGAATGGTTGCGCTACTGGCCTCTGGGGCTGGGATTGCTCCTGATGGGGCTGTACAATCTGGTTGTTTTCGGCCTGTCCCTGTGGGACTACATCTGCATTGGTCGCTGGCAACTGACCCTCGATCGCGCCTGTGAGTCACGGCTCTCCATTGGTCGGCAAAACCCGATTCGCCTCAGGCTCCACACCCGTGGTGAGGTTTCCTTGAATGCGCAGATTTGGATTGAACTCTACGACGATGTGCCTGCTGAGTTTACGGGTGAAACCCCCTACTTTGCCTTTACCGCCTCAGCCCAGAGTACGTTGGAATTGCTGTACCATGTATTCCCACCGCGACGGGGTGCCTTTCAATGGTCAGGCTGTGATGTGCGGCTGCGCAGTTCTTGGGGCTTGGCGTGGCGACGCTGGTTTGCACCCGTTGTGACTGCAGTGGAAGTTTATCCCGATTTGATTGGGTTGCGATCGCTCTCAATTCGCCTCAGTTTAGAATCCAGTGGCAGCTTGCGGCGGCGACGCTATGCCTTGGGGGGCACCGAATTTGCCGAATTGCGAGAGTACCATTTGGGGGATGATCTGCGCCTCATGGACTGGAAAGCGAGTGCCCGCCGCGGCCGGCCTCTTGTGCGCGCCATGGAGCCAGAACGGGATCAACCCTTGATCATTCTGCTGGATCGAGGCCGCTTGATGACCGCTACGGTGGCAGGTTTGAAACGCTTTGACTGGGGCTTAAACGCGGCATTGGCACTGGCTCTGACGGGCTTGCGACGGGGGGATAAGGTGGGCTTGGGGATTTTTGATCAGCAACTGCACACGTGGATTGCGCCTCAAAGTGGGGATTCCCATCTGGGGCAGATTCTTAGTCAGGTGTATCGCTGTGAACCCATTCTCGAAGAATCCGACTATGTGGGCACCGTCAGCGCGATTTTGGGACACTATACCCGCCGTGCCCTTGTGGTGGTTCTGACAGAGGTGATTGATGAGGTGGCTTCCCAAGAACTCCTCGCCGCCATGGCTCGCCTCACGCCGCGTTTTCTACCCTTCTGTGTCGCTTTGCGCGATCGCCAGATTGAAACCCTTGCCCACCGCCCGTTGATGCCACAGCCCTTGGCTGCCGTGGATCAAGTGACCAGCCTCTATGAACAGGCTGTCGCCCTCGATCTGCTCCATCAGCGACAACGTGCCTTTGCCCGTTTGGAGCAACAGGGGGTTCTTGTCCTCGACGCTCCTGCGGATCAAATGAGTGAGCAACTGGTGGATCGCTATTTGCTGCTGAAAGCCCGTGGCCGACTTTAGGGCTGGCTAGCCTCGATCACACTGGTATTCCTTGGTTCCTGCAATGGCCATAGGGGCGGGCGATCGCCCGGTGGCGTCCCCAGGGGAAGGGGTGTCGAGGTCTGTGTCAGCCCACAAGTTGCCCGCAAACGCGCTTGCAGGAGTTGACTCACCACCTGACGTCGAATAAATTCTTGCTCAATGGCTGGGGGGACTAAACGTTGCAGTTCCATAGGTTGCCTCCAATCCACCGTTGTTTACGGCAACACAGGCTTCCGTGCGCTTCCCACACTCACATTCAACTGGTCATAGGCCTTAACTTGATCTTAACGGCGATCGCCCGCGATTGTAAAAATAACTACCAAAATGCAGGGGGATTTGTGGGGATTTCCTAACACTATTGCAACGGGGATACATTCGGGGATTGGGGGGATTCCCATTTCTGCTGGCAAAACGCGTAGATCACCTTACCACCATGAATAATCACATAGAGCGTCACTCCACTGAGGACAAAAGGCATGATCTTCTCCAGCCAAGGAAGATGGCAACCGAGGCGCGTGAGGACAACAGCAAAGGCATCATCCAAAAGACTAATCAGCAAAGGCAACAACTGCCGCAGCAGGCTAAAAATCTCTGATAAATAACCATCACTTTCCATAACAGTGTTCTCAGATAGGTTGACGCAGAAAATAATCTTCAATACAGCTTAAATACAGTCTGTTTCATAGGTATGGAACAGACTTAAATGAGTCGGTATTGACAAGCTTGTGCACAAGAATTGAACTTGGAATCAATACTGTACAAAGCCCTTCGTATCCCCCTGCTGAAGACCATATCCTAACGTTTAGGAAGTTTGAGAAACGGGCTGAGGGCTGTGATTGATTGTGCTGAGACCGCATCAAGCTGAGAGATTTTTGGAAATTGTTAACAACCGTAACACTTCCTATTATAAGCAACCGCCATGAATTGCGGGATAACTGTAATTTGTTGTTACACCAGAACGCATTTCAAGCGTCACTATCTAGGATGGAAGTAGCAACAGCGGCAGGTGCCCTATGAAACAGTTGTTGAGCCATTGGTGTTGTTTTGCGATTCTGTTGGCGATCGCCACAACCACAGGACTTGACCAGCGGGGACTCGCACAAAATGAAGCCCAACAGTTGCGCGATATTATGCAGCGGTTGGATGCCCTGCAACAGCGCTATAGTGCTGCCGTCAGTGAACTAGACGTGATTCGCAAAACCTCTTTTGGCGGCGATAGTAATAATGTCATTGCCCTCACAAATCAGATTGAGCAGTTGCAAAAACAGGGGAATTATGGCGCAGCAGTGGCCCCCTCACGGGAATTAGTGGCGATCGCCGAGCGGGTTCTAGGCCCCAATCACCCCACCCTTGCCGCAACCTTGAATAATCTTGCTGTCACCTACAAGGAACTGGGTAACTTTAGTGAGGCGATTCCCCTCTACCAGCGCAGCTTAGCCATCCGTGAAAAAGCCCTTGGCGCAAATCATCCCGATGTTGCCACCAGCCTCAATAACCTCGCCAACCTCTACAGCGATCAAGGCAACTACGGCGAGGCGCTGCCCCTCTATCAGCGCGCCTTTGCCATCCGTGAACAAGCCCTTGGCAAGACCCATCCCGATGTGGGCTTGAGTGTGCACAACTTGGCAGTGATGTACCATTTGCAGGGCAGCCTAACCACAGCCTTGCCCCTCTACCAGCGCAGTCTTGGCCTGCTCGAACCCGCCTTAGGGGCGGAACATCCCTTAGTGGCAACGGTATTGAATAACCTTGCTGAACTCTATCGTGCTCAGGGCAATTATGGCGCGGCGCTTCCCCTTTACCAACGCAGTTTGGCGATCCGTGAAAAGGTGCTGGGGACAGATCACCCCGATGTTGCCACTAGCCTCAACAACTTGGCTGAACTCTACCGGGTGCAGGGGAATTACGGGGCGGCGCTTCCCCTCTATCAACGCAGTATTGCCCTGCGGCAGCGTACCCTCGGTGGCGAGCATCCCTATTTGGCACTGAGTCTTGCCAATTTAGCAAAAGCCTACTGGGGGCAGGGGACGATCAATGAGGCCTTAACGGCTCTCAACCGTGCCCTTGACATTGAAGAGGTCAACCTCAGCCGTAACCTCGTGGTTGGCTCCGAGGAATATAAACGCAACTATCTGGCCACGTTTCAAGACTCCACCAACACCGCTATTTCCTTCCATTTGCAGGGGAATCCCCAGAATCCAGCAGTGGCCAACCTAGCCTTAACCACCATTTTGCGCCGTAAAGGTCGGTTGTTGGATGTTTTAGCGGCAACGGCCAGCCGCCTACGCAATCAACTGGATGCCTCGGGGCAGCAGCAACTGGATGAATTAATGCGTGTGCGAACACAGATTGCCAGCCTCACCTTTGTGCGCGATCGCCCACCGCCGGCCAGCCAAATTAGCCAACTAGAACAGCGTGCCAACCAACTAGAAGCGCAACTGGTGAACCAAAATGCCAATTTCCGTTTGGAAGTCACCCCCGTCACCCTCAGTGCGGTGCAGCAAGCGATTCCCGCGAATGCCGTGCTGCTGGAATTTATTGAGTATGTGCCCTACAACCCGAAAACCAACCGCTGGGAAGCTCCCCGTTACGCCCTCTATGCCCTGAAGAATAGTGGTCCCCCCCAATGGCGAGACTTGGGTACCGTCGCTGATCTCGATACGGTCATTAAGGCAGCACGCCAGCGGATAGCGGATCCAAGATTGCCCGCTACCGTAACGAAGCCCTCTTTGAAGGCGGCCTATGAGCGTCTCTTGGCTCCTCTCGAACCCTTCCTAACGGGCAGTACCCATCTGCTAGTGGCTCCCGATGGCCAGTTGAATACCCTGCCCTTTGAGGCCTTGGTGGATCGGCAGGATCGCTATCTGGTGCAGTCTTATACAATCACACTGTTGACCTCAGGACGCGACTTGCTGCGGCTACAACAGCGGGGCAAACCGCCAAATCCACCCTTGGTGGTGGGTAATCCCACGTTTAGTCAAGGGAGTGGTCGTGCCGTGGCCGGTGGTCAGCGGGGGATCAACCCGCGATCGCTGGATTTGCGCAGCCTGACATTTACAGAATTGCCAGGGACGGCCACTGAGGTGAAAACCCTGAGTACGCTGTTGCCCCAAGCCCAAGTGCTCACGGGCAGGGATGCCACCGAAACCGCGATCAAAGAAACCCGCCGCCCCCGGGTGCTCCACTTGGCTACCCATGGATTTTTCTTGGAGAGTCCGCCCGTCTCTCCCCAAGTCCTGCAAAATACCCGTGGTCTTAATGCCTATGTCCCCTTTGGTGGTGAAAATCCCCTCTTGCGCTCTGGCCTTGCGTTGGCCGGTTTCAATCAACGGCAGAGTGGGGTGGATGATGGCGTGTTAACGGCTTTTGAAGTCACCGGCATCAACCTCGATGGCACCGAGTTGGTGGTGATGTCCGCCTGTGATACGGGACGCGGTGATATTCTCAATGGTGAGGGTGTCTATGGGTTGCGGCGAGCCTTTACCTTGGCGGGGGCACGTACCCAAGTGAGTTCCCTCTGGAAGGTGGATGACACCACAACCCAACAACTCATGGTTGCCTTTTACCAAAATCTGGCGGCTGGTAAGGGACGCAGTGAAGCCCTACGGCAAGCGCAGTTGCAGTTAATGAATGACCCCAGTAAGCACACTCCCTATTTTTGGGCTGCTTTTGTTAGCAGTGGCGAGTGGCGCCCGCTGCCCTAAGACAGGGGGTAGCTGATAGGGGTTTGTAATTGGATGCCGAGGGGGCGATCGCGATCAATCCAAAGAATGGCTCCTTGCCGCCGCGAGGGGGGCTCTCCCCAGAGCACAGTGATACTACCGGGGGGCAAAGGTTCAGGGCTAGGCCATTGACTGGTGAGCCAAACAAGGGAATCAAGGGGATACTTAGCATAGGTGTCGCACGGAGCGATCGCCGCCAGTGCTCGCAGTACCGTTGGCTGACCGTGGAGCATCCCCGTGGCGGGACTCCAAAACTGGACAGGAATTTGCTGTTGCAAACTGTAAAGGTAGAGGCTAGCCGCCGCAATCACCGCCTGCTCAAAGTCTTCACCGCTCCAGTGGGAATGGGTATCTAGGGCAACAGTCACGGCATTACCACCGCTAAAGGTGTCAAACTCGCGTACCCGCAGTTCTCCATAACGGGCACTGGTGCGCCAATGCACCAAACGCAAAGGGTCTCCCCAACGGTAGGGACGTAAGGCACGGGTGATGCCCTCTTGGGCGACGTGAAGATGATGTTGGCGATCGCGCCACTCTTGGGAAATCTCTTGCCCCAGTTGATCCAGCAAAGGACACTGTTGCAATTGCAAAACTTGGGGATAAACCACTACCTGTTGCGGCACGGGAAATGCGCGCTGACACCAAAAGAGTCCCAAGGGGGCGGCGGTGCGCAGCCGCAGGTGTTGCCACTCATAAATCCCCCGACGCGGTGGGATGAGATCGTACTGCCAAGTGATTGTTTCCTGTGGTGGCAGCCGCTCAATCGCCTGTTGGGGACATTCGCGCTGGGTGGCTGACCAGAGGCCACGGGGAACGGGATCAATCACTTGCAAATTGTGGTGAGGCGTTTGAGTGGCATTGCTGAGCAAGACGGTCAGGCGGAGGCGATCGCCCGCATGAACTGGATCCACTTTGGCTCGCTCCAGCACCAATCCCCGCAAATAGCGCGGCGGTAGAATCGCGGCCACCAAAAGGAGACTAAAAATGATCCCTGTAATCACGTACAGCCAACCCGCCATCGAATTAATGGCTGCTGCAAAAAGAAACAGATTCATGCCCAATAGCAGCAGTCCCCCATAGGCGGGGGTCACCCAGCGTTCCTCTAAAAACTGACTGAGGCGACGCAGCTTGGTCATCGCAAATTCGGGTCTTAGGAGCGGTGGGACTCAGCGGGCAATAGGCTAGGAAAGGAGTGGGCCAGCAGTTGCTGCAAGGCTTGACGAAAGTCCCCCTTGACAAGGGCAGGATCAAACCGCTGCACCAATTCACCGCGATCGAAAAAAAGAAGGGTTGGCAGACTCGTCAGTTGGAAGTGACGACTGAGGGCAAAGTTTTCATCAGCATTGATCCTGAGAATTTGCAACCGTTGGGGCAGCGACTGCTCCAGTTGATCCAGCAGGGGATCAATCAGGCGGCACAGGCCACACCAAGGGGCCCAAAAATGCACGATCACAGGCACGGGAGCACTGCGAATTTGCCGCTGGAATCCTTCAATATTAAACTGCTGAATGCCCTTCACGTTGTTATCTCATTTTGTCTTGGGATCATGGTAGCAGTCAGCGGCGGTTTTGCAGCAGCGATTTGCGGCGATGTGATGCCGTAGGATCAAAAATAGCTCATACGATCGATTGGCGCTCCCAAATGACCCCCAAGCCCACCCTTTGGCAAAAACTTTTCCCCCTACTGTTACGAGAAGCGATCGCCATCCTTCAGGGGATCAGTGAACTGCTCAGCAAGGCCACAGAGCAACTCAAGGGGGTGGCCACACAACGGGCGATCGCCCCAGAGCAGTTGAATCCGGAACGTTCATGGGTCAGTCGAGGGGCAGCCCTATGGTGGCAGGGAATGGGCTGGGTGCAGCAACGGCTGCCAAACCATCTACAGGAGCGTTATAACCGCGCCACATTGACGGCGATCGCGATCACTTTACTTCTCATTTTGCTCTGGTTAAATCCCCTTACTTGGTTTCAATCTCCCCCTCAACCAACGGTAAAAGCAACCCAGCGTCCCCAACCCAGTGTCCTTGTGCAACCCCGCCCAGCACCCACCCCAATACCACAGCCGACACCGACACCCCCTCCGTCACCAGGGGCGATCGCGCCTTCCACCTTCGTCAGTGACAGCCTCACCGTCCGCCAGCAATTGCTGGCCCTTTGCGATCGCTACAGCAATGCCCTTGATCCCACCCTGACCCTCACCCCCAGCGAACAGCGATTGGAACTGATGCTGGCCGACAGTTGGTATGATCTCAGTCCTACAACCCAGGATCAACTAGCCCAGAACCTGTGGCAAACCGCCCATGACTTGGGGTATCAGACCATCATGGTGGTGGATACCGAGGGTCGCTTGCTTGTCCGCGATCCAGTGGTGGGTGACAATGCCATCGTTGTCCGTCGCAAGCTGATCTAACTCACCCTCGCAGCTCAGCCATCAGTTTCGCCAATCCGCTAACCTAGAAAAGTGCCAACTTCTTCAGCTTTCCTTTCTATGAGTGACACCACCCTTTCCCCCGAAAAGCGCAAAGCCCTTGAGCTTGCCGTCTCCCAAATCGAACGCAATTTTGGTAAGGGCAGCATTATGCGCCTTGGGGATGCCACCCGCATGAAGGTGGAGACCATTTCTAGTGGCGCACTCACCCTTGACCTTGCTTTGGGTGGTGGACTGCCGAAGGGGCGGATCATTGAAATTTATGGCCCTGAAAGTTCGGGGAAAACCACCTTGGCCCTCCATGCCGTGGCCGAAGTCCAAAAAGCGGGTGGGGTAGCTGCCTTTGTCGATGCTGAACATGCCCTTGATCCCACCTATGCGGCTGCCCTCGGCGTGGACATTGAAAACCTACTGGTTTCCCAGCCAGACACCGGGGAAGCGGGTCTAGAAATTGTTGATCAACTGGTGCGCTCGACAGCCGTCGATATTGTGGTGGTGGACTCCGTTGCCGCATTGGTGCCCCGCGCCGAAATTGAGGGAGACATGGGGGATAGCCATGTGGGATTGCAAGCCCGCCTCATGAGCCAAGCCCTGCGCAAAATTACCGGCAATATCGGTAAAACAGGCTGCACCCTGATTTTCCTGAACCAATTGCGGCAGAAAATTGGCGTCACCTACGGTAACCCAGAAACGACGACAGGGGGAAACGCCCTCAAGTTCTATGCCTCAGTGCGCCTAGATATTCGGCGGGTACAAACCCTGAAGAAGGGAACGGAAGAATTTGGCATTCGCGCCAAAGTCAAGGTGGCCAAAAACAAGGTGGCACCGCCCTTTCGCATTGCTGAGTTTGACATTATTTTTGGTAAGGGCATTTCCAATCTTGGCTGCATTCTCGATATGGCCGAGGAAACTGGTGTGATTACCCGCAAAGGGGCTTGGTATTCCTACAACGGCGAAAATCTTGCCCAAGGCCGCGACAACACAATTAAATATATGGAGGAGAACCCTGCCTTTGCCCAAGAGATTGAACAGCAGGTGCGGCAAAAGCTAGATCAAGGGGTAGCCGTCTCTGCCAATACGGTGACTCATACCCACGAGGAAATGGGTGACGGGGAATAGGGGCGATCGCCCGCGAGGGACTTCCGTAGGAGCAATTTCCGCTCTCCCCAAAATGTGAAGCCTTCCTCAAGGACTTCAAAGCCACAGCGGGCATATAACTGTTGCGCCGCTTGATTGCGAGCAAGGACGTGAAGATAGAGATCGTAATAGGTGGCGCAAAGGCTGCCCTCTACGGTGTGCAGCAAGCGACGACCAATGCCGCGCCGCCGGTAGTCGGGATGTACAGCCAAATTGGACAGATAAGGTTTTGGTGCACCCTTGATCTCGCGGAGCTGCACTTCCACACTCCCCACACATAGAGCAGATCGACCTGTGGATAGGACGGCTAGCCAACAGTGGTAGTGGGGCCGCTCGCGCTGCCAGCGATCGCGCAAATCCTGCTCAATCCCCAGCTGGACAAAACTGCGCCAAAGGGCTTGCCAACCGCCACCGGGATGAAAACTCAGTGCCACGAGTTGAGCCACACTGGGCAGGTCGATGATCTCTGCCGCACGAATCTCAATCATCTTAGGGCTGAGGAAGGGCAGATTGCTCAGGCTGGAGCTGGCTCATCAGTGCCCGCAGGGGGGGCTTGGCCAATAGGGTTTGTGTATCGGCCACTAGGCGATCGCCCCAGAGATTTTCCCGTTGAAACTCCACAGTGCCATAGCGGCTATCGAGGCGCAGGGCTTCCTCGGCCAGTTGGAGTGCTCTTGCTTCATTCCCTAATTGCAGCAGGGCGGTTGCTAGAGCCAGTTTCGGTTCACTTGCCTTGGGGTCAATGGCTGCCGCCTCTTCCCAGTTCTTGGCGGCTTGACGGATATTGCCTTGTTCATAGAGCACGAGGCCAATGTTGGTATAGGCCGGCCAAAACCGTCGATCCAAGCGCAATGAGCGGCGGTATTGCTCGATCGCCCGATCCTGTTGTCCCAATTTGAGATAGGCATTGCCAAGGTTGAACCATTCCTCTGTGGCGTCGGGTTTGAGTGCCAATCCCTGCTCGATCGCCCGCACTGAGGCTCCATAGTGCCCTAGGCGAAAATGGGCAGAGCCTAAGTTGAAATAAGCCGCCGGATTTTTATCATTGAGTTTCAAAGACTGTTCTAGGGCTGGCACTGCATCCTTGGGTTGATTGACGGTAAGGTAGAGTCCCCCCAGCAATGCCCAAATTTCGTGGGCTTGGGGTGCCAACTGCACTGCCAGTTTTGCCCGCACCAAAGCATCTTGAAATTGCTGGAACTGCGCCAGTTGCAGAGCTTCTTGCGCCACGATAAAGCCATTTTGCTCCATCTCCTTGGCATTGAGTTCAAGGGTGCGTGGTAACACCACTTGTGCCGTTGCCAGACTGCCACTCAGGAGAACAAGACCCAGACTCAGGGTTAAACGGGCAAGCATTTTAGGCACGATCTGTTTCCGTGTTGCAAGCTAAGGGAATTCCTCTTTAGTTTGCCATACCCTACCGACGTTTGCGGTGACTGAGGGCGGCTTTTGGCAAAAGTGGAAGGGAGATGATTGCCTTTAGAGAGAAAATAGGCTAGCCTATGCTTGTTCAAAGATAGCTCATCAATTGCTGTCACTTTTCTAAACCCTATTCAAACCCCATTTTTAAGGAAATTTAATAATGAACCCTTCAAATGAAAATATTCCCAATTATATGGTTCCAGCAATTCTGTCCACGATTTGCTGCTGTTTACCTTTTGGTATTGTCGCTATTATTTTTGCTTCCCAAGTCAATTCAAGGTTAGCGGCAGGCGATCGCGCTGGGGCATTGGATGCCTCAAATAAAGCAAAGCTATTCACATTGATTGCTTTTATCTTGGGATTTCTTGGCTCAGCGATTTATGCCATCCTAATGATTCTTGCGATCGTTGCCGATCAAGGTGGCATGTAGATCATTGACCAATCGCTCGTAGTGGTGGGGCGATCGCCAGCGCAGGAGATGACTCACCGGTTGCCCAAGTAACGCCGTCGTCAAGCCAACGGCACGGCGAGGGTTCAGTGTTGCCAAGGCAAGAGCCGCCTCAAAATCACACACGCCCCAATCCACCAAGCGCCCCACCATTGCTAAGAGGGGAACCGTGGTGCCACAGAGGGTTCCATCCTCAAGGCGAGCAGTGCCATTTTTCACTGCAATGTGCCGTTGATCCCATGGGTAGATGCCATCCCCCAAGCCAAGGGGTGCCAAGGCATCACTGACCAAAAACAGGCGATCGCCCGCACACTGCCACAACACCTTCAGCATTTGTGGATGCACATGAACCCCATCGCCAATCACACCGCACCAGACCCGCTGATCTGTCAAGGCCGCCGCCAACAACCCGGGCTCGCGATGATGCAGAGGGGGCATGGCATTAAAGGCATGGGTGATCATTGTGGCACCGGCATCAAAAGCCGCCTGCGCTTCTGCCACTGTGGCCAAAGAGTGACCTAAACTCACGGTGATCCCCAACCGCCGCACATAGGGCAGGACTTCACCACTGGCATCTAATTCCGGAGCAAGGGTGAGAATCTGAACGGTGTTACTGAACTCCCCTAGAACCGTTTGCACCCTTTCTAGGTTCAAGGGCTGAAGATGAGACTGGGGATGGGCACCGCGCTTCTGAGGATTGAGGAAAGGCCCCTCCAAATGCACACCCAAAATCTTGGCTTCAGGTTCTTCTCCATTGGGTGCGTATTCGTGGATCACCCTCAAGGCAGTGTGAATTTCAGCGAGGGGAGCGGTCACAATCGTCGGGGCGTAGGCATCAATCCCCTCTTGCCAAAGATAGCGGCCAATTTTTGGCAGTGGTTCGGTTGTTTTTAACCAAGGAAAGGGAATACCCAATGCACCGTTAATTTGCAGATCGACGCCCCCAAGGGAGAGATAATCGCCGCCGAAGTCCAGCACCTCAGAGCAATCGGGGGGAATCAGATCAGTGCCGATCGCCGTCACTTTGCCATTCGTGAGTTGTACTTGTTGCCAGCGATCGCTCCCCAAAAGCCGCACGCGATCGAGCCATTGCTCAGTGATCATGCCGGCGTTGCTTGCAGATCAGGCCGTTCTTCAGGGATGATTGCCCCTTCTACAGGACACACTTGCAAACAAATGCCACAGTCAATACAGGTGGCAAAATCAATCCAAAACCAATCGGTGCCCTTGGCATTTTTGCCCGGCCCCGGATGAATACAGGCCACGGGACACGCCTCAACGCAATCGGCAACCCCTTCGCAGGTATTCGTGACAATGGTGTGGGCCACAGTGTTGTCCTCACTGAGAGTTGATTCAGGATCAATTCTAAAGCTCTAGGCTAGATTCCCAGATCTGACTTTGCCGCTTGAGCCGCCTCCAGTAACATTGGTGTAGGTAGTTCCTCCCAATCGCGATCGCCAATCTCGGCATAGAAGGTTTCGTCATAGCTGCGGGTTTGGATCACCACAGGCATCGGCACCGCATGTCCCAGCACAAGCGCCTGTTGTTTGGAATCCAGCTTGGCCAATACTGATCGCAACTGCTGCGAACCCGCCACCCCAGTGAAAATGGCCTCGATGTCCTTTTCATCGTTGAGGAGCGCTGTGATGCGGGTGCCAATTTGCGACATGATCTCGCTATCAATGCCCGAAGGCCGTTGATCAACAACAAGGAGCGTGACAAAGTACTTGCGCATTTCGCGGGCGATTGTGCCAAAGATCGTCTGCTTCACCGTCGCTGGATCCAAGAAGCGGTGAGCCTCTTCAATTGTGATTACCAGTTGACGCGGGCGATCGCTGGGATTTTTCGTTTGCAGAAATACCTCTGACTGCTGCACATAAGCTTGGTGAATGCGGCGGGCAATAATATTCGTCGCCAGCATGTAGGAGAGCAGATTCGCTTGGGAGCCAAACTCAATCACGACATGTTGACCCGCCGCAAGGGTGTCCAAAATCTGGCCAATGTAGTTCTTGGTACAGGTGTTGCGTAGATACTTCAGTTGTTCTAGCCGTGTCAGTTTGCGTTGCAGCGCCATGATCGAGGCTTTGCTGCCCATCTTCGTTTCGCAAAACTCCTGAATCTCCTGATTCGTCATCACCAAGAGGCGACTAATCCAGCCCTTGCCAAACTCATTTCGCAGAATAATTGCATTTTCAAGGCTGGCCTCCGAGAGGTTCAGTTCCGCCTGCACCAAAGCCAAGTCCTCCACCTCAATTTGATCAAAGCCAATGTAGAGTTCTTGGGCATCGCGCACCCCTCGCCGTTGGGTGGATTCAGGGTCAAGGGTATAGATCTTTACTTGGCGGGGAAACAGTTGCCGCAATCCCTTAACGGTACTCAGTTGCTTGCCTTCGCGGGTCGCCTCCCAGCCATATTCTGAGTGCATATCAAAAATCAGGTTCACCGCCGCCTGTTTGCGGATAATCCCTGACAGCAACAGCCGCGTCAAAAAGGACTTGCCAGTACCCGATTTGCCAAATATGCCATTGCTCCGCTCGACAAAGCGATCCAAATCCAAGCAAATGGGCACCTGCATATCCAAGGGAGTACCAATGGCAAAATTGCGCCGCTGCGGATCGTCTTCCCAGCCAAATACGGCGCGAAACTCCCGTTCACTGGCCTCATAGACAGGACTGAAATGGGCAGGGATGGTTTTTACGGGCAGTAAATCCTGCTCATCGTTGAGGATCATCAACATTGGTGCCACACTCAGCGTCGCAAACGTGCCCGTACCCGCCAGTACCTCCTGTAAAAAGGTATCCTCAAGAGCCGGGGGATTGAGGAGAATGCGGGGATTAGCCGTACCCAGCACAACATCCGTCAGCAGACAAAAGAAGCGCGATCGCTGGCCTTGCACCACCAAAAATTGACCAACCCGCAGTTCCTCAACGGAGACGTTACCACTGAGCCGCACTTCAAGGCCTTGACTGAGGGAACCTTGGACAACAATTCCCAGTTGTTGAGCCGTCATTGCCTATTGAGCCGTCAGAAGTTGAATCCGCTGCGGATCCCCCAGGCGAGGAGAAGCAGCTTGGCTGTGGAATTCTGCCCCCGGTTTTTGAGTCGGTTGTAGCGTTTGACTGAGGTGCTGCACATAGCGATCCTGGCTTTGCCGAAACCCTTCTAGGTTGCCACCGCGATTGAGGAGCGCAAAGCAGACGGTGCCATATTTCGCTGTGGGTAAGACGCCGACCAACGCACTGACATTCCACAGAGACCCAGTTTTCACTAGCGTTGCCGCAGGCAATTGACGATACTCTAACGTACCGCGATCGCGCCCCGCCATAGGTAGCACATCCGCCAGACTGTGGTTTTTCTGGGCGAGCATCTCCTGAAGCGCCAAAAGCATCCCACAAGCCGCCCGGGGAGAAATTCGATTCTCCTCCCCCAGACCCGAGCCGTTGATCAGTTGAATTTCACTGGGGGGCACATTGGCTTTACGGGCGGCCACTTGAGCCACGGTTGCAGCACCCCCTGCCAGTTTTGCTAGCGTTTCCGCAATCTCATTGTTGCTGTAGATATTCATTTGCCGCACAATTTCCCTCAAGGGAAGTGAGCGATGCTCGAGGCGAAGGGTGACACTAGCAGGGATCGTGCTTTGGAAGCGTGTTTCACCCGTCATACTGAGTTGGGGGCGGGGTTGCCCCTTGAGGTACTGTTCATAGGCCGTTTGAATTTCGGGCGTCCAACGGCGGTGATCTAGGGCGAGTTTGAATAGCTCTGCGGCGGTCTGGGGTTCAGGGTAAAAGTTCATTACAAAAGGGGGAACGATGACTAAATTCCCCTGCACTTGACGAATTCCCAAGCGATTGAGGGCATTACCGATGGCGATCGCCTCCTCCCAGACAAAGAGGGGATCATTGCCGCCAATCAAGACCAAATCCCCCCTGAGGACACCATTTTGTAGCGTGCCTGTGGTGCCGATGCGAGTCAGGAACTGATAGTCAAAGGGGTATTTATCCAGAACAGCGAGGCTCGTAGCGATTTTAGTGACCGAGGCAGCGGAAAGGGGGCGATCGCCCTGGTGATTCACGAGTAACTGTTGGGCACTTTGGACCCAAATCCCCTGTTGACTGGGGGAGAAGCCTTCTTCAGCCAGTGTTTGCAGGTAGCGATCGCGATACTGCTGTAATGCCACTTCTGGGGGAAAAAGCAGGAACTGGAGTTTCTCCATGCGCGGTTGCCCCCAGTACCATGCCAGCGTTGCCAAAAGCTCTAACATCTCCGTCCTAATTGGCCGTCAATTGCCACCATCCTAGACTGGGACCAATAAAACGAACCGTGAGCCAAATGACCACCAGCAGGCCGATACCCACCCAGGTGCCGCGGGTCACCCACTGTTGAATCAGCAGCAGTTGCTCCTTCTTGAACCAGCCCCCCTTCTTTTGACCGTAGGCATCACCGAGGGTCTCTTTGCGCCGTTTTGCCTCACCCATAGTTGCTGCTTGAACGGTTACAGTCCTTATCCTAGACGTTTTTGGAGAGCGATCGACCCCCTAGGACTCAACAATTGAGCACACCACAGCCAACTCCGGCAGCTTTTGCAATGCCCTAGCTGCACTCTCCTTAGAGGATGTACCGGAATCCTTTGGGAGGCAGCGGTTGGATCAGTTACGACATGTGCCGCTAAAACTGAGTCGGCGGTGTTCAATAGTGCACTGGAGCTTTAATGGGCCGCCAGAGCTACGCGTGGCTTAGAATGTTAAGTTTTTTTGCAGGATTCAACACTTCTGATATTGATGAACCAACAATGCGGTTCCGAGTGGCTTTAATCCCAGCGATGGTGTTGGGGCTGTTCAGGAGCAGTGCTGGATCTCATGGATCCACGGTTTCAGGATCTGCA
>FMSI01001669.1_pt1 | contig 40977 bp, 25 predicted proteins | sample 1504471 | NCBI WGS metagenome assembly FMSI01 (sample SAMEA4475357, study PRJEB15587) | soil metagenome | biome: Soil; feature: Field | place: India | collected 2015-03-11 | depth 0 m
CCCGCCATTCCAGCCTGGGCAAGACCTTCACCACCGAAATCAACAACTCCGACAACGGCCTAACGCAGGCCGTCATTGGCGAGTTTGTGGATTACACTCTCACCATCACCATCCCAGAGGGGCGACTGCCCAACGTCACGCTGGAGGACAATCTCCCTTCCGGCCTGGCTTTCGTGGACTGCCTGAGCATCACACCTTCATCGGGCGGCTTGCCCACCACCGACCTGTCCACCGATCTTGTTGGCGGTTTCGCGGCAGCTTGCAATGACCCGGCCAACCCGAACGTCTCCGCCTCTGGTCAAAACTTCACCTTCACCCTCGGCGCCATCACCAACGACAACCGCGACAACACGGCAGACGAGACCTTGACCATCGTTTTCCGCGCTGTGGTCTTGAACGTCAGCGGCAACCAGACCGGGACAACCCGGCATAACTCGGCCACCCTGCGCATTGACGGTGGTGCCGGCGGGACCGCCACCGTGCAATCCGCCACGCTCACGGTCATTGAGCCGGCGATCACGACTGTCAAATCGGTCGTTCCCAGCAATACCGATGCCGGCGACACCGTCACCTTTACCGTGACGCTGACCAACCCCGCCTCCGGCTCCACCACCGCCTACGACGTCACCTGGAGCGATACCATTCCGCCAGAGCTGACCTACAGCAGCGGCACATTGACCGGTTCTTGCGCCACGCACCTGCTGACGCTCAGTGATGCCGACGCTCCAACCCTGAGCGGCTCCGTCTCCCAACTCGACCCCGGCGAAACCTGCACCATCGCCTTCGATGCCACCGTGAATTACTCGGTCACCCCCGGCCAGGTCATCACCAACACTGCCGAGACGCGCTGGACCAGCCTGCCCGGCGCAGTCGCCGACCGCTCGCCCTATAACACCGATTCCGATGAGCGCGACGGCACGGGCGGCTTGCTTGGTTCTGGCGCGCTGAATGACTATCGCACACAAGGACAGGCCGCCGTCACCATCAACAACGTGGCCCTCAACAAATACCTGCTTGTCACCTCTGAAGCGCATACCGGCGCAGTTGGCGGCACAGAGCGCGTGGTCATTGGTGAAATCGTCCGCTACCGCCTGGTGGTGCAACTGCCCGAAGGCGCCAGCGTCAACTTCCAGATTCAAGACCAACTGCCCAACGGTCTGACCTACCTAGATGACGGCACGGCCCGTTTGGCGTTGCTCTCCGACGACTCGCCGATCGCCTCCACCGAACCGCCCGGCAGCACGCTCGGCCTGGCGCTAGGCAGCGGCCCCTTTGGCAGCGGCCCCTGGGTCCACGGCAACGACCCGGCCCCGGTCACGCCCACCTACATCTTGCCCGACCAGAACGTCGGTTCCTCCGATTCGCTCACACTTGACCCTGATTCCTATGGCAACGGCAGCAACCCCTACTTCAAACTCGGCACATTGACCAACAACGATAGCGACGCCGACGGCGAGTACATCATCATCGAGTTCAATGCCCTGGTGAATAACGCTGCCGCCGGCAGCAACGACGCCGGAGACAATCGCGATAACAATTTCCGTGTCTTCATCAACAACACGCAAAATGGTTCGACTTCGAACAATGTCAGGGTCCGCATCGCCGAACCTTTGCTCAGCCTCGCCAAAACCGTTGCAACTGCTCCTGTGGACGCGGGCGACATCATCGTTTATACCCTGACCATCTCCGCCGCCTCCGGCGATGACCGCTCTACCGCCTTTGACCTCGTCCTGACCGACACCTTTGACCCGTATCTGACCGGCCTTTCGGTTGCCAATGTCACCACCAGCCAGGACGCGACCTGCGCCGGCAACGGTAGCGGCACGGCCTCCTTCAGCCACAACGGCGGCTCATTCACCAGCGACACCCTGACCTTCACCGCCACCTGCCTCGACCCCGGCCGCGCCATCACCATCACCGTCAGCGGCACGATCGCCGCTGACGCCCCGGCCGGCTACCTCATCCCCAACACCGGCAACCTGACCTACACCAGCCTGCCCGATTCCACTGGCACAATCGTCAACCCGACCGGCTCCTCCACTCCCGGCGCCCCCGGTTCGGACGCCGGCGAGCGCGACGGCAGCGGCGCGCCTGCTCACAACGATTACTTCGCTTCCGGCAGCGCCAATACCCCCCTCGCCGCGCCGCAAATCGTTAAGCAAGCCCCCACACCGACCGGATACCCCATCGGCGCGACCGTCGCCTTTCCCATCGCCATCACCCTGCCTGAGGGCGTAACGCGCAACGTGCGCGTCACCGACGCCATCCCAACCGGGATGCAATATGTCTCCTATAGTGTGGACACCAGCGCCTTCAGTGGCAGCGTCCCCGTTCCCACCGTCAGCGGCGGCGCATCAAACGGCGACGATGTCCTCTTCAGCTTCGGCGACATCACCACCACCGACGAGAACAATCCCGCCAACAACACCTTCACCCTCTTGGTCACGCTGCGCGTTTTGGATGTGCCGGGCAACCAAATCGGCGCTATCCTGACCAACGGCGCCAGCCTGACCTACACTCCCGGCGCCGGCTCGACCGATACGACCCTCTCCGGCGGCGCGCAAAATATTACCGTGATCGAGCCGCGCATCGTCACCGCCAAGTCGGTCGTCCCGACCAGCGACGTGCAGGCTGGCAACACGCTCACCTACACCGTGCACTTCACCAACACCGGCACCTCCACCGCCTACGATGTCGCCGCCCGGGATATCCTTGCTCAGGGCGTAACGTACAACAATGATGCTACCTGCGTCTTCTATGACGGCGCGTCCACCTCGACCATCCCCGTCACCGTCACCGTCGGCGGCGGCACGCTGACCTTCGACGGCAACCCGGCCGGCGCTTGGGACATCCCTGCCGCCGACCCGGATTCGTATATCGAATGCACCTACACCGCCACCGCCCAGAGCAGCCTGCACCTGGACGGCGCGCACACCAACACCGTGGACGCCGACTGGACCTCGCTCAACGGCCCCAACGCCAACGAGCGCGTCTACGATGACAGCGTCCCGCGCGCAGTGGACGGCACGCAGGATACCGCCTCGGCCACCTTCACCAGCTCCGCCCCAACTTTCGACAAGAGCGACGCTGCCATGACCCTGCCCATCGGCGCCACCTACACCGTAACCCTGACCATTACCTCGCCGCTCGGCACGCTGCGCAACCTGACGATCACCGACGCCCTGCCGGCCGGCCTGTTCTACGTCAGCGGCACGCAGAGCGTCAGCAGCGGCGTCAGCCCCGCGCCGACCTTCGCCGTCGGCGGCCCCAACGACGGCTCTGCGCCCACCACCCTGACGTGGACGTTCGGCGACACCGCCGTCTCCTCCAGCCCGGTCACCATCACCTACAACGTCACCGTGGCGAACGTGTTCGGCAACCAGAACGGCGTCCCCCGCACCAACAACGCGGCGCTCACCTACGACGACGCCCAGGGCAACCCCAAGTCGCTCACCGACAGCACAACCGTGACGGTCGTCGAGCCGGAGCTGAACATTACCAAAACTGTAGACAATGCCACCCCCGGCGGCAGTCAAACCTTTACGTACACGCTTACCATCCAGCACCTGATCAGCAGCACAGCGCACGCCTTCGACTTGAGCATCAGCGATAACCTGCCGGAGAGCGTGGAGGTCTCTCTCCCGCCGACCGTCTCGGACGCCCCCGGCGGCTGCGCCGGAACGGTCACCGATCGCAGCGCCGGCAACAACATCAGCCTGACGATTGCCTCCCTGCCACTGGGCTGTGTGCTAACCGTTCAGTACCAGGCTGTCATTGTCTCGCCGCCTACCATTCCGGGAGAAGTCGTCGCTAACACGGCGAATCTCACCTGGGCATCCTTGACCGGCGTGGATCCGTACAAGCGCGACGGCTCCGGCGGCGTGAACGACTACGCCGATAGCGCCGGCCAGAACGTCACCTTCACCGCCGTTGACCTACAGATCACCAAGGACGATGGCGGCGTCACCGTCAACGCCGGCGATACCGTTCCTTACACCCTGGCCTACACCAACGCCGGCAACAGCGTCGCCAGCGGCGTGGTCATCACCGAAACCGTCCCGGCCAACACGACCTTCAACGCCGGCGCCAGCACGCCCGGCTGGTCTTGCGCCGATGGCAGCCCGGCCGGAACGACCTGCACCCTCGCCCTCGGCGCGCTCGACCCTGCCGACAGCGGCTCCGTTGTCTTTGCCGTCACAGTGGACAATCCCTTGCCTGCCGGCGTGACGCAAATCGCCAACACCGCCTCCATCGCCGATGGCGGCGCGCAAGGCAGCGACGCCAATCCCGCCGACAACAGCGACGACGACGAGACGCCCGTAACCGCCGCGCCCGACCTGACCATCACCAAAGACGATGGCTTCACGGTCGTCTCCCCCGGCCAAACGATAACCTACACCCTGACAATCGCCAACGTCGGCACGCAGGGCGCCGCCGGCGTAGTGGTGACCGATACCCTGCCGGCCAACACCACCTTCGTTTCGGCCAGCAACGGCGGAACCTACAACAGCGCTACAGGCGTGGTGACCTGGCCGTCCTTCGACCTGGCCGCCAGCGCGCCGGCCGTCACCCGAACGGTCACCATTCAGGTAAATGACCCCTTCCCCGGCGCGTCCATGCTCAATCAGGCGCACGTGCGAGACGACGGCTCGAACGGTCCCGATCTGACGCCGGACAACAATGACGACGACGATACCGACGCTGTCCTGACCTTGCCCAACAGCGACCTGACCAAATCTCTCCTCGCCACCAACCAGGGCTTCACCGCCGATCCCTCCGTCGCCATCGGCGAGATTCTCACCTACGAGATTGTCTTCACCGTCCCGGCCGGCGGCACGATGCCCAACCTGACACTGACCGACACCCTCGACCGCGGCCTGGCCTTCGTGGATTGCCTCTCCATCACGCCTTCCTCCCCCGACATCATCACCACCCTCGCCGGCGACTTTGCGGCAGCCTGCAACGACCCGACCAACCCGACCATCTGGACCGAACCGCCCGGCAGCGACAACCCGGCCGATCCCGGCCGCCGCGTCACCTTCACCCTCGGCGATGTCAGCAACACGGGCAGCAGTGACGGCGCAGTGACCGTTCAATACCGAGTCGTCGTGCTGGACACCATCGAGAACCAGGACAGCGTGACGTTGAACAACAGCGCCTCGCTCACCTGGGCCAGCGGCTCGCTTGCCGCCTCCGCGCCCAATGTAAGCATCGTAGAGCCCGATTTCGCACTCAGTAAAACCGCCAACCGCACCGTTGCCCCGCCAGGATCGGTGATCACTTTCACTTTGACCTCTCGGCACACAGCCCAAAGCAATGTGGACGCCTTCGACGTCGTCCTGACCGATGTTTTGCCAACAGGCTTGACCTACGTGCCCGGCTCGCTTACCATTGTCAGCGGCCCTCCCGGCGGCACAACCGACGACACGGCTGCTCCTACGCTGCGAGTGCGCTGGCCTACCTTCCCACTGCTGACCGGCGGCAGCCGCACAGAAGCCATTGTCCAGTTCCAGGCCATATTGGGCAACCTCTCGCCTGGTCAGCGCGTCTCAAACACCGCCGCTCTCGAGTGGACCAGCCTGCCAGGCGACATCAGCGCGCCGCAATCGCCGTATAACAACACCTCTACCGAACGCTATTACGACCCTGGCAGCGAGGTGAATATTTACGGCGTGCAGACACAACTTGTCATCTCCACCCCCGCCCTTCCCGCCACCGGCTTTGCCCCAGGGCGCGTCACCATCCTGCCACCACGACCCCTCGACCGCCAGTTCACCGCCTTGGGCAGCCTGCGTCTGGAAATTCCCAAACTGGGCCTGAACGTCCCCATCGTCGGTGTGCCGCTCCGCACCTCCGGCTGGGATTTGACCTGGCTCTCCAACCAAGCCGGCTGGCTGGAGGGAACAGCCTTCCCTACCTGGAAAGGCAATTCCGCCTTGACAGCGCATGTTTATCTTGCCAACGGCTTGCCGGGCCCCTTCTTCAACCTCCATACTCTCTTCTGGGGCGACCGAATTATCATCCACCTTGGCCGACAGCAATACCTCTACGAGGTGCGGCAGGTACGGCGCGTCTGGCCCGACGACCTATCGGTCCTGCGTCACGAAGAGTACCCTTGGCTGACTCTTATCACCTGCCGCGACTACAACGAACATACAGAAAGCTATCGCTATCGCATCGTGGTTCGCGCCGTGCAAGTCAAAATCCAGACCGGCGAGTAACGAATCGCGTGAGTGAGAAAGAGTGACAAGACCGTCGGCCTCCGGCGGTCTTGTTTGCTTTGCTAGGCCCTACGAGTGTACAGGTACAGGCAGGCTTTGACTCAATCCCCTTGTATGGATCCCTCGCGCCGGATCTCGGGTACCCGCTCCCCCCATCGCCACTATGCAGAAGAGCATCGGCAGGGCGTTTGCGCTCTCCTCTTTAGAGGCTCTCGTAGGGCAAGATCGGCCATACATCCCTTTGTGGAAAGCGCTACGGCTTCGGTATGGCGACTTCCATCGGGGCACGAGGCAGGGCCGTAGAGAATCCGACCCAGGCCTGATAGAAAAAGTAGGTTATTTGCCCCGGCCGAATTTCCACTTCGAGGTTGCTCCTATAACTGCTCGAAGGCACGCGGACCAGATAGCGCCCGGCCGGCAAATCGCTCAGCACAAGGTTCTCCTTGTAATAAGGGTCGCTGTTTGCGCCTAGCGAACCATATGTCTTAACCTGCCACCGCTGTCCCGTATCCAGATTCTCGACAAGGACAAGGTGACCGATCAGGGGACGCAAGTAGTAATCCGTCAGACGGCCAACGAGCACACCCCAACCCTGGGGCGGCGTCAGCCAGAGTTCGGGATTGAGTGTGTGATGCGAGTCATTGACACCAAGACGCACCTCAAAGTGAAGATGCGCGCCGGTCGTAAAGCCGGTATTCCCTACCTTTCCCAAGACCTCGCCGGTTTCCAGCCACTGTCCGGGCGCGACCTCAATTTCCGAAAGATGGGCATAGACCGTGTACAGGCGTTGATTCTGGTAGCCGAAAGGATGTTGCAGGACAACAGCCAGCCCGTAGGGATCTCTGCGATTCTCTTTTATCCCGCTGTAGAGGCCATAATTGGCCCAGACGACCTGACCTGGAGCCGCGGCGAGGACCGGCGCGCCGTAGTTAGCGGGGATGTCTATGCCGGTATGCGCATTCTGCGGGCTAAAAAAAATTCCGCCATAGCGGTAATCGGCCACCGGCCAGCTGACCTCATCAGCCGCGATAGGGCGGGCAAAGTAGAAGTGATCGAATTGTGAAATCGCCCAGGGACTCGGATATAACGGTGGACGCCAGGCCGAGAGAAGTTCTACAGGAGGGGTCGGGAGCACGAATCGCAGCGGGTCGGCGGTTTGGGCCTGCCTCGACGCGATCGGTTCTGGCGTTGCTGACGGCGCGAAGGGTGTGAGGTCGAGATCGGTCGGAGAAAGTGTAGGCGTCGTAGAGGCGGTGTAGCAAGCTGTGAGCACTCCCACAAAAACCAATATCTCACAACAACCCAGGAGAACACCGGCTGGCCCGCGCAACTTCTCGCGCCAGACCTTTCTATTATTCGCGAGAACGCCCAGGGTGCGTTTCATTGTTTCACGGGGAAGACGTGAACGTAGGGCGGGGGGAGGGGGTCAGCGAAGGCGTCGGTGAAACCCAGCGCCATGGAGTGCGGGTCGGCGTACGCGTTGGCGGAATGACCACCGTCGGGGTGACGAAAATATCCGGCGGGTATAACTGTAACATGGCCGTTTGCCAGTCCAGCCCTTGTCTCCAGACGAATTCGCCGCAACGCGCGCCCTGAAAGTAGGAGCGCCAGTTCGCTAGCGCCGGCAAACGTTCCCAACCGTATTCGCGTGCCAGCGCAGTCAGGTCGAGCCAGTAGCCAGGAGGCACGGTCGAAGCCCATTGCCCGCCCCGATCGTAGACGGCAGGATCACGGTTATAACGAGCGATAAGATCCCAGGGTACCTCGCGCAGGGGCAAGCCCATGGAACCGTCCTGCGCCAGGACGCGCAGGTAAACGCGCCAGTAGGTCTGCTGGCCAAAATCCTCGCGACCGATGACCATCCAACCGGCGTTGAGCAAGAGCGGATTGAGCGCGAAGGCGCGACCGGTGTAGAGCCAGTCTTCGCTCAGGCCGGGTTCGAGGGGGACGGTGAGCGGCACAAACGCGTTGCTCAGCGCAGCCAGCGCATCCCAGCCGGCGACTTCCGCCACGCGTTGACGGAGCGCCTGAAACGCCTCATCCACCGCGTCGTGCAATTGAGGGTAGGGCGCTTGAATGCCAGGAATATCCACCAGCATCGCCCTTCCCCCGGGGATATCTGGATTCTGGCTGATTTGCGGCGAATATAAAGGGGCAGACGTTCGTTCGGCTGCCTGACGGAAAAGTTCCGGCAAGGAGCGCAGCAGGCCGCCCGGCAACACAGTCAATCCATAGGGCGTTCCCCGAATTGGAGTGGGCGGGAAGGTCACTGTCCCTTCCGGCCAGGCGTAGACCACCACAAAGTACTCGTTGGGCGTGGCAACCAGTGCGGCAATGTGCGTCTCATCCAGCCAGACCGGCCAGTGACCGCTGCCCACCCAGCGTGGCCGCTCGTCTGGCGCGCGGCTATCCCAAACGTAAAGGCCGGCCAGACCGTTTTCCTCAGAAACCGCACTCCAGGCCAGGAAATTGCCATTGGGCGACCAGGCTGGGTGCGATTCCGTGCTTTTCGGCGAACGAGAGACGTTGAGGAACCGCTCCTCCCCGGCCCTTCCCAGATCGGCAATCCAGATGTCATCCTGACCGTTGCGATTCGAGACGAACGCCACCCACTGCTGGCGCGGCGGGGGTGCCCAAGCGGGCATGCGATCGGAAAAGGCATCGTTCGTGACTCGAATCGGCGCCTGCTGACCGTCGGCGACCGAGCGAACGAACAATTCCAGATTTTCGTCCACATAGGCCTCATACACCAGCCAGAGGCCGTCCGATGACCAGGAAGGCGCGCCCTCGTATTCGGGAGTGTCGCTCAGCCGGATCACGGTGCCATCGGCGAGCGTGAGCAAATAAAGATCCCAGTAGCCGTTGCGGCGCGAGGCGTACGCGATCTGTTTCCCATCTGGGCTAATGGCCGGGGTAACATCATCCCAGGGATCGGCCGTGAGACGGATCAGCGAGAGATTGGGGGAGTATGCAAAAAGATGGATAGCATTCCCCTCGGTCAGTGAGAGGAGAAGAGCGGGTGGTTCGCGCACAGGCGAGGCGGTTGTCGTCGTGGATGTTGGCGAAGGGAAAAGCGTAGGAGACGGCGAGGAAGGAAGGCGCATCTCCGCCCGGCGCTGACAGGAGACAAAACCGCCAGCGAGGAGGAGCGCGGCGAAGAAACAGCAAAGTCGGCGTCGTCGCATAGTTAGTACATAATTATACTCGCTCAAACGCAGGGGCAATGAGGCTATAGAAAGGCAAGGATGGGACGCGCCACCTATCTCTGGACACGTCCCATCCTGAAATCCGAAAAGGGGGGCTAACAACAGATGGTCAACCGTTTTTGCGCTGGAATTCTTTCATGAACTGCGCCAGGCTCTCCACTGCTTCCAGCGTGACCGCGTTATAAATGGATGCGCGAATGCCGCCCACCGAGCGATGCCCTTTCAGACCGATGAGATCGTTTTTCTTGGCTTCGGCGACGAACTGTTCTTCCAGCGTCTCAGAAGGCAGGCGGAACGTGACGTTCATCACGGAACGGCTATCGAGGCGAGCATGGCCGCGATAGAAACCATCACTCTCATCAATGATCTTATAGAGCAAATCTGCCTTGGCGCGATTGCGTTTTTCTATTTCCGTTAGCCCGCCCTGGGCTTTGAGCCACTTCAGCACCAGGCTCACGATATACACGTTCCAGCAAGGCGGGGTATTGAGCAAAGAGTTCTCGGCTGCCAGTTCCTTATAGTTGAGCATACTGGGCAGGTTGGCCGGTGTGCGCTCCAGTAAATCCGAACGGATGATGACAATGACCACGCCCGCCGGCCCAACATTCTTCTGCGCGCCGGCATAGAGAAGACCGTATTTGGAAATATCCAGCGGGCGACTGAGGAAATCCGAGGAGGCATCGCAGACCAGCGGTACGCCCGCCGGGGGCGTGGGCTCCTCAAAGAACTCGACGCCTTGAATGGTCTCGTTCGAGGTGAAATGGAGATAGGCAGCCTTTGGATCCAAAGCGAGCTCCGAGGGAGAGGGCACATGATCAAAGTTGCTGGCCTCGGCGCTGACGGCCAGCCGAGTCGCGCCAAGTTTTTGCGCCTCCTTGAACGCCTTCTTGCCCCAGGAACCGGTCAACAGGTAATCGGCGGAGCTGCCATTGGGGCGTAAATTCATCGGCGCCATGGCGAATTGCAGCGTGGCGCCGCCCTGCAGGAAGAGCACTTTGTAGTCAGCAGGAACCTGGAGCAGTTCGCGAAGGTCGGCTTCCGCTTCTTTGATAAGCGCCTCGAATTCCTTCGAACGATGGCTGATCTCCATAACCGACATGCCCGTTCCACGGAAATCAAGCATTTCGGCCTGCGCTTGCTCGAGAACAGGCAAGGGTAAAGCGGCTGGCCCTGGATTGAAGTTGAAAACGCGCTTGGGGGACATGGCTATATTCTCCTGGGCTTTGGGTTTTGAAAGATTGTACCAGAAAGTGCGAATTTTCACAATGTGTGTCCAAATGTGTACACATCCACGAGCTGTCAGCGGTATGGCCCCTGGGGCAAAATGCCTAGGGGCACGCTACGACTTTTGCGTAAACACGCAACACTGCTCCATGACCGACGCTCACGCGGCAAAGCCTGGCGAGGTCAAGCATAGTCCAGGCTCCGCATTACCTCTGCCCCAGTATCAGGCTGATGGCCTCCCTAGGAACAGCCATACCACGTGAGCGCGCCTGACCTTTGCCCGTTGTCTTCGGGTGGCAGGCGGGGGCAACGCGTCACGTCCAACTTCGTTTGCAAAATGGAGTCTGCCTGCCCTTTGCCGTCGGCCAGGGAATAAATCTCATCCTACTACCTCCGTCGTCGGCTACGGGATGGCCTTCGCTTTTTTAGAAGAATCCACGCTACTGTTTGCTCCAATCGAGCCAGATGTAACGACCGAAGGAGATATCAATCGGCGTCAACGTGTACCCCTGGACATACGGTTTGACCAGAATGTACGAGATGGAATGATGTAGAAAGATGGCCGGCGCGTCCTGGACGAGAATCTCTTCTGCTTGTTGATATAACCGGATGCGGCGGGTTACGTCACGCTCCACGCGCGCCTCTTCCAAGATAGCATCCAGTGCAGGATTGTTATAATCACCCAGATTCTGCTGCGCGCCGCTATGGAAGAGAATGTCAATGAAATTCTCCGGGTCAGGGTAATCGGCGCACCAGCCCTGCTCGAAGATTTGACCATGTTTGCCATCGTAAAGCAAGTCATAGAACAGGTTAGGGTCCAGATTTTCGATGGTAATCGTCACGCCTAGGTTTTGCTCCCACATTTGAGCCAGGGCAGCAGCCAAAGGGTCGTTCCCGTTGCCAATACCGGCGCTGGTGTAAACGATCGGCAGCAGGCCGGCCGGGCCTTTGTACTTCGATTCGGCGAGCAGTTGGCGGGCACGAGCAGGGTCGTAAGGTAAACCTTCCAGAGCAGGATTGTATCCGGGCAACGCAGGCGGATAGAGTCCCTTGGCCGGCAGACCAACGCCATGGAACACAACATCAATGTACTTCTGTCGATCGAACGCCATCGTAAACGCCTGACGCACTTTGACGTCATCGAACGGCGGCCGGCCGACATCAAAGACGACATAATGAGTGCACAAATCCACATTCGAGTGCAAGTCGGCATGAAGCGGCTCCGACGGGTTGCTGACGCGCTCTACGTCATAGGAATAGACCGGCGCAATGTCAATCTCGCCTGCCTCGTAAAGTCGAATCGGAATACCGCTATATAGTTGCACAACGACGTATGGGATGACCGGCGCGCCCAGATAGAAATCCTCGTTCGCCTGATAGATTTTGACCTTGAAGCGATCCCAACGCGTTAACTTATAGGGGCCGGTGCCGTTTGGTTTGCGATACCATTCGCTCCCCGACTCGACGTTGGCGCGATCGACCACGAAAGCGGTCGGATAGGTCAGTTTGAGCAAAAAGTAGGGCTTGGGGGCATCAATGGTGACTTGCAGGGTATGATCATCCAAGACCTTCAAACCGCGAATGTGGTCGGCCTTGCCTTCGTGCTTTTCCCTGACGCCAACGATATCGCCGAGATAGGTGAGGACGGTATCCGAACCGGTCGCAGGATCGGCAGCGCGTTCCCATGAGTAGACCACGTCCTGTGCAGAAACGGGCCGGCCATCGTGAAAACGGGCGTTTTGGCGCAGGTAGAAGGTATAGATCGTACCATCAGGGGAGACTTCCCACGATTCGGCTAAATCAGGAATTAGGTTCAACTGTGGGTCAAAAGCCACCAGCCCACTGAAGACGAGTTTATCTCCGGCGAAGTGGGTGGTGGCAGGGTCATGGTCGCGCGGGTTGGTGCTCTCCGTGTCCGATAGAACCAGTGCCTGTTCGCGCGGGATGTTGTAGAGGGCAGGCATCTCGGCATGGATGCTGGCGATCATCGTCATCAGGTCGTCCGCGTAGTAGTCATACGCTTTCGGCGAAGCGAAAGACATCAGCAGGAATTGACGCGCGCCGTGCACGAGAGTCAGAAGGTGAATCTTGAGATCACGGCCATCCTCGGTCTTGGCGGTGATCAACGTCTGCCAGGCCGCATGACCATCGTCCAAAGCAATTTGTTCATCGGCGAGGTAAGTCACCTCCTGTAACCCACTCAGGGCCTCTTGTGCGATGCTGCGCGCTGCTTCCTCTAGTGTTTCATCGGCGGCCGGAAAGACGTAGAGATACGAGTACAAGGCGCGATCCGTGCTTATGAAAACGGCAAGATTCTGTTCATTCTCGCCGCTCTCCAATTTCCAACCGCGCGGATAGCGCAGACTGATGCCGTTTTCAGGGCTAGCAAAGACGCCAGGGATAGTCGTTGGAGTCATTGGGGCAGGCGTTCGCCCCTCGGCGGGTAGTGCGATCTGCTCCGTCAACCGGCAAGCGAAGAGGAAGGAAACCAGAATCAGCAAGGCAGGGACGGGAGAGGCGCGCTTCATGAGGCCTTCCTTCTGCGACGACGCAAGGTGACAAGGACAGGGATACCGATCGCCAGCAGGGCAATCACGCAACAAGCAACCGCAAGTCCAACAAAAGTGGCGATTCCCTTGTCAAGTTGGAAGGGAAAGCCGAAAGCCGCCGGCGTACTCGTCGCCGCCTTGTCGGCAGCGGGCGGCGATTCCCCAGGGGTGACGGTTGGGCGAGGCAAGGTAGGCAACGGCGTTGGACTGTTCACAGAGGCTGCCGGGACGCCGGAGATGGGAGCGATGGTCGGAACCGCCGTAGGAGTCGGCCGTGGAGTCGGTTGCGCGCCGCCAGCGCGGGGACGGGCGTGAATTGCCTTGCGCCAGGCATCCTCCAGGCCATCGGTATCCAAGCTATAGACAGCTTGGAGCGCCTCGTCCACGGTGCTGCCCTCACTCAAACGGGAAAGCAGGCTATCCATCCTTGCTCGCCCATACTGGCGAATGAGAAAAGCAACCACGCTATAGGACTGGGCATAGGAAAGTGTTGCACGTGTGCTTTCCTCAGAAAAGCCACCGGTCAGCGCGCGCAGGGGGATGAGCGTGTCGCCGGCGATTGCCTGATTCAACAGGTCTTGCTGATAGGTTTCTAGGCCGCCCTCGCCATACATGGCCAGCCCTTCGCTCAACCAGGTAGGCAACGAACCAAGACAGGAAAAGGCGCGCTGCCCAATAAGAACGTGAGTCAATTCATGGGCTACCGCGCGTTTTCCCCACTCGAGGTCTTCCGGCGCGACACCAATGATGACAATGTTATGTTCCGGGTAAGCCTGTCCGCCGGCCCAGCCGGGTTCATAAAGGACTGCCTCTCGCATGTCGCTGGTTGTGGCATAGATGTAAATATCCACTGCCTTTTCAGGTCGGATACCAACATCCTGCTTCAGACGGTTGAGCGCGTCCACCGCGGCTTGGTGCAGCGCCGTAGCAAACTTCTCGCTGCCGGCATAGTAGTGGAGGCGAATATTGCCTCCACCGACCGTTTTCCAATCGTGAATCTCGTCTAGCCAAAGAATGTTCTGTTGTGGGGTAGTGTACTCCTGACCATGCGCGCCCTGGACGCGCCAGCGCCACCAAAGGGTTGCGCCCGGCGGCAGCGAGCCAGACTGGCGCATTTCCCATGTCCACTGCACGGTGACGCTGGCAGCCGGCGTGAATGCGGGAAAGGCTTTGGCAACAACTACGCCACAAGTCCGCTGTTCCACGCCATATTCCAGAACTACCGACTTGATGTCTGCAGGAGCAGTGAAGGCAGCCAGGAAGGTGACGCTCTCAGGAAAGTTCAGCGCAGCCTTGTCCTCCCCGATCTCGATGCCACCCTGGGCATGGGCCGTGGGCGCGATCGACAACAAGCAAACCACAAAGGCGATGAGGACAGGCGCAAAGTGTCCTCTCATGGGCAACTCCAGGACAAACCCAGTTTCAGGTTGCTCCTTGCAGTTGATTGAGAGCCGCCCGAAAATCGGCCACATTCGGAGGATTCAGGGCGATAATCGCTTGCAGGGCGCGAATCGCGCCAGTCTTGTCGCCAGCGTCCAACAGTAGCTCGCCGAGGGCATCCAGTTGTTCGACGGCATCCTGCACGCGGCCAACACGGCGGTATTCTTCTGCTAGGTGCGAACGTAGCAGGGGTTGCGAGGGATTCTCCTCAACGAGGGCTTCAAGCAGGTCTATGGCTTCCGCGCGACGTCTGTTGCTCTCCAGATAATCCAGGTAATTCCCCAGTTCGGCCTCGGCCTGAGAAACCTGGTTGAGTCGCAGATTCAATTCAATGATGTGTTTCCGACTATCCAGATCGTCCGGCTGGAGGGTACGGATTTGTTCGTAGATACGCAATGCCTGCCGCCAATCCAGTCTCTGGATGTCGATATCGGCCATACGGCGCAAAATTTGCAAGCTCCAGCTACGGTTGGTGGCGCTTTGTTGTGCCTGACGCAAAGCACTAGCATAGGTCTTGCGCGCCAGATCCAGTTCGGCCAGGCGGTAATATGTCTCGGCTAGTTCTAGATATTCGGCGAGAGCCTCATCAACCTGGCCACGCGCGATCAACTGATCGATCAGGCGCGTTCGGGCAGCCAGATCCATGGGGGCGAGTTGGACCACGCGCCGCAGCAAGTTGACGGCTTGGCTTGCCTCGCCGCGCACACTGTAGCTATGGGCTACCACCTCGAACTTCGTGAGCGCATCCTGCCTATTTCCCTGACGGACGAGAATCTCGCCGATCAGGGTATGGAGAGGAAGATAGGTCGGCGCATACTCGATCGCATCGAAAGCCAGTTCCATGGCGGAACGCAGGTGACCTTCTTGCAACAGGCGGTTGACCTGGCTAATGGCCTCCACGACCTGACTGCTCTGAGCCTGCGTCAGCATCTCTGCCAAAGGTAGAGGAGGCGCACCGGGCGGTGGTTCGGGAAGTTGTTGCCGCGCCTGCGATAGTTCGGCGCGCCAGTTCGGGCGCATGAGTAAATCGTGAATGGACCGGCACAATCTCTCCTGCGCCTCGGGGTCGTTCTGCTGCGATTGCGCTTCTATCAACGGCTCGTACAATTGACGCAGCTCGGCCGCCTGTTCCGATTCGATGACCGCGGAGTCAGCAATCTTCAGCGCTTCCATGTACTCGACGACAGCCTCCGGCAGGCGCTTCATCTGGCGCAGGATCTGTCCCATGATCAAGCGCGCCGGCATGGCGTAATCGGAGTGATGGACGGCATGTTGCAGGTAACGCAACGCGCTTTCCAGGCGCCCACGCTGAAAGTAAAGCAGGCCGAGATCGTAGTAAATGGCGGAATCTTTGAAGCCGGCGGCCAATGCCCGCTCCATCTCCTCAATAGCCTGCGCATCCTGCCCGCTGGTTTGCGCTTCGATGGCTTGACTGAGATGAAGCAAGATTTTCGTCTTCTCGCCGGTTTGCAACGAGAGCGGGCCGGTGCCTTTGACAATCGCTTGCATGCCGCGCCGACCGGCGGCTGTGGCTTGCTCCTCCCCCTCCTCGGAAAACTCGAAGAGGATTTCCGCCAAACGGGTGATTGCCTTTCGCCGCGCCTCCGCGACCGGATCAACCTGGCGCTCAGTGGGAATAGCGGCGCTGCTGCGTCGAACCTGCGCCATGAGCAGGGGCGCCGTACCGCCCTTAGGACGCTGCGGCTTGGGCAAAGGACGACCGCTTTGCATCAGGGTTAACGCCTGACGCACTTCGGTGCTGTTGGGCATCAGGCGTTGTGCATGACCAAGCATGTTCTTTGCTTTCTCAAGATTGCCGGCATGCTGCAGCAAACTGGCGGCCGCCAGGTATGCTGTCGCCGATTCGGCAGGTCGGCCTAGTTTCTCATAGACCAGGGCAAGATTCGTATAGGCGCCAATATATTCCGGGTCAAGCACCGTGATACGTTTCCAGTTCTCAATGGCTTTGTTCGTATCACCCGATTTCACATAGAGATCCGCCGCTTTCCAGAATGCCTGGACGGCTTTCTGCAGTTCACCCAGACGTTCCTGCAACTGTCCCACCCTCTCCCAGGGGATAGGATCCTCAGGAGCAGCGCGCGCGGCCTGCTGATAGGCTTTCAGCGCCTCATCGTACCGTTGCAACTGAACAAGCGCCAGCCCCAGGCTAGTTAACGCCTGCGGACTATCAGGGAACTCTGCCAGCGCGCGCTGATACGCCTCCACAGCCTTTTCCCATTGCTGGTCCCAGGCCGCCGAGTGTCCCTGACTCATTGCTTTTTGAAAGATATCCTCGCGTCCACTCATATCGCACTCGCCTGCCTTGCAAAGTATGCCATATCTCGCTATCCCTGGAGGGGTCCCTCATGCAACGGGCTGTAGTTCGTCCCAATTCAAGCCCCAGCGCGCCTCGGTGGCGAGGGGAACCGGCAAGGAGTAAGCGTTTTCCATAACCTCGCTCACCACGCGCGCGGTTTCCTTTAGTTCCTGGCGCGGGCATTCCAGCACCAGTTCATCGTGCACCTGAAGCAACATTCGTCCGCGCAGGCCGGCGTTACGCAACGCTGGCGGAATGCGAATCATGGCTATCTTCATTATATCAGCGGCTGTGCCTTGGATGGGGGCATTAATCGCCTCGCGTTCCTCACGGTTACGCGCGGCTTGATTCAAGGGGCTTTTGAGGCTGGGAAAGTAGCGACGGCGGCCAAGAAGCGTTTCCACGTACCCTTGCTCACGCGCCTGTTGGCGAAGATCGTCCAGGTACTTTTTGGCCGCAGGAAACTGCCGGAAATACGCCCTGACGAACTCTTCCGCTTCGGCAAGGGTCAGATCGGTAGCGCGCGTCAGGCCATAGGCCGACATGCCGTAGATGAGGCCAAAATTAATGGCTTTGGCGTGGCGACGTTGCTCTTTGGTCACCGCTTCGAGTGGGACGCCGTAGATAGCAGCAGCGGTAGCGGCGTGAATGTCCTGCCCGGCGCGAAAGGCACTCATCATAGCTTCATCGCCGGCCATGCAGGCGACTACACGCAGCTCGATTTGGGAGTAGTCGAGCGAAAGCAACACATGGCCCGGCGCGGCAACAAATCCACGCCGCACAAGACGGCCAAGTTCACTGCGAGTCGGAATGTTCTGTAAGTTGGGGTTCGATGAGGAAAGTCGTCCTGTTACCACAGCAGTCTGGCTGAACGAAGTATGCACACGGCCGGTTTGAGGATGAATTTGCGCCGGCAACGCGTCCACGTAGGTGCTCTTCAACTTGGCCAGTTCACGGTACTCCAACACCAGGTCTACCACCGAATGTTGCCCTCTCATGGCTTCCAACACGCCAGCCGCGGTAGAGTAGTGTCCGGCGGCGGTCTTACGGCCGCGGTCAGGCGGCGTGAGATGCAGAATATTGAACAGCACATCCGAGAGTTGCTGGGTGGAATTCAGGTTGAAAGTCTTGCCCACGATGGCGTACACTTGCTGTTCCATTGCGCTCATGCGTTCTGCCAGTTCGCGCGAGAAAGAAGCGAAAAACTCGCGATCGAGAGCAACGCCGGCCATCTCCATCTCGGCAAGCACGGGAACGAGCGGCATTTCGATTTCTGCAAAGAGGGCAGAAAGTTTGGGGAAATGCTGCAATTCGGCTTCCAGCAACGGCCGGAGGCGAAGAGTAATTTCAGCATCAGCAACAGCGTAGGGGGCTACCTCCTCAATGGCGACGCTGGCCATAGAACGTTGATTTCGGCCGGCGCCGATTAAATCCTGAATAGGGGTCATCTCCACCCCAAGCCGAGCAGCGGCCAGGTTTTTCAGGCCCAGGTTATGTGAATCGGGATTCAATACCCATTCCGCAATCATGGTATCAAACGCCAGCGGCTGGACGCGTAATCCTTGCCGCGCCAGAACAATGTAATCGTATTTGAGATGATGCCCTATTTTCGGAACAGTCGAATCGGTCAATGAGGCGCGTAAGGCAGTGAGCACGGCCTCACGCGAGAGCTGTTGCCCTTGATGATGACCAAGAGGGATATAATATCCTTCCCCTTCCTGCACGGCCAACGCAATGCCTACCAACTCTGCCAGCATTGGCTCGGTAGAGGTAGTCTCGGTATCCAGAGCAACGACAGGCGCGTGTTGGAGAGTACTGATCAAAGAGGAAAGTTTTTCCGGGGTATCCACTACGTAAACCGTCAGAGCTGGCTTGGACAGAATACGCACGGCCAGTTCGACAACGTTGCCGGCGGGAGGTTGGGCGAAAAGGCTCAACTGTTGAACGGGCACGCCGACGTCGCTCAACCGCCTGACTTTGGGAAGCAGCGAGCGGAATTCGAGGCGGCGGAACAGAGCCTCAACACAAGCTGCATCGAAGGCCTGGGGACGCGCCTGTTCCAGGTCAATACGCAGGGGTAAATCCGCGCGGATTGCGGCCAAGGAGCGGCTCAGATAAGCGGAATCGCGCCCCTCCTCCAACTTGACGCGCCAGCGCGGCTCAATTGTGGCCAGGTGGGTATAGACGCCATCCAGCGTGCCGTATTTCTTCAACAGCGCGATAGCCGTTTTCTCGCCGATGCCGCGCACGCCGGGAATATTATCCGACGGATCGCCGGCCAGGGCCTTGTAGTCCACGAGCTGCTCCGGGCGAATGCCTAATCGAGCAATCACATCCTCCGCGGTGAGATAGGTGCAATCATCGCCGACCACATAGACGGCGATGCGCTCACCCACTAGTTGAAGCAGGTCACGGTCACCCGTAATGATCTTGACGCCCAGTCCTTGCTCCCTGGCCCAGCGCGCGAGCGAACCCAAGACATCGTCCGCTTCATAGCCCTCAACTTCCAGGCGCGGGATATTGAACGCATCCACCAGCTCGCGAATGCGTTCGATTTGCGGACGCAGGTCGTCGGGCATTTTGGCGCGCGTCGCTTTGTAATCGGGGAAGAGATCGGCGCGAAACGTCCGCCCGGTATCGAAGGCGACAGCCAGATAATCCGGTCTTTCCTGTTCGTAAATGCGCAGAAGCTCGCGGGCAAACCCATACACGCCGGCAGTAGGTTCGCCGCCGGCGGTCTGCCAGCGCGAGCCGGCTCCTCCGCCGGTCAAAGCAAAATACATCCGATAGGCCAAGGCATGGCCATCGATCAGGTACAGGGTAGGAGGCATGGCACGTTAATTCTACCCTATCCGCGCATTAACGCGAGCGTTTTGTAAGTCCTTGTCGTTGACGTATCTGGGTAATAAAGTCTTTGACAAGTTGGGGCGGGTGTGGCTGGCTCCCCCCCATAATCAGGTATCCCGGCGCCCAGAAATCGCCCGAAGGGTTCTCTTTTTTGAGGCGCGGAAACTCCTCGAAAATTCTCGCCGAAGTTTGCTGACGCACTGCCCGCATGACATAACTTGGCGGCGTAGGCGGCGGCACGTTGACAATCCACTGTAAGTAATCGGGACGAATGGCAAGATATTCTAATCGCCAGCCATATGCCACACAGAGGTGAGGGAGCCATGTCGAGAGTTTATCGGCCAGATCGCCGGTCAGATGATGCTGTACCAAGCGCGGGATCAGCAGGCAGGCGTACGTCAGGTTATAGGCCGAAGGGGAAACGGGTTCCAGTACAATCTTGCGGACCAGTTCTGTCGTCGGACTTGGAGCGGTGGCCTCCAGCTCCTCCCAGTGGCGCTCCGGCCTGCTCTCGCGCGTTCGAGCCGGTGCGACGACCGTATCCTCCAGGCTGGCCTCATTCACCGAGGACAGGCTCTTCAAATCAGCGACGACGAGCGGGCCGGAGGAAGAGGCTTCCCGACGGGAAGGCGCCGGACGAGTAGGCCCGAGATCATATTCCAAGTTGCCAATCTGTAGTTCCGCCTGAGTCTCGTGCGGTGGATTGGGCGGAGGAACATCCACCAGAATCTCGGAAATCGGCGTCAGGTCCGGCGGTAAGCCTTCGTCTTCTTCCTCCCCGGCCGGCGACGAGGCAGATAAGGAGCGAACAAGGCGATTCGCCTGGGTGCGAATGGTTGTGAAGGAGGTCTCAGCGTCGAAGACCAACGCTAACACCATGTCGGCTCCCAGGCTGGTGGCGTAAAGCATGTGCTCGGCTCTGGTCGATTCCAGGCGAATAAAGCGCACCAGGTCGCTCCCACTCTGAGCGTCCCAGTAGCGGGAGACCGTCTCGGCTAGTTCGCGCGCCGCTGTCTGCGGCAACTGACCGGCATATGCCCAAAGTTCCTGCCGACGGGCGATCAGAGCCGCCTGAGCCGAGGATTCGAGCGTCAGACGCGTCAGGTGCTGCGCCGCGCGATTGACGTCGGCCAGCCAGGGCATACCGGCAGGTACGGGAAAATTATTCCCTCTCTGTTCCTCTTCAGCCGAGATGTTAGAAAGGGCAGCGTTGACGGTCTCGAACAAATCGGGCAAGTAGAAAGGCTTGGGCAGATAGCCGGCTACGTTGCTCGCGGCGGTTAGGTCCATTTGTCTGCCCTCTCCCACCACAATGAACTTGACCGCCGAATGGATACGCGGCAGCGACTTCATCAGCGATGGTGCTTCTTCAAAGTCTGCATCGAGGAAAACCAAAGGACAGGAATAGGCACGTAAAAAGGCCTCCGCCTCCATCCTGTTGCTACGCACGCTGACATTAAATCGCCCCGTTTCCTCCAGATTTTGACGGACAAGTTCGCCAAACGCGGCGTCGGAGGTCACAACCAGCAACGGCATCATCGTTTATAGTGTATCACGGCCTGGCTATCGATGCAAGCCTGAAAAAGGAGGAATTTTCGTTCAGAAGCAAGCAAGGAATCGCGTACTCCTCCAGGCCCGCTCGGCGGCGAACAACGTACTACCGAGCAGGAAACATCGTGTCTGGCAGGACTCAGCCCTGCCAGACACCAGCACTTTCTGTCGCGCGTTTTCCGACTCCAGCGTCGACCTCGGGAATCGCCCCTACGCCGCCCAGCGCGCGAGCCGCCAGGCAGCCGGCAAAGCCAGCGCTGCGGCGATTAACTTGATGGCATCGCCGATCAGGAACGGGAGGAAACCCGCTAGAATGGCCCTCTCTATGCTCCCAAGCACAACCGCCAACCAGGGCACGCCGAAGAGGTAGATGACCGCCTCGCCAGCCAGAAACACCAACACCGCCTGCGGCAGGCGGCGTTCCAGACCGCGTTCCGCCAACCAGCCGACCAGCCAGGCCGCAGCGGCAAAACCAATCAGATAGCCGGCGGTTGGTCCTACCAGGTGAGACAAACCAGACGCGCCCCCGGCGAAGAACGGCAATCCCGCTGCTCCCATACCGAGATAGGTTACGAGCGCCGCGAATCCGCGCTTGGCGCCAAAGGCCGCTCCAACCAAGAGAACGGCGAATGTCTGACCGGTAATCGGAACCGGCGTGAAAGGCAGAGGAATACGTACCTGCGCCAGTGCTGCTACAAAGAGCGCGCCGGCAAAGACCAAGGAAACTTCGCGCACACGAGAATCGACCCTGGAAAGATAACGCGCGGCGAGAGTAGGTGCAAGCGCTTCCATCAACGAATACCTCCTGTAACAAGATTGTATCGGGCAACGTTCCCCATCCTAATAAACCCCATGAAGCGAAAAATGACACGGCTACCCCGGCGCAGCCACAGGTCGATCACAGAAACGGCAAGGTACAATACATAAGGGGCCTACTTCTCCCCTACAGTGCTTGTTTTTTTACTTCGGCACAAAGGTTAGTTAACGCAGGTTGCGAAGCGAATCCCCCCTACGCGAGTGTCAAGGGGTAACGATAGGCGCTGGAGAAGGTTGTTGTGCCTCACGCCCGACAACCATGTACCACTCGTTAACATTGGCAAAGCGGTCACTTGGATTGAAGAGAGGGGCAATTTGAACCCCCCGCACACTGTCATCCACGCCGTAAGTATAGACGGGATAATACAATAGCAAAGCCGGCCATTCTTTGGCGAAGACAACCTGAAAATTGCGGTATAGGCGAGCGCGCGAATCGAGCTGCGTAAGGACGCGCGCTTGCTCCAGATACTCGCTCGCCGAACGGCTATCCCACTGCGCGTAGTTCTGACCATCCAACGCCTCCGCTTGATGCCAAAACGGGTAGGGATCTGGGTCTGCAGAATTGCTCATATCCAGATCCACCAGCGCGGCTTGATAGCGGCGAGGGATGAGATGATTATGCAGCAATGATGAATAATCCACAGCCTGCAACGTCACGCCTACCCCGATGGTCGCCCAGTCCTCCTGGATGGCCTGGGCCAACTGGGCATGCAAGGCATCATCGGGGTAAAGAAGGGTAAAGGCAAGGCTCTTCCCCTCTTTGGCTCGCAGTGGGCTTTCGCCGCCGAGTACATAGCCGGCCTCCTTGAGCAAGGTCTGAGCCCGCTCTGGATCGTAGGGTATGGCTTCTATACCCTCATAGAATGCCCAGTTGCCGGGTGGAATGACGCTGTTCGCGAGCACCGCCTGGCCTTGCAGGATACGATCCACCAGGGAACGGCGGTTTAAGCTATAAAGCAGCGCGCGACGAACGGCTCTATCTTGGAAAAAGAGAACCTCGTCATTCTGCAAGTGGAGCAGAATTAACGTCAGACGAGGAAGACGAGCCGTATAGAGGCTTAGGTTGGGTTCCAGCAGGGCTCCCATCAGAATATCGGGGGTAACGTTGCCAATGCCAAGAACCTCACCATCGCCGTAGGCCGCGAGGGCCTCGGCAGCAGAATCATAGTAACGGAAAATGAATTGGGTAAGGCGCGGTGGTCGCCTGTAGTAGGATTCATTGGCAGCCAGAATCACCCCTCGAATCTGCCCATTCTCCACAAGGAGTTGCTCAAAGCGATATGGGCCGCTGCCTATAGGCGCAAGGTTGAAAGCATGGTTGACAAGCTGGTCGGGAGGCACATCGCCGAGCAAGTGTTTCGGCAATACGCCGAACGTCAGGTAACTCAGAAAGGGCGCGAAGGGTTCAGGCAAGATGAATTTCAGATTCTTATCATCCAGACGCATTACTTGCACCTGATCCCATAACGCGCGTACATCATCCGGATAAGTGGTCACGCCGGTACGAATAATGTCAAGCGTAAAGAGGACGTCATCGCTGGTGACCGGCTTGCCATCATGCCAGACGGCATTCGGTCGCAGGGTGAAGTTGTACACCGTGCCATCCTGCGAGATGCCCCACGACTCGGCCAGGTCTGGATGTGGCAGGCCGCGCCCGTCGAAGGTCAACAGGCTGCTGAAAAGCAGGCGATCCACATCCCGATCCGCCTGATTGTAGTAGTCGAACCAAGGGTTGAGACGGCCAAAGGCACCGACAACGGCCTCGACGTACACCCCCCCACTAACCGGTTGTGCTTGGATAGGAACAGCGGCCTGTGGTTTCTGGATCAGCAACAAAAAACTCACCACGCCGAGCGTGGCGAGAACGACAACAATCTGCCAACGCAGCCTTTTCATAAGGGAGAAAAAGGCCTTTCCATCCAGCGTCATTGGAAGAACGGCCTGACTTCCCTGCTCAGGAACGCGCAGCCAGAATAGCCGACGTGATGGCCAAAGCAAAGAAAAGCAGGCTGAAAATGACTGTCACCCAGAAGAGCGCCTTTTCAATGCCGCGCCGCGCGGTAAAAATACCGCCCGTATCGGAACCGGTCAGACCACCCAGACCTGCGCCTTTGCTTTGTAGGATAATACTTCCTACAAGGGCGATCGAGGTTAAAATCAGGGAGATATTAATAATTTGAGACCAATTCATGAAAGAACCTCCTGTAATGAGCCGCTTCATTATACTCGTGAAGCGAGAGAACCGTCAACATGGAAGAACTGATTGTCAACCTCCATATCCACACACGCTATTCCGACGGCTCCGGTACGCACGCCGAATTAGCACAGGCCGCGCTGCGAACCGGCGTCGACGCGTTATTGGTCAGCGACCATAACGTCCTAGTACAGGGCGCAGAACGTTACTATCGGGATGGGACGCGTATTGTTCTGCTCCTGATAGGAGAAGAAATCCACGATCAAGACCGCCTGCCGCAGAAAAACCATCTCCTCGTGTTCGGCGCGGGGCGCGAACTGGCGCCGCTGGCCGACGATCCGCAGGCCGTGATTGACGCGGCGCGCGCGGCGGGCGGCCTCTCTTTCCTGGCCCATCCGGTGGACCCGGAACTGCGCGCTTTCGGCGAGGATGACATCTCCTGGGTGGACTGGCAAATCAGCCGTTACACCGGTCTGGAACTCTGGAACGGCTTGAGTGAACTAAAATCCATTGTTCGGAATAAACTGCAAGGCCTGTTCTACGCGTGCTTTCCCGCTTTCATTGCCCGAGGCCCGCTACCGGCTACCCTGCGCATTTGGGACGACCTGCTCGCCCAGGGGCAACGCGTGGTAGCCGTCGGCGGCTCCGATGCTCACGCGCGGCACATGTCGCTAGGGCCATTACGCAAGGTGATCTTCCCCTACGAGTTCCACTTTTCGACAATCAACACACACCTGCTCGTTCCCCAACCACTAAGCGGCGCAATCGAAACCGACCGGCGCATGGTATTGACCGCTCTGGCGGAGGGGCATTGCTTCATCGGCTACGATCTGGCTGCGCCGACGCGTGGCTTCCGCTTCATAGCGCACGGCAAGGATGGACAAGCGCTCATGGGAGATACCCTCTCGCTCGAAGGAGGAGTGACGCTACAGGTCAAATTGCCGGCGCCGGCAGACGAAGTCCGCCTCATTCGGGATGGGCAAGTTCTGCGTTGTATGAAAGGGGAAGCGATGGTTCACGTCGTCACCCAGGCCGGCTCCTACCGCGTGGAGGCATATCGACGCTTTCTGGGCAAGCAGCGAGGCTGGATATTCAGCAACCCGATCTACATCCGCGAAGCCACGCCCGCACAAGAGTTCTGAGAATCACGTCATCCACGGCGCTCACCACAAATCTTCCCTCATCTATGAGCAAATCGCGGAAAACGCGCAGGGGTATCGGTCAGGCAAGCGTCTCCCATTCCGTGAGCAATGCGTCCCTGGCTTGTTGCACGCGGGCGTATTCGCGGCCGAGTTGGGCGACGCGCGCTGGATCGGAAGGCGGGTTTTCCAACCGCGCGCCCAGCGCGGCCAGTTCGCGTTCCAACACGGCAATTTCATTCTCCAGTTCCTGTAAACGAGCCATCCGCTGCCGTTCCACCTTCACGGCCTCCACCGCTTGCCGGGTCGAGGAAGTTGATGTACGTCCGGCAACATCCTGTAAAGCGGCGCTTGGGGAAGTTTGACGCTCACTCAGGCGCTGACGCTCCTCGCGCCGTTGACTGTACGTACCCTCAAAGACATCTAGGCTGGTCTGGCGCGGGTCAATTTCCCAGAGTTGTGTGGCAAGCACGTCGATCAGGTAAACGGTCGTGCGTCACGAGTAGAATCGTGCCCCCAAAGTCATCCAGTACAGCCTGCAAGACTTCCTGCGAGGGGATGTCAAGGTGAGTGGTCGGCTCATCGAGCAACAAGAGATTGGCTTCCTGTAAGGCCAGCTTTGCCAGGGCAAGACGTCCGCGTTCGCCGCCGGAAAGGAGGGCGACTTTCTTGAACGCATCGTCGCCGGAGAAAAGATATTTCCCCAGATAATCGCGAATCTGACCCGGAAGCCAGGAGGGGGCCGCGTCGGCAATTTCTTCCAGCAGCGTATGACCTGGGTTGAGTCCTTCGTGCGCCTGGGCAAAGTAGCCAATCTTGAGCGATGCGCCCAGCGCAACCTCTCCTTCCAGCGGTGGAATTTGCGCTAGAATGGTCTTAAGGAACGTGGTCTTGCCCGCGCCGCTGGGGCCAATGATGGCAGCGCACTCGCCGCGCCGCAGGACAACATCGGGGGTGCGGAAAAGAGGACGCCCAGGATACCCGACCAGGAGATGAGAGGTGCGCAGAACAATATCGCCGGAACGAGGCGCGGCGCGCAGGCTCAAACGCAGACGCGGAAGATTACAACGGGGAGGCGCAAGGGCCCGCACTCGGCGTTCCGCCTCCTCCACGCCAAACGGGGAGACGACAACGGTCGTCTTGCCAGCTGTTTCCGCCCACTGTTGACTCTGTACATGCTCCAGCCCATGTTGTTCGATAGCCTGCACGAGACGGCTCAACCGGCGTAATCTGCCTTTCGCCTGGTTTACATTTTGACCCGAGATGTTCTTCTTGATATATTCAACTTCTTGAAGCAACCTCGTCTTTTCTGCCTCGAAGATTTCCAGACGATGTTCCCAACGCCGCTCGCGCATGCGCAGGTAAGCTGAGTAATTGCCGGCATAATACTCGCAGACTCCAAACGCCACTTCCAGAATGCCACTGGCAACGCGGTCGAGAAAATACCGATCGTGCGAGACTATGACAGTCGCGCCTTTCCATTGGTTAAGATAGCCCTCCAGCCATTCGACAGCCGCCAGGTCGAAGTGATTGGTCGGCTCATCCAGGAGGAGCAATCGGGATCAGAAAGCAGGAGACGGGCGAGGCGCGCGCGTCTGTTGCCCGCCAGAGAGGTGGGCAAGGGGAAGATAAAAATCAGATTCCGCGAAGCCCAATCCACTCAGCGTCTGACGGATGCGCGTCGGGAAGAGGTAACCGCCGCGCCGCTCGAATTCCTCTTGTAATGGGCCATAGCGGGCAAGAGCTTGCCGGCGTTCTTCGGGACGCGTCATGGCCTGTTCCAGGCGTTCCAATTCCCGTTGCCGTTCGAGCAAATCGGCAAAGATGTTCCGACAGGAATCCCAGAGCGTTCCCTCTGTCTCCACTTCTGTCTCCTGAGGTAGATAGCCAATGCGCAGGCCTCTGGCGCGCATGACCGCGCCGGCGGTAGGTTCCTCCACGCCAAGCAAGATGCGCAGCGACGTTGTCTTGCCACAGCCATTTGGTCCGACCAGCGCCAGGCGCGCGCCTTTTGGCACAGCCAAGGAGACTCTCCGAAACAGGTCAACCCCGCGCCAAAGGATTTGCTCAGATTTGAGACCGCAATCAACGACATAGCAAGCCCATTTCATTAAACCGCTCCGCGCGCCAAGTATATCACGGCAACGGCAAAGGCAATCAGACTGTATAATTGGGGCCAATATCTTTGGGGAAGGAGACACAGCCGTGTTGACAATATCGTGGTTTCTTGCTCTCCATCCTGTGTGGCAGGCGCTTCTCGGCGGATTGTTCACCTGGGGGGTGACCGCTTTGGGCGCAGCAATGGTTTTCTTTTTTAAGAGCATTCAGCGCAAGACTCTGAACGGCATGTTGGGGTTTGCGGCCGGCGTAATGATCGCGGCCAGCTTCTGGTCGCTGCTCGCGCCGGCGATCGAGATGGCGCAAGAGTTAACTGTGCCGGCCTGGTTGCCCGCATTGATAGGCTTCTTGCTAGGCGGTTTATTCCTATGGGGAGTGGACAAGGTGTTGCCTCACCTGCACGCCGGTCTACCGATTCAACAAGCGGAAGGGATCAAGACCTCCTGGCAACGGAGCATTCTGCTCATCCTAGCGATCACGTTGCACAATATACCAGAGGGGCTGGCGGTCGGCGTGGCATTTGGGGCAGTCGCAGCCGGGATCCCTTTCGCAGCCTTGAGCGGCGCCATTGCCCTGGCTCTCGGCATCGGCTTGCAAAATTTTCCAGAGGGCGCGGCGGTGTCCATACCGTTGCGCGGGGAGGGGTTCTCCCGTCTACGCAGTTTTCTGTATGGTCAGGCTTCCGGCCTGGTGGAACCTGTCGCGGCAGTCCTCGGCGCGACAGCGGTGATGACGATACGCCCACTGTTGCCTTACGCGCTAGCGTTCGCCGCCGGCGCGATGATTTATGTCGTCGTCGAGGAATTGATTCCGGAAGCGCAGACAGAAGAGACCCATTTCTCTACCATCGGTGTCCTTCTGGGCTTTGCCATGATGATGTTCCTGGACGTGGCGTTGGGATGATTACGTCAGGGCAGCGCCCTTGACTTTTTTTACTCCTACCGGCTGGTACTTTGGGTCCCACTTGCCCCAAGGCATTCCATTGTCGCCAGACCTGAAATAAAAATCCGCCAGGTTGTCGCGCAATTCCGCGCAAGTTCTCAAGGCTGCGAAGTATTCATCATAGCGATCGTAGTTCGAGGGCGCGGCATCGGGCAATCGGAAAAGGCGACGCAACGTAGAATCGGTGTAACACCACCCTTGCGAAGGCTCGTGAAACCAGTCTGTGTCCCGCGCAGCGCCCAACGTAGCCAGCAACACGCCGCCGGGCTTGAGAACACGCAGAATTTCTTGCACTGCCTTTTCCAACCCCTGTGGCGTATTGTGTTCCAACGCCGAGACGGAAATGACAGCATCCAGGGAATTATCGGGCAAATCGGTCATCGTGCTTAAGTCCTGATTGTAGAGGAGGATTGTCCCCCCGCGCCGACGGCGCGGCAGCGCCAAAAACAGCAACGAGGCGACGCCGCGCACGGCCACCTTCACCTTGTCGGCGCCACGCGCGGAGGCGATGTTCTGGCAGACGACTTGCGTGGGAGCAGACAAATCGTCGCGGCGCAAGCTACGCACACGATAACGCGCGCGAAATCGCAGTGGAAGTCTGGCGCGACTGACCCGGTCCACGCTTAACAGGCGCGCGCCGCGCTCAGCAAGATACCATTGCAACAAACCCGTTCCGGCGCCGGCATCCAGCACGTACTTGCCGCGCACATCTCCAAGATTCTCCAGAATCCAGGTCATGTCCAGCAAATAGTGCCAGCCCAGACCGATTTTCAGAGAATGCGCCAGCGCGCGAAGCGACTCGACAAGAGGACGATGGCGTTCGAGCAGGTCGATTGACAGAAGTTCAATTTTCTCTTCCATGCGGTTTTACTCTTCTTCTAGGATAAAAGGTTTGCCTTCCAGAATACCACCCAACAGGGTTTTGGCAGTGGGGGAATGTTCGGGAAGCAACGCGCGCCAATCGAAGCGACGCAATTTCACCACGCCTGGGCGCGAAGCGCTCTCCAGATAGGCGTCGAAGGGCAGAGAGACGCGGAACAACTGGTAGTAAAGGAAACGACGCGCCCATGCACGATGTTCGGCAGGAACCTCAATGTGTTCGACAGTCAGAAATTCCTCGGCCTGAGCGCGAAAGGCTTCCCTGCTTTGTGGGAAGAAAACAGTCGGGTACTGAGTAAAGCGCGCCTGTCCTGCGCATAAGACCGGCGCGCCCATGATAGACGCCTCCAGCCCAATGGTGGAATTATAAACCATGATAAACTTGGAGCGCCGAATCAATTCGTAGGAACTCAGATACTGGCGCGCGCCGACGAAAATCAAATTGGGCAAGGCAAGCGCATGACGCTTCTCAACCCACATCGCAACGCTCTCACGACTTTCCTTGCCCGGTCGCTCTTCGTCTGGATGGGCGCGCAACACGAACAACGTTTCGGGATGCGCACGAACGATGTCCAGCACCTCATCCAGCCAGGCGAACATATCCGGGAAAAGTACGTTGGAGTGAGGTTGGCTGGTATCAAAGATGACATTGGTAAAGACAGGGACAATTTGTTTGAAGCGAGAGGCGGTTTGCAGAAATATCTCATCCAGTCCTTTGATTTCCGGCCAGAAGCGAATCCCAGCCATTGTAAATTGACCACGAAAACGTTGCTCCAAATAAGAATCGAGATGGGCAGTCTGCGTTTCCGAAAGTTCAAAATCTTTAGGGATGAAAATTGGGTAGGCTGTGGCTTCACCCTCAGTAAAGAATGCCGAAAAGGGGCGCAGACCGACCTCGTGCGTGATGACGCGCAGGCCGCGCCGACGCCCAATCCAAGCAACTATTGCCTCAGGGAAAAACTGGCCGTTGAAAACCACGATTGCTTGCGGCAGGATGTTTTCCAGCAAAGCCGCGAATTCCTGGCCGATATTCCAGGCAGAAAGGATATAGTCACGGTAAAGGGCGCGCGTGGCTTCGTCGTCCTGTAAGGTATGGCGACGGAGTATCCAGCGCACGGAGGGCAGCGTCAGCGCGCCCAGAGGAACTTCTGTTTCCGTTAACGCCCAACGGGCAGGGGTAGGCCAGTAAAAGTTCATTAACTGCGATACACTCAGGCCACGAATCGCCTGCGCCAACGAAGCATCCTCGTGGTACGTAAACAGCCACGCCGTGGCGCCGGTGTGAAAGGCCTTTTCCACACGGAGGCAGCGTCCGCAAGGAGGAGGTTGGCTCAAATCACGACTGTTCGTCCCCATGACACACCGGGCCATCCCTCGATGGCAAACCCAGGAGATAACCGGCGCGCCGGCAAGACGGAGCATCCAGGCCGTCAACAACGAGAAAGCGCGGTTGAGCGTCAGCCTGCCAATGCCGGTGGAGGCCTGAAAAATCAAAACCGGCTGGTGTGATTTTGCCCTGCTATATCGGCTTATCCGGCGCGCAGCTTGCGCAACAGCAAGACGACAAGCGAGCTCTTCAAGACGTAGACGGAGAAAAGTCATCCCTCGGGCAAGAAGGTTCCGAGACCTAGTGGAAGAATCGATTGCGCTCATGGTTTGTCGGGAGTTGCATGTAACCTCAGCAAGGGTTTCCTTGCTGTTGGCGATTGTAGGTCGCGCAACAGCAGAAAGAACATTCCCAGGATAACCGCAGCGCCGGCTAATACGTCAACAAAGAGTGCAAGGCTATCCTTGCAAGACTTGCGTGATGTCATTAGCGCGCAAGCCAGTTCCAGCATGGGAATGGTTAGGAAACGATAAAAGCCCATTACATCGCCCATGAGAAGTTTACCTGGCCTTCCTGCAAGGCAAGATTGTCCAGGTGAGCAATACCGTCCAGGCAGCCTCGCTGACCATCCAACAGAGACGCGCCAGAAGACTGACTGCCACGGCATCTGCTAGAGGGACAAAGGATTTAAGCAGGTATAGGATAGCCGTCTCACGCACGCCAAATCCGGCTGGTAAAATCACGATAACGAAACCCACACACCATGCCAGAGCAAACAGGGCTATTGCCTGATCGCTTCGTAACGTTGCGCTGGGATTGACTGCATGCACAAGGTACAGAAAAGAAAAGCCCGCGCCAAACCAGTAGATTCCACTCGCCAATAAGGATAGCAGGGAATCAAGCGGTTTAAGGCCAGCCAGTGCGTGTACTTGTTCAGGATGATATCCAAAAGAGCGCACGAGTGGAATTTTTATGAGGAGATCCAGCACTTTTGGCGAGGAGGTGACAAGTATACCCAACAAGCACCCCACCACCCCTAACACCACAAGGACTTGCATCCAAGGAAGAGAGGGTACACCAACGAAGTATGCTACACTGGCAACCGACGCAGCACCGAGAAACAAAAAGATCACTTCGCGCGCCACACTGACAACGGCGCGGACTCGATCAATGCCATCCGCTTGATAGGCAACTACACGCGTAGGATAGGCCCAAATCCCTCCCGGCAAGTACTTGGTCAGTTGGGAAATGAAATAGAAGCCGCTAATTTTGTAGAGAGGTCGTCGCACTTGTAACGATCTCAAAGTAAGCCAGGGGATGATCCCCATCAGGGACATGCTCAAGAAAAGCAACGCCATAGAAACCAAAAGGGGGAGCCAGTGCACATGCGAGAATGCGTTCTGAACCTCTGGCCATTGCCGGTACGTCGTATAGCCGACAGGAGAGACAGCGATTAAGATAAGCATACCGCGTAAAAGAGCAGCAGAGAACGGCGTGCTTGTCCATCTCCTTACCAAGGAAAAAATCTGATTGTTGGAGAAACGGTCAGCCGGCTGCGGAAGATCCATCGATTCTCCTAGAAGGTTTCCCCTCATAAACTGTGATGAATTCATCGCCAAAGTAATGAATCCGCTCGGCCGCGATCTGACCGGAGATGATGCCCTCCAGAACGCTTAGCAAGGCCAGCATACAGAACAAGACGGTGGAATTGGGCACAAGTAAACGCCCTGCCGCCAAAATTCCCCATATCCAGCTGATTAGGCCCATGATTGTAAACATACCGGCCAGAGGGCCAAAGATGCGGAGCGGATCGTAAAACACAATGATTCGCAGCGTCAATAGGAGAAATCGCCAACCATCGGCAAAGAGATTGACTTTGCTTCGACCATGGCTTCGAGGGCGAACATTCACAGGAATAAAGAGTACGTTGTAACCTGCTTTAAGAAAAGCCAGCGTTCCCGTGGCCGAGGCAGAAAAACCCGTTGGTAGGAGAGAAAGAAAATGCAACATGGCCTCGCGCCGCATAGCACGAAATCCAGAGGTTAGATCTTTAATTTCCGATCGGGTGAGCCAACTGGCAATCCAATTGTAGAAGCGGTTCCCAGCGTTACGATACCAAGGACCAAGATAATTCTTGGTTCGATAACCTATCACTAAGTCATAGGGTGGAATATGTTCAAGCAGACGAGGAATCTCTTCCGGCACATGCTGACCGTCAGCATCCATGAAAACGACAAGATCTCCTCGCGCCAACCGTACTCCTGTGCGCAGGGCCGCGCCATAGCCGCGATTGTGGAGATGATGAGCGACTCGCAATCGTTCGTATTGCTCCTGTAAGCCTCGCAAAATAGCTAGACTACGGTCGGAAGATCCGTCATCTACAGCAATGACCTCATAATCCAGGCGAATGTCTTCAAGGACTCTAACGAGTGCGCTTAGACAAACTTCAACACCTTCTTCCTCTTGGTAAACAGGAAGAATCACAGAGACGGACGGGGTTGATCGCGGTTCGTGGTACATAGAGTAGCGGCTACGGTCCGGTTTGGTCAACCCAACGATACACCTCGACATGTGCTTCCATGATAATCGCTTGCAAACCTCGCCTAAGATCCTCAAGATAGGCTTTGTCTTCTCGTTCGGCTTCCACAACTACCAAGAAAGCGCCATTTCGAACCATGTCTCGCATCTGATGTAAATCCTCCTGGTAACGTGGGTTTTCTGCGCGAGTGTACACTGCATAAGGCCGGGGCGTACGATACGATGGGCGACCGGTGAGCAAATATAATCTCTCCGGATCCGTACTAATCAGAGGGCGAGAAGGATCCAATTGCTCAAGACTCCGCTGCTCCTGTTTCCAATTATTCCTAACATCTAAAAGCCCATAACCAGCATTTCTGAAATAAGCAACCGAATTGCCTATACTCGCTGCGAGGAAAAACGCAACGTAGGGAATTATCAGCAACTTGGGGAAGATAGAACCCGGATGGTCTCTTAAAACACCATGGGCGGCACATACGCTCAAGACAACAAAACAAACCCAACCAGGAAGCAAGTAGCGTGGAATTGCTTTCACCGTAGTGCTGGCATCGAGTAGAAGAGAATTGGCCACCAACATAGCCAAATAAAAAAGAAGAGCGATACACAGAAACGCGGGTAACGCCACCTCAGCACGCCATTTCGATGCGAGAGATTCGGCGAAGATCCACCGCCTCCCCCAAAAGTAGGGAATAAGAAGAGCAGAAACCATCGTAATCGCAATCATTCCCTGTACCCAGGAAGGCAAGTTAAATCCAGTCGGGAATGCCCAGGCGATCCCTTCACGAAGATAGGCGCGAATTACCTCTGGCTTGAGCAGATGCCAACCTACCTGCCGTCCGGCAATCGCTTCGCCGGTGAGATAGGTATTGCGTATACTCCACAACCCTATCGGTATCAGGCCAATCAACCCAAAAAGGGCAACGGAAAGCCCTCTACTCTTTCGATCGCCACCCTGGAAAAACCATAAACTCACTATGGCGGAGAACCAGAAAGCAAGGCCAGCATAACGGGTTAAAACGAGAAATCCCATTGCAAGGCCGGCCACAACGATGTCTCGCAAGTGACGACCTGTCAAAAAACGATCGAGAAAGAGCACGGCCAACAACAAGAAAAAAATAAACACCCCTTCTGTCATTAACCAAGAATGGATTCTGATAAGCCTGCTAAACGTCAAGAGGAGGGCGCCGGTCAAAATGGCGGTTCCCCAGCTCCGGGTATAGCGACGTACAACCCAAGAAGCGAGGAAAATATTTCCTCCAAAAAGAACGGCATTCAACCACCGCCCAGTCTGAATGAGGTGATCCAAATCCGTGTTTCCGAAGGACAACAGAACCAATAACGTCGAAAATACCGGTGGAAAATCGGCAATTGGAACAGCACTTCCGTCTCCAGCCGTTCGCGAAAAGCCTCGTCCCATTTGCAGGTTTTGCGCCCCTTGTAGATAGATCGCCGAATCGCTGGCAAGCCCTGGCCCGGAACGGGTGTTGTATAGAATCAGCGCCACCCCTGCCAAAGGAATAGCAACGAACAGAATCAGCCAAAAGAGGGCTTTGCTTGTCTTAATCATCATAGGCAAAAGCTCGCAGCTGAAGAGTTCTTCACAGAGGCTGTTTATCATACCACAGAAATGTACAGTTTCTCAAATAGGCATCAACGCGTAACCGGGAGACACAACAGCGCGAGGGAGCACACGCGAACCGTGATCAAATACCGCTCAACTTGCGATGGGCGGTTAAGTCAGTTATACTCAACATAGCCCAACAAGATGCTTCCTCGACGGGTGTTCACTGCCATGGGTAAGCAAATTTTTCCGGCTACGTTTCAATCTCTGGATACCGTTCGCGAATTCGTCGGCGCCGTTGCTCGAGAAATTGGGATGGATGATTCAGACGTATACGCTGTTCAATTGGCAGTAGACGAAGCCTGTTCCAACATCATCGAACACGCCTATGGAGGTCAGAACCGGGGGGAAATCGAGTGTACCTGCGAAACAAACGACGAGGCATTGACAATCATTCTGCGCGACCATGGCCAACCGTTCGACCCGGCCTCGATTGCTGCCCCCAATCTCTCCTTGGGACTCCACGAACGGCAAGTGGGCGGATTAGGCCTGTACCTGATGCGTCATTTGGTGGATGAAATCCATTTCGAAGCGCAAGGCAAGGCGGGAAATGTATTGACCTTAGTCAAGCGCCGTAAGGGAACAAAATGAATTCCTCCTGGTGGCACGCTATCCTTCGTCTCGGCGAGGAACTGTTGCGCGCCGGTTCGCTCTCTGCGCAGCGCGATCTCATCGTGGCAACGGCAAGCCGTGTGCTGCAAGGGCAGGTAGAACTCTGGTGGAACGAGTGGTTCTTCCGCCTGCCAGGGGCAGAGAACAACCCCATCGTCCCGTCCGCGCCGCCGAACGAGGCTTTACAACGAGCGCTGGACTTAGGCAGACTTTGTCATGCCAGCGAGGAGGGACAAGCATGGGTGGCTGCGCCTTTCCTAATGCAAGGCGCAGCCCTGGGCGCGCTCCAGGCGATCCGTCCGGCGACAAACCCCTTTTCCCCTGAAGAACTTGACTGGTTCCAGGGGCTGATCAGCCACACCACGCTGGCCCTCTATACAACGCATCGTTTGGAGGTCGAGGCCTGGCGACTGGAACAATTGACGCTTGTTCGTCGCGTCAGCGCGCAATTAGCGCAGCTGACGAGCGCCGATGAACTGGCGCACCACGTGACCGATTTGATTCAGAAGACCTTTCGTTATTACTATGTCGCTCTCTTCACCTGCGAGCCCGGCGAACAGACACTGCAACTGCGTTCCAGCGCGCCGGTAGAGCGCGTCGCGCCAAAAACGGCGCTGCAACAGGTGCGATTCGGCGAAGGACTGATCGGCCTGGCAGCACAATCGGGGCAGGAGATTCTAGCGAACGATGTGCGCGCTGAGCCGCGTTTTCGCTACGAGGCCAGCCTTCCCGAGACGCTCGCGGAAGTTGTCCTGCCGCTCAAAATCGAAGAGCGCGTGCTAGGCGTGTTGGATGTTCAGTCCGACCGCCTCTCTGCGTTTCATCCCAATGATTTGCTGGTGCTGCGCGCCCTGGCAGATACCATTGCCATCGCGCTGGAAGGAACGCGTCTATATACCGCGCTGGACAAGCGCGCCCGTCAATTAGCGCTGGTAGCCGAAGTCAGCGAGGAAATCACGAGCCTCCTTGAGCCGGAAAAACTGTTGGCACGGGTCGTAACTCTTATTCAGGAACGTCTTGGTTTTCCCTACGTTCACCTCTTTACCGTCCACCCGAATCGCCGCCAAATCATCTACGAGGCCGGCAGCGGGGCCCGCGCTGAACGCTACGCAGCCGGCTATGCCCTGCACCTCGACCGTGACCAAGGCATCATCGCCTGGGTAGCGCGCAATGGAAAGACCGTGCTTGCCAACGACGTCAGCCAGGAACCGCGCTACCGTCCCTCGCCGCTTCCACCCGAGGATACGCGCGCGGAGTTGACCATCCCTCTCGTGTACGATAACCGCGTTGTCGGCGTCCTAGATATCCAGAGCGACCGCGTCAACGCCTTCCGTGAGGAGGATGTCTTCCTAGGCGAGGCGTTGGCCGATAGCATCGCTGTCGCCATCCGCAATGCTGACCTGTATCGCACCGAGCGCTGGCGGCGGAGCGTCGCCGAAGGATTACGCGAGGTGGCCGGCTTGCTTTCCGCCGAAGTCAGCGTAGACGATGTGCTCGACGCCATCCTAACCGAACTGGAGCGCAACCTGCCCTGCGACGTTTCGGCAATCTGGTTGCTGGACGGCGACGACCTCACGTTGGCGCATTTACACGGCGCAGACAGAGAGGAAGTGCAAGAAGCCATTCGTTTCTGGCCGGAGACGAAAGCATACCTGGCGACCGCCCTGGAGGCGCAAGAACCGACGATTCGCCGCCCAAGCGACCCCATCGGCCCAAGCGGAGCAGCGTTGGGCTTTCCGGCCGACTACTCCTCCATCGCCGTTGCCTTGCGCATCGGCAACCAACCAGTCGGCGTGCTGACCCTCTCCCACCACGAACCGGGGCGCTATGGACATGAGGCCCAGGCCATTACGGCCACCTTTGCCAGTTACGCCGCCGTGGCAATCGAGAACGCTCGCCTCTACGATGCCGCACAGGAACAGGCCTATGCTTCCGCCGCGCTATTGCAAGTGGCCCAGACAGTAGCCACATCCGCGACGCTGGACGAAGTGCTTGCCTCCCTTGTCCGCCTGGCCCCCTTGCTGGTCGGCGTGCACGCCTGTGGAGTCTATCTGTGGGAAGATGGGCGATTCCGCCCAACCCACAGCTACGGCTTCCCGCAAGAGGTCGAAGACGCGCTCCGGCGAGAATTTCAGGAGGGCGAATTCCCCCTGCTCGATGAAGTATACCGCCGGCGACAAATGACGTTCGGTTTGCTTTCCGGCGCCGAGGCGCAAGATTGGCTACAGCCGATCCTGCCGCGCACACCGGAAGAAGAGCAGTACTGGCTGATGCTCGATGAACGATTGTTGATGGGATTCCCTTTGCTCATCAAGGGTGACTTCTACGGGGTGTTGTTGGTCGAAGAGACCAACAAAGCGTTACGCTTCCGTCGTAAACGCATCGAGATTCTCACATCCATCGCGCAGGAGGCTGCATTGAGCATCCAAAATGAACAGTTGCAGCGTCAGATGCGCGATCGGGAACGATTGGAACATGAAGTACAACTAGCGCGGCAAATCCAGCAGACATTCCTGCCCGAACGACTCCCCCAACTGGAGGGCTGGGAATTCGCGGTCTGCTGGGAAACAGCGCGCGAAGTAGGCGGCGATTTCTACGACGCAATCGCCTTGCCGGGGCAGAAACTTGCATTGCTTATCGCGGACGTCTCGGATAAAGGAATGCCGGCGGCCTTATTTATGGCGCTTACCCGCACGCTCATCCGCGCGGTCGTGCGCGATGTGGTCGCGCCGGCCGAAGTCCTGCGGCGCGTAAACGAGTTGATCATCCCTGATAACCGTCAGCAAATGTTCGTTACGGCGGTCTATCTTTTGCTTTCCGCCGAGAGCGATGAAGTGCGATACGCCAACGCCGGCCACAACGCGCCGCTGTGGATACAACACAGCGAAGGAACGATCGAGTCGCTGGCCCCAACCGGCATGGCCTTGGGCATAGCGGAGGATGCAGAAATCGGCGAACATACCATTACCCTTCGAGCCGGCGATGGATTGCTCCTCTACACAGACGGCCTGACGGAGGCCTTCTCGCCAGAGGGAGAGATCTTCGGCGAGGCACGCCTGCGCGCGCTTCTGCACTCGAAACACTCCTCCGGTGCTCGCGACATGATGGAGGCCGTTCGAGAGGAAATCCACGCTTTCGTCAAGGGCATGCCTTTAGCGGATGATATGACCCTGCTGCTCGCGCGCCGTCTTGGCAAGCGGCCCTCTCGCGCGAGGGAAAGGCATTCAGGGTTATAATGAAAGTATGAGCGAGGTCTCCCTTCGACAGCGCTACGAGCAACTCAAGCGGGAAATCCACTTCCATAACTATCGCTACTATGTACTCGATTCGCCGGTCATCAGCGATGCGGAATATGACCGACTGATGGCCAAGTTGCGGCGGGTGGAGGCGGAGCATCCGGATTGGATCACGCCCGATTCGCCCAGTCAGCGCGCCGGCGCACCGCCGGCGGAGCGGTTCGAAAAGGTTCGTCACCCGCGCCCGGTGCTCAGCCTGGCCAACGCCTTCGGCGAGGAAGATGCTCGCGCCTGGTATGAACGGATTTGCAAACTGGACGCGCGTGTGGCCAAGGCTGCCTTCATCGTGGAACCGAAAATAGACGGCCTGAGCGTCGTGCTTCATTATCGAGACGGCGTTTTCGTGCAGGGCGCCACGCGCGGCGACGGCGAAATCGGCGAGGACATTACGGCCAACCTGCGCACCATCAAGGCTATTCCTTTGCGCATTCCGCTGTGGACTGCCGGCCAACGTTCCCAAGTAGAGTCAGCATCGCCGCTCCGCGCAGACCTCCAACCGCCGCCCGTTACCCCACGTTTGCCCTCCTACCTGGTCGTGCGCGGCGAGGCGTTCATCCCAATTGCGGAATTCGAGGCGCTCAACCGTCGCTTGCAAGAAACGGGGGAAAGAACATACCTCAACCCGCGCAACACGGCTGCCGGATCTCTACGTCAGTTGGATCCGGCGGTCACAGCCGGTCGCCCACTCTCGATTTTGGTGTATCAAGTTGTCTATGCAGAGGATGGCGATGTGCCCGCATCTCAGTGGGAATTGCTCCAATGGCTGGCCGCGCTCGGCTTTCCGGTGACCGATGTCGCGCGCCGTTTCGACACCTTCGAGGAGGCGCTGACGTACACGTTAACCTGGGAAAACCGTCGCGATGAGTTGCCCTATGAGGCAGATGGCATGGTAATCAAGGTTGACGATTTGCGGCTGGCGGAAGCACTAGGGTATGTGGAAAAAGACCCGCGCGGCGCGGTCGCATTCAAATTCCCAGGGCGCGAGGTGACCACACGCCTGCTGGCGATAGAAGTAGAGGTCGGGCGCACCGGCGTACTAACGCCTAAGGCCATCCTGGAACCGGTGGAGATCAACGGCGTCATTGTTCGCAACGCGACCCTGCACAATTTCGACTACATTGCCGAGAAGGATATTCGCCCCGGCGATCGCGTGCTGGTCAAGCGCGCCGGCGAGGTGATACCCTACGTGATCGGCCCCATCCCCGACCTGCGGACAGGCGAGGAAAAGCCCTATCAGCCGCCGCAGACCTGCCCGGCGTGTGGTCAGGCGGTAGAGCATTTGCCCGGCGAGGTGGCGTGGTATTGCGTCAACGCGGCTTGCCCAGCACACCTGGTTCGCAACATCGAACATTTCGTCTCCAAAGCCGCCATGGACATCAACGGCCTAGGCGTCAAAATCGTCGAGCAACTGGTGGAAGCCGGCTTAGTCACGGACGTGGCCGACTTGTACCTCCTGAAAGAGGGGCAATTGCTTTCTCTGGAGGGCTTCGCGGAGAAGAAGGCCGCGAATCTACTACGGGCGATTGCCGAATCGAAACGCCAGCCGCTGGCGCGCTTGATTGCAGCGCTTGGGATTCGCGGCGTCGGCGAGGTGGTCGCCCGTGATTTAGCCACGCGCTTTGGTTCGTTGGACGCGCTGGCCCAGGCCTCCGTGGAAGACCTACAGTCCGTGGAGGGTATCGGGCCGAACATCGCCGCATCCATCCGTGACTGGTTCAGCCGGGAACGCAACCAGCGCGTACTAGAAAAACTGAGGGCAGCAGGAGTCTGGCCGGTCGAAAAACCTTCTGCAAAGCGCGCTGCCGCGGGGCCCTTAAGCGGGCTGACCTTCGCAGTCACAGGCACGCTACGTGGCTTTACCCGTGAGGAAGTAAACGACTTCATCGAATCCCATGGCGGGCGAGTGACAGATTCGATCAGTCGCAACACGACCTACCTTGTGCTCGGCGAAAACCCAGGCTCGAAGTTAGCAAAGGCCAGAGCGTTAGGGGTGAGAATCATTAGCGAGGAGGACTTGAGGAGGATGGCAGCAGGTTGAAAACAGGGCGCATTGGCGCAAAGGTTGACAAAACATCGGATTCGGATACAATAATTCTCGTCAATCGAACAAGTTGCCGAAGTGGCGGAATTGGCAGACGCG
>FMSI01050402.1_pt1 | contig 40916 bp, 36 predicted proteins | sample 1504471 | NCBI WGS metagenome assembly FMSI01 (sample SAMEA4475357, study PRJEB15587) | soil metagenome | biome: Soil; feature: Field | place: India | collected 2015-03-11 | depth 0 m
ATGATTACACGAACATTACTGACACCTAAATCGGAATTTCTTAGATTAATCCTATTTATAAAATTATAGATACTATCCTTCTCAGAAATAGAACTAAATAACTGAGCAGATAAACTCCCCTTTTCTTCTTTTTTTATATATTCTATCTCTTTTTCAATCTTTATTTCAGGTTTAGTGTCCTGTTCTACATTTTTACAGCCTATTGCTACTTTTCCAATTATAAAGCTTTTTGTCTGAAATAGGTCATCTTTAACGAGAACTTCTGCCTTAGCAGTGTTAGAATTCATTCCACCATCTCCAATAGCGAATGCAACATTTTGTGAATTACCAAACTTAGCTCCTGCTGCAATCTCTACTACATAGGTTATTACAATCTTTGAATTAGTGGCTAAATTGCCTAAGAAATACTCTAAGGTTCTACCATCGGCTGATATTATAGGGTCTTGAATTTGAGTGCCATTAACCTTTGTAGAACCAGATTTATATTTAAAACCAAGGGGCAGATTATCTTTAACCACAACATTATTTATGTTATAGAGGCTTATGTTTTCCAAAGTTAATTTATATCTCAAAAACTCTCCTAAAGATATTGTTTCTTTAGCAGCTTCTTTTGTGAGGTAAAGAGCAGTTAAATTTACAGGGTCTAAAGGAATATCTATTTTAATAGGTAGTGAGTCATGGGGAACATTAAAGGTCTCTCCCCTTGAGCCAATTGTTATTATAAAAGCACCATTATTAAGCTTATTTAAGTTTTCATCAGACACTAAAGAAGGCCATTTGTATCCATTAGGAGGTTCAACTTTGAGTATATAATCACCAGCAGGTATTAGAGGGAATCTATACTCACCTTCACTAAATACATAGACTACGCCTGAGCTATCAGTTACTGTGCTACCAGTTATGACAGTCGATGGGAAGGTACTCACACCGTCATCACCATAGACAGTTGCAGGCAGGTTTGTGCTTGCATTAAGTAAAGTAATTTTTACACCATTTAAAGGTTTACCATTGGAACTATCAAAGATTATACCAAAGGGGTCAACAAGACTGGATGACTTAATTATTTTAACATTGGTAGAGGTATCGTCAGGACCACAATTATCAGCTTAGGAGAGAATTATTTTAAAATTCTCTTTTACGCTTAAAAGACCGTCGTTTTTTATGGCAGATTTTCTTGAGGACTCTATAAAGCCTATAAATACTCCTGTATCAACATCAGTTTCAAAAATTTTTAATTTCTCTTCGTCGTAGATTTCACCTTTTTTTTCGTTATATACAAGTATGCTTACCGTAATCTCATCAATTTTTGTATTATCAATATTATGGTCACCGTCAATAACTTTTAAAAAGGCAGGTTCGCCAGCATGAAATATATCTGCTATAGATAATGGTACTTCAATCCCCGAAGGTATTTCATTATTGGAGATAAAGTCTTTAGGATTTGAAAGCTCAACTTCTGTGCCGTTAGCAGTGATATAAAGGGTTTTTCTAAAAATATGCTTTTTTGCCTTAATTGAGGTTGGTGCGTACCTAAGTAACTCTAAATCAGCTCTTTCACAAACTTTACTTTTTACTAAATTAGAAAGGGTAGTTTTAGTAAGTCCTCCCACAGTATATTCTGCTGTGGCATTGTTATTAATTAATGTAATAGAAAAGGCCTTTGAGGATACAAAAAGGGTTGTAAAAATCCCTATCCATATAGCAAGGGTTATTTTAAAGGCTTTATAAAAAATTTTATCTCTTCGTTCTCTCATTAAAATTAATTTAGAGGCTGTGAGTTTAAAATCCACAGCCTCTAAAAGTTCAGTTTTTACTGTATTATTACTTGAAACTTAACTACTTTTGATTGACTCTGTGGTACCGATAAATTTGTCACTGTGACAGTGTTTGCAGCCGTAGCATTCCAGTCGGCATTATCTCCATCGTTTGCATTTGTTTTACATACGCCATCAACGACTATACCTTCTCCTGAACTACAACTGTGAGAACCATCGACAAATTGAGTCTTAAATGCTATATATCCGTTGCCTATCTGAGTTGCCAAACTATCGGATAGTGTTATTGTAGCGTCAGCATTACCTGTATTACTGATAGTAATTGTGTATGTTATTACTGCACCAGGTATAGCCTTAGGAGAAGTAGTGCCATTTACAGGGTCTGAATAAATTGCAGATGTTTTAGTTACAGAAATAGTGGCATTTTGAACTATATAGGCACCGTCATCAGAATTTTTGCCATCTCTTGTATCATCATAGGTATCAGGGGCAGGACCATTAGCATCAGCAAAAACTACCGCTATGTTTGTTCCACCACCACAAGCCAAAATGCCAGTCATAGCTGAAGTGACACTAATTGGGTCGCCTTCTGAAATGGAAGTATTATTAGCCCATTTAGCTTGAGCTACAAGATAATAAACGGCTATGCTTCCAGCTGGTTGAGCTAAATCATTGGCATTATATACTATGAAGAATACCTTTGAATTACCAGGAGCTAAGTCATTTATAGTATTTGCAGCTTGATCAACCCCATCGTCATAAGTTCCGTTACTATTAGTATCTTCATAGATTCCTATAGTTGTTCCATCAAAAGAATCGTTTCCACCACCATAGGGGCTAGCAGTACCCGAAGAAGCAGCAACATAACTTAAATCTACATCATTAGTAACATTACCATCATTAGTGACTGTAAATTTTAATGCTGCCTTTCCGCCAGGTGTTACTGTTACATTTGCACCGTCATTATTTGTGACAGTAACATTAATCTTGGCACCAACCGTAAAATCAGCCTGATTAGCTGCACTGCTAACATTTGGCTGTGCAACACCACCTACAGAATAACTTACAGTTGCTTGGTTAGATATTACTGTACAGGCAGGTGTTGCTGACAGTGCTTCTTTGACATAGATTGTCAGAAGAAATAAAATACTTACACAAAATAATGTACTTCCGCGAGTTTTCATTTTTTTCTCCTTTTATTTTATTTTTGCTTGGAAAGTAACAACAATTTGGCTACCTGGTTCCAATGGTTTTAATAACAACCATCTTATGTGGGTGTACTCTTCTGGTCTTGCAAGTCTTGTTTTGCCATCTTTGTCTTTAACCTTTAGTGCTTCTGGAATGCCATAGGTTTTTCCTCCATCTATAGAAAACTCTATCTTGCTATTCTCACCATAGGCAGAACCAGCTACATAGACAGTGTGATTAGGTATTGGGTTTGTAATTATCACATTCTCTGCTGGTTTATCTCCCCTATTGAGACAGGTATTAGAAAAAAACACAACATCTCCAGGACCTACATTTACTTGGTTTGCAGGAACTCTTTTTTTCTCAATCGTTTCATCGGGCTTCTTTACAGTAATCTCTACCTCAGATTTAGACGTAATCTCCACACTACTGGCATAGGCATTTGCTACAAGAGCAAAGACAAGAAGAAAGAATAAAAAAAACTTTTTTAACATGAAATCACCTCCTTTTTTTATAAGCTGTGTTTTTTTTAAAAATACTCTTATCTAAAATTTCTTAGCTCTAAAGCTCATTTTATTTTCACATCAAAGGTTATTATCTGTTTGGGTGTCTTTTGGGTCAAATCTCCAAGTTTTACATAAATAGTATTATCTGATATATAGCCATTGTCTCCGTCATTGCTGTCCGTTAGAGGGTTACCATTTAACTTTATTGAGTTGGCTACATACCATGTGCCTTCTGGTATGTTGTCTATAATTACCACCTTTTCTGCTTTTGCCTCTCCCTCTACAGTAACAATTAATGAGTAACGAATTATTGAGTTTTTATATGGTTTATTTTCTCCATAGGGGTCTGATATTACCTCCATCGATTTTTCTATCTTAACAATAGCTGTTTTAACAAGAAAAAGACCTAAGGCAGAGTGTTTACCGTCTTTATTAATATCAACCACACCATCTGTATCTGCAAATACTATATCAACTCCGCTTGTGTTTGAACCCTGTGATGGAAGGGTATCATTTTTAGTATCTGCATCAACAGTTGTAGCCATAAGATAGTATTGAGAGAATTGGCCATTTTCTAAATTATCAGGTATGTCTGCGATAACCAAAATTTTTATGGTTTGGTCAGGTAATATGTTGCCAAAGCTTTCTGGATCTACATAAAGGGTATCTTCTGGGGTTACTGTGCTACTGTTATCTTTGTCCCAAAAAATTTTTATGTTTGTTAACTCTACATTGTTTGGTGCATAGACAGGACCAACTTCTAATCTATATCTTTGTGAAGAATTTCCTGCATTAGTTAATGTAAAAATGAGAGGCTTTTCCTTCTCACCGGGGATAACATTAGTATTGCCAAGATTTGTAACTATAACATTAACCTTATTGTCAACGGTGATAGATGTTTGAGCTATAGCCTCTAATCCCTTTTGATCTCCATAATTAAAAACGAGTTTTACACTATTATTAATAACAGTACCAGCAGGTGTACCGGCGCTGTAAGCCGAGTTTGTAAAGACTAAAAATAAAAAAATTACAATAAAAAATGACTTTCTCATTGTATCTTAACCTTAAAGGTTATGCTAAAATTAGGATGAGGGGGACCAGTAGAACCATTTAACACTCCTTTTGGATTAATTTTTATCTTTCTTACAAGAGGATCATAACCTTCAGCGTCAGGTGTAGGTATGTAAACATTATTGCCTGCATCATAATAAGTGACGTCGCTACTAAGATTAAAGATAAGGCCGCAGGGAGGGGTAGTGCTACAACTAAAGCTGATAGGTGGGTTGTAACAAGTGTTTGATACACACATAATAGTATTTGTTGGTATTGGATCTTCCATATTTATGCTGTCGTTATCCACAGAGCCAGCTCCAGAGTTAATTACTAATATGGTATATATTACCTCACCACCAGGTATTGTTTTGGGATTGGTAATGCCATTTATAGGGTCAGAAAAAGGTTGAACCGATTTTAGAACTGTTATACTTGGCATAACTATTACAGAAACAGCATCATAACAATCGTTATTACTTTCGTTAGTTTCCAAAAGAAGGCTATCTGGATCTACCTTACAGACACCTCCACTTTTAGGATTGGTTAGGGAACCTATTGCCTGTAGTGTAACAGATGTGGTTACGTTAATAATAAAGGAGGCAGGTATTATAATGCCACTTGCCGTAACTCCGGTATAGTTTGATGATAGAGTGAGATTGGTGTCATTTGCAATAGATAAGACTGTATAGGGAACATTGTTTATTAATATTATACTGCCTACTGATAAATCAGCGGTAAAAGCTGTCCCTGTACCTACAATATTTGGGCTGTTGTTTGTTACAGCAATGGTGCCTTGTAATCTTGATGGTATAATCACATTTCCATCGGCACTGCAAGTGATTGTATCAGTTGAAAGAGAACAGTTAATGTTACCAATAATTCCAGATTTTTTCACAGTGCCTAAGGTATAGCTTACATTTGTATTGGGAAGATTGTCTAAAAGGATAATTTCTGAGTTTAAAAAAGGAGCAGAACCTTCGTTTGTATCATTAGCAACAATTATTGTCCAGTCAAAGGCATGTCCTGCAACTACTTGATTGTTTGTATTATTTTTCTTTATTGCTGTTAGGTCCGCAGGAGCCAAGGTTATGGTCTTTGACGCATTATTAGATGTAGTTACGCCTATACTTGCTTGAGCTGTATTTGTTAAAGATTTTGCAAGGATATCAGCATTTGTTATGTTGTAGGTAGCACCGCAGATAATAGATTCACCGGGGTCAAAATAGTTATCTAAATCTCCAATAGTATTTATTGCTGGACAGGATACAGATGTTTTATTGTCAGTTACAGACACATAACCAGAAAGAACTGCATAACCCGAGTTAGTAACTGTGTAGTTGTAATGGATAGTCTCACCAATTACTTTATAATTAGTTTCATCGGCATTTTTTGTAAGAGTAAGTCCTGTAGTTGCATAGGTAGCTGAAGAGTTTGCAGAGTTATAGATTGTACCACCGCTTGGATATCTACCACTTGCATAGGCAGTATTTGTATGGATACCAGTAATGGCTGTTACAGCAGAGGAATAACAATATGCATCATCGCCGGGCAGTAAAGGGTTTGGAAATGAACAGGTTGGATTTATAGAGCCTGAAACTTCAGTAATCCAAATGTCATATAATTCTGTATCTCCACTGTTATAAACTTTAAATCTGTAATAAACATTACCCCCTGGAGCGACTGGTGTATAACTTGTCCATGGTCCTGTTGGGTTTGACGATACTTGTTTTTTTAAGTCAAGAGATGAAACCCTGTTAATAACCGTAATACTTGCTACAGCATTTCCTCCTGTAAGATTAACTGATCCTGATGTGGCAGTAATATTGCCAGAGGTATTAGTGTAACTACCAGCTGTTGAACCTATAATTATAACACTAAAATTACATCCGCTGTTAGCGGCAAGAGTTCCCCCTGTTAAGGTAATTTGCCTTGTGGCAGCATTAGTGGTAAGGTTATTTGTGCCACCGCAAACAGAATAGGTTCCGTTTCCAACTGAAAGTCCAGCTGGTAAGGTATCAGTAAAGGCAATATTCGTAAAGGAGTTATATAGATTTGGGTTATTTATAGTAAAAGTAAGGGTTGAGGTATTACCAGTGTATATTGATGTTGGAGAAAAAGCCTTCGAAAAATCAGGTGGTGCTAAGACTGTCAAAACAGCATAGGCATAACCAATGTTTGGGCCTCCATTATTAGGACCGCTTTGGGTTGCCGTAACATTTGTACTTATATTTGTATGTTGACCTGCGGTAGTTCCGGTAACAGTAACACTAAAATTACAACTTGATCCTCCTGCTAAAGATGCGTTACTTAATGATATTGTCTTTGTAGAGGAGTTTGTAGTTAAAGTTCCACCATTACATACGGTTGTGGTTGAGTTACCAATGTGGAGCCCCGATGGCAAGATGTCTGTAAAAGAGATCCCACTAAGTGAGGCAGCAGGATTAGGATTTGTAATGGTAAAGGTAAGAGTTGAAGTGCCATTTAATTGAATGATATTTGGTGAGAATAACTTGGAAATGTTTGGTGGATTTGGTCGTTGGCAACCTGAGATGGTTATATTGTCTAAGTAAGCATAGACTGTGGCATTCCTTGAGCCTGCAAAGCTTATTCTAAAGGTAGTGGTGCTTGTACCTGTGGTAGTAGCGGTATAAGTTTGGGTTGTCCAACTTCCTTTTGTAGCAGAAAATCCACTACCTGAATTATAAGGCCCATTATCTGCTTTTGAATAAACATACACATAGTTATCTCCGGGATTTGCCCAGTCACCACCTGGCAGAAAATAACTAAATGATATCTGAACACCACCATAATTACTTGAATCTACAGTAAACTCGTAGTAAGTAGTAGGATTTGCTGGTGGTGTTAAGGTTCCTGATGATGGCCAGTTATTAAGACCCCATGAGTTCACAGGATTACCTTGTGTTGTACTTATTATAGAAGTTCCTCCAGTGCTTGAGGCAGTAGCGGTTGCAACATCAGGAGCCTTTGTTGTATAAGGTGGTGGTGGACCTCCGCTTCCTTGCCCGGTTGTAGGCATTGTCCATGTAGCCATTGTCTGTCGTGTACCACATGAAGAAGGAGGAGGGGGGATTGTACTTACTATTAGTGAGTCATTGCCGGTATTTCCAGTGTTTACAGTATTATCAATATATAGGTTGTTAGTGGTGTTATTATAAGTTCCCTCAGAAGAAGATGTAACATTTAATGTTATTACACAAGAACTATTTGCATTAATTGTTCCATTAGAAAAGTATAGGGATGTTTCTCCACCGTTGAGTGAAGGTGAAAAGCTACCAGCACCACATCCGTTATAAGTTACATTAGGGGGGCTGCAACAGTTAGGCCTGATGGAAAGCTATCTGAAAAATTAACACCTGAAACAGTTTCCGGGGTTGGGTTGTTAATTGTAAAAGTAAGAGTTGATGTATCATAAGGCATGATTGTTTTAGGAGTAAAGCTTTTATTAATTGTTATAGATGCAGGTCCAAGAATATTTGCAATTCTTGCGCTTGTAGAGTAATCGGAGTTGTAGTGGAAACTACTACCTGAAAAGTCTTGAAGTAGAGTTCTTAGTGTCTCAGCGCTTCCTGCTCCGCTCAATATTTTAACTACATAGGTAGTAACTACATTACTTCCCCCAGATTTCCAGTCTTCTAAGCAGGAAAGATAATTAGGACTATTGGGGTCATTTTCCCATTTACAAGCATTGGCATAGAGATATTTATGTCCAGTAGTAGAAACATAGGGGGAGTTATTCGCTGAATAGTTAATTGAGACAGAAAGTATTTGAAATATAGTATTAGAAAAGTTAATAAACATCTGAAACTGATTATATCCTTGAGTAGCAGTACCCCCATATAATTGGATTGTATAGGTTTTGCCTTCCATTAGGTTCATAGTGCCACCTGCAGGTATAGAGACCCCATTTAATCTAATATCGGTAATATAGTTTCTACCTTGAGAAACAAGACGTTCTACATAAAGCTCTCTTGGTCTTGGAGAAATATAACTTCCTGCTGAGATGTAATACCTTCTTGTTTTGTCAAAGGCCAAAGATGTTTTTGCAACCTCTACTTCAAAAAAGGCATCTGCACATCCATCTGGGCCATATGTGATTGTAATTGGGTTTTGAGAACCTGGTCTCAGATAGATGTATGTACCGTTGTCTGTGCCACCTGTATCCCAGTTAAAGGTAACTACTTGATTGGTATTGGGAGTACCTCCACAAATTTTTGCTCCGACTGGAAATTGGTTTGGACCTGTTGCTGGGGAATTGCTATCAAGACCTATAATATTCCAGGTATTTGGCGTTATTGTTAAGGCATATGACGTAGTAGAAATGTTTAAAATTAATATAAAAAATAGTATCGTTTTTTTAATCTTAACAGCTATCATTCTTTTTTATATGTTCCGCAATAAGCATACCAATAATATGAGTAAGACAAAATTTGACTTATTTTAATCTATATCAAAATTACTATAAAATCAATATCTTTTTTGATATTAGGAAAGATGTTGTGTTATATTGCTTGTAAAAAAAACTTAGTCTTCTTCCCCCTATATATCTGTAACATTAAGTAAACTTTTTTAAACTTCTGAATATGTTTAAAGAGGGATAAAAATAAGTTTGAAAAAATCAGTTAGTTTTAAAAACAACAAAGATAATTTATGATATTTTGTTTAATATAGATAATCAAAAAAATAAGCTCACCTACTTTATTCTTTTGTTTTCCCAGCCTAAGTCAACCCAAATCAAGGTTGTTTTTTCAAGAATTTTTCTTTTTTTATAATTCAACATTGGTTCTGGCTATTTTTTTATTTCTACATAGGCATTATGACCTTAAATTTTTCCTTGTAGGAATCCCAATTTTTAATTATGTAATAGGCTTTGGGGCTTTCAGTGTAGAAGTAATGTTGGGTTATTAAATCAAAGAGAATAGCAAGTTTTTCTTCAGGTATTTTTTCTACTTTTACGTAGTCTTTGTTTATTCTACTTTCTATATTGTTTAGCTCATCAAGGATGTAGATTATACCACCTGTCATCCCAGCTCCCACATTAAGTCCTGTGTTACCAAGAAGACAAACAATGCCTCCTGTCATATATTCACAAAGGTGATGACCAGCTCCCTCTATCACTGCATTGGCACCACTATTTCTCACAGCAAATCTTTCTCCTACTCTTCCAGCAATGAAGAGGTGTCCTCCTGTTGCTCCATAGAGGATTGCATTGCCTGCTAAATAGTTTTTGCTGGTCTCGGAAAGATCTTTTGACCTGATAATAATTTTACCACCTGCCATGCCCTTACCAACATAGTCGTTGGCTATACCAATAAGCTCAAGGTACAACCCTCTCTGGCAAAAGGCACCAAAGCTCTGTCCTGCTGTACCTTCAAACCTAATCTTAATGAGATCTTCAGGGATAGGATTGCCTTTGTAGTACTTTGATAAAAGGTAGCTTAAGCGTACAGGTATACTTCTGTCGGTGTTTTTTATAGAGTAAAATCTTATTATTTCTTGGTGTTTCTCTATTTTTTGTTCTAAATCTTCACATATTTTTATATTTAAGTCATTACCTGATGGGATGTTTATTGTAGTTTTGCAAAACTTGTGAGTATTTTTGTTATATTTTTCTAAAATATTTTCTATCTCAATCTTTTTTGTCTTTTTATTGTCTTCCCAGTCCTTTTTGCTTAATAGGTATGCTTTACCTATAATATCCTCAATACTGCTAAATCCCATCTTGGCAAGCCACTCTCTAACTTCTCTTGCTATGGATTTAAAGAGAAGACAGAAGTTTTCCTGAGAACCACGAAAACGTTTTCTTAGCTCTGGCTCTTGTGTAGCTATACCTACGGAACAGTTATTTAGATGACATTTTCTATCCATAATACAGCCTAAGGCAATCATAGCAAGGGTCCCAAAGGCAAACTCTTCTGCTCCAAGTAGGGCACAAATAATTATATCTCTGCCACATTTTAACCCGCCATCGACTCTTAATGCTACATTTTCACGCAATCCCATCTCAATAAGACTTAAATGAACTTCAGCAATGGCAAGCTCAAGATAACTGCCAGCATTTTTTATTGAGACATAGGGGGATGCACCAGTTCCACCATCTACTGCACTGATTTGAATAAAATCTGCTTTAGCCTTTGCTACTCCGCAGGCTATATGTCCTATGCCTTTTTCTGATACAAGCTTTACACCTATTTTTGCGTAAGGGTTTATATTTTTTAGATCATTTATTAGCTGAGCAAGGTCTTCAATTGAGTAAATGTCGTGATGGGGTGGTGGTGAGATTAATGTTATACCTTCTTGAGAGTGTCTTAGTTTAGCGATATAGGCACTTACCTTGTTGCCCGGTAGCTGTCCACCTTCTCCAGGTTTTGCACCTTGTGCTATCTTAATCTCTATCTCTTCTGCTGAAGCAAGAAAATCTGGCGTAACACCAAATCTACCAGAGGCAACCTGCCTTATCTTGGAACCATCATTAGTCCAATACTTAGATTGATCTTCCCCCCCCTCACCACTGTTGCATTTAATACCAAGCATATTTGCAGATCTCATTATGGTGCTGTGGGCTTCTGGCGATAGAGCACCAATAGACATACCTGCGATTGAGAATCTCTTAAATATCTTTTCTTCTGGCTCTGTATTTTCTATATCTATTGGTTTGCCCTCTTTTATATCCAATAAATCTCTAATATATGTGGGGTATAAAGAGGTGGCCTCATTGGTATATTTAATGTAATCATTCCAATCTTTGGATTTAAAGTAACGATTTAGAGAGGAGATTATCATTGGAGACCATCCATGCCACTCGCCATCTTTTGTAAATCTTAAGTCTCCACCTATAGTATTCTCGCTATTTTCTTTGAAGGCTCTCTCAAGATAAAATTTATAGTTTTCAGATATGTCTTCAATGTTAGACCCACTTAACGAGTAGTCAGTATCTTCAAAAAATTCTTCAACCAGATGTTTATCAAGACAAACTATATCAAAGAGTTTGCTATCTATGTAAGAGCTTACGCAAGATATCCCCATTTTTGACATGATTTTCTGTAAACCATGGTTAAAGGCAAACCTTAAAAATTCTGGTTTTTTGCCTTTTTGCTTGACCAATTCGTAGGCAAGATAAGGGTATAGTGCCTTTGCACCATAGGCTAAGATACAGCTTATGTGGTGGGAGTCTCTTATCTCTCCTGACTCAACAATATAGTTAACCTTATGGCTTAATTTTAATCTCTTTGACTCTTTAACAGCAGTTGATAGAGCAATTAAAGCTGGGATGTAATAGAATCCCTTTTTTAATCCTTTATCTGTAAGGATTATCACTATGTTGTTTTCTAAGAGGGCCTCTTTTACCTTCTTCTGCAAATCTTTTATGGCAGATTTTATATCTTTATCATCTTCATATAAGGTAGATATCTCTTTTGTTCTACCTTTGAAATGTTTTTTTATCTCCCTAAGCTCCCCTGTTGATAATATTGGAGTTTTTATGGCTAACTTATCTTTGTGGATAGGGTCATTATAGTTTAGCATATCTCCTCTTTCACCAATATACACAGTCAGGGACATAACTGGTTTTTCACGAATTGGGTCTATTGGTGGGTTTGTAACTTGGGCGAACTTTTGTTTAAAATAACGAAATATTAGAGGAGGATTTTTTGCCAATGGTGGTAATGGAGTATCATCTCCCATTGAGTAGGTAAACTCCATACCTTTTTCGCCAGCGAAAGGAAGTATCTCATTAATCTCTTCTTTAGTGTAGCCAAATGCCACTGATAGTTTTTTTAGACTTTCTTCATCTAAATCATCAAAAAAATCATTTATTAAATCTATACTTTTGAAGCCTTTTGATAGAGTTTTTTCAAAATTCTTCTTTATGGATAACTCTCTTAGTATTTCTGTATTAACTCTTACAACTCCTTTATCTATCTTAAGAGATAGGGAGCCACCAGAGTTTAGCTTACCCTCTTTTATAATCTTCGTGTCAAAATTAACCATCCCTGCCTCAGAACCTACGATGATTATGCCATCATCAGATAGAGAGTATCTTAGTGGTCTAAGACCATTTCTGTCTAAGTGGACACCGATTGTCTTGCCATCGCAAAATACGATGGCTGAGGGACCATCCCAGGGCTCACAAATTAACTCATTATATTGAAAGAAGGATTGTAACTTTTTATCAATAAAAGGCAGATTTTCCCAAGCAGGGGGGATTAGCAGATTGATTGCTAACTCTGGAGAGTAGCCGTTTAATATGAGAAGTCTAAAGACTTTATCAAGAGATGCCGAATCACTTTCTTGATTTGTAAGCAAAGGTTTAATTTTTTCATAATGTTCAGGGAAGTCTTTTATAGTGATCTTTTCTTCATGGGAAGAGAACTTGATCCTATTAGCCTTTATAGTGTTTATCTCACCGTTATGTGCTAAAGACCCAAAAGGTTGAGCCAGCTCCCATCTTGGGATTGTGTTTGTAGAATATCTCTGATGAAAGACACAGTAAGATGTCTCAAAATCTGTATTTTTAAGGTCAGGGTAGAAAATATCTAAATAAGGCGCTATTAACATACCCTTATAGACGATAGAGTAGGTTGATAAAGAAACAACGTTTATGTCATCAAAGGCCTTTTCTATAAGTCTTTCTATTAAGAAAAGCTTTTTTTCTGCCGCATCTTTAGGAAAGTTATGGGGTATAATTATCTGGTTAATATAGGGTAATGTTTTCTTAGAGATCTCTCCTAAAGCTGAGATTTCTATAGGCACCTTCCTTTTGAAAATACTCTCAAAACCGAAGGAAGAAAAAAAATGTTCTAATTTTTCTAACATCAGCTCATTTTTCGAGAAAAAGACACCTACAGCTATATTTTTCATATTTTCTAGATTAGAATTAGACTCGATAAGATAATTTTTGAAAAATCTTTCAGGTATTTCAAAGAGGATACCACAACCATCGCCTGTCTTACCGTCTGAACCAATGGCGCCTCTATGGGTTAAGTTTTTAACTGCTTCTATACCTTTTGCTAATATGTCATAGGATTTTATATTTTTTAGGTTTGATATAAAACCAACGCCACAGGAATCTTTTTCCATTATTTATTTAACCCCCAAGTTAAATTTTACTTTAAGACATAGATTAATTCAAAAAATAAGTATTTTCAATAGATTGCACAACTTTTCACATATAATATTAGTAAAAAGTCTAATCTTAAATTTTCTCTATAAGATAATAATTTTATGATATAATATCAAACAAATGAGTAGGCTTAAGTTTTTCTTAGTCTTTCTACTTTTAGTGGGTTGTTCTTATCATATAGGAGTAAGTGACCCTTCATCTTTTTATAATAGCACTATAGGGCTTAAATGGCCTGCGCCACCTTCAAAGCCAAGATATGAGTTAATAAAAATTATAAATACCGCCAATGACTTTAAAAAAGATCTGATAAAGGAGACCAAGACTGACAGGTTTCTTAAATGGCTTTTAGGAGAAGAGACATCCCCCTTTATAGAATTTGTTAAGCCCTATGCGGTTTTTGCTAAAGATGAAAGGATTTATGTGGTTGATCAGGGTGTATTATCTGTTATTGTTTTTGATCTTAATAAGGGGACTGTAGATTTTTTAAGAGACACTAAGGATGGCGATAAACTATTTTATCCAACCTCTGTAGTAGTTGATGATGAAGGCTATATCTATGTTGCAGATCCTGAAAAAAAGAGAATTGTAATTTACGATAAAAATGGTTATCCTGTAGATAGTAAAACATTAAAAGAGACTAATTGGAGACCCAGTGGTATATCCTATTCTGAGAAGAAAAAGAGATTTTATGTAGTAGATACCATTAATCATAATGTGAGAGTTTTAAATAAAAATTTTGATACTATTAAAGTGATAGGGGCAAGAGGTGAAGAAAAGGTCGAGTTTAATTACCCCACTCATATTTACGTAAATGATAATAAAGAAGAGCTTTATGTAACTGATAGTATGAATTTTAGAATACAAATCTTTGATTTAAATGGAAAATACATGGGTTCAATAGGTCAGATGGGAAAAGGAGATGGTAATTTAGAAAGACCTAAAGGTGTATGCTCCGATAAAGATGGCAATATATATGTAGTTGATAGCCTCCAAGATTCTATACAGGTCTTTAGTAAGGAGGGGAAACTGCTTGCTGTATTAGGGGAAGAGGGAGTTTTTCCAGGTCAGTTTAACTTGCCCTCGGGCATATTTATTGATAACAAAAACTATATATATGTTACAGATAGTTTGAATAGAAGACTTCAAATTATAAAATATCTTGGAGAAGATAGTTGAGAAATATATTGATATATGCAATCTTGATACTTCTTTTCCTTATACCTACCGCAATTAAGGCTGTAGATATAAAGAACGCTCCTATTTCTAAAAGCCCTCATAATCTTGCAAGCTGGGCTACTACCTCTACTGACAGACCTGTTGTTAAGGTAAAAGCTGTTGATGAAAATCAGATATGTAAGTTCTGTCATGTTCCTCACGGTGCTATAGACACACCTTTATGGGGACATAAGTTATCAACGGCAACATATCGCACCTTTAGTTCTGCTACACTTAGAAGCCCTAGAAATCAACCCGATAAAGGCTCAAAACTCTGTCTTTCCTGCCATGATGGAACCGTATCAGTAGGCGATATGATTAAAGGGAATATACATGTTGTAGGCACTAACTATGTTGATATACAAGGCAAGATTCTTCCCACTGCTGATATTTACTTTGGTTCTGATTTTAATGATCCCACAGGAAATCATCCAGCCCATCCTATATCAATAGCTGTAACAGATGCCTTAATAGCAAAAAAGATTGCCGACGGTGATGTTTGGAAGTTGAGAAATAGCACTAATAATATATGTGGAACAGGAAAATATGGATTAACTGCCGGAAGTACTAACATAGATTGTGTAGATGGTGTTGCAGGAGAACCCATTTATCCTTTAAGGCCTACTGGTTATTTAGGTTATAACGGCAGTTCTAATCCTAATGGCACAGGTATTCAATGCGCTACTTGTCATGAACCACATAATAATCAGTATGGAAAATTTATGAGGGAGAGAATATCTTTTACTAATTGGTCCTGTGCTCACTTTAACGCTAGTAACTACGGTTTTTGTAATCATTGCCACAATAGGTAGAGAATGATGATAAAAATTTTTTTTACAGGTCTATTTATCTTAAGCTTTGCAATAAATGCCTATTCTTTAACTAGAGAAGAGATTGAATTTTTAGTACAAACGAAAAAGGGTACCCATCTTTTATCGGAAAATAACCCCGGAGGCTGTAAAACCTGTCACGCAGGTATTAGATACTCAGGTAGCGAAGAAGAAGTCCAATGTTATACCTGTCACGGTCCTAAGCATAGGGCATCTAAAAAGTTAGAAAAGATGAGGCTTAATATAAAAAATGCAAAAAATGTGGCCGCCGATTTTGATAAACCCTATAGACATCCTGTAGAAAGGAAGGGTTTACATAAATATAATGAAGTTTATCCTGTAACTAACCCTGATTTGCCAAGACATAGCGAGTGTCTTGATTGCCATAGTCCTCATGATTCTATTCCAGAGGTTCCTCACTGGGGGGTTAGTGGTGTTAATATAGAAGGTAAGTTTGTCAAGAAGGCCTATTATGAGTATGAAGTCTGCTTTAAATGCCATGGAGCAGACGCAAATAAGCCTTTTTATCAAAAAAATAAGCTAAGAGAGTTTAATCCAAATAACCCTTCATATCATCCTGTTGTGGCAGTTGGAAAGAACAATTATTTGCCGAGTCTTAAAGAAGGTATAACCTATGAGACTATGATTAAATGTAGTAGTTGTCATGGTAGTGATACAAAGGGTGGAAAAAGAGTTGAAGGGGTGCATGGCTCAAACAATGATTATATCCTTATATTACCCTATACAAAAAAAGAAGAGACACTTATTCCTAACTACGATTTATGTTATAGCTGTCATAGGAAAGAGAGCATCTTGGGTAATGAAAGCTTCCCCTATCACAGAGAACATATAGAAGGTGTCAAGGTAAGAAACTGGAAAGGCACCTCTTGTAGCACCTGTCACAGCCCACACGGCTCTGAAAAGAATAAATTTTTGATAGAGTTTAACCCTGATTATGTGAAAAGAGAGACAACAACAAATAAAATCGAGTTTAAGTCCGAGGGGATATTTAGAGGTAGTTGTTATCTTAAATGTCATGATGTAGAACATAGTCCTAAGGTCTATGCAAAGTAAGATTAATATTCTGTAAAATATACTGGTTTGTTTTGTGAGAGGGATAAGGTGTTTAAATCTTTATTGGTTTTCTTATTTTTTTATAGTTTTGTTGGCCTTTCCTTAGCTGAGAACTTTCATCTTTCAAAAGACAATTGTAACAACTGTCATCTTGATTTAAATAATCCTAAAGCTCTTAAAGATGGACCTAACAGGGTCTGTGAATCTTGTCATCCTGATGTGCATCCTTCCCATAAAGTTGGGGTAAAGACAAGGTTAAACAGGGAGAATCTACCACTTGATGAAGAAGGAAAGATTACCTGTGCTTATACCTGTCATAATGTTCATCCTAAGGGCAATAAAGATTTTGAGAAAAGACTTTTAAGGATGGATATAAACAAAATCTGTTTTTCCTGTCATAATAAATAAATATGCCATACTATAACTGTAAGGTTGCTGATGAATCTGGTAAAGTTTTTTATATAAAATATTTTGCCGATTCTCTCGAAGAGATAAAGTATCTTGTATCAAAAGATGGATATCTCCTCCTTGACATCACAGAAGTTTATACAGTATCTACTATATCTAAAAGAAGATTCAATATAAGAGATTTCCTAACATTTAATCAGGAGCTTTATATCTTACTCAAAGCAGGTCAGCCTCTCGTCAAAGCTTTAGAGATTATTATAGAAAAGGTGCCACAAAAAAAGAGTTTTTACAGAGTTTTGGAGAGTATAAAGAGAGATATTGCCCAGGGATATTCTTTATCAGAAGCAATGGAAAAATTTCCTGAGTACTTTCCACTTCTTTATATCTCAAACGTGAAGGCAGGAGAAAAGGGTGGTAATCTTGTTGAAAGACTTAAAGAATATCAAGTATTTATGAAAAAGACGGAGGAGATGCGTAGAAAGATTGTCTCAGCCTCTGTTTACCCCATAATGGTTTTATGTATTATAGTGGCGGCAGTAATATTTTTGTTCACCTATGTAATACCTAATTTTAGTAAAATTTATTTAGAATCAAATGTAGAATTGCCTTTAGCAACAATTATTCTTTTAAAAGTGACAAATATTTTTAAGGTTATACTACCTTTTTTAGTTTTAGCTCTCGTCTTATTAATTTTTGTCATAAGCAGAGTCAAGAGTACCTTTAAGGGCAGACTTTTTCTTGATGATCTAAAGCTTAAAACTCCTTTCGTTTCAAATATCTATAGAAATTATCTTGTTTCAAACTTTGCGAGAACTCTTTCTGCAATTATAAAGGGAGGCATTCCTTTAGTTAGTGCTTTAAAGATTACTGCTAATGTGGGTACTAACACCAGTTTTTCTGAAAAGATAAAAAAGGCAACCAAACTTGTGGAGGAAGGTAACTCCCTCTCTTTAGCCCTTGAGGATACCAACCTCTTTCCTTCTATCGCTCTTAGGCTAATAAAATCTGGTGAAGGGACAGGCTCTCTTTGGGAAATGCTTGACGAGGTAGCAGAGTATTATGATAATCTTGTAGTAGATTCCTTAACGATGATAACTACTCTTGTTGAGCCAGCTCTTATGATAATTATGGGATTTATAGTTGGAGTGATTGTTATAGCAATGTATTTACCAATTTTTAGTCTTGCAGGAGCGGTGGGAGGGTAATTTTGAGAAAAAAGATAGGCGAGATTCTCTTAGAAAAGGGTTTATTAACGGAAGAACAAATAAAGAGAGGACTCGATGAGGCTAAAAAAAGTAAAGAGAAGTTAGGTACAATATTAATTAACCTTGGTTTTATAACAGAAGAAGATTTGTATAAGTCACTGGCGGAACAGCTTAGATTGCCATATGATGACCTCTCTCGCTACACCCTACCGGAAAAACTTCCTTCAGGTGTATCAATAGATTTAATGCGAAAGTATCAGATAATCTTTCTAAAAGAAGAAAATGGAAAATATTATTTTGCCTTTTCTGACCCAATTAAGGTTTTGACTATTGATGAGCTTAACCTGATTTTAGGTAAACCTATTGAGATAATCGTATCACCAAAAAGCAAGATTGATAAGACCTTAGCTAAGATTGAGAGCTCATCAAAGATTCTTGAAGATGTAACGGAAGACTTTAAGGTTTTATTGGTAAAAGAGACAGATCAGGGAGAAGAAGTACTTTCCTTAGAAAAGCTCACGGAAGATACAAGTCCAGTAGTTAAACTCATCGATACGGCTATATACGATGCCTTGCACAAGAGAGCCAGCGATATACATATAGAATCTTCTCAAGAGGGTGTTTATGTCCGTTTTAGGATTGATGGTATCCTTCAGAAGGTCTTAGGTCCTATTGATCTGAAATATCAAAGTAATATTATATCAAGAATAAAGGTTATGTCTGACCTTGATATATCCGAACAGAGAATACCTCAGGACGGAAGATTCAAACTTAAGATTAAGGCAAAGTACGTTGATTTCAGGGTATCTATATTACCTACGATTTTTGGAGAAGATGCGGTAATAAGGGTGCTTGATAAAGAGAGTATTATGATTGATCTGAAAAATTTGCGACTTGATTATTTAGGATTTGATAATCAAGTTGTAGAAGCCCTAAGAAAAAAGATTAGAGAGCCCTATGGAATGATACTTGTTACGGGCCCCACTGGTTCTGGTAAGACAACAACTCTTTATGCAGCCATTAGTGAGATAAACTCTGGAGAGGATAAGATAGTAACTATTGAAGATCCTGTTGAATATCAGCTCAAGGGAGTCGTTCAGATACCTGTTAATGAGAAAAAGGGTTTAACCTTTGCAAGGGGTTTGAGGTCAATATTAAGACATGACCCTGACAAGATTATGGTTGGAGAGATTAGGGATTTAGAGACTGCACAGATTGCCATTCAGTCTGCTCTTACTGGTCATTTAGTCTTTACAACAGTCCACGCCAACAATATTTTCGACGTTATAGCAAGATTTCTCAATATGGGAATATCTCCTTATAACTTTGTATCCTCTCTAAACTGTGTCTTGGCTCAGAGACTTATAAGAGAACTTTGTCATAACTGTAAAAAACCTGTTAACTATGTTCCAGATTTTCTTAAACTTTCAGGACTGAATGAGGATAGATATAAAGATTATGTTTTTTATGAGGGTTATGGTTGCTCTGAGTGTTCCTATACAGGGTATAAAGGTAGAATTGCCATTGGAGAGGTTTTAGTATTGAATGATGAGATAAAGGAGCTTATAATCGAGAAGGCCCCTATTCAAGTTTTGAAGAAAAAAGCTAAAGAATTAGGGACTGTCTTTTTAAGAGAAGCAGCTTTAAAAAAGGTCTTTGAAGGAGTTACAACTATGAAAGAGATAAACAGGGTAACCTTTGTGGAATAAGTTATGAATAGCATTATGATGATTGATAGTGAGCATTTATTACATTTATGTTTAGAGGCTAAGAAGGGGTTATATACTATCTCGGATGTACATAAGGTAAAAATAAAGGATAGTAAAATTTATGAAAGAACAGAAAATGATGTATTGCTTAACTATGGAGTATTAAAGGAGTCTATAGAAGAGTTAAATGAGAAATCTCATTGTAAGCTAAAAAATTGTAATGTTATCTTACCCCATGCCCTCTCTTGGTATCACTTTATTGAGGTGGAAGCCTATCCTAAAAACGAGAATGAGGCTTTAGAGTTTGTAATGTGGAAGATACAAAAAATAATGCCTATACCTAAAGATTATGTTGAGATAAGAATACAATCTTTGAAAAAAGAGAAAGAGATGACAAAGCTCTTGGTGGTTGCCACATTTAAGGGATTTTTAAAGTCTATAGAAGTTATTTTAAATGAAAAAGGTATAGAACCTGCAATAATAACAACCCCAACCCTCTCTTTTATGAACGTCTTTGAGAAATCTCTTCCAAAAAATGGGATTGTCTATTGGTTAAGGGAAAAATATTTCTCTCAAATTATCATTAAGGAGAATATGCCAATTTCTATTAGAGAGGTAGATAGGGCTTTGGAGTTATCAAGAATAGATTTTGAGACAATGAGCATGTTGGCAAATGTAAGGGAGAGGTTTGGTGATTTTGAGCCCGAGGAGATGGTAATTTTTGATGAGTTAGAGAGAATTGGGATAGAAAGCTATTTTAACGAAAAAATTAGAGTCCTTGATATAAAAGATAAGATCGTCAACAAAACTTCTGAAAAGAAAACCTCCTCCTTTATTTGTGGTTTTGGGGTACTGGAATCATGAAATATAGCATAAATTTTTCTTCAGCCAATAAGGTCAAGAGAAAACAAATTTATGCTTTAAGAGTTGCTTACGGTATATCTGTAATTTTTTTAGCAATAATTTTTATATTAGGCATTAATAGGGTAGGTAGTATCTCTTCTGAGATAGAAAGGATAAAAATTGAAAAAACTTCCATAGAAGAGATGATAGAAAAAAATATTAAGGAGAGAAGAAGATTCATATCTGATGAAGAAATAAAGGTCCTTAATGAGAAGGTTAGATTTTATAAAGATATTTATGAAAAAAGGTTTTTTGTGACGCTTTTTCTAACGGACTTAGAAAGTATTATGGTTAGTGCGACCGTATTAAAGAGCTTAGACATTGACATTGTTAGAAAAAACTTTATCTTAGTTGGTGAAAGCCTAAATCCTGAGAGCGCTGTAGCTTTCTCAAAGAGGCTACAGGGTATAAATTATATTAAGAAAGCAGAGATAACAAAGCAGACTTTTCAGCGCTTTGGTGAAAAAAAGATACTTGTTAATGATTTTGAGATAAGAGGAGACTTATATTGAAAAAGTTATTAATTTTGTTTTTTTTTCTTATAATTGCTAATATCATGCTATGGTTTTTTTATATCCCCCACAAGGATGAGGTACTCTCAAAATCTCTTTCTGATTATAAGATGCTAAGAGATAAGAAGGCTAAGGAGAGACTTCTTTCCTTTCAAGACATTTACGAGATAAAAGATAAGATAGGTGATTACGAAAAAAGATTAAGGGCAAAAGAGGACTTTACTAAAATAATTAATTATATCTTCGAAAAATCCTTTATGGGCAATGTAGATATAAAGACCATAAGTTACAACTTTGAAGAGAGAAAGGAGTTAAACGTTACTAAGCTTGCTTTGAATATTACTGTTGAGGGTAAGTATGAGAGCATAAAAAAGTTTTTGTATGAGCTGGAAAGTGGCTCTCATTTTATAATAATTGATAGTCTTAAAATTCAGAAAGGTAATGATATACTTAGTGGGGCTATTACTATTATTACCTTTCTGAAGGGCATAAATTAATATGACAAAAAAAAATATAGCAATAACTTTAGTCCTGTTGTGGGCAGTACTTATCCTATATAGAGTGTTTTTCACAGGGGAGAAGGAGATTAAGCTTGCTGTTCCTGTTGATGACAAAACCACAAATATTGATAATAAAGTTACCCAAGAAAAGACTGTTAAATATCCTGAAATTTCTGGATATAAATTTATAAGAGATATTTTTGCTGATTTGATAAAGGATACGAGTGCATCTCAGAAAGTTCAGAAAGAAAAAAAACCAGAACCAATCCCTGCACCACCATTGCCCCTTTTGCCAACGGAGCCAGAAATAGTTGAAGAAAAAAAACAGGAAATAAAGATAGACAAGTTGAATGATATTGTTTTGTTAGGTATTATGGATAAAAAGGAAAAAAGGTTTGCTTTTCTTAAGAAGGGGAATGATATAAAATCGTTTAAAAAGATGGATAGGGTTTTTGATACCGACTATGTAATTGAAAGAATTAGTAAGACCGAGGTCATACTTAGTGATGCAAAAGGTGATAAAAGAATATTTAGATTAGAAAAAGAGGGACATGATGAGAAAAAAGATTAAGTTTTTATTTTTATTTGTCTTTGTTTTCATAATTTTTTCTTGTTCATCCTACAGGGCCTATAGAACAGCAGAAACCCTTATGAATCAAGGTAAATATGACGAAGCCATAACATATTACAATAAGGCTTTGCAGGAAAGTCCTGGTGATATTGAGTATGTTATAAAACTTACAAGAGCAAAAGAGGCTTCTGCGCGCATGCACTTTGATAAAGGTAAGAAACTTATAGCTGAGGGCAATCTTGACGAGGCAGAGAAAGAGTTTAATCTGGTTCTTGTATTGGACCCCACTTTTAAGAGAGCCTTTGAATTTTTGCAGGAGATTAATATAAAAAAAGAAGCCCTTTTAAGTTTAGAAAAGGCAAAGACATTTTATGCTTCAAACAAGATAAAAGAAGCCATAGATGAAGCAAGAAGGGCCTATTCACTAAATACAGAGCTTATAGAGGCGAAAAATCTTGCCGATAAGTTATTAAAAGAGAGTATAAAAAGCCCTCTTGAGTATGAACTTAGTATTAAATCAGCCAAGCCAGTTACGCTAAAATTTAAAGACGCTCCTATTAAAGACGTCTTTGAGATACTTTCTAAACTATCAGGCGTAAACTTTCTTTTTGATGAACAGATAAGAGATAATAAAGTTACAATATTTATTGAAGAGGCATCCTTTGTGCAAGCCTTGGAGCTATTACTTTTTACAAACAAATTGGCTTTAAAGGTGATAAATCAAAAAAATGCCATTGTCTATCCTGACAACAAACAAAAGAGAAAAGAGTATGAAGAATATTATATTAGAACCTTCTTTTTGAAGTATGCCGATGCAAAGAAGGTGATAAATACATTGAGAAATTTGATAGAAGCAAGGCAGATTTTTGTTAATGAGGACACAAACTCTATAATAGTTAGGGCAGACTTAGATAGTCTTGAGCTTGCTGAGAAAATTATTCAAGCAAACGACATGGCTAAAGCTGAAGTGTTGCTTGATCTAGAGTTTGTTGAGGTTAATAGAAATGATTTGGAGAGATTAGGAGTGGATTTCAACCCCTACTCAATAGGAGCAGGCTTTGGAAAAGGGAGAAATCCAAGTTCGATAGTAGAAAACTCTAATGTTTCCGTAAGAACTGGCGATACCCTTCTTACTATAAGAGACCTTGAGATAGCAAAGATAAATAGAAACATACTATTTACGTTGCCCTATATTACTATAAATTTTCTTAAGCAGAACGGTGTAACTAAGACTTTGGCAAACCCTCAGATAAAAACTCTTGACGGTGGCAAATCTCAAGTTCTCGTGGGTGACAGAGTGCCTGTTATAACTGTTACTGTTAGCGGCGCTGACCAGAGGTCAGAGAATGTTCAATATGTTGATGTAGGTGTTAAGTTTAATGTAGAGCCAAAGATACTCTCAAATGATGAGGTTGAGTTAAAGATAGAGGCAGAAGTTAGTAACATTGTAAGTGAGTCAAAAACACTAAATGGAACAACAGTCTATAGGATAGGCACAAGAAACGCAAAGACTACTTTAAGGGTGAGAGATGGAGAGACCACAGTTTTAGGTGGGTTAATTCAGAATAGATTGGAAAGGGCAAGGTCAGGTATAGCCTTCTTGAGCGATATACCAATAATAGGTTCACTATTTACAAGCTACACTAATAAAATAGATCAGGCTGATATATTTGTATCTATAACTCCGAGAATTACAAAAGGGGTGATATATCCTACGGCTGACCTAACCAATATCTGGTCTGGTACAGAGGATAGACTTTCTGCAAAACCTATGTTGAGATCTGTTATAGAAAGTCAGGAAATTGATGAGGCAAGTCAGAGAAGAGAAACAATAACAGGTAAGGTAGAAGGACAGATTAGTGGTGAGAATGCTTACGCCATAGCAATTGGTCCTGAATCAGCAGCAGTAGGTGAGGAGTTTGGAGTTGACTTAATTATTTTTGGTGTAGATGACATAGTTGAGTTTGAGATTTCAGGGACTTTTAATGGGGCCTTTGTAGAGGCCACTAAGTTTTTAGAAGAAGATTTAAAAAGAAGTGATAACGATATTTATAAAGTAAATTTTGATCAAAAGGGTGGTATCTTTAAGATATACGGTAGATTTGACGATGAACTACCGCCTAATGTCTTAGTAGGTAGAATTTTGTTAAAAGGTAGAAATAAAGGGTTGAATATTGAAGCAGTTAGCCTCTCCAGCGTCAAGGTAAGACTAATGAATGGTAAGGTTTACACATTAAGAAGTAGTGGTGCTATAATAGATATTAGATAGTGATAAACAAAAAATTGATAATAATATGATTACTGCCAATAATATGAGTTATAGGCATAAATAAATGATTTTTATGGAGGTTAGAGGTAAGAAAGGAGTTACTTTAATAGAGCTTGTTGTTGCTGTTGCGGTGCTCGCTATCCTTGCATCGGCAGTATTTCCTGTTGCAAGGATGACTATTAAAAGAACAAAAGAGATGGAGTTAAGATACAATTTGAGGATAATAAGAAAGGCGATTGATGATTATAAAAGAGCTTATGATGAAAAGAGGATTTTCCAAAAATTAGGAGCTTCTGGTTATCCTCCGGATCTCAAAACACTTGTTGAAGGGGTTGAAGATATCTCATCACCCGTACCTGGAAAGAAAATTTATTTTTTAAGAAAGATACCGAGAGATCCCTTTAATACAGATTATACTAAAGAGCCTGAAGAGACATGGGGTATTAGAAGTTATAATAGTGAACCAGATAATCCTAAAGAGGGCGATGATGTCTTTGATGTATATTCTTTAAGCGAGGAAAAGGCTATAGATGGTACCTACTACAAAGATTGGTAAAAAAGGTTTTACTATCCTTGAATTAATAATAGTTGTGTCTATTATAGGCATACTTTTAACTATTGCTCAGCCTACCTATAAAAACTCAGTTATAAAAGCTAAAGAGACAGTTTTAAAGGAGAACCTATTTGCTATAAGAAGCGCCATTGATCAGTATTATGCTGATAATCAAAAATATCCAGCTACACTTGATGACCTTGTTACTAAAGGCTATTTAAGGACAATTCCTAAAGACCCCTTTACTGAGTCTAATACTACTTGGATTTTAGTAAACTCCCCAATACCTGATGAACAAGGTATATACGATGTTAAGAGTGGGAGTAACAAGATAAGTCTTTCTGGAACACCTTATCGTGATTGGTAATAGAGGTTTTACCTATATTTTTGTTCTTATTATCATGTTTTTTATTGGTATTTCTCTTGCGTCTGCAGGAAAAGTTTGGAAAACAGTGGTTCAGAGGGAAAAGGAAGAGGAGCTTTTGTTTAGGGGAGATCAGATAGTTAGGGCACTGGAAAGTTATTATAATAGTGGGCATGGTGGTGTTAATTTTTTACCAAGAAGACTTGAAGATTTATTGAAAGATAACAGATTTTTAAGTATAAAAAGGCATATTAGAAAAATTTATAAAGACCCGATGACAGAAGATGGTGAATGGGATATAATTAGAGATGAGACAGGAAGGATTAAGGGGGTTAGAAGTAAGAGCGATAGGGAGCCTTTAAAGAAAAAAAATTTTCCCTATAAATATAGGCAATTTGAGAATAAAAATAGGTATAGTGAATGGGAGTTTACTGTTACGATACCTAAGAAAACTCAGTAAGGTTAGGAGATTTTATGGCTAATATACTTGTAGTTGATGATGAGAAACTAATACTTGATATGATAACAATTGAGTTAGAGAAGCAAGGTTTTAAAGTAACAGCAACTAGCTCATCAAAGGAAGCAATAAAGCTACTTGAGTTAGCAAAGTATGATCTTGTATTAGTAGATTTGATGATGCCACATATCACTGGGTTAGAGATGCTTCAGATGATAAAAGAGAGACATCCAGAGACACCAGTAATTGTGATAACAGCCTACGGTAGTATAGAAACAGCGGTAAAGGCGATGAAATTAGGAGCCTATGATTATTTAACAAAACCTTTTTCTTCAGATGAATTTCTAATAATAGTTAATAAAGCTATTGAATTTTCAAAAAATCAGTCTGAGCTAAACTATTACAGAAAAGAGAATAAATTTAATTATGGGTTAAATGCTATTGTAGGAATAAGTAAAGAGATAAATGAAGTCAAAGCCATGATCAAAAGGGTTTCTTCTGCTGATGTTAAGGTAGTTTTGGTGGAAGGAGAAAGTGGTGTAGGTAAGGAATTGATTGCAAGGGCAATTCACACTGAAGGGCGAAGGAGTAATAAACCATTTATTGCCATAAACTGTGCATCTTTACCCGAAAATTTACTAGAGTCTGAGCTTTTTGGTTATGAGAAAGGAGCCTTTACTGATGCAAAGTCTAGCAAAGAAGGTCTTATTGAGTTTGCAGACGGTGGTGTATTATTTTTAGATGAGATTGGTGATATGCCAATGTCTCTTCAGGCTAAACTTCTTAGATTCCTTGAGGATAGAACGGTAAGAAGGCTTGGTGGGCTTGAAGATATTAAATTAGATGTTCAGTTAATAGCAGCAACCAATAAAAATTTAAAAAAACTTGTTAAAGAGGAAAAATTCAGAGAAGATTTATACTATAGGATAAAAGTAGTACCTATCTATGTACCACCTCTCAGAGAGAGGAAGGATGATATATTAGAACTCGCAACGTTTTTTATAAATCAGTTCAATAAAGAATTTAAAAAAAATATAAAAAGTTTTTCCCCTATCGCCAAAAAGATGATTCTTCTTTATGATTGGCCTGGTAATGTAAGGGAGCTTAAAAATACTATAGAAAGGGCAATGATTTTTGAAGATAGAGACCAGATAATGGTTGAAAGATTACCTTTGGAGATAATATCTGCTTCATCTCGTCAACCATCAGACAGATCCGATATTAAGCTGCCAGAGACTGGTATTGATATTGAAGAGGTTGAGAGAGAGTTGTTAAAACAGGCCCTTGCAATGGCTAAAGGTAATCAGTCAAAGGCTGCAAGGCTTTTAAATATAGGTGTTGATGCTATGAGATATAGAATGAAAAAATTTGGTTTTCTTAGTAAAGATAAATAGCCTTCCCTTACTTTACAAAATTAAAGTTCTAAGATATATTTTCATTAAAAGACTCAAGGAGGTTTTTATGAGAAAAATTACTCTTATTACTCTATTCTTGCTGTTTTACACTACAATTTCCTTTGGTTCCCCCTTATCTGATATAGAAAAAGCTACTAATATATGTTTAGGAGATATTAAAAGTTATATTTGTGATGTAGAAACCATGCAGTTTGAAAATATTATGAAAAAAATGACCTCTGGAATGCCAGAAGATTTTGATAGACCTAAAAAACCTATCTTAAGAAAGTATTGGCATAAAAAAAAGGGTATGGTAATTAGGGTTGAAGGTAAGGAGGTTTTCCCCTATATGAAAGAACAAGCAAAAAGGATGTCAAGTCAGTTTGCATTAGAACTAAAATGTTTTTTTCTACCGATGGATATGAAGAAAGAGAGAGAAGCCTTGCTTAAAGAGGCAGAAATTTCTGTATCAAAAGATAAAGATATAAAGAGGGTTCAAATCTCTTTTAAAGAAAAAAAAGATATAGGTCAACTTTTTTTTAAAACAGGCTTACCACTTCCAACAAAAAATATAAAAAATATTGAGATATTGTTTAATACTAAAGAATCGTTACTAGAGGGCATGAGCTTGATATACGAAAAAGATCAAATAAACTCAGTTGTTGTTGATCTTTCTATTAGATATATTGAGCTGGAAGGCAAAAAATATATAGAGGAGATAAATCTTTTAGCTAATGACGGTTCCTTAAAGAGTAGTTTTAAAACAGAGTTTACAAAAGTTGGAAAATATTATCTACCCTCTCGACAAATTAGATATACTGAAGGTGTAGATATACCAGAAGAACAAAGAAAGATTGAGGTAAACTTTAAAAACTATAAGATAAATGCAAGAATTCCTAAAAAAGTTTTTCAAAATTAGTAATTATAAGAGACCCTTGTTGAATATAGGGTCTCTTTATCCTCAAAAAAACCTTCCATATATATCAGATAGATATCTAACGATTGTCATTTAAATTTTTACACCTTACGTAAGCGTAAAGTTTTTTCTTTACAAACTTCCGTAGAAATGATAAATCTATTTATAACACTATTTTAAAATGAGAGGTAAGACATGAGAAGATATTTTTCCAATATGCCTAAAATAGGAAAAAAGCTTTTAGAATCAAATATTAAGTCTATGCAGGAAAATGCAAAACAAATAGAAGAAGAATTAAAGAACTTACAAGAACAAATTAATAATGTTCAGAGTCAGGGTTTACCTATAGAAGCTATCCACAAAAGAGGCGAAAAGACTGCGTTGGAGAGAATTGAATACCTCGTTGACAAAGGTAGTTTTTTGCCTTTAAATACACTTTATAATCCTGAAAATAACAAGTATGGTACGACAGGTGTAGTTAATGGTCTTGCAAAGATAGGTGGTAAATGGTGTTCTATTATAGCCAGTAACAATAGAGTATTAGCAGGTGCATGGATACCAGGACAGGCAGAGAATGTTTTTAGGGCACAAGATATAGCTGAAAGGCTAAGGATTCCTCTTGTCTGGATACTAAACTGTAGCGGCGTTAGCCTTCCCGAGCAGGAGAAGGTCTATGCTGGTAGAAGATGTGGAGGGCGTTCCTTCTTTAGACATTCCGAGCTTGCACAAAAGGGGATCCCTGTTATAGTAGGTATCTTTGGAACAAATCCAGCAGGAGGGGGCTATCACTCAATAAGTCCTGCAATTATCTTTGCCCATGAGAAGGCTTCAATGGCTGTTGGAGGTGGTGGTATCGTATCAGGAATGAGTCCAAAGGGAAGTTTTGATAAAGAAGGTGCAGAACAGTTGATAGAGTTAACAAAAAAGTTCAAAGAGCAGCCACCAGGAAGTATGAAGGTCCATTATGAGGTAACAGGTTTTGTAAGAAAAGTTTTTAACACAGAGGAGGGTGTTTTAGATGCCATAAGGGAATGTGTTTCAAATCTGCCTGCCTATGATAAATCATATTTTAGGGTAGATGAACCAAAAGCTCCTCTATATTCCCCTGATGAGTTAAAGTATGTTGTTCCCTATAATCAAAAAAGGATCTACGAGATTGAACAGGTAATAGGTAGGTTAGTGGATGGAAGCGAACACATGGAGTTTAAACCAGATTTTGGACCAGAAATTTATACAGGTTTGGTAAAAATAGATGGTTTTTTAGTAGGATTAATAGCCAATAGACAAGGCTTTTTAGGCGAAGGCTATCCCAAGTATGCCAATTATCCCGGTATTGGAGGAAAGCTATATAGAGAGGGTTTAATTAAGATGAACGAGTTTGTCACCCTCTGCGGTAGAGATAGAGTACCTATATTGTGGATTCAGGATAATACAGGTATAGATGTAGGAGATCTGGCTGAAAAGGCAGAACTACTTGGATTGGGGCAGTCATTGCTCTATTCTATAGAATCATCAAAACTTCCAATGATGACAGTTGTTTTAAGAAAAGGTTCAGCTGCAAGTCATTATGTTATGGCTGGTCCTCAGGCAAATAATAATAATGCCTTTTCTTTAGGCACCCCAACTACAGAGATATACGTAATGCATGGAGAGACTGCTGCAGTTGCTACCTATGCAAGAAGGCTTGTGAAAGATAAGGAAGAAGGTAAGGATTTGCAAGAAACAATTGATAAGATGAATAAACTTGTTAAAGAATACTATGAAAAATCAAGACCTTATTTTTGTGCCAAGATGGGCTTTGTTGATGAGATAGTAGACTTTTGCAAACTAAGAGAATATATAATTGCCTTTGCTAATGCCTGTTACCAAAACCCAGACACCTTCTGTCCTCATCATCAGATGTTATTGCCGAGGATTATCTATCCAAATGTATAGAATAAGTGTTTGCAGTTAAGATTAATATAAAGAAAGATTAAGTCTGTCAATCCTTAAGTAAGTTATAATTTGCTGGAAAGCTCTGTTTTCCAAGGGGTTATCCTTAAAATAGTAGAGGTGACTTATACATTTGCAATCTGAAGACCCAAAATCAGGAACATAGTTATCAGCAATCTTAAAAACCTTCTGTGATATCTGACATTCTAAGTTTTCATTGGCTATGATGGGTATATCTTTTATATATTTGCTTTTATCTATAAAATAATCTATATGCCAGTGGAGTTTTTTATTTTTTCTTTTGTGTCTTAATATTCTTTTTGAAAGAGAGTTGAGAGCCGAACCTATATAGACATAATACCCCTTTTTAAAATATATCTCCTCTAACCCTCCTACTTGTATTTTATTATCTTTTTCAAGTTGTAAGATAAGAAGATAAGAACCTTTATCTACCAGCTCTTTCTCAATAAAATCCCATGGAATGTTTACATCATTTACACCTTTTACGTAGCTAAAATTCTTGTCCCAAGATAAAGAGATGGCATTAATATCAAGGTAGTCTTTTACCAATAGCAGATTTTTACTAAAATTAAGATCTATGTGGTAGGCTGGAAGAAAGTATTTTACATTCTCACCCATTATAACAAAAAGTATACCTGCCTTTCTTCCATCTTCGGTTATCTCTTTTAAATCAAGAAGATGTTTAGAGCCTCTTTCAGTTATTGCGTCCGGAAACATAGCAATAGAATTTCCAAAGAGGGTACAAGTTTTTATCTCAAGAAATAGCTCTTTCTTGCCATTTGATAATAATAGGTCAAATCTACTCTTTTTATATGGCACCTCTCTTTGAACAATCTTGTATTCAAGATAGCTTTTTATCTTTTTATCATTTATCAAGTGTTCTACTATTTTGTTTGTAAGATGGGTATGTAGCAATACAGGTTGGTTATCTTTATAACAAGCCATCACTGTGTATGGAATTTTAAGTCTTTCTCTATTTTTAATTAGAATTAAAGGAGTGTCTTTTAATAATAACTCCCACAATCTACCAGGATTTGGTAGATAGGCAAGTTCCTTAGTTCCATTAACGTAACAGGAAATAACAAATCTATTGAACCTTTCGATAAAGATGCCATCTATTTTGGAGAAGCTAAAGGGGTAAGAAATCACAATTTTTAAATCTTTTCAAATTCTTTCTTAAAATGAATGAGAACATCTTCATTGTAGATGCAAAACTCTATAATTTCTAATGAGCTATTAGGATGTTCTTTTATAAAATTTTTTGTTTCTTCTATAAGTATTTTGGCACATCTATCTTTGGGGAAACCAAAGATGCCGGCACTAATAGCAGGTATCGATACAGACCTTAATCCTTTCTCTGATGCTAATCTTAAGGTGTTTCTTATGGCATTTTTTAATTTATTATCTTCGTCTCCCTCACCAAATATAGGACCAACTGTATGAATTACAAATTTTGCCTTTAAGCTACCGGCTGATGTTATTACAGCATGACCAACTGGCACATAACCGATTTTATCGCTTTCTTCCTGAATGATGTAGCCACCTTTTCTTACAATAGTACCTGCTACACCTCCCCCGTGTAGAAGCTCTGAGTTAGCAGGGTTGACAATAGCATCAGCTTCTCGCTCTGTTATATCTCCATAGAATAATCTCAAAATCTTATTATTGATTCCTTTTTCTGCTGTAACCATATTTACCCAATAGTTATATTGTTTTTTCCTTTCTTCTTACTTTCGTACATTAGCTTATCAGCTCGGGAAATCACTGATTCAATAGTATCTCTAACAGCAATTGTTGTTGCTCCTATGGATAGAGTAGTAGAAATTTTTTTATCTCCAACTGTTAAATAAGATTTTTGCACCAAAGTGCGTATTTTTTCGGTAATATTTATTAGATCATCATTATCTTTGAGTTCTATAACAATAACAAACTCATCACCACCCCATCTGCCCACAGCGTCATAAAATCTAACATTACTTCGTAATGTTGAGGCAACCATCATAAGTATACTGTCACCCACATTGTGTCCAAAGGTATCATTAATCATCTTAAAGTCATCAACATCAACGAATATTACTCCGTAATTACGATTGTACCTTCTTGTTTCCAAAATTTTTGTAAGTAACGTAAGTTCTAAAAATCTTCTATTTGATAACTTTGTTAGGTTGTCCAGCAATGCTGCTTCTTCAAGGTAAGTTATTCTCTCTTTAAGTGACTTTACATAACTATTATCTCTGAAGATCTCAACAACTCCTACTAATTGATTTTTTGTATTAAATATGGGAGAGCAAAATACGTATACAGGTACTCTATGACCATCTTTATGGTGGAGATAAACCTCTGCTTTATGGGGTGTTTTTGTATTAACAGTCCATTGAAGAGGACAGTCTGATAAGCATAACTCTTTACCGGTATCATCTATATGTCTCAAAATATTGTCTTGACAATGGTGACCAACTACCTCCTCTCTCTTAAATCCTGTTATCTCTTCTGCTCCCCTATTCCAGTAAAGAATCTTACGATTAATGTCAACAAAGTACACACCTTCGTTTATGTTTTCAAGCAATATCTTGTAAAATCCTTCAGGAAACTGCATTGCATATGATTATATATAAAAAAAAGGATAGATAAAAGTTTTTTGATAAATTAGATATAAAAAAAGACGTGAAAGGCTACTAAGACACCTTTCACGCCTAAAAATAATTTTAACTTAAGGCCTTATAAACGTTCCCAACTAACTCTGCTGATGGTTTTAAAGTTTTCTCACCTTCCTGCCATCTGGCGGGACAAGCCTCATCAGGGTGCACAGCAAGGTAAATATTAGCTTTCATCTTCCTTAAAAGTTCTTCAGCATTTCTACCTACATTATAATAATTAATTTCAGAGGCTACCAGTTTGCCTTCTGGATTGATGATAAAGGTTCCTCTTAAGGCTAATCCTGTGTTTTCATCATATACACCAAACATTCTTGAAAGATTACCCGTTGTATCTGCTCCCATTGGATATTTTACACCTTTAAGTAATAACTCATCTCTATGCCATGCTAAATGAGTAAATTTAGTATCGGTGCTAACAGAAAGTACCTCACATCCCATCTTCTTTAGCTCATCGTATATTTTTGCAAGATCATCTAGTTCTGTAGGGCAGACAAAAGTAAAATCTGCGGGGTAGAAGAATAAAATTAACCATTCTTTCTTTGCCTTTATATCAGCTAAGGATAACTTGCCAAAATCTTGCTTGCTGGAATCATAAATCTCAATCTCAAAATTTGGTACCTGTTGACCAACTGTAATGCAGAAGCTTGAAGTATTACACATTTATAACCTCCTAATCAAGTATTTGCCCATAATAGGTGTAGATTGCAGTATTCTCTTACCTTTTTAATCTCACCTTCAACCTCGAAGGTAGCTTCAGGTGATTCACCAGGGATTAAATAGTGTCTATAAGATTTTTTGTCGGTAATAATTTGTATCCATTCAATATAATGTTTTTCCTCCATTGGATGGGGGACTGAGCCTACTTTTACTGTTACTTTGTTACCGTTAATCTCGTAAATGGGTACGTGTTTTTCTTTAGATGCGTCTACAGTATTTTCTTTTAAAAGTTTCATTGGTTGTCCGCAGCATACTAAAGTACCACCGCCTGTGTGTTGAACTTCAACAATATTACCACAGATCTCGCATTTATAAATTTCCATTATATTAGTCATAACTTCCTCCTACTCTATTTTTTTAAAAAACTTTTTTAATGCATTACAGACAGGACACTTCTCTGGCGCCTCACCTATGAAGGTATTTCCACAGACTTCGCATACATAGATCTCATAGTCCATATTTTTATCTATCTCATCTAAGGCCTTTTTAAATAATCCTGCATGTACTTTTTCTACTTCGTTGGCATAATGAAAACTTCTTTTTGCACCAGCGTTACCTTCTTGTTCGGCCTCCTCTATCATTTGAGGATACATGTTTTTAAACTCATAGGTCTCCCCATCAATGGCTTCTTGTAAATTTTCACGAGTAGATTTAATACCGTTTAACTCTCTCAAATGATTGTGTGCATGAACTGTCTCTGCTTCTGCGGCAGCTTTAAATAGTTTTGCAACTCCCTTTAAACCTTCCTGTTCAGCCTTTTTAGCAAAGGCCAAATATTTTCTGTTTGCCTGAGATTCACCGGCGAAGGCTTCCTTAAGATTTTTTTCTGTCTTGCTCATTTAGTTCCTCCTTTAAGCATTTATTGCATATCCCTGTAAAGTTTAGAAATGTTCTTTCTACTTTATGTCCATCTATACTTGTAATCGCTTCTATAATAAAATTTTTACTCAAATCATAAACACCTTTACATCTTGTACAATAAAAATGGTGATGTAATGATGTATCCATGTCAAACCTTTTTTTATCGTGGTCAATAGCAAGCTCAACGACCTCTCCTAAATTTTTTAGAGTAATCAAAGTGTTGTAAACAGTGGCATATGACATGGTAGGATAAATCTTTAACATTTCTTTATAAATATCCTCTGCAGAGGGATGGCTTTTTGTATTTATAAGATATTCGATGATAGCAACCCTTTGGGGCGTAACCTTTACTTTGTGGTCTTTTAACTTTTTTATGATTTCTTTCATTTTATAATAATTCTAATTTAAAAAAAATTTTTGTCAAGCATTAAGATATTTTTTCTCTTATTTTGTTAAGCTCTTCTTCCAGTTTGCTAACCCGTTCTTCTAACTCATTAATTTTTAAATAATCTTTTATTTTTAATGCTATCTTATCTTCAAACTCTTTTCCTTTTGTATAGGCCTTATTTTTGATATCAGAGATTAATTGTTCTCCTTCCTGTGTAGTTATCTCTCCTTGTTTAATAAGCTCTTCTATTATTTCTTTAGCCTTATCTTCAGAAAGTGCAAAGATACCTAACCCTGCATATAAAATCTTTTTTATGTTATCTATCATAATCCCTCCTTTTTTTTAAATATAGCAGAATGTATAAAAAAGTCAAAAAAGCATTTATTAAAAAAAAACTTTTATAGTAATATATGAAAAAGATTGGGTTTAATAAGATAATAATATTTCAAAAGGAGGTTTTTATGAACTGTATTTTTTGTAATATTGTCAATGGTTCAATACCTTCCGAGAAGATTTATGAAGATGAGGATTTTATTGCCATTCTCGACATAAATCCTATTAGTAAAGGACATTTATTGATTATTCCCAAAAGGCACTGTGTTAATATAATGGATATGGATGATGAGATACTTAAAAAAACTGCTGTTCTTTTAAAGAAGCTCTGTGGATTATTAACAAAAGCTCTTAACGTGACTGGAATTAATCTAATCCAGAATAATGGAAAGGATGCAGGACAGATAATATTCCATTCCCATTTTCATCTTATACCCAGAAGACCTGAGGATGGTATAAAAATAGGCATGGAACATAGCAAATATAAAGAGGGGGAGCTGCAAGAGTACGCTGCTTTACTTAGAAAATCGCTTTAAAAGGTTTTTGTGACTATAAAAAAAAGATACTTATTAGTTGCTATAACAATATCATTATTAATACATTTTTTTGCATTTTTGAGTTCCTATATCTTTGAAGGGGAGCCTAAAAAATCAGGTAGGAAAAAAGAAGAGATAATAGAGATAATACCCTATTATCCGCCTCCTGACATTAAAACCCAGCCATCAAATAATTTTAAGGCTTTTGGAGCAAAGGATATTATAACAGGACAAGAAAACAAACTTCCTGAGATAAGTAAAAGTATACCAAAAATCTTGGAGGAGATAGAAAGGGAGAGTTTTAAAGAGAAAGGAGGCATGCAGGATAAAGTTGAGGAAAGAGCTGAAGAGCCACCTAAAATACAGGATAAAATTCCTAATTTAGGTATGACTGAAGATAAAAAGACAAGAGAGCAAGTAAGGCTAAGAGAAGAAAAAACTTTACCAAACTTAAAAAATCTTATTCCTAAATCAACGGACCTGTTGTCAAAACTTCCCAAGGAAGAGACTATAAATCTTGATACTGGAGATGTAAAAGGTTCAAAAGAGCTTATTCTCAATACAAAAGAGTATAAATATTTATCATATCTTGAGAAGATAAAACGAAAGATTGAGGCGGTATGGAGATATCCTGAAGTAGCAAAAGAAAGGGGCATTGGGGGAAGGCTTAAGATAACTTTTTCTATATCAAGGGATGGTAAGATAGAAAATAAGGTACTAATTCAGTCTTCTGGCTATAGCTTTCTTGATGACGCTGCAATGAAGGCATTGAGAGATGCTTCTCCCCTCGCACCCTTTCCCAAAGAATGGGACATCGAGAAAATTAACATAGATGGTACTTTCATTTATCAGGTTACTGTGGTACAATAACAAGTTTTTAGGAGGTTCTTTGAATAATCCAATCGGTATTTTCGATTCTGGTGTGGGTGGTCTTACTGTATTAAAAGAGATTAAAAGAAAATTACCCACCGAGAAGCTTATTTACTTAGGAGATACAGCAAGAGTTCCCTATGGGAACAAATCAAAAGATACTATTATTAGATATTCCATCGAAAATACAAAATTCTTGATGCAGTTTGATATTAAGCTACTCGTAGTTGCCTGTAATACCTCAACCGCTACCAGCTTAAAGACTCTTAAAGAAATATTTAAGATTCCCATTGTAGGTGTTATAGAGCCTGGTGCCAAAAAAGCTGTCGAGATTACCAAGAATCAGAGAATAGGGATTATTGGAACAGATGCTACTATAAAAAGCTCTGCCTACAAGGAAGAGATAAAATCCTTGAATAATAAGATATCTGTTTTTTCAAAGTCCTGTCCATTATTTGTACCGCTTGTAGAGGAGGGGCTTTTAAAAGGGGCTATAGTAGATGACGTTATTAGCCATTACCTAAAAATATTTAAGGGCAAGAATATAGATACCCTTGTTCTTGGTTGTACCCATTATCCCATGTTAAAGAGACCTATAGCTAAATTTTTCAATCACTCCATAAATATAGTTGATTCAGCTAGAGAAACCTCTAATTTGGTGCTTAATCTTTTAAAAGATAGTAATCTTTTATCCGATAGAAAAGAGATACTTGAGCCTGATTATTATGTGACAGATGCAGCAGAAAGATTTTTAAAAGTAGGTAAAACAATACTTGGAAAACACTTAGAGAAGGTTACGGTTGTTACTGTTGGTAAATGAAACTAATATAAGGTAAATATTTAATATGACTGATTCACTCAAAGTTTATGATGACAAATACTATATCGCAGAGATTACTAATCTTTCCTATAGCTCTGCAGGAGTAGCGAGGTTTGGAGGTAAGGTAGCTTTTATCCCCTATACTGTGACTGGTGATATAGTAAAATTCAGTATTGAGAGAGATAGAAAGACCTATATTGATGGCAAGTTGCTTGAGATATTAAAGTCTTCTCCTTATAGAAGAATTTATCCCTGTCCTTATTTTGGCAAGTGTGGTGGCTGTCAATGGCAACACATAAACTATAATTATCAAGTTTTGGCAAAGAAAAATATAACAAAGGATATACTTGAACGGATAGGAAAAATAGCAAGTCCCGAGATTAACGATACTTCTATTGCTGGTAATGAGTGGGGTTACAGGCAAAGGGTTAGATTTCAGGTAGGTTTAGAAAGAGATGAGGTCTCATTAGGTTTTAACATATATAGTAGTAACAAAGTGGTAGATATTGATAACTGTTACATACTAAAAAAGCCGATAGTAGATATCTTGAAAGAAACTCGAAGATTTAAGAATGAGTTGAAAGGTATTCTTGATTTTGAAGTGTATTATTCTGATAGGGAAGATAATTTTGTCTTTTCAGGTAAGGCTAAAGATGATGGTTTTAATCCATCAAACATATCAAATATCTCTAAGCTTTTTAAAGGAGGCTTTGTAAAAACAAAAAAAGGGCGCCTATATGCTATAAAAGATCCATTTTTAATCTATCAAGTAGAGTTAGACAGATTAAGTTATAAACTAAAAGTCTATGCAGATGGTTTTATACAGGCAAATCCAGAGGTTAACAGGGTCATTTTAAATACTATTTCAGATTATTTGGGTGATAAATATCAGTCGTCTACCATGCTTGAGCTTTTTTCTGGGTCTGGCAACTTTACCTTTTTGTTCAGTAAGCTTTGCAAATATGTTGTTGCCGTAGAAGGAAATAATTCCTCCTTTAGGGCTTTAGAAGAAAATATTGCAAAAAACAACATCTTAAACATCCATCCCATTAGAGGTAGTGTGAAAGATGAAGTCATTAGGATGTTTAACAATAAGAGAAGTTTTGATATAGTCTTTCTTGACCCACCGAGAATAGGAGCTAAAGAGATAATACCCTACATCCCAAAGTTTAATCCAAAAATAATAATATATCTTTCTTGCAATCCTACGACTTTAGCAAGGGATATTCAGACCCTAACATTTAGTGGTTATAATGTAGAGAAGGTAGTTCCCTTTGATATGTTTCCTCAGACCTTCCATATAGAGACAATGGCAATATTGAAAAAATAAATTATGTATTTTAAGATTCTCTACTTATGCTCTAAAATTCGATTGAACATGTATTTTTTCAACATTTATAAAATAAAGATGGATATTCTAATTTACATATCTGCAAAATAAGGTAAAATATATAAGCTAAATTTTGAGGAGATAGAGGTATGCCTAAAAGGACAGATATTAAGAGCATCTTTGTAATAGGTTCTGGACCAATTATAATTGGCCAAGCCTGTGAGTTTGACTATTCTGGTACACAGGCTGTGAAGGCTTTAAAAGAAGAAGGTTATAGAGTTATACTTACTAACTCTAATCCAGCAACCATTATGACAGACCCCCAGCTTGCTGATGCTACATATATTGAGCCTTTAACGGTAGAGTATCTTGAGAAGATTATAGAGAAGGAAAGACCTGACGCTATACTACCAACCTTAGGTGGTCAAACAGGGCTAAATTTAACTATGTTTTTGTATGAAAGAGGAGTTTTAGATAAATATAATGTAAAACTCATAGGAGCAAATATTAATGCCATTAAGAAGGGAGAAGACAGAGAACTCTTTAAAAAGGCCATGGAGAAGATTGGACTTGATGTCCCTAAGAGTGGATTAGCAACAAATATTAATGAGGCCATTGAAGTAATTAAAGATATTGGTTTTCCAGCCATAATCAGACCAGCCTTTACATTGGGTGGGACAGGTGGCGGAATAGCCTATAACATTGAAGAATACGAAAGAATTGTGAAAAATGGTCTTGATTTAAGTCCAGTATCTCAGGTTCTCATAGAAGAATCTGTAATTGGATGGAAAGAGTTTGAGTTAGAAGTAATGAGAGATAGAATGGATAACGTTGTTATTATCTGTTCCATAGAAAACCTTGACCCCATGGGTGTTCATACAGGAGATAGTATAACAGTTGCACCTGCCCAGACATTAACAGACAAAGAGTATCAGATAATGAGAGATGCGGCAATTAAAATTATTCGAGAAATTGGAGTTGATACTGGCGGCTCAAATATTCAGTTTGCTATAAACCCCGATAACGGCAGAATGGTAGTAATAGAGATGAACCCAAGAGTTTCAAGAAGCTCTGCCTTAGCATCAAAGGCAACGGGATATCCAATTGCAAAGATAGCAGCTAAGTTAGCCGTAGGGTATACTCTTGATGAGATAAAGAATGATATTACAAAAGAGACACCTGCCTCCTTTGAACCAGCTATTGACTATGTTGTAGTTAAGATACCAAGATTTACCTTCGAGAAGTTTCCAAAAACTAATACAACCTTAGGTACGCAGATGAAGTCAGTTGGAGAGGCAATGGCCATAGGCAGGACCTTTAAAGAATCCCTTCAGAAGGCTATGAGGTCTCTTGAGATAAGTAGTTACGGTTTTGATGAAAAGATTAAAATAGGCACTCTTGAGGAGAGACAAGGTATTATAAATGAAAAATTAAGAATGCCCAATGCTGAGAGACTTTGGTATATCGGAGAAGCTCTAAGGATGAACTACTCAATAGATAGGATCTACGAGCTTACAAAAATAGATAGATGGTTTCTTAAAAACATTAAGGAGATAATTGATGCTGAAGAATATATCAAGAACTTCAGCAAAGAAAGGGACTTTGAATTATCGAAGATAGACAAAGATTTGTTAGAAGAGCTTAAAAAATTAGGTTTCTCAGATAGAAGATTGGCAAAACTATTAGGTATAGATGAGATTAAAGTAAGAAATTATAGGGAAGAAAAGGGGATAAAACCTGTATATAAAATGGTTGATACCTGTGCCGCTGAGTTTAGGGCTAAAACTCCATATCTTTACTCTACCTATGAAGAGGAAGAAGAGGCCTTACCAACAGATAAGGAGAAGATAATTATTCTCGGTGGAGGTCCTAATAGAATAGGACAGGGAATAGAGTTTGATTATTGTTGT